>ERZ773113.1015-NODE-1015-length-14452-cov-4.436480_pt1 | contig 14452 bp, 9 predicted proteins | sample MGYA00580565_ERZ773113 | MGnify/ENA primary metagenome ERZ773113 (study PRJEB29015, sample SAMEA2737827) | human gut metagenome | biome: human gut; feature: human-associated habitat; material: faeces | place: China | collected 2012 ...
GCCCCTCCCCGTGAAAATGCAAATGCCGGACAGCTTGCAGGCTGCCCGGCATGGTGCGTTGTGGTTATTTTTTGATCGCCCGCAGGATGCGGTTGGCGATGTACTTATGCCCGCTCACGGTGGGGTGGGCGTCGGTGGCGGTCATGGCAAAGGGGATGGGCACATAGGTCACATTCTCGTTCTGGGCGGCAAGGCTCTTGCTGAGGGCATTCAGCCGCCGGAACAGCTGTGTCCACTCCGGCAGCAGGGGCACAGGGTTGGTGTAGCCTACCAGTATAATTTGCGCGTCCGGGTTCAGCGCCCGCAACTCCGCTACGACCTGCGGCATATGTACGGCGGCTTCCTGATACGCCTGCTCGCAGATGGCGTCCGTGCCGCCGCCCAGCAGCAGCTGGGTGGTGGCCTGTTTTTCTTCCTTTGTCAGCCGCAGACGGGAAAGGTCGCTGTTCAGCCGCTGCAGGTTCTCAAAGCTGGGCTCGCGCAGCACGCCGCTGACCATGGTGGCTACCAGCTGCTCGCTCTTCCAGTTGGTGGCGTTGCCCAGCGCCACAAGGGCGGGCACCAGCGCATCGTTGGAGCCGATCTGCACGCTGATGACATCCGCGCGCTTGAGGTAGTCCAGCATCTGGGGGTAGACGTAGTAGGTGCCCGCCTGCTGGTTCATCTGGGGCATTGCGCCGGTGCGCAGCATATCCGCAAGGTCGCCGGTGGTCAACCCGGGCAGGCCAAGGTTGATGGCGTGCTGGCGGTCCAGCCCAAGGCCTTTGCCCACCAGCGAAACATAGCACTGCTCCGGGTAGCCCTCAAAGTTTGGGGCCGCGTCTATGCCGATGGCGGCTTCGGTGTACTTGAAATCCGGCAGACCCACGCCGGAAACGATGCTGTCGCCCAGCGCCACATAGGTGCGCTGAGGATCGGCGGCAGGGGCTTCCTCAGTGGGGGCTTCCGCGTCCGGGGCAGCTTCTTCTGCGGGCTGCTCCTGCGCGGCGGGGGCGGTCTGTTCCGGCGGCAGGGCGTCGGGCTGCTGGGCAAAGGCAGGCACAGCCAGCAGCACCAGCGCAGCGGCGCTGCACAGCCATGCGGTAAAACGGGGATGTTTCATGGAGGATTCCTTCTTTCTCAAGGGCAGGGGGGTTACCCCACCTCTTCTTCCAGCTTACGGTAGTCGGCCTTACCGGCGGGGGTCAGGGGCATTTCGGGAATGATCTTATAGGCCGAGGCGGCGGGCTGCACATACTCCGGCAGCTCCTCAAGGCACAGCTGGCGCAGCTCCCGCAGGATCTGGCGCTTTTTGCCGGTGGCGGCAGGCTCCAGCACCACAAAGACGAAGGGCAGACGTCCCTGGGTGTGGTCGGTATCGGCGCAGCCCACCACGCAGCACTGGTGCACGGCGGGGTGGCGGCTGATGACGTTTTCGATCATGGAGGGGAACACCTTGAAGCCGTCGTGCCGGATGATGATGCGCTTGATGCGGGCGTCCAGATACACAAAGCCGTCCTCGTCCATGGAGCCGATATCGCCGGTGTGCGCCCACAGCTGGCCGTCCGCGTGGCGGCGCAGCAGGTAGGCGGTCTCCTCGGGCTTGTTGTAGTAGCCCTTCATGGCGGTGGGGGTGCAGATGCAGATCTCGCCGCGCTGACCGATGGGCAGCTCGGTCTCGGTGCCCGGCTCGAAGATGGAGACCACCGTGTTGACCATGGGGATGCCCACGCTGCCGGGCTTTGTCACGTTGCCGGCGGCGATGGTGGCAGCCGAGGAAACCTCGGTCATGCCGTAGCCCTTTGCCAGCGGGTACTCCACCCCGTGGGCTTTGAGGAACCGGTTCACCGTCTGCTCCGCGCCCAGCGAGAGGGAATCGCCTCCGGCGGCGTAGTTGCGGATGAAGGAGAGGTCTTTGTTTTTCAGCAGCGGGTCGGCGGCAAGCTGCTGGTAGTGGGTGGGCACGCCGAACATGTGTTCGGGCTTGTACTTCCACACCAGTGCGCCCAGCTTTTCCGGGTCCAGATTGGGGATGATGATGATATGCAGCCCCATGACCAGCGGCATATGGATGCCGCAGCTGTAACCGTAGGCGATGAAGGGCGGCATGACGTTCAGCAGCTTCTGCCCGCGGTGGAACAGACGGCTCTGGGCGGCAAACTCCTGTGCAAGGGCGTTGAAGCAGTAGTCGGTCAGCATAACGCCCTTGGGCGAGCCGGTGGTGCCGCCGGTGTGCACCACCACGCAGGTGTGCTGGGGGTCGTAGGGCACGGCGGCGGGGCTGTGCCCTTTGCCTGCGGCGATAAAGTCCTTCCAGCGCAGCACGTTGGAGGCGTAGCGGTTTTTATCCGGCTCTGTCAGCTTGTAGCCCACGGCTTTGGCCAGCGGCAGACTGTCGGCGGGGCTGAGCACCACCACCCGCTCCACGCTGGTGCGCTTTGCGGCCTGATGGCAGCGGGGGTACACCACGTTCAGGCAGATCAGCAGGCGGGACTCCACCTCCTCGATGTACTCCCGGATGCCCTCGGCGCTGTACCGGGGGTCTACCAGATTCAGGGTAGCGCCCAGCAGGTCGGCGGCGTAGAAGGTGTAGACCACCTCCGGGGTCATCACGCTGACCACCGTGATGATATCGCCCTTTTTCACCCCCAGCGCCTGCAGGGCGGCGGCGGTCTTTTTTATCTGCACGATCAGGTCGGCGTAGCTGAACTTGCGGCCGTAGTATTCCAGCGCGGTGTCGCCCAGGTGCCGCTCGTTGTTGCGGCAGACCAGCGCAAAGGCCGAGCACTCCGGCACGGATTGGTGGATGTACTTTTCGTCATAATATTTCAGCCATGGCTTTGCCTTGGAGGCGTAGACCGGCTCCTTGCCATCTTCCATCATAGGATCAGACCTTTCTTTATCATCATTCGGAGACCGGCTCTCCGAGAGCAGGTGCAGTTACATTGGCAGGGGCAGCGCTCTGCCCGGCGGGGATGGTCTCCGGCAGGGCGGTCTCCGCGGCCGGGGCTGCGGCCTCGGAGGTGGCTTCCGCAGCGGTTCCGGCAGCGTTTTCCGCTGCCTTGGCGGCCTCCTCGGCGGCCTTGGCGGCGCGCTCGGCCTTCAGCTGCTCGGCGCGCTGACGCGCCTCCTCCTGCCGTTTCAGGGTGCGCGCCTTGATGCGGCACACCGAGCACAGACCCTCGGCGCTGTCCGGGGCAATGGGCTTGCCGCACTGCTTGCACAGGGTCTTGGTGCACTTGTGCAGCACCACGGGGCCAAGGGTGGTCAGCTGGTACAGCTTCATGCCGTCAAAGCCTTTGTTGGAGCATACGTTCATGCACACGCCGCACTCGCTGCACTTCCACGGGGTAAGCACCATGCGGGTCTGGCCGTTGGGCATCTCCTCAAACTTCAGGGCATTGGCGCGGCAGGCTTTCTCGCACCGGCCGCAGCCAAAGCAGTTGTCGGTGAACTTGGGCATATAGTAGCCGTACTGCAGGGGCGTTTCCATGGCGGCTTTCAGCTGCTTTGTGCGCTGGTGCAGCAGCAGACGGAAGTCCACCCCGCTGTCCTCTTCGCTGCGCAGGCCGGGCAGCATCTGCAGCAGCTTTTTGGTGCCGCTCTTGGAGCCGTGGCTCACCTGTTCCAGCATCTCGCGGCGGGTCAGCTCCTGCACATGGTAGGGGTACTCCTTTTCCTCATACGCCAGCGAGAACCGCGCTTCAAACATCGGCTGACCGAAAAAGTCCACAAGGCGGGTCAGTTCTTTGCGCAGCTGCTCGGCGCAAAGGTCGTTCTCGCACTGCCCGCAGGGGGTCAGGTCCAGCACGATCTTTTTGTTCAGTGCCAGATACGCCAGCGCCTCCCACGAGAGGGCACAGATGCAGCTGCGCACCACGGTGTTCTTGCGGCTGGACTTCTCACAGCCGATCCAGATGGTATCGTTGTCGGTGTCCGCTGCGGCGGTATCCCGCTGCACCTGCTCCGGCGAGGGCGCAATGCAGCCGCTGCGGCAGGCGGAAACGCACAGTCCGCAGTCGGTGCAGGGGTCCCAGTCCTTGACGAGGTTCGGGCGGGTAAAGATCTCCTCGCCGTAGGGGCAGATGTCCTTGCAGGTCGTGCAGGGCTTGCGGTGAGGGTGCAAATTCCAGCACTGGCGGCGGTTGATCTCGGGATGGCTGGTCTTCATCAGGGCATCCATTGCAGTTCTGGTAAAAAAGCCCATGGTCTTACTCCTTTTCCACAACAGAGGTAAGGGCGGCGTGGTCGAGCAGGAAACGCTGCACCTTCTGGTTGGTCACGGCGGCGGCGATGGCGTCCCGGCTGAGCACCTTGCGGATCTCTTCTTCCGGGGTATCGTGCAGCTTGGAAAGGCGGGCAATCTCGGCGTCCACCTCCTGCTGGGTCACGGTGATCTTTTCGGCTTCGGCGATGGCGCGCACCGCCAGCATTGCCCGCAGCTGGCGCTCGGCTTCCTTGCGGTAGCCCTCCCGCACCTGCTCCGGGGTCAGCCCGGCGCTCTTGCAGTAGAGCTCCATGGTCATCTGGCTCTTGCGCAGCCGCTGGCGCAGCTGGTTCATCTGGTATTCGGCGTTCTGCGCCAGCAGCTCTGCAGGCAGCTCCACGGTCAGGTTCGCGCCTGCCATATCCAGCAGCGCCGCCCCGGCAATGCGGTCGGCGTTGGCCTCGTGGGAAAGGCGCTTTTTCTCCCGCAGGCTCTCCCGCAGGGCTTCCAAGTCCGCATAGCCCAGCGATTTTGCAAGGGCATCGTCCACCGGGGGCACCTGCTTGCGCTCCACCGTGTGCAGGCAGATCTCAAACTGCGCCGTCCTGCCGGAAAGCTCCGGCACCCGGAAATCGGCAGGGTAGGTGAAGTCGAACCGGAAAGTCTCGCCCGCGCAGTGGCCGTACACGGCATCCTCGGCGGCGGGCATCAGCTGCCCGGTGCCCAGCACTACGGTCACCTTCTCCATCCGGCTGTCCGGGATGGGCGCACCCGCGAGAAAGCCCTCGAAATCCAGCGTGACCCGCATCCCGCGGGCGGCGGGCGCGTCAGTGGGCACAAAGGGCGCGTGGACCCGCGCCAGGTTGCCGATATCCGCCTCTACGGCCTTATCCGATACCGGGCGCACCCGGCGGGTGAAGGCAAGCCCCTTGTACTGCCCCAAAGTGGCAGCGGGCATGGTGTTTGCAGTTTGTTCCATAGTCGAACACTCCTTTTTACAAAAGCGGCGTTACAGCCCACGGGCGGCCAGCCAGCTTTCTGCGATCTGGGAGAACATCTCCGGGTACTGGGCATCTTCTTCTTTAAAGGCGCTCAGGTAGTACTCCACCTCGGCGCGGGTGGGAGCCACGGTGCGCCGCCAGATGGTAAAGGTGGTGCCGTTGCCCATATCAAAGGTGGCTTCCAGCGCAAAGTACTCGTCCCGCACCGCAAGGAACCTCTCGTTCAGCTTGTGGGACATCTCGCCGTTGCCCACAAAGGTCTGGGGGAAGGGGTCGGCGGTGAGGACATATTTGGCCTCGAAGAACTGCATGGGGAAGTTGTGGGTGCCCGGCACCGAGAAGCCGAAGGCCAGCTTATCGTTGATGGGGGTTGCAGGCAGCTGGCAGTTCTTGAAGTGATCCGGGCAGTACAGCATATCGTGGGGGATCATGTAGCTGATCTCGCCCTCGGCGCAGTGGGTGTCGATCCAGTTGGCAATGGCCTTGATCTGCGGCAGATCCTTGCGGTCATAGATCAGCTTGTCCAGCCGGACGAACTCCTCGGTGACTGCCAGCGGGAAGTGATCCACCAGAAAGCCCGGCAGGGCAATGGTGGTCAGGGGAGAGCAGCGCACCGAGGTGGCAAACACGAGGGTGAACACCCAGAACACGACCTTTGCCGCCCGGAAGCGGCTGATGCCCTCCGCCAGCGCCGCTGCGCCCAGCAAAAACAGGAGAAACCACCCCGGGAGGAACAGCAGCATCTGGTGGGAACCGGTGTTCTGGATGCGGGTGAACAGCAGCATGCTCAGCAGGATCTCCAGCCCGGCAAGGCAGGGCAGCGCGGGCATTTTGCGCTTTTTCAGGCTGAACCACAGCCCCATGCCCACAAGCACAAGGTTCATCAGACCCATGCGCCAGAACTGCAGGCTGATCTCGGCTGCAAAGCCGCCGCCGTTATAGTAGGAATAGCGCTCGGCGTAGCTGTAAGCGAGGATGCGGCTGACCATCGGCCACAGCAGGATCAGCATGGCCACCATGCTCATCAGGCCGAACAGCACGAGGTTGCGCACCTGCAAAAGCGCCTGCTTTTTCTGCCCGGCGCGGGCAGTGCGCGCGCTGCTTACCAGCACCAGCACCGCGTAGGCAAAGTAGTAGCCCACCACAAAATATAAGTACCACCGGCGGGAAAGGATGATGGCTGCCGTGGCGGCAAACAGCAGGCAAAAGCGCACCGGCTCCAGCTTTTCAAACCGGAAGTCCAGCGTGAGCAGCAGGATGCTGAAGCCGAAGATGAGGCCGAACCAGTCCGGCTGGCTGAGCATGGCGCTCATGCGCAGCCACGGGTAGGTGACCATCCAGGTCATGCCGATGAGGAAGTACCAGAAGCGGTTTTTCACCCGCAGCATCTGCCCCACCTTGATGGTAAGCCCTGCCAGCAGCACCAGCAGCATGGGCAGGATGCTGAACACCTGACAGAAGGCAAAGCTGTCGCCGGTGCGGTCGCTCAGGTAGAAGGGAAACTCCAGAAACAGGGTGATGAAGTTGGTGTAGTCCTCGGCAAAGGAGCCGAAGATGAACTGGAAGCCCGCCGCTGGGCCTTGCAGAAAGGCAGCTTCGGCCCAGTACTGTTTGTTGATATAGTTGACGTAATCCCAGATATACACAAAGCTGCGGCAGCCAAGCGCCCAGAAAAAGTAGACCAGCGCCGCCGCCCACAGACCGACGAGCACCGCCTTGTGGAAGAGGTCAAATTTGATTCCCGCCACCCGCAGCACCAGCAGCACACAGGCAAACAGGGCAAGGTTGCACCACAGGCTCACCAGCGGGAAAAAGAATTTGCTGCCGGGCGCAGCCAGCGCAAAAACGGCCAGCAGCACCGCTGCTGCCGCCAGCACCAGCACGATTTTCGCCGCAGCGGAAACGCGGGGCTTCGTAATGGGTTCGGACATGGAAAAAGACCCTCCTTGCAAAGTTTCACACCCTACAGTATAACAACTCCCCGGGGCACTGTCCAGCACCCCGGCGGCGAAAAATGCAGAATGTCCCGCCGCTTTCAAAGCAGACGGGACATTTTTGCGTAAATATTACTTATCGGAAACTTCCGCAGCGGCCTTAGCAGCCTTTGCCGCCTTGCGCTTTTGCGCCAGCGCCCTGTTGGCGCTCAGGCGGGCGGCGTCCGGGTTGGGGGCTTCCGGGGACAGCCGCAGCAGATAGCTGCCCATGGCGGGCAGGTCCAGCGTCAGGGTATAGTCCCGGCCGAACACGCCGCCGTCGGTGGTGTGGAAGCTCTGCTTGCGGTGCGCCTTGTGCACGCCGCCCCAAGTGCCGGCCTCGGTGTCCAGCACCAGCTCTGCGCTGCAGGGGAATTTAAGGTACAGGGGGAACTTTTTGTGGGCGTGGTCCTGGGTGTTCATCACGCAGAGCAGGTTCTGCCCGCGCCCTTTGCGCAGCCATGCGTACACACCCTCGGCGCAGCTTTCGTTTGCCACCCACTCAAAGCAGTCCGGGTTGTACTCGCCGTCATACAAAGCAGGCTCGGAGGCGTAGGTGCGGCTCAGAGCGGCAAAGTACTTCTGGAAGGCATCGTGGAAGGGGTATTCCAGCAGATTCCAGTCCAGCTCCCGCTTTTCGTCCCACTCCCGGAAGTGTGCCAGCTCGTTGCCCATAAAGTTCAGCTTTTTGCCGGGATGGGTGTACATATAAAAATACAGGGTGCGCAGCTGGGCGCATTTTTCCGCGTAGCTGCCCCACAGCTTGTCAATGATGGTCTTTTTGCCGTGCACCACCTCATCGTGGCTCAGCGCCAGCAGATACAGCTCGTTGTAGAAGTAGTGCATACTGAACAGCAGCTTGCCGTAGCAGCCCGGGCGCTCGCCGAAGGGGGTGGCAAAGTAGTCCAGCGTGTCGTGCATCCAGCCCATGTCCCACTTGTAGTCAAAGCCCACGCCCTCGTAGCGGGTGGGGGCGGTCACCTTTAAGAAGTTGGTGGAATCCTCCGCCATGTAGATGCCGGTGGGCCAGCGCTCGTTCAGCCCGTGGTTCAAACTGCGCAAAAAGTTCACCGCGCCCTGATTTACGCCGCGGTTGGGGTCGCCCTGCCAGTACAGGGCGCGGGAGATGGCGTCCATGCGGATGCCGTCGCAGTGGTACACGTCCATCCACAGCCCGGCGGCGCTGCTCAGAAAGCTGCACACCTCCCGGCGGTAGTAGTTGAAGTTGCAGGTGCCCCACTCGCTCTGTCCCACGTCGCTGTCGTACTCGTACAGGTAGGTGCCGTCAAACTTTGCCAGTGCGTCGGCGTTGGCGGCAAAGTGCACCGGCACAAAGTCCATGATGACGCCGATGCCCATGCGGTGGCAGGCGTTGACAAAGCCCGCGAACTGGGCGGGGGTGCCGTAGCGGCTGGTCACCGAGAAGTAGCCGGTGGTCTGGTAGCCCCAGCTGCCGTCAAAGGGGTGCTCTGCCAGCGGCAGCAGCTCCACATGGGTAAAGTGGTGCTCCAGCAGCCACGGGATCAGCTCCCGCGCCAGCTCCTCGTAGTTGTACCACCCGTCCGAGCCGTCCGGCTGGGTTGCGCCGGGCTTATGCTTCCAGCTGCCGGCGTGCAGCTCGTAGATATTCAGCGGGCGGTTGCGGCATTTGTCCCGCCGCTCCATCCACGCAGTGTCGTCAAAGGTGAAATCCAGCTTTGTCAGTTTGCTGGCGGTGCCGGGGCGCAGCTCGGTGGCAAAGGCGTAGGGGTCGCTGCGCATCACGGTGCTGCCGTCCGCGCCATGCACGCGGTATTTGTACAACTCGCCCTCCGCAAGGCCGGGGATAAAGGCGCTCCACACGCCGGTATCGGCTTTTTCCATGGGCACGCCGCGCTCCCAGCCGTCAAAGCCGCCGCACACCTCCACGGCGGTGGCACCGGGTGCCCACACGGCAAAACGCCAGCCCTCGGCGCCGTTTGGGTCGGTGCAGGGGTGCGCACCCAGAATGCGGTAGGCATCGAAGCAGTCGCCACTGAAAAACGTGCGGGGGATCACAGGGTAATTCATGCAAAGATCTCCTTACTTCTCTATGTTGACCGGCGGTGTGCGCCGGTTGATACAAGGCTGTTTGGGCAAACTATCCAAGAAAAACGCTTTTTTACCGGCACAGTGGCCGATAATCTTAGCGAATCTTGACAAAAATCAGCAAAAATACACATATTTGCCAGAGGGTGTGGTATACTGTTGCTGCCGCCTTGCGGGCGGTGCAACTTTTTAGAGCAACAGAATGGGAGCGAATGATCATGGCTTGGTATGACGAAGCAGTATTTTATCACATCTATCCGCTGGGGCTGTGCGGCTGTGCGCACGAAAACGACGGCCAGCCCACCCCGGGCGCTTTTGCAAAGCTGGAAGCATGGGCAGCCCACGCGGCAAAGCTGGGCTGTACGGCCATCTACATCGGACCGCTGTTCGAGAGCGGCTCCCACGGCTACGATACCATCGACTACCGTCTGGTGGACCGCCGCCTTGGCACCAACGAGGAGTTCAAGGCTTTTGTGGCGGCCTGCCACGCCCGCGGGCAGCGGGTCATCGTGGACGGCGTGTTCAACCATGTGGGCCGCGATTTCTTCGCGTTCCAGGACCTGAAAGCGAACCGTGAGAACGCCCGCTATAAGGATTGGTTCTGTGATGTGAACTTCTGGGGCAACAACGAGTATAACGATGGCTTTTCCTACGGCAACTGGGGCGGCTACAACCTGCTGGTCAAGCTGAACCAGCGCAACCCGGAGGTGCAGCAGTACCATTATGATACCGTCCGCTTCTGGGTGGAGCAGTTCGACATCGACGGCATCCGTCTGGACGCAGCCGATGTGCTGGATTTCGACTTCATGCGCGGGCTGCGCCGTCTGGCAAACGAGGTAAAGCCGGAGTTCTGGCTGATGGGCGAGGTCATCCACGGCGATTACAGCCGCTGGGCAAACCCGGAAATGCTGCACTCGGTCACCAACTACGAGCTGCACAAGGGCCTGTGGAGCGGCCACAACGACCACAACTATTTTGAAATTGCCCACACCATGCGCCGGCTGCAGGGGCTGTGCCACGACACCCGGCTGTATCTCTTCTCGGATAACCACGACGTGGAGCGCCTGCCCAACAAGCTGCGCAACCGGGAGCACATCCGGCATATCGCCATTCTGGTGTACAGCCTGTGGGGCATCCCGTCCATCTACTACGGCTCGGAGTTCGGCATTGAGGGCAAAAAGGAGTGGGGCAGCGACTGGCCGCTGCGCCCCTGTCTGGAGCTCAGTGACTACGCTGATGCAGAACGTACAAATCCTGTTACCAGTGTATACAAAGCGCTGGGGAAATGCAAGGCTGAATTGCCGGAAATGACCTATGGCGAGGTAAAGGAATTGCAGCTCACCACCCAGTGCTACGCCTTTGCCCGGGTGCTGGACGGCAAGGCGGTGGTAGCGGTGCTGAACAACGGCGATACCCCCGCACAGCTGGAGTTCCAGCTGCCGGTGGAAACCGCCAAGGTCACCGACCTGCTGGCGGACACCGTGGGTGCGCAGGAGGTGCTGGTCTCCACCGAGTGGGACCGCATGAAGGTGCAGCTGCCCTCCAATTACGCCACCCTGCTGCGGGTAGAATAAAGCAACGCCTGCGGCGTGACCGGCGCAAAAGCCTTTACCCTTTGGAGATAGGTTTCCCCCTTCCGGGGGAAGCCTTTGTTCAGAAAGCTGAGATTGGAATAACCTTGCACATTTTGCCGCGTTTTGCTACAATAAGGAGAGAAAAGTCGTTTTACGGAAAGGAAGCCTGACCCCCTATGAATGCAGCACAGCGCAGAGAACGCATCCTGACCCGGCTGAACAGCGCCGGTGCCCCTTTAAGTGCCAGCACGCTGGCGGCAGAGCTGGGGGTGTCGCGGCAGATCGTGGTAGGGGATGTGGCGCTGCTGCGCGCCGGTGGGGCGCAGATCGATGCCACCCCCCGGGGCTACCAGCTGCACCCGGCGGAGAAGGGCTATACCGGCATTCTGGCCTGTGTGCACCGCACACAGGAGGAGATGCGCCGGGAGCTGTACACCGTGGTGGATCAGGGCGGCACGGTGGTGGATGTGGCGGTGGAAAACAGCCTGTACGGCGAGATCCGCGCCACCTTGAACCTGTGCAACCGGTACGACGTGGATAACTTTATCCGTCAGGCTGCGGATGCACCCGAGAGCCTTTTGAGCCGCATGACCGGCGGCGTGCACCTGCACACCCTGCGCTGCCCGGACAAGGACACCTTTGCCCGCATCCGCACGGCTTTGGAGCAGCAGGGGCTTTTGTACCGCAAGGAGTAACGCCGCTCCGCTTATACCCAGTATAAAAAGGGCTGCGGGGCTTGTCTATCCGCAAAACCGGAAAAATGTTGGAAAATCAACAAAAATGCAAAAGAGGTGGGTTTTCTGGATATCCGCATTGAAAAGACCGAGCGCGCCATCAAGCAGGCCTTTATGGAGCTGCGCCGCGAAAAGCCGGTGGAAAAGATCCGTGTCAAGGAGCTGTGCGACCGTGCCTGCATCAATAAATCCACATTCTACGCCCATTATCAGGATATCTATGCGCTGGCCAACGCCATGGAGGACGAGATGGTGCACGCGGTGGTGGAAAGCTTGCCCCGCCTGACCGCCAGCGATGTGAGCGAGCGCACCGAGTGGCTTGCGCGGGAGATGTTCCGCGCCTTCACCGCGCATCAGGCCGAGATCAGCGTGCTCTTCTCCGGCTCCCGGCAGGGGCTGTTCATCAACCGGGTGGAACAGGCCATGTGCCAGTGCATCGCCCAGACCGACCCCACCTTTGAGACGGACGTAGTGCGCAAGGTGGTGCTTTCCTTCTGCGTGCAGGGGTGCTACTACACCTTTACCACCTACTGCGGCCAGATGGACGAAAAGCGCCTTGTGACCCTGCTGGCCTCCATCGCCCGCGCCGCGCAGCGGATACGCATGTAACGGGACTGGCTTTGCATGCGCTCCGCGCTGCTCTGCGCATAAACAGCGGAAAAATTAGTTTTATTATCGGGATAGCGGAGCGTCTGCGGACGCTCCGCTATCCCATTTTTATAGGGGACGCGTGCTTTTGGCAGAACTGCCAAAAAATAAGACGAAAATTCGTCATCTGCACTTTTTTACCAGATTTTTTAAGAAAGAGTTTACACTATGCCGGAAACGGTGGTATTATATAAAATAGTATGGTATGGGGTAAAATGCGCCTGCGTACTCCGGGAGGGTATGGGATGAAGAACAAGATCTCGCGCCGCAGCTTTCTGGCGGCGGCTGCGGTCTCGGCGGCGGCACCGAGGCCGAGATCAACGGCGCAGTCACCTTTTTAAAGTGGTTCACCGAACCGCAGAATAATATCGCTTTCGCGGTGGAGTCGGGCTATCTGCCGGTGACCACCGCCGCCAACGACATGGACGCCATCCGCGCAAGCGGGCTGGAACTGACCGACGACTATTTTGAGGCGTGGTATCAGGCCACCCTTGCGCAGTTACAGCAGTACGAGGGCTGACCGCCCGCAAAAAAGACGGAAAGGAGGCAGGGCGATGTTTGACGCATGGAAACAGCGCCAGCGGCAGCGCTTGGAAAACAGACCGGAAAGAACCGTGTTCTACAATATTTTTGCCACCATGATGCTGGTGCTGGCGGTGGAGCTGCTGATGGCGGTCGCCAGCATCCTTGCCATCAACGTGACCGGGCAGCTGGACGAAAACGCCAAGGATCTGCTTACCATGCGGGTGCGCAACCGCGCCAGCTATGTGCAGGAGATCCTGCGGAACGCGGAGGATCTGGAGCAGCTGAGCGAGCAGATCACCGCCACCACCCAGCAGCTGCTAAAAAGCGGCGATATCTCGCTGGACACGCTGGATAACAGCAGCGAACAGAGCGATGCCCTGCTGGTAGCCCTTGCCCCGCAGCTTCTGGACACCCTGCGCTTATTTGATTTTGAAGCGGATGTCGTCGCCGCAGAACTGGCAGAGGCGGTAGGTGCCGAGGATGCGCGAGGCGATCTGCGGCGAATAGCGCGAGGCCAGCTCGCCCGGCGTGAGATTGGTCGAGAGAATGACAGGCTTTTTCTCCATCAGGCGGGTGTTGAGCAGCTGATAGAGGACGGAGACGGTAAACTGCGTCGTCATCTCCGTGCCGAGATCGTCGATGATCAGCAGATCGCTGTCAAATACAAATTCCTGTCCTTCTGTTTTATCTCTGGAGAATTTGGAGTCTGCCAGCAGTTCAAACAGATCAAATGCGGAAAAGTACATAACGCAATGTGCTGATTCCAGAAGATCATGAGCAATACAGTGAGAAAGAAAAGTCTTACCCACACCGGTATCACCGTAAAGAAACAGATTCTCAAAGGAACTGTCAAAATTTCTCACAAAACCTCTGGCAATATCATAAGCTCTCCGGGCCGTCTCTCTTTCTGTCAGTCCGGTAGCTTCGTTCTTCATTGTATCAGAATAATAATCAAAAGAAAAGTGGTCAAAGTTTTCTTTTTTGAGAATTTCTTTTAAATTGGACTGCGTATAGAGCAGTTCTATCTCTGCTTTCTTAAAACAGGTACATTTTTGGCTTCCGACGTAACCGGTATCCTGACAGACCGGACACTTATATGGAAGTTCCAGATAATCCTCCGGATATGAGTTACATACCAGCAGGGCATTGCGCTCCTGGGACAGAAGAGAGATTGCAGCTTTAAGGTCCTCAAGACCTGATGATTCTCCGCTTAAGAGTGCTCTTGCTTTTTTGGCGCTTAAGGTGGCAACCTCTTCATCTATTTCGTGGATGCGCGGGATTTTTTTATAAATCTCCTGAGTACGCTCCTCCAGAATACGTCTGTTCTGAGACTGGGTCTTGCTGTATTCCCGCATGATCGTATCATACTGATAATTCTGTAAAGGCATGACTTCACACCCTTTCGTTTGTTTTTTTGTAGCTGTTCAGTGACTTTCAGACGATTATGTCACTGCCGTTACTGATTCAGTAATTTCTTTTCATATTCGTTAAAGTCGTACTGTCGCTGATGGAAATTGTTAAACCGGTTTGATGCAGCCGGTTTGGAAGCTGCTTTTCGCTGGGTATTCTTTTCCAGCTTCTGGCGCTGATGCTGAGCATCGAGGAGCCGGACATCTGCAAGTGTACGGACATTTTTATCTTTCCATCCGGAAAGGATTTTATCTGCATACTGGAAACTTGGCTGTCCGGTAGAGAGAACTGTACGGCTGCAGGCTTCCTGGATGATATCCATGGTAAAACCATA
>ERZ773113.1017-NODE-1017-length-14444-cov-4.014108_pt1 | contig 14444 bp, 9 predicted proteins | sample MGYA00580565_ERZ773113 | MGnify/ENA primary metagenome ERZ773113 (study PRJEB29015, sample SAMEA2737827) | human gut metagenome | biome: human gut; feature: human-associated habitat; material: faeces | place: China | collected 2012 ...
CGATGCAGGCTGACTCCGGCATTGACCGTAATCGGTTCCGACAAGATGATGGCCGACAAGATCAAGGCGATGATCGGTTTGATGAAGAAGGCAAAGGATGCATTGGACGGACCTGTCAGTTCGATGGCCTTCATGAAGCACAGATAGCCGAAGCCCGTGACGACTAAGGAACAGTAAATAAGGGGCCATACGGTCTGGGAATCAATACCGGCCACGATGGGGTCGCCGTGGAACAAGAGGATGAAAAACAGGAAGACGCAACCGATGAGGAAGCTGAAGGCGTTTTCTACGTTGCCGCCCAGTTTTTCAATACGGAGTTTACCCAGCGCCGTATAAAGGGCAAAGGAAACGGCAGCTGCCAGCGATACGAGCAGGCCGATATTGCCGCTGCGGATAATGGCCATGGGATTGGCGACAATGACCAGGCCGATGATACTCAAGACCAAGGTAATGGCCTTTTTGCGGGTAAAGGCTTCGTGAATGATGAAATACGAAAAAATCATGACAAAAATCGGGGTACTGGAGAAAACGATAGCTGCCAGGCCGGCATTGGCCATGTTGACCCCGATCTGGAAGAGGATCATGCTGAAGCAGATGTTAATCAGCCCGAGGACAGCCAAATAGCCCCAATCAGAACGATCGAGGTGGATGCTGCGCTTCTTCAAATCGCGGACAGCCAGCGGCATGAGCAGCAGCCCGCCAACGAGGAACCGAAGGAAAGTCAGCTGGAAAGGCGTGAACGCCGTTCCGGCAATCTTCAAGGAAATTTCCATCGTACCAAAGGCTATGGCTGTCAAAACAATACATAATGTACCCATTTTAGATGACATACAGAAAGACCCCTTTCAAAATGGTTATAAAAACACGCTTTATTATATACCTATTGAGAAAGGATAGCAATAAAAAAGGAGCTGTCGCAGTGCAACAGTTCCTTTTTGAGTATGAAGTTTGCAGTTTTTAGTTTTTAGTGAAGGTTTTTTAATTTAAAGCCCTCTTCTACAAACTACAAAAAGAAAAGACCCCGCATGAGGGTCGAAACCTTCATGCGGGGCCTTTCTTCTATTCTCATGCAGCGAGTGCAATCAAATTAGTCTTCAAAACCCTTCTGTAAACGTACATAGGATTCGCGACGAGCTTTAGCGTCTGCTTCTGTCTTAGCATAGAGAGCGTCTGCTTCTTCCGGGAAGCCTTTCTTAAGGGAAGCATAACGAACTTCACCCTGTAAGAATTCCTGGAATTTGCTGTAATCCGGTTCTTTGGAGTCGAGGCTGAACGGATTCTTGCCCTGAGCTTTGAGATCCGGGTTGTAGCGGAAGAGATCCCAGTAACCGCATTCGACAGCGAGTTTTTCTTCGAGCTGGCTCTTGCCCATGCCTTTACGGATGCCGTGGTTAATGCAAGGAGCGTAGCAGATAACCAGGGACGGGCCATGGTAAGCTTCAGCTTCAGTCATGGCTTTCATGAGCTGGTTCTTATCAGCACCCATAGCTACCTGAGCTACATAGACATAGCCATAGGAGATAGCCATCATGCCGAGGTCCTTCTTCTTCGTGCGTTTGCCGGCAGCAGCGAACTGAGCGATAGCTGCAGTCGGGGTAGCTTTAGAGGACTGACCGCCAGTGTTGGAGTAAACTTCGGTATCGAGGACGAGGACGTTGACGTCGTGGTCGGAAGCGAGGACGTGGTCAACACCGCCGTAACCGATATCGTAGGACCAGCCGTCACCACCGATGATCCACTGGCTACGTTTAACGAAGAACTGTTTCTTAGCGAGGAAGTCTTCGAGAACCGGTTTGCCAGCAGCTTCTTTTTCGAGGAGAGCTGTCAGTTTGTCAGCGCGTTCACGGGAGCCTTCGCCTTCGTTCAGGTTAGCAGCCCAGTCGCTGAGTGCAGCCTGGAGTTCCGGAGAAGCAACGGCTTTAGCAGCGTCGAGGTTTTCAGCCAAGTCTTTGCGGACTTTGTCTACGCCGAGGAACATGCCGAGACCAAATTCAGCAGCATCTTCGAAGAGGCTGTTTGCCCAAGCCGGGCCATGGCCAGCAGCGTTCATGGTGTACGGGGAAACCGGAGCGGATGCACCCCAAATGGAGGAGCAGCCAGTAGCGTTAGCAATCATCATGCGATCGCCGAAGAGCTGCGTGATGAGTTTGACATACGGTGTTTCACCGCAGCCTGCGCATGCGCCGGAGAATTCGAGGAGCGGAGTTTCGAACTGAGAACCGATGACGGTCTTCTTGTTCTGCGGGTTAGCTTTCGGAGCAACCGTTTCCGTACCATAGTACCAGAGATCCATCTTCTGACGTTCTTCGTCGGTGTTCGGAACCATGGTGAGAGCCTGAACCGGGCAAACGTTTACGCAGGAACCGCATTCGAGGCAGTCGAGCTGGTCAACGATGATGGCGAGATCATATTCTTTGCCAGATTTAGCTTTCGGAGCTACTTTGTAGCCTGCCGGAGCAGCAGCCGTTTCTTCTTTCGTCGTCAAGACCGGACGGATAGTAGCGTGCGGGCAGACGAAGGAGCACTGCAAGCAGCCGATACATTTTTCAGCATCCCAGGAAGGAACGTGGAGAGCCGGGCCTGCTTTTTCGAATTTAGCAGTACCGGAAGGCATGGTGCCATCTTCGCGGCCAGCAAATGCGGAAACCGAGAGATCGTCGCCAACCTGTTCGAGCATCGGTTTTGCAACTTCCGTGAAGTACTTCGGAGCCGGACGGCCTTCGACGACTTCGTCTTTAGCGTCAGCCCAGGAAGCCGGATAGTTAACTTCATGGAATTCTTTGATACCAGCATCAACAGCGCCGTTGTTCATGTCAACGACTTTCTGGCCTTTCTTGCCATAGCTCTTGACGATGGAGTCTTTCAAGTATTTAACAGCGTCATCGATAGGAATGATCTTAGCGAGTGCGAAGAATGCAGCCTGCATGACCATGTTGATACGAGTGCCGAGGCCGAGTCTCTGGCCGATAGCGTCACCGTTCAAGGTGTAGAATTTAACATGGTTCTTAGCGATAGCGCGTTTGATGCGAGCCGGAAGTTCTTTTTCCAGTTCTTCGTCGGTCCAGGTGCAGTTCAGCATGAATGTGCCGCCTTCTTTGATACCGCGAAGGATGTCAAAGCGTTTTACATAGGACTGACGATGGCAAGCGATGTAGTCAGCTGCGTCGATGAGGTACGGCATATCGATCGGGCGAGTACCGAAACGCAGGTGAGAAATAGTTACGCCGCCGGATTTCTTGGAGTCATAAGCGAAGTATGCCTGAGCATACATGTCGGTGTGGTCACCGATGATCTTGATAGCGGATTTGTTAGCGCCGACAGTACCATCAGAACCGAAGCCCCAGAATTTGCAGGACGTAAGGCCAGTCGTGTCAACCGGCATTTTCGGTTCGCGCGGAAGGCTGAGGTTGGTAACGTCGTCGTTGATAGCCAGCGTGAAGCCGTTGAGCGGATGTTCTTTCTTGAGTTCTTTGAAGACAGCGAGGAAGTCTTCCGGAAGAACGTCTTTGGAGCCCATACCTGTACGGCCGCCGATAACGTCGATGCTAAGGCCTTCTTCTTTTACGAAGCCAACGATATCGAGGTAGAGAGGTTCGCCGAGGGAGCCCGGTTCTTTCGTACGGTCGATGACAGCGATCTTCTTAACAGTCTTAGGAAGAACGTTGAGGAGGTATTTGTTGGAGAACGGACGATAGAGGTGAACGTTGATGGCACCGACTTTTTCGCCCTGGCTCTGCAAGTATTCGACAGTCTGTTTAGCGACGTCGGAGAGAGAACCCATGGAAACGACAACGTATTCAGCGTCAGGAGCACCGAAGTAGTTGAACGGTTTGTACGTACGGCCAGTGATTTCAGAAATCTTGTCCATGTAGTCAGCTACGATATCCGGCATAGCGTCGTAGAATTTGTTGGAAGCTTCTGTGTGCTGGAAGTATACGTCCGGGTTTTCTGCAGTGCCGCGGATTTCCGGATGATCCGGGTTGAGGGCACGTTTGCGGAATGCTTCGATAGCGTCCCAGTCAACGAGTTTCTTGAAGTTTTCGAAGTCAATGACTTCAACTTTCTGGATTTCGTGAGAAGTACGGAAACCATCGAAGAAGTTGATGAACGGCAGGGAACCTTTAATTGCTGCCAAATGAGCGACACCACCGAGATCCATGACTTCCTGAACATTGGATTCAGCCAAGAGACAGCAGCCTGTTGCACGAGCAGACATAACGTCCTGATGGTCACCGAAGATGTTCAGTGCATGGTTAGCCAAAGCACGAGCAGCTACGTGGAATACGCCCGGGAGGAGTTCACCGGCAACTTTGTACATGTTCGGGATCATGAGGAGGAAGCCCTGAGATGCCGTGTACGTAGTTGTCAAAGCACCAGCCTGTAAAGAACCGTGGAATGCGCCAGCTGCGCCAGCTTCGGACTGCATTTCAACAACGTTGACTTTGTGGCCGAAGATGTTTTTCATGCCAGCAGCTGCCCAATCATCGACATGTTCTGCCATAGGAGAAGACGGCGTGATCGGATAAATTGCGGCAACTTCAGTAAATGCATAGGACACCCATGCAGCTGCTTCGTTACCATCCATGGTTTTAAATTTGCTCATAGATAAAACACGCTCCTTAGATAAAAGTATACTTTCAATATGGAAAAACCATACTGATAGGCTTAAGAAAGCTATAAAGACGTCCTGTTGCATCCTCATACGGACGGCGCGGACCCTCACCCAGGTTCCATGGATGACTTCTGTTCACGTATCGTCCATACACGTCCCTATCTTGAAAAAAATGCAATGAAAAGCGGGAAGGTTCAATAATATTCAAAAAAGGTGTTGCTAATATTCTTAATCTGTAATACTATTATAGTGATATTACAGATTTGCACACCAACATGCCTTTTGAAGCTTGCTGACCATCACAAACCGAACGACTTTGTAACTTTTTCTTACAAGTTAATTATATGCCTAAGTAATGCTAAATTCAATAGGAATGTGATGCTAGTTTATGCATCGTTCAGTGCTATTTTGTAAACGTATACCAATCGAGTGTATATTAAAGTGCCGATTCGGTGTACACCATTAGTGGAGGTGTTAGTATGGATTTTCATCATCTTAAATACTTTGTCGAAGTAGCCGACAAGAAATCATTCAGCAAAGCCGCGCGGACGCTGCACATTTCCCAGTCCGCCATCAGCCGCACCATCAAGGCCCTGGAAGAAGAACTGGGCGTCGTCCTCTTCATGCGCAACGCCAAGGCCGTCGAACTCACCGATGCCGGCACGATTTTCCTCTCCCACGCCAAGCGCGTCGTCTTCATGTTCGAACACTTGAAGACGGACTTTGAAAACGAATTCAAGCTGGAACAAGGGACGGTCCTCATCGGCCTGCCGCCGATCACGGGCGCACCGATCTTCGCCAACCTCCTGGGGGCGTTCAAGCAGGAATACCCGCAGATCGAACTGGACCTCTACGAACACGGCTCGAAGAAAGTCGAAATCAGCGTCCAGGAAGGCCTCATCGACCTGGGCATCGTCTGCACGCAGCCGAAGGAAAAGGACTTTGAATCGTTCTTCCTGACCCAGGACCCGATGAACGTCATCATCCACCGGGACAACATCCTGTCCAAGGAAAAGACGATTCCCCTCAAGAAGCTGGCCAATGAATCGCTGGTCCTCTACCGCGACGACTTCAACCTGCACGACGAAATCATCCAGCACTGTAAGAAAATCGGTTTCCAGCCGAAGATCGTCTTCGAAACGAGCCAGCGGGACCTCATGATCCAGACCGTCGTCGCCAACCTGGGCGTCGCCCTCCTGCCGAGCCGCCTGTGCCCGACGAAGGAAACGAACCCCCGCGTATCGGAATCGGTCGTCGTCCGTCCCCTGGTAGAACCGGAAATCATGCACGTCCTCTACGTCATCTGGAAACGGGGCCACTACCTCTCCCATGCCGCCCAGTTGTGGCTCGACTTCGTCCGCAATAAGGCCCGCGTCATTTCCAACTTATAAGGCTTATGGACAGACACAAGTTCCCTCCTGACCTGACGGGGATCCGCCAAAAGGAGCAGCACGGCCGGGCGGCCCTCTCCCGCCTGCGCCGCCGCTTCTGCCAGGCCTGGCACGGTCTGCCAAAGGCCCAGAAATGCGTCGTCATCGTCGCCCTGCTGGAATTCTTCTGGATCGCCGCCTTGCAGTTCCAGGTCTATGAACTGGCGGACACCGTATCCACCCAGCGCGTTCGCATGGCACAGCTGGAAAAGCAGGCCAAGAAACAAAATAATATGTTATATTCCGCCTCGCAGACACTGGACGATATCGAAAAGAAATGGCACCGCCTCAATTTCCGCGTCCTCGAAAACACCTGGCGCATCGAAGAACCGGAAAAAGACCCGGACGCTTTATAGTTTGGAGTTTGCAGTTTGTAGCCGGTGGTTTTAATTTTTTCAGCCATTCACTGCAAACTAAAAACTTAAAACTCAAAAAATAGGCTGTCACATTAATGCATGTTTTGCTTAATGTGACAGCCTATTTTTTACACTTTTCTTTAATTTTCGATGATTTTCAGGAAGGCTTCCGGTTCCGGCAGGGACCGCAGTATCTTCCAGGGCGCGCACTGGGCCAGTTCCTCATAGGAATAGCGGCCTGTAGCCACGCTGATCGTGCGGGCGCCGATGGCTTTGCCGCACTGGATGTCGTAAGGCGTGTCGCCGATGACATAAGCCATCTCGATGGCATCGCCCCAGGCTTCCTTGGCGATGGCCAGGGCATTGCGGGCCAGATCATCGCGATAGTAATAATTGAAGGCGAACCCAGAATGAGAGAAATCGAAGTACTGGGACAGGCCGAAGACGTCCATCTTCATGCGGGCGCCGATGGCGCTGTTGCCGGTCAGGAGGAGCTGCCTGTAATCCTTTCGCTGTTGGAAGAAAGCCAGGTTCTCTTCTACGTGGGGCAGGACAACGCCCTCTTCGGCCTTGCGCTTCAGCCATTTCAGGAGCTTCTTTTCATAGCCCCGGCAAAAGGCATGGACTTCATCGTCTGTCGGCATGATGCCTGTGGCTTTATACAAGAGCTGCTGGCAGATGAAATTATCCGTCCGGCCGCCGGCGGCGATCTTCGGCACGGGCACGTCGGCGCCCTTGAGGTCGTGGAAGACTTCTTCAATGGCGTACAGACCGGCCCGGCCCGTATTCAATAAGGTTCCGTCAATGTCCCAGTATAGTAATTTCACAGTATTCACTCCATCTTCGGGCACGCACTTTGGTCATTACTGTTTGGATACGATGTCCTTCGTATCGCGGGCGATCATGATTTCTTCGTTCGTCGGGATGACGTACATCTTGACCGTCGAATCATCCGTGCTGATGAGGGCATCTTTGCCGCGGACGTTGTTGCGCTGCGGGTCGAGTTTCGCACCGAGGTATTCCAGGCCTTCAGCGATGGCTGCACGGTCTTCGATGCCGTTTTCGCCGACGCCAGCCGTAAAGGTGATGACGTCTACGCCGCCCATGGCAGCTGCGAAAGCGCCGATTTCCTTGCGGACCTGATAGTGGAACATGTCGAGGGCGAGCTGAGCGCGTTCGTTGCCTTCAGCAGCAGCCTGGCCGAGGTCGCGGAAGTCGCTGGAAACGCCGGAAATGCCGAGGACGCCGGATTTCTTATTCATGAGCGTATCCATTTCTTTCGTCGAAAGGTTGTGGTTGTCCATGACGTTGAGGACGATAGCCGGGTCGATATCGCCGCAGCGGGTGCCCATGAGGACGCCGGCGAGCGGTGTGAAGCCCATGGTCGTGTCGACGCATTTGCCATATTTGATGGCAGCCAGGGAAGAACCGTTGCCGAGGTGGCAGTTGATGATGCGCAGTTTTTCAACGGGTACGCCCATGACTTTAGCGACTTCGCCAGCTACATAGCGATGGCTCGTGCCGTGGAAGCCATAACGGCGGATGTGGTCTTCTTTGTAGAGTTCATACGGGAGGCCATACATGAAGGCTTTTGCCGGCATGGTCTGATGGAAAGCCGTATCGAAGACGCCGACCTGAGGAACGCCGGGCATGATGGCTTTGCAGGCGTTGATGCCGATGATGTTAGGCGGATTGTGGAGCGGAGCCATAGCCGAGCATTTTTCCAAGGCTTTCATGACTTCATCCGTAATGAGCGTGGAAGCAGCGAATTCTTCGCCGCCATGGACGACGCGGTGGCCGACAGCGTCGATGGCATCCATGGATTTGATGACGCCGCATTCAGCGTCGGTGAGGATGTCGAGGACGAGTTTGACAGCGACTTGGTGATCCGGGATGGACTGTTTGATTTCTTTCTTCTGGCCATTCCATTTGTGGGTCAGCTGCGAATCGGGAAGGCCGATTTTTTCGACCAAACCTTTTGCCATTACTTCTTCATTGTCCATGTTGATGAGCTGGTACTTCAAGGACGAGCTGCCGCAGTTTACAACCAATACGATCATGAAAATTTACCCTCTTTCATTTGTCTTAGAATTATTTGAGCTGGCCAAATACGTGGTCAACTACTTCTTTAGCCAGGGCATCGCCGTCTTTGTACATGTACATGACGTGCCATATCTGGCCATTATCTTCAAAGAAGAGACTCCGCACGATGAGTTTGGCCGGCTGGCCGTTGAGCGGTTCCGTATAGGAAGCGTCGACAACGGTGGTCTTGCGGCCGCTTTCTTCCGCGTCGGTGACCTTCGTTTGCAGATCAGAAACATCCGGTGTCTGTTTCAGCATGGCAACATATTCTTCTGCCATGGCTACAGGCGTCGTTTCGCCAGCCGTTTCGGAAACAGCGACGACATTGATGTGCTTATCGTTGTTGATGTACATCATGCCTTCCCCATTCTGGCGGCTTACATGGGCCAGGTCGAACGGTGTCATGACATAGACTTCCGAATTCCCGGCTTTGAGCTGGACATACCCGAAGCTGTATTCTTCGAGCATCGTCATGTTGCCGCATCCGGACAACAATACGACAGCTGCGGTCATGGCCGCAACTGCTAATAATTTCAATCCTTTCATGCAATCACCTATTTATGCTTTCTACAGACTAGGTTCATTATAGCATAAAAGATTTATAGCGTCACCTAAAAAAAAGCGACGAATTGCAAATACTTTCGCCTCTCCCTTGGCAGGAATGAGTATACACCATTGACGTTTCCCGGCCTGCCCCGTATACTTATAACCATTAGCACGATTTTATTTAAAACATATAATATAATTCTCATCAGGCTATACTTTTTCGAGATTTTGTGAAATTCTGAACATATAGGAGGCTCTATGGAATCCCTTGCCATCATCGCCGAATTCAACCCGTTCCACACGGGTCACGCCCGTTTAATCCGCCAAGTCCGCCAGGCAGCCGGCCCGGAGGCGGCCATCGTCATCATCATGAGCGGCGCCTTCGTCCAGCGCGGCGAACCGGCTTTTTTCGATAAATGGCACCGCGCGGCCTGGGCCATCGACGGCGGTGCCGATGTGGTCATCGAACTCCCTGCCGTCTATGCCCTGTCCAGCGCGGCCGGTTTCGCTCAAGGCGGCGTCACCTTAGCCGCCCGCCTGGGCTGCCAGGCCCTGGCCTGCGGCGTCGAAGGCGGAACGGCGGCTGACTTTCTCTCCCTGGCCCGCCGCTCCGAGGGACTGACAGCCTGCCTGAAGGCAGCAAAAAAATCCTCGGCCGGACAACAGCTGACTGACGCACTCATGGCCGCGGCCCCTGACGAAGCCCGGCTGCTGCAGCAGCCCAATGCCCTGCTGGCCTTTGAATATGCCCGGGCCATGTTGAAACAGGAACAGCCCTTGACCTTTCTTCCCCTGCCCCGCCAGGGCCGACACGGCGATACCGGCCTCGGTGCCGCCTTTGCCAGCGCCTCGGCCCTGCGCCAGGCCATGCGCTGCAGCGGGACAGCCGCCGCCTGTCGGCCTTATCTCACAGCGGCCAGCCTGGCAGGTGCCGAAGACCAGCTGGCCCAGGGCGCCTTCACTGATTACGGCCGCTACGGCGATTTCGTCGCCAGCCATAACCGCCTGCTGACACCGGACCAGCTGCGCAGTCTGCCGGCCTTTACGGAAGGATTGGAAAACCGCTGGCACCGCGCTTTCATGGAAAGCGGCAGTTACGACCAGGCCCTCAGGAGCATCAAGACGCGGCGCTATGCCTACAGCCGCCTCTGCCGCATGGGCGCCTATACGCTCTTGCAGCCCTCGCGGGACCTCATGGACTGCTCCTATGAGGCAGGTCCGCAATATGCCCGCCTCCTGGCCCTCAACAGCCGCGGTGCAGCTTTCCTGAAAGGGGCCAAGGGCCAGCTCCCGGTGGTCACCAAAGTGCATTCCGACGCTCCCGGCCTCTCTCCCCTGGGACAGGAACAGCTGAAGCTGGACCTCAAGGCCAGCGACATCCAGTCCTTTTGTTTTTCTAAAGAGAGCCAGCGAAAAGGCCGTCAAGATTATTATCATTCACCATTTTTTCTGTCTATTAAAAAATAATATCCCATATATGCTTAAAAAATCAAAACGTTTTCTCATGTTTACAATTGTTTTACAGCCTAAAATCTGTTATGATATGTATTGTATTTTTAAAATTATAAGGAGGTTTTCCGTGTGTCTTTAAATCTTAATATTTATCAGACCCTGGCTGCGGCCATCGTCGTCTACTACGTTGGCGTCTTCCTGCGCGTCAAGATCAGCGTCCTTCGTAAGTACTGTATCCCGGCGCCCGTCGTCGGCGGTATCTTATTTGCTATCATCAATTGCATCTTATATACGCAGGGCATCTGGAAATACGAACAGGATACGATCATGCAGAACATCTGCATGATGCTCTTCTTCACCAGCATCGGCTATACGGCCAGCATCAGCCTCATCAAGCGCGGCGGCGTCATGGTCCTGAAAATGGCCATTGTCACGACGGTCCTGATCATCTGCCAGAACATCATCGGCTCCGGCCTGGCTATGGCCTTTAACCTGAGCCCGCTCCTGGGCCTGGCAACGGGTTCCATCCCCATGGTCGGCGGCCACGGTACGGCAGCGGCTTTCGGCCCGCTCCTGGAAAGCATCGGCCTCGACGGCGGCGTGACCATTGCCGTCGCAGCAGCTACGTTCGGCCTCGTCGCCGGCGGCGTCATCGGCGGCCCGATTGGCGAAGAACTGGTCCACAAATTCCACCTCGTCAGCTCGGCCGAATCGGAACGCTTCGACCCGTCCTTCAATGCCGGCACCGTTTCGACGCTCAAAGCCGTCGCCGGCAATAAAGAACGCGCCGAAAACGCCATTAAGATTGAAAATAAAATCGGCCAGACCATCGACAACTACCGTTTCATGAACGCCATGGCCCACCTCTTCCTGGCCATGGGCCTGGGCACTCTGGTCAGCGGCTTCTTCAGCAGCATCGGCCTGGTCTTCCCGGGCTATATCGGCTCCATGATCGTCGCCGCCATCATCCGCAACATCGCCGACTTCACGCACGCCTATAAAATCTATCAGCGCGAAAGCGAAGTCCTGGGCAACCTGAGCCTGACCGTCTTTTTGACCTGCGTCCTCATGAGCCTCAAGCTCTGGCAGCTCGCCGACCTGGCCATCCCCCTGGTCGTCATGCTCCTCAGCCAGGCCCTGTTCATGGCCATCTTCGCTTACTTCATCGTCTTCCGCGCCATGGGCAAGGACTACGAAGCAGCCGTCATGACCAGCGGCGTCTGCGGCTTCGGCCTCGGCGCTACGCCGAACGCCATCGCCAACATGACAGCCATGACCGAACTCTTCGGCCCGGCACCGACGGCCTTCTTCGTCATCCCCCTCATCGGCTCGCTCATCATCGACCCAGTCAACGCATCGATCATCACCGTGTTCATCAACATATTCCACTAGGGGTTAGGGGTTAGCGGTTAGCAGTTTGTGGCTCGTGGCTCGCGGCCCCTATGGCAGCCCGGCTCTCCTGCTAGGAGAGCTGTCAGCGCAGCTGACTGAGAGGTTAATCGATGATCTGCCGCCTACGAACTGCAGTATCAGTTTGCGGAATTCCCACAAGCGGGCCGCCCAGCCACAGCTGTCCGTTCCAGCAACCGTCCTGCGCCTCCCGTTGGTTGGCACCTGACGGGCTGGAAAGGCTTGGGACGGCCCCTACGGCAAAAGGTCCTGTCGTCTAACGACAGGACCTTTTGCTGGAGGAACGTCCCTTCCGGTCACACACCGGGAGGGGCTTTTCTGTATGGAATTTTATTTTGCCATCAGGCTGGCTACTTTATTGGCAAAGGCGACGGGGTCGTCGGGCATGATGCCTTCCAGGAGCAGAGCCTGATCGTAGAGCAGATTGCAGTAGTCCTTGAAGGATTGGCTGTCTTTGCCCTGGTCGTGGACGGCCGTCAGTTTGCTGAACAGTTCATGCTGCGGGTTGATTTCCAGGATGCGGCGGGCCTTGAGCATGGGGTTGTTGGCAGCGGCAAAGGCCTGTTCCATGGCCAGCGACGGGCCGGCAGCGTCGGCGACGAGGCAGACGGCACCGCTCTTCAAGCGGTTGGACAAGCGGACATCGGCGACTTTATCGCCCAGGAATTCTTTCATGTCCTTCAAGAGGCCTTCATTATCCTTGGCCAGTTCTTCGTTCTTCTTCTTTTCTTCCTTGAAGGCGTCGTCTTCCAGGTCCAGGTCGCCGCGGCTGATGGAGTGGAAGCGGTGGCCTTCGTATTCGCCGATGGCTTCGACGGCGAATTCATCGACCGGGTCGGTCATGTAGAGGACTTCGATGCCGCGGTCGCGGAGCATTTCCATCTGCGGCAGGCCTTCGATGGCTTCTTTATCCTTGCCCGTTGCGTAGTAGATCTTCTGCTGGCCGTCTTTCATGCGGTCGACGTATTCTTTGATGGTGCACAGTTTGCCATCTTTCGACGACATGAAGAGCAGCAGGTCCTTCAATTTTTCGACGTTGTTTTCACCGGTCATCATACCGCTGTAAACGCCGATTTTCAGGGATTTGCCGTATTCAGCCCAGAATTTTTCGTATTTTTCACGGTCCTTTTCCAGGTTGCGCTTCAACGTCTTGAGGATGGTCTTTTCCAGGTTACGGCCGATGAGGCTCAATTCGCGGCTCTTCTGCAACAGTTCACGGGAAATGTTCAACGACAGGTCCGGCGAATCGACGAGGCCTTTGACGAAGCGCAGGTAATCCGGCAGGAGGTCCTTGCATTTATCCATGATGAAGACGTGGCGCGAATAAAGCTGGATGCCCGGTTCATAATCGGCATAGTAGAGGTTGAACGGAGCCTTGCCTGGGATGAAGAGCAGTGCCGTGTAATCGACGGCCCCTTCGACGCGGTTGTGGAAGATTTCCATCGGTTCTTCCCATTCGTAGAACTGATGCTGGAAGAATTCCTTATATTCTTCCGGTTTGATGTCCGATTTATTGCGCGTCCACAAAGGCTGCATGGAGTTCAGCGTCCGCGTTTCCGTATGTTCTTCTTCCGGTGCGTCTTCGATGACCTTGCCGTCGGCGTCTTTCGGTTTTTCCTTGGTCGTGAAGTCCATGGTGATCGGGTAGCGGATATAGTCGGAATACTTCTTGACCAGGCTCTGGAGGGTCATCTTGTCGGTATAGTTTTCTTCACTGTCGTCGCCGTAGAAGTCCTTGCCCAGGCTGAGGATGATTGTCGTGCCGTGTTTCGGTTTCTGACATTCTTCCAGGCTGTATTCACCGTCGCCAGTGGATTCCCATTTATAAGCCTGTTCTTCGCCGGCCTTGCGGGTGACGACCGTGACTTTATCGGCGACCATGAAGGCCGAATAGAAACCGACACCGAACTGACCGATGAGATCCTTATCCGTGCTGTCGGCATCCTGGGATTCTTTCAATTTTTCCAGGAATGCCTTGGTGCCGGACTGGGCGATAGTACCGAGGTTTTCCATCAAATCCTGTTTATTCATGCCCAGGCCGTTATCGGAGATCGTCAACGTGTGGGCATCGGCATCAGGCGTCAAATGGATTTCAAAGGCCGTATCGCCTTCGAGGAGATCGCCATTGGTCAGGGACTGGTAATGCAGCTTGTCGATGGCATCGGATGCATTGGAAATCAGTTCGCGAAGGAAGATTTCGTGGTTCGTATAAATAGAATGGACCATCAAGTCCAGTAATTGTTTCGTTTCAGCTTGAAATTCATGGGTTTCTTTTGCCATATTCAAACACTCCTTTGTACGATTCTGCCGTAGTGGCGGATACCTTCAGGTACCCTTACACCAATATCATACAGCAAAAAGTCAAATAGTCAAGTATTTTTTAAGAATTTGACCTTTATCGTGTATCCAGTATGCAATTTGAAATAGTGTACCAGATTGTATTATACCATATTTAGCACGTTAGTATGATTAAAAGAGATAGGTGTTCGCAGGCCGCAGAGGCTGTCCTGCCAAGGCGGCCCGGCTCTCCTGCTAGGAGAGCTGTCAGCACAGCTG
>ERZ773113.1020-NODE-1020-length-14431-cov-4.718767_pt1 | contig 14431 bp, 8 predicted proteins | sample MGYA00580565_ERZ773113 | MGnify/ENA primary metagenome ERZ773113 (study PRJEB29015, sample SAMEA2737827) | human gut metagenome | biome: human gut; feature: human-associated habitat; material: faeces | place: China | collected 2012 ...
AGCCCCCTCGCAGAGGGGGCCAAGGGCTGACTCGTAAATCTGCTTTAATTCCTGAATATCTCCGTTCACGGGAGGGACCCAGGCGTGCTGGGCTTTTTTGAAGGGGGCGTTCTGCGGCACGATGAGCCGCCCGACCAGCCCGCGGACGAGCCGCGATTTGTGCCGGTCATTGAAGTAATATTCATACGCCAGCCGCACGGTGCGGTCTTTGGGGTACAGCTCCCGCAGCAGCTCTACCATGGCACGCCAGTCGCGCAGCATCCGGGCGCGCGCGCCCTCGTTGGTGGAAACGCCGGTGCCGACCTCATACCACGCAATGCAGCGGTCATAGCCGACCATCGGGATGTTTTCCACGGCAAAGAGCCGCGCGGCGAAATCCTCGGCCAGCAGTACGCGGCCCGCCATCTTTTCCAGCGCTTGTACGAGCAATTCCCGCTCATACACGAGTCCCGCGCCGCTGATGCCGTCATCATAGAGCAGCATATTGCGCTTGGCGGTCTTGGCGTCATACGCGCCGGGGCGGTAGGGCGTGCGGTCAAACGGCGCGTCGCCGGGGCGCCGGATCGGTGCGCCGTCCCGGTCTGCGTAGCAGGCCAGGCGGCCAAAAGCGACCCGCGGGGCATCGCGGCGCAAGACCTCCAGCAGCCACGCCACCGTGTCGGCGTCGTAAAGATAGTCCCCCGGCGAGACGGTGAACACCCATTTTCCGGCTGCCTGCTTTGCGCCGTTCAAAACGTTTTTGACCGTGCCGCCGTTGGGGGTGAGCTTGACAAATTTTGCGCCGGTAAAGCCGTTTTCTGCAAGAATTTTGCGCGTCAGCGGGAAGAAGTCCTCATCGGAGCCGTCATCCGCCACGACCAGTTCAAAATCACGGCAGCTCTGCCGCAGCAGCGACGCCAGCGTCCGCCGCAGCTCGCCCTCGTCGGGGCGGTACTGGACCAAGAGGATGGATAGATCCATGGATGCCTCCTTTTTTCTCTTGCCTCTCCTAGCAGGACAGACTCCCCCGGTACGGGGGAGGTGGCGCGTAGCGCCAGAGGGGGAGCGGTGGCCGAAGGCCGGAGGGGTTGAACCTCGCCATTGCCCGAAATCTTTCTGGCCACATCAGGTTCTCTCCCCCACCGCCTGCGGGCGGAGCCCCCTCGCAGAGGGGGCCAGGGCGGGGTGGCCTCACCCCGCCGCGGGCTTGCGGCAAGCTGCCGTTACCCCTCCATCCGCCCCATTTTCCCGTTCCAGAAATCCACGGCACCTCGGAACGCGCCGTAGCTGCGGCCTTTTTTGCGGCCCAGCAGCTTTGTCAGGGCGTAGCGTGCCGCGCCGGTGAGGAGGGGGAGAATCGTTTTCAGCTTCGCATAGGCCGCGCTTTTGCCCTTGCAGGTCAGGTACAGCGTGTTGCGGGTGATGTAGTAGACCGACAGCATCCCGCCCGCGCTGCCGCCCGCCTTGTGGTGGATGACAGCATCGGGCAAAAACCACATCGGCACACCGGCCTGCGCCAGACGAATGCAGTAGTCAACGTCCTCGCAGTACATAAACAGCGTCTCATCGAGATAACCGACCTTCTCGATCACGGCCCGCGGCAGCAGCACACAGCAGAACGTGATAAAGCTGACCTGCTTTTTTTCGGCAAATTCGGGGCCGTCCTTTTTGTGGCCGCCCAGGTGCTTTACCTTGCCGGTCTTGGGGTCCAGCTCACCGCCCGCAAACCAGATCTCGTCGGGCGGGTCCATAAACAGCATCTTCGGGCAGCTGACCGCCCCCGCGGGGGTCTCGGCCAGCAGCTTTTCAAGGAAATCCGGGCGGACCGACGTGTCGTTGTTCAGCAGCAGCGCAAAGTCGCAGCCGTCGTCCAGCGCACGGCGCATACCGATGTTGTTGGCCGCGGCAAAGCCGACGTTGCGCTCTTGCGGCAGGAACACCGTGTTCGGCGGCAGCTTATTTTGCAGCTGTGCAACGGAATCATTCGGCGACGCATCGTCGATTAAAATCACTTCAAAGTCCGTGAACGTCTGCTTTTGCAGGCTGTCCAGACAGACGAGCGTGTCCTGCCAGCCGTTATAATTGGAAATTACGATACCGACCTTCGGCATGGTTCACCCCTCAAACTCGTTCACGGCGTCGATGACGGCCTGCACCTGCGCGTCGGTCATGCCGTAGAACATCGGCAGGCTCAGCTCGGTGGCGGAAATTTCCTCCGCCAGCGGCAGTGCGCCCCTGCCAAGGCCAAGCTCGGCGTAAGCGCCCTGCAGGTGGATGGGCGTCGGGTAGTGCTTGTTCGTGCCGATGCCGCGGGCGTTCAAATGCTTTTCCAGCGCGTTGCGGTCGGCGCAGCGCACGGCGAAGATATGCCAGACGTGGGTACAGTCGGGCAGCTCGGCGGGCAGCGTGACCGCCGGGTTGTGCATTTCGGCCAGATACCGCGCGGCAATGCGGCGGCGCTCGGCGTTCATAGCGTCGAGGTGCGGCAGCTTGGCGGCCAGGAACGCGGCCTGCAGCTCGTCCAGGCGGGAGTTCTGGCCCTTGTAGACATGGTGGTATTTGTAGTCGCTGCCGTAGTTGCCCAGCGCACGGATGCGCTCGGCCAGCGCGTCGTCGTTCGTCGTTACGCAGCCCGCGTCGCCCAGCGCACCCAGGTTCTTGCCCGGGTAGAAGCTGAACCCGGCGGCATCCCCCAGACTGCCCGCGCGGCGGCCCTTGTAGGTCGCGCCGTGGGCCTGGGCGGCGTCCTCGATGACCTTGAGGCCGTGGGCGTGGGCAATGGCGTTGATCTCGTCCATCGGGGCGCACTGGCCGTAGAGGTGCACGGCCATGATGGCCTTCGTGCGCGGGGTCACGGCAGCCTCGATGCGGGCGGGGTCGATGTTGTAGCTTTCGAGCGTCGGCTCGACCAGCACGGGCGCTGCGCCCGCGTAGCTGATGGCCAGCACCGTGGCGATAAAGGTGTTGGACGGGGCAATGACCTCGTCCCCGGGGCCGATGCCCATAGCCTTTAAAATGAGCACCAGCGCGTCCAGCCCGTTGCCGCAGCCGACGCAGTGCCTGACGCCGCAGTAGGCGGCAAATGCCTTTTCAAAGGCGGCGTCCTCTCTGCCGCCGATGTACCAGCTGTTGTCCAGCACGCGGGCAAACGCGCCGCGCAGGTCGGCATCCAGCTCCCGCTCCATCGGGCGGAAGGAGACAAACGGCACGGTAACAGGAGTTTCGGACATGGAGTGACACCTCGTTTTTTATAACAAATATTTGTTTGCGCGGTCAAAACGCACCTTGTAGGGGCGGGCATTGCTCGCCCGCGGGAAGCTCGTGGCTGCCCCGGCCGCAAACGGGCACAGGCAAGCAGCCGACACATCCGCAAAAGGGCGGACAAGACCTACTATATCGTCTTATTATACAACAAAGCGGATGATTTAGCAATAAAAAAGGGATGCCGCTTTGTGAAAACGGCATCCGTTCCGGGATAAAATTATTCGGCGGTCTCCCGCGGGGCGCGGGTGGCGCATTCGGGGCCGCAGCTGCACTCGTCAATGCTGACGTGGTCGGCGCAGCAGCAGCGCCCCTCAAGATGGCGGCAGCCCCTGTCGTCGCAGTGGATCTCGGTCTCGGGCGAGGCCGGCTGGTTGTCGGTAGCGACGTTGCCGCAGCCCTCGCTGTTGCGGTAGCTGCCGCAGACAGCGTCCCCGGGGCCGGTATGGCGGACGTTGATGCTGTCCAGGCAGCAGCAGCCCGCCTTGTTATGGCAGCAGTCATACTGGGCACAATCAAGATAGCTCATAAAAACACCTCCGTGCGCACAGTATGTGCAGGCACGGAGGGGGTTATACACGGGTCGTGTTTGCGGGTATGGCAAGCGGGCACGGGCGGATATGGCATCCGCCCCTACGGCGTAGGGGTCGATGCTCGCCATCGACCCGGACCCTCTGCCCCTGCCGCGCTTATTCCGCAGTCAGCCACCCCTTGACATCGTCGAGGCTTTTCAACATGGCCGCCGTCATTTGTTGATAACTTTCCGCGGGCATTTTCATATCGGGCACGCAGAGGACGTCGATGCCCGCGGCGTGGGCGGCCTGGATGCCGGCCTCGCTGTCCTCCAGAACCAGACAGTCCGCCGGGGCGGCGTGGGCTTTTTCGGCAGCCTTCAGGAAAATATCCGGCCAGGGCTTGCCGCGCTCGATCTCGGTGCCAAAGACCATGTCGTCAAAATACTGCACGACGCCCAGCCGGGTCAGCACCTCGACGGCGCGCTCCCGCACGCTGGAGGTTGCCAGCACCACGGCCACGCCCTCGGTTTTCAGCCAGGACAGCAGGGCCGCCGCGCCGGGCTTGAGCTGCACATCCTGCAGCAGCTCCTTTTCCCGGGCAACCTCCCAGGTCAGGCCCTCCTCCACCGTGATGGGCAGATTGTACCGGGCAATGACGTTCGTCATGTTGGCCACGCCCGTTTTGCCGCTGTAATCCCGGGCGTACTCGGCCACGGTCACGCTCTTACCGTACCGGTGCAGCAGTTCGTCATACAGTCGATGGGAGATGACCTCACTGTCGATCAGCAGACCATCCAAATCAAAAATCACAGCTTTTTTCATGTTAGCAGTCTCCTTATTGTGCCTTGACCTCATGGCATGGTCCCCGGCAGATTTATACAAACCGTGCAATCGTGCGCAGCATGACATCCTTGAACAGCGGCTTGCTGATGTGGGCGTTCATGCCGGAATCCAGGCATTTCTTCACGTCCTCGGCGTAGGCGTTGGCGCTCATGGCGATGATGGGCACAGTCCCGGCACGGGTCTGCCCGCTGGCGCGGATGGCCCTGGCCGCGGCGTAGCCGTCCATGACCGGCATCATCAGGTCCATCAAAATCGCATCGTAGCCCGCCGGGTCGGCGGCAAAGGCGCGCACGGCGCTCTCGCCGTCAAACGCCTTGACGACCTCGGCCCCGGCGCTTTTCAGCATGAACTCGACGATCTCCATGTTCAGCTCGTTATCCTCGACAACCAGCAGGCGCTTGCCGTGCAGGTCGGCGGAGGCTTCCTTCTCCGGCCCGGCGGCGGGCGGGTCGTGGTCTATGGCAAACGGCAGCGTGACGGTAAAGCAGCTGCCCTCTCCCACCGTGCTCTCGACGGTGATCGTGCCGTTCATCTTCTGCACCAGCTGGTTCACGATGGACATACCCAGCCCGGTGCCGCCGTACTGGGAGCGCGCGGCGTTGTCCTCCTGGCTGAACGCCTCAAACAGGTGGTTGTCAATAAAGTCCTGCGTCATGCCGATGCCGGTATCCCGGATCGTGAACGCATAGGCCGCGGTGTCGGCGGTGCGGCTCACCTCCCGCAGGCGGGTGGTGATGCTCCCGCCGGGCTTGTTGTACTTGATGGCGTTGCTGTACAGGTTCACAAGGATCTTTTTCAGGTAGAGCGCACCGCCCAGCAGGTCGGCGTCGTGCACATCGTCGTGGTCCGTGTACAGCCGCAGCCCGCTCTGCTCCGCCTGAAAGCGGACGATGTCATCGACCTCGGCAAGGGTCCGGCCCAGGTTGAAGGGCTTTGCCTCGACCACAAAGCTGTTGCTCTCGATCTTGCTCATGTCCAGCACGTCGTTGACGAGGGAGAGCAGGTGCTTAGCCGAAATATCGATCTTGCCCAGGCAGTCATCGACCCGCGCCTCGTCGCTGCGGCAGTCGCGGATGACCTCCAGCATGCCCAGAATGCCGTTGATGGGCGTGCGGATGTCGTGGGACATGTTGGCCAAAAAGCGCGTCTTGGTGCGGTTGGCGCTTGCCTCGCTCTCCAACGCATTATGCAGCCGCTGGCCGATGTGCAGGTAGCGGCCCACATCCCGGACATGGACCTCCTCCTTGCGGGCCAGCACCAGCGCGTAGTAGGTCTCCTTCTTTTCCAGCGCGGCCAGCATCAGGGCGGTGTTGCCGGTGGCTTTGGCGTATTCATAGCGGCAGGTCTCGGCCCGCAGACCGACCTGGGCCTCCTTGGGGTCGCGGCGCAGGTAGGCGTCCATGGCGTCCAACACCCACTCGACCTGCGCATTGTCCCCGGCATCCATGCCGCAGTCGAACAGCACCTTGCAGGATGCCAGGAACTTCTCCGCGTGCAGCTGGGGCAGGTGCTCCCAAAGCTCGGCGCAGCAGCGTTTGTACCCGGCGGTGTCGCCCGCCTTATAGGTCAGCAGCGTGTTCACGATCCGCACTTCCTCGGGCAGGATCTCCCGGCCCCGGCAGGCCAGGCATTTGGCAAGGGCATCCTTTGCCTCGTCCAGCCGGTCCAGATGGCAGCAGATCTCCGTCAGATTGCGGTAGACGTAGGCGTGCATCACCTCATCGGAGACGGGCAGGTTTTTCTCTGCCTCGCGGATGGCCTCAAGCGCCTTCCCGTAGTCCTGCTGGGCCAGATAGGTCACGGCAAGGTTGTTGTACTCATAGGCGTAGCGGCTGACCTCGCTGTGTTCCCGCGCAATTTTAAGGCCCTCATGAATGTAGAAGCGGGACAGTGCGTACTCCTGCACATAGTAGGCCACCACGCCGACGAGGTTGAAGCAGGCGATGATCTCCGGGCGGTACCGGTAGCTTTTGTAGTCGATGATGAACGGCTCCAGAATTTCCCGCGCGGCGAGGAAGTCGCCCTCGCGGTACAAGAGCAGCGCATAGCGGAAGAACGCCATCATCCGCACATCGGTCTTTTCGGTCTCCCCGGCCAGTACATCGGCAAAGAAGGTCTTGCGCTCCAGCAGCGGGGCGTTTTCCAGTTCGTCGCAGCGCTTATCAAATTCTTCGTAGGTCATCGTGTACACACCCGCTTTGGCAGCTAAATTTTATTTTATCATAGCATAAATGTCTAAAGAAAAAAAGGTGTTTTTTGCTTTAAAGCCCCCCTCGCAGAGGGGGCGGGGGGTGTCGAAAAAACCTAACGGGATGATCGCGAGCCTTCGGCGGGTTTGTAGGGAACGGTCTTGACCGTTCCGTGCTGCCTTGCCAAAAGCACGACGCGACAGGAAAACCGCGCGCCATTCGGCGCGATTTTATGCGCTGCGCACATCTGGCACGGAAACGGACTTTTTCCACAAGCTGAGCTGTATTTACAGTCTTTTTTGAGAATATAATCCGATGTGCAAACATTTGCGCTTACGTCGGGAAAAGTAAGACACGGTATGTTTGTTGTGTGCCTTTTTATTTATAAGGAACAGTATAATACTTTGGGATGAAAATTTCAATACGGCTACATTCAAGCAAGTGATTTTTTGGCAGATTGCAAAATTTTGACTTGTCGAATTCATCACAATGACAAGCGCTTTCGGCAACTATTATACACACCGCCAAGCACTTGTTAAAATTTTGCTGATGCTTTTGCGTAACTATTGCGCAAAAATCGCCACAAAAAAGCGTAAACACAACACAAATTCAACGGGAATGTCCGTGAATTTGGTCGTGTGTGTGCTTGCGGTTTTATCCTTATCCGGAGCCGAAAAAGGCAGAGGTCAGCTTTGTTGGCTTGTCCAAAAGCGGACGGCTTCATCCAGCCAGCCCTCACAGGCAAGACCCTTGCCCAGCCCCACGCCGTGGTCAACGCCGTGGTAGACTGTCAGCTTATGCGGTGTTGCCTTATATCTTCCCTGAGTATGCAGACTGTCAAAAAACTCTTGTAGGGGCGAGCATTGCTCGCCCGTGCCCGTTTGCCTGTGAAAAAAACTTACCCGGAAAAGGCGTTGCTGCGCCAAGTTGGCGGGCGACCAATGGTCGCCCCTACATATTCAATGCGATTGCCAATTCGTTACAAAACAGTAACATATCGTTGCCGAACTTGCAATCCTGTGTTGCGCGTACTATAATAGTCGATGTTCGCCTGTCGCGAACAGGCAACAAGTGTAAGAAAGATCCATCAGGAGGATACAAGCAACATGAAGAACAAGAGAATCATCGCCGTGGCGATGGCTACCGGTATGGCAGTTTCTCTGGCTGCCTGCGGCGGTTCCGCAAGCACGACCGACACCACCGGTACTGCCGATGCTGCCACCACCGAGGCCGCTGCCGCCACCGACGGCGAGGGCACCGGCTTCACCGTCCAGCTCGGCCCCAACCCCGAGACCCTGGACCCGGCCCTGAACGCTGCCGTCGACGGCGGCAACACCCTCATCACCATCGAGGAGCCCCTGCTCATCATCGACGAGAACAACGAAATCCAGCCCGGCCAGGCCGAGAGCTACGAGGTCAGCGATGACGGCTTGGTCTGGACCTTCCACCTGCGCGACGGCCTGAAGTGGAGCGACGGTTCCGACCTGACTGCGAAGGACTTCGAGTACTCCTTCAAGCGTCTGGCCTGCCCCGACACCGCAGCCCCCTACGGCGAGACCGTTGTCGGCATGATCGACGGCTATAAGGATGCCATCGGCAACCCCGATGCAGACGGCAACACCACCACCGATCCCGACTGGGACGCCCTGAACGTCGTTGCCAGCGAGGACGGTAAGGACCTGACCATCACCCTGAGCTATCCCTGCTCCTACTTTGACAAGCTGGCCGCATTCGTCGCCACTTCACCCGTGCAGCAGGCCACCGTGGAGGCCAACGGCGACGCCTGGTGCACCGAGCCCGACACCTACGTCTGCAACGGCCCCTACATGATCACCGATTGGATCCCCTCCGAGCGTATTGTTCTGTCCAAGAACCCGAACTACGTCGGCGGCTGGGATTCCTCCAAGATCGTTTCCGACACCATCACCCTGCTTCTGCTCGAGGATTCCAGCGCTGCCTACGCCGCCTACAACAGCGGTGAGGCACAGCTCGTCAAGGACGTCCCCACCGATGAGATCCCCAGCCTGACCAGGGTCGAGGACGGCGGCGACTTCTATCTCGATGAGATCATGGGCACCTACTACATCTCCCTGAACGATCAGAAGGAGCCGTTCACCGACCCCAATGTCCGCAAGGCTCTGTCTCTGGCCATTGACCGCGACTACGTTGCCAGCACCATCATGCAGGGCATCTACACCCCCGCCACTGCGCTGGTTGGCCCCGGCATCGTGGACAACGAGGGCTACTTCATGGACAATGCCAACGGCGGCAAGCCCTACATCGGCGACGACTACGAGGCCAACCTCGAGGAGGCCAAGCAGCTGATGGCCGAGGCCGGCTACCCGGACGGCGAGGGCTTCCCGGTTATTGAGTACAGCGCCAACGACGCCGGCTACCACATCCCCGTTGCTGAGTACGTCCAGCAGGCCTGGGGCGAGCTGGGCATCACCGTCAACATCAACAAGGTCGAGTGGGCCAGCTTCCTGCCGATGCGCCGCGCCGGTGACTTTGACATCAGCCGCAACGGCTGGTCCATGGACTACAACGACCCCTCCAACATGCTGGAGCTGTTCACCACCAACAACGGCAACAACGACGGCAAGTACGCCAACCCCGCGTTTGACAAGGTCATCGAGGAGTCCCGCGTTGCCGACAAGGCTACCCACTTTGAGAAGCTGCACGAGGCCGAGGACATGCTGATGGCCGACGCCGCCTGCATCCCCGTCGCGTATTACAACGACTTCTGGCTGCAGAGCCCCTCTCTGAAGGGTACCTGGCACAGCCCCTACGGCTACTGGTACCTGCAGTACGGTTATATTGAGGAGTAATTTCCTTTATAAAGGAAAAGGCACGTCCTGCGTTGGACGTGCCTTTTTCTGTGTCTGGCTTCCCCCTTGGGGCCCCGCCCGCTGACTGATGAGGGAAAACTTTACCATTGTCGCCCGCAAGCGGGTTGCCACGGCAAACTTTGCCCCTCATCCGGCCCTGCGGGGCCACCTTCCTCCACAGGGGAAGGCTTGGGACTCACGCCCCCAGCGTTGCCGCCATGACCGCCTTGATCGTGTGCATGCGGTTCTCGGCCTCCTGGAACACGATGGACTGCGGGCCGTTAAAGACCTCGTCGGTCACTTCCATGGCGTCGCGGTCAAACTTTTCGCCCATCTCCCTGCCGACGGCGGTCTTGTGGTCGTGGTAGGCGGGCAGGCAGTGCATGAACACGGCGGTGCCCTTGGCCTTCGCCATCAGCTCGGCGTTGACCTGATAGGGGGACAGGGCGTTGATGCGCTCCTCCCAGACCTCGACAGGCTCACCCATGCTGACCCAGACGTCGGTGTAGACGACATCCGCACCGGCCACGGCGTCGGTGTCCTCGCTCAGCGTGATGCTGCCGCCGCTGACGCGGGCGAACTCTTTGCACTTTTCCACCAGCGCGGGGTCAGGCCAATAGGCTTTGGGGGCGCAGGCCACAAAATGCAGGCCCATCTTGGCGCAGCCTATCATCAGGCTGTTGCCCATGTTGTAGCGGGCGTCGCCCATGTAGGCGAATTTCAGCCCCTGCAGCTTGCCGAAATGCTCACGCAGCGTTAAAAAATCGGCCAGGATCTGGGTGGGATGGTACTCGTTCGTCAGGCCGTTCCAGACGGGCACGCTGGCGTATTTGGCCAGCTCCTCAACGATGGCCTGGCCGTAGCCGCGGTACTCGATGCCCTCAAACATGCCGGACAGCACCTGCGCGGTGTCGGCGATGGACTCTTTCTTGCCGATCTGGCTGCCCGTGGGGTCCAGATAGGTCGTGCCCATGCCAAGGTCGTGCGCGGCGACCTCGAACGAGCAGCGGGTGCGGGTGGAGGTTTTCTCAAAGATCAGCGCCACATTCTTGCCGCGCAGCGTGTCGTGCGGAATGCCCGCCCTTTTCTTGGCCTTCAGCTCGGCTGCCAGATCCAGCAGATAACCGATTTCCGCGGGGGTAAAGTCCAACAGCGTCAAAAAATCATGCCCTACGAGGTCCATAGTAAAGCTCCTTTTTAAATATACGGTTTATTTGTATAAATATACATACATTATAGCACGTTTGGGGATGATATGCAAGTGCGGGTTTTTGTGGTATAATTAAAAAAAGAATCCTCGTGGCCTTGCCGCGATTGCCCATTTGCTGCTGAACGGCTTTGTAGGGGCCGGGCATGCCCGGCCCGGAGGTGCAGGGCGGGCGGTAGTCCATGGAAAAGCCGCGGGCCGGACATGTCCGGCCCCTACAGGGCGGAAATCCCCGGCCGGGCATCTATGGCGGGCTTTGCCCTCATCCGGCCCTGCGGGGCCACCTTCCCCCGAGGGGGAAGGCAAGGGCGGAAAGGAGGTCCCCATGCCCAAAATCTACTTCCATGTGGACGTCAACTCGGCGTTTTTGTCCTGGTCGGCGCTCAAGGCGCTGCAGGGCGGCAGCACTGTCGATCTGCGCACGATCCCCGCCGTCGTCGGCGGCGATGAGGCCAAGCGCCACGGCGTTGTGCTGGCAAAAAGCACCCCGGCGAAAAAATTCGGCATCCAGACGGGGGAGAGCCTCTTTGCTGCCCGCGTCAAGTGCCCGGGGCTGACCGTCGTGCCGCCGGACTTTGATTTTTATGTAAAAAACAGCAAGGCACTGATTCAAATTTTGAACGATTATACCCCGGATGTTGAACAATACAGCATCGACGAGGCGTTTCTCGACATGACCGGCACCGAGGCACTGTTCGGCCCGCCGCTGACCGCCGCGCACACGATCCGCCGCCGCGTGCGCCGGGAGCTGGGCTTCACGGTCAATGTCGGCATTGCGCCCAACCGCCTGCTGGCCAAGATGGCCTCCGACTTTGAAAAGCCCGACAGGGTGCATACCTTATATAAATACGAGGTCGAGACTAAGATGTGGCCGCTGCCGGTGGGCGACCTGTTCGGCGTCGGCCCCAGCGCGGCCAAACGCCTGAACAGCTGCGGCATCTACACCATAGGGGATTTGGCCCGGCTTGAGCGGGATACGGCGGTCAAGCTGTTCGGCAGCCGCGGCGATACGCTGTGGAACTACGCCAATGGCCGCGAGGCCGACCCCGTGACCAAGCAGCGCACCCGCGACAACAGCTACGGCAACAGCGTAACGATGCCCAGGGACCTGGCCCGCCCCGAGGACGCCGACGCCACGATGCTGGCACTCTGCGATTCCGTCGGGCGGCGTCTGCGCGCCGACGGCAAGACGGCCCGTGTCGTCACGGTACAGCTGGTGGACAACGCCTTCCGCCGCACGAGCCACCAGACGACGCTGCCCAACCCGACGAACTCCACGGACCGCCTCTACCATGTGGCAATCGAGCTGATGCGCCAGATGTGGCCGCAGCGCCCCGTGCGGCTGGTGGGTGTCAGCGCCGAAAAGACCGGCGAGGACAACTTTGAGCAGATGGACCTTTTCACCGATGCCGCCCGCATCGACAAGCAGGAGAAGCTGGACCGCGCCGCAGACGCCCTGCGGAAAAAGTTCGGCGGTGCCGCCGTGACCCGCGCCAAACTGCTGACCCCCGAGACCCGCAAGCCCGAAGCCCTGAGCGCCGCCAAAGAGCGGGATAAAAAATGACCCATGGAGACGGTGGCTGCCTCTCATGGGTCATTTGTACTTTGTATGAGCATGGCTTCCCCCGAGGGGGAGCTGTCAGCGGCCCCGACCGCTGACTGATGAGGGGCTGCCTTGCCGTTGCCGTCCGCTATCGGGGCGCCACGGTACACGCGCCCCTCATCCGGCCCTGCGGGGCCACCTTCCCCCAAAGGGGAAGGCGAATAGAACCCTCAATTCGCCATAAACTCCCAATACGCCCCGTCTATCTCCACGATGACAACGCCGTCCTCGGTCACCCAGTAGGAATACCCGGTACCAAAGTTCGAGCACCCGTCCGTCTCAGGGAAGGCGTCCCGGTCAACGCTTGTCTTAATGACCCCGTCAGCCCCGCGGTCCGGGGGGCAGTCCACTGCGCTGCCCGTATCAAAATACAGCACGCCGTCGATCTGTACGCACTGCGCCAAGCCCAGAGCGATGCCGGAAGCGGCGCTGTCCTTTTCGACAGCAGCTCCCTCGTCGGCGTCCGCGGCCTGGGGCGCGGCGGCATCCAGCATCGGCATGTCCGGCGCGGGGGCGGCCATGGCGGCTTCACCGGCTATGCTGCTCTTGCGCAGTGCGCCGCTCCGCCACACGGCTGCGCCGCCCAAAACTATACAGGCGCACGCGGCCACAGACACGACCTGCTGCCAGTGCAGATGCACCACCCGGCGGCGCTTTTTCACCGGGGCGTCGGCGGCAAGGATCAGGTCGTCGTCCACATGGCCGATGGCCTCAAATAATTCGCGTTCTGTCACAGTGCAGCACCCCTTTCCTGTAAGTAGGCGGCCAGCTTGCTGCGCGTGCGGTGCAGCGTCACCCGCACTTTGCTCTCGGTCAGGCCGTACCGCGCGGCAATGTCCGCCGTCGCGTCGCAGTACCAGTACCGGCGCAAAAATATGCTGCGCGTTTCCTCCGGCAGCGTGCGCAGAAACGCGCTGATGAGCCGCCCGGTCTCGGCAGCGTCAAAGCTGTCCTCCACGCTGCCCGGCGCGGCGACGCATTCGGCCAGCTCGTCCAGCGGCGCACAGGTCTGCCCGCTGCCGCGCTTCTGCGCTGCCGCCCGGTCAAAGCGGTCCAGCGCGAGATTCCGCGTGATGCGCCCCAGGTACGGAGCCAGCCGCGCAGGTCGGTTGGTGGGCATGCTGTTCCAAGCGGCCAGCCAGGTGTCGTTCTCGCATTCCTCGGCGTCGTGGGCGCTGTGCAGAATGTTGTCGGCGATCTTGCGGCAGTACGCGCCGAATTTCGCCGCCGTCTCGGCCAGCGCCTGCTCGTCCCGTGCCCAGTACAGGGCCACGATTGCGGCATCCTCCATGGTTTCAGCCTCCTTTATTATATAAGGTAGGAATTTTTTTGCGGATGTTACAGAAAAAGTCTGCCGACGGGGCAGACTTCATGTAGGGGCGGGCATTGTCCGCTCGGTATAGCTCACAACATGTGCTTCTTGTGCAATACCCACGCCGCAAACACACAGAGCGCCAGCGTCAGGCCCAGCACAATGGCGAACCCGGCGGTGGTGTTGGCAAAGGGCATACCGTCGGACTGCACGTTCATGCCGTACAGACCGCTGATGACGGTGGGCACGGCCATCAGCAGGGTGATGCTGGTCAGGTACTTCATGGCGTTGTTCAGGCGGTTGTCCAGAATCGAGCTGAACAGCTCCCGCGTGCCCTTTATATCGTCGCGGTAGATGCTGGTCATCTCGATGGCCTGACGGATCTCAACGATGACGTCGTCGAGCAGCTCGCGGTCATCGGGGTACTGCTCCAGCCGCTTATAGCGGGTCAGGCGGTCCAGCACCGTAGCGTTGGCGCGCAGACTCGTGGCAAAGTAGACCAGCGTCGATTCCAGGCCGTGCAGCTCCATCAGGTCGCTGTCCTTCAGCTCGCCGGCCAGATTTTTCTCAATGGCCTGGCGACGGCGGTCGATCAGGCGCAGCTCCTGCTGGTACATCGTGGCTGCGCGGTAGAGCAGCTGGTAGACGAACCGCATTTTCTTGCGGGTCGAGAACCCCTTGACCCGGCAGGCGG
>ERZ773113.1031-NODE-1031-length-14349-cov-3.312439_pt1 | contig 14349 bp, 12 predicted proteins | sample MGYA00580565_ERZ773113 | MGnify/ENA primary metagenome ERZ773113 (study PRJEB29015, sample SAMEA2737827) | human gut metagenome | biome: human gut; feature: human-associated habitat; material: faeces | place: China | collected 2012 ...
AAAGCAACCGTGTAATACGTATCATCCGGACTTGTTGATTTCAACCTGTCAATATCATTTAAATAAAAGAGGGAATCTACTCAACCAGATTCCCTCTTTTTTTGTTATATTTGTATTATTACCTTAAAAACTAAGAATATGGTACAACACGCTAGACTCATTTTCTACAGCCTTCTTCTTTTGGTAATCCCGTGCGAGGGCACGTTGGCACAGAAGATTCCCGTCGCGCCCATAGACTCATTGATTACCGTAGGATATGCCACCGGAAGTTTGAAAACCCTGTCCGGTTCCGTAGAGAAAATCACGGAGACACAGATGAACAAAGACCAGATAACGAACCCTTTGGAAGCAATCCGTGGACGTGTGCCGGGCTTGACTATCCAACGCGGGTCAAATGGTCCGGCAGCCTTGGATGCAGTACGCCTGCGGGGAACTACCTCACTGACCAGCGGCAACGACCCTTTGATTATCGTCGACGGAGTATTTGGCGACTTGAGTATGCTTACCTCCATTTACCCTACGGATATTGAGAGTTTTACCATTCTGAAAGACGCTTCCGAAACCGCACAGTACGGTTCGCGAGGTGCATCCGGTGTGATAGAAGTCACCACCAAAAAAGGGATGAGCGGCAGGACACAGGTAGCTTACAACGGTAGCTTCGGGATTTCCACCGTCTACAAGAATTTGAAAATGCTGTCCGGTGATGAATTCCGTCGTGTAGCATCGGAACGAGGCATTTCCATTCTGGACAAAGGGAACAATACCGATTTCCAGAAAGAGATTGAGCAGACAGGACTGCAACAGAATCATCACATCGCCTTTTATGGCGGTTCCAGTGAGTCCAGTTATCGTGTTTCCCTCGGTTTTATGGATCGTCAGGGAGTGATTCTGAATGAAGACATGAAGAATTTCACTTCAAATATGAACATGAATCAGAAAATGTTCGACGGCTTCCTGAACTGCGAACTGGGAATGTTCGGCTCCATTCAGAAGAATCATAACCTGGTAGATTATCAGAAAACGTTCTATTCGGCAGCTACGTTCAATCCTACCTATCCCAATCATAAAGACCCCGTCACCAATTCGTGGGACGGAATAACGACCGCCAGCCAAATCACCAATCCATTGGCATGGATGGAAGTGCAGGACGATGATGCCACTTCGCACATCAGTACGCACGCCCGTCTCACTTTCAATCTGATGGAAGGACTGAAACTAAGCCTATTCGGTGCCTACACTTACAATATCGTAGAAAATTCGCAATACCTCCCCACTTCCGTCTGGGCGAACGGTCAGGCATACAAAGGAACCAAAAAGCGCGAATCCTTATTGGGAAACATGATGCTGACCTATAAGAAAAACTGGAAAAAGCATTTCTTTGACGTACTCGCACTTGCCGAACTTCAGAAAGAGACTTATACCGGCTATTATACCACAGTCAGCAATTTCAGCACCGATAAGTTCGGGTATAATAACCTTCAGGCAGGAGCGCTCCGTTTGTGGGAAGGCACTAATTCCTACTACGAGCAACCGCGCCTGGCATCTTTCATGGGACGTTTCAATTATACATACGCCGACCGCTACGTACTGACGTTGAACGCCCGTACAGATGCTTCCTCCAAATTCGGAGCCAACCATAAATGGGGCTTTTTCCCCTCTGCGTCCGCGGCATGGGTGATTAGTGAAGAAGAATTTATGAAGCAATTCCCCGTGATAGACAATCTGAAATTCCGTATCGGTTACGGTCTGGCAGGTAACCAGAGCGGGATTGACTCATACACAACGCTGAATCTCGTCAAGCCGAACGGTGTCGTCCCCGTCGGAAACTCCGCCATCGTATCTTTGGGAGATCTTCGGAATACGAATCCCGATCTGAAATGGGAAGTGAAACATACCTTTAATACCGGTTTCGACATTGCTTTATTCGGCAACCGCCTGTTGCTTTCCGCCAACTATTACAACTCCCGCACCACGGATATGCTTTACCTTTACAACGTAAGCGTGCCCCCTTTCACCTATAACACCTTGCTTGCCAACATCGGCTCCATGCGCAACTGGGGTACGGAAATCGCCATCGGTATCACCCCTTTGAAAACGAAGGACATGGAACTGAATATCAATGCCAACATCACCTTTCAGCGCAACAAACTGCTTTCATTGAGCGGTATGTATAACGGCGAAATGCTTTCTGCTTCCGAATATAAAAGTCTTGCCAGCCTTGATGGAGCCGGCTTCCACGGCGGCTACAACCACATCGTTTATCAGATGGTGGGGCAACCGTTGGGCGTGTTCTATCTTCCTCACAGCACCGGACTGGAGTCCGACGGAAACGGTGGATATACCTATGGCATTGCCGACCTGAATGGCGGAGGCGTCAGTCTGGAAGATGGTGAAGACCGCTACGTGGCAGGGCAAGCCGTACCTAAAACGATTCTTGGCTCCAACATCAGTTTCCGCTACAAGCGTTTCGACCTGTCTTTGCAGATCAACGGAGCTTTCAGACATAAAATCTACAACGGAACTTCCCTGACCTATATGAACATGAATATATTCCCCGACTACAACGTAATGAAGAAAGCTCCGCAACAGAACATCAAGGATCAGACTGCCACCGACTATTGGCTGGAAAAGGGAGATTACGTCAACTTCGACTATGTGACGCTGGGCTGGAACGTGCCGATTGAAAAGGTGCAGAAACTAAAGAAATATGTCCGTTCCCTGCGCTTGGCATTTACTGTCAACAATCTGGCAACCATCTCCGGTTATTCGGGACTTTCGCCCATGATTAACAGTTCCACGGTGAACTCAACGTTGGGCGTGGACGATAAACGGGGGTATCCGTTGGCACGGACGTACACCTTAGGATTGAGTATTAACTTTTAATGGAGGAGGAGAGGATGAAACGATATATGAAAAATAGAAATCAGTTTTTGCAGATCTCAAAGCAAATAATCTACCCTTCAAGAATCTTATTATTTTTTCTGGTGACGAGTCTGACCTTATTTTCCTGTGATAAGTTCTTACAGGAAAATCCGAAAGACAAACTACCGGAAGAGGATGTCTACAATACGATCTCGGAAGTATATCTCAATGCAGTAGCTTCGCTTTATACATACGTAGGCGGTTATAGTGATAGTCAGGGATTGCAGGGAACGGGTAGGGGAGTCTACGACCTGAACACTTTCACTTCCGACGAAGCCATCATCCCCACTCGTGGAGGCGACTGGTACGATGGCGGCTTTTGGCAAGGACTTTACCTGCACGATTGGGGAGTAGAGAATGACGCTATCCAAGCTACATGGGAATATCTTTACAAAGTCGTCATGCTAAGCAACAAATCGCTCGAACGGATAGACAAGTTTGCCGAAACCCATTCCGATGCTGTACTTCCGGCATACCGGGCGGAAGTGCAGGCCATGCGAGCCATGTATTATTATTATCTGATGGATTTGTTCGGACGCATCCCGTTGGTTCAATCCTCTTCAGTGGCAATGAAAGATGTTGTCCAGAGTGAACGGAAAACGGTTTTTGAGTTTGTATTCAAGGAATTGCAGGAAGCGGCTCCTCTGTTGAGCGATGCGCACAGCAATCAGTCCGGTCCTTATTATGGCCGTATCACCCGTCCGGTAGCCACTTTCCTATTGGCTAAACTGGCTCTGAATTCCGAAGTCTATACGGACAATGATTGGACAGACGGACAACGTCCGGACGGAAAAAACATAAAGTTTACAGTGAACGGCAATGAACTCAATGCGTGGGAAACAGTCATCTACTACTGTGACCAGCTAAAGGCGCTGGGCTACAACGAATTGGAACCAAAATACGAAACCAATTTCTCCATTTTTAATGAATCATCGATAGAGAATATTTTTACCATTCCGATGAATAAAACCTTGTACACCAATCAAATGCAATATCTATTCCGCTCCCGCCACTACAACCATGCCAAGGCGTACGGCCTAAGTGGTGAGAACGGCCCCAGCGCAACCATTGAAGCCCTCGAAACCTTCGGTTATGAAACAGCCGAACAAGATCCCCGCTTTGATATTTGCTATTTTGCGGGAGTAGTGCGCGACCTGAAAGGAAACATCATCAAGCTGGATGATGGCACCGTATTGGAGTATCTGCCTTGGAAAGTAGCTCTGGATATTACAGATACCCCGTATGAACAAACCGCAGGAGCCCGTATGAAGAAGTACGAAGTCGACCCGACTGCCACAAAAGACGGTAAATTGATGGAGAATGACATTGTACTGTTCCGCTACGCGGATGCTCTGTTGATGAAGAGTGAAGCGAAAGTGCGCAATGGAGCCAGTGGAGATGAAGAACTGAATGAAGTCCGTAGCCGCGTCAATGCCTCCTCCCGTCCTGCCACTTTAGAGAATATCCTTTCCGAACGTCAACTGGAACTGGCTTGGGAAGGTTGGAGACGTCAAGATTTGGTTCGCTTCGGGAAGTTTACAAGAGCTTACAGTAGCCGTCCGCAATTGCCGGATGAGGGAAACGGATATACTACCGTGTTCCCTATACCGGAGAAAATACGGGTGATGAATACGAAGTTGAAGCAGAATCCGGGGTATTAACAGCAGTTATTATTCAATCAACTCAAAACTATATTTTTCAAATTCATTCCCGTTGATAATCATAGCAATTTGGTGAAGTCCGAGATGGAGCTTCCTCGTTGTAACCACCCGGAAAGAATGTTTTCGGGTGATTCGCGTGGTCGAGTTCCCGGCATATTCTTTCTCGCTGATTTTATGCACTTTCTTCGTCAACGTTCCATTTGCTTTTTGGTAATAGATTCCATATTCGAGTCGTATCTTGGTTGTTTGATCGTTCTTGTTCAACAGTTTAAAACTAACCTCCAACGAATCCCCGACTTTCACTTCCGGGCTTGAAATTTGGAAATCCTCCACACAGATATTGCTGATAGTAGAGTTGAAGCCAAACAACTCCATCACCTCCGGATTGCCTTGTTTTAAGAGCGTCCGGCAACCGTGTTTAATAATCCAGTCCACCTCTTTCGATTCTCCCTTCCATTTCTTCACTAAATCAATGACGATTTCGGGATTATCTTTCGCAATATCATTCAAATTATTGGCAACGCTCAACCGCACAAATCTTGCCGGATCATTTTTTAGATTTTCCAGAATAGGAATGATAGGCGTAGGATTCTCTTTCAGGTTCGGCAACGCCATCGCCCAGGGAAGACGCGGACGACAACCTTCTGACGCAAGCCGCCTGACTCCCCAATGTTCGTGTTTCGACCAAACCAACATCTGTTTCATCATCTGATCCGGATATTTGATAATAAAAGAATGAGTCACAAACTCGCAACTTGTGAACTGCGTGATTTTCTCTATCGCCTTGACAGAAGTTTCGTAATCGTCCAGCCCATATTGTTCGACATAATTATCCAGAATCCCTCCATACTCTAAAGTCAAACCAAACTTCGTGTCGTCTATCACCGAGAAATCAGGCCGTGTCTTTTTTATATGATCCAACAATTCAAGTATCTTAGCGATCGCCTCTTTGTAATCTGCCGGTAAAAACTTTCTTAGCACCGTTGTGATGTGCATGCAGCGTTGTTTAAGTTCCCTGCCTTCCCATTCATCGTCCATCACTTGAGATACAAACTCGCGAGCATCAAAATCGTCGATAACAAGTTTCAAATCTTTCGTAAACAGATCGAAAAATTGCTCGTTAAACATGTTTTTAAAAGGTTCTGCCATTCTTTAAATATATAGTTTAGTTAAACAGTTATTGTTTTTTTTATGGAGCGACTAAATAATGTTTCTTTGATAAATTCGTTTTTTATAATTTGAATTTTAAAGTGTTGATAATTATTTTATGCCGATCTATTTGTTTGTTATACAAATATATGCCATTTTTTTTAGGATAGCCCTATATCGCGCCTTATTTAGGTAAACTATATGAAAAGATTGTGCGAGAGGGAGTCTATTTAGAGAATATCATAAAAAAGTGAGCCACAAAAAAGATTGCAGCCCACTTATACCTTATATATGATAATATGATAGCAAAAAGACTAATCGAAGAAACTCTTGAATTTCTTGAAAATCTTCTCTTTTACCGACGTGTTAGGTTTGAAATTGTCCGAAGCTTCCATCTTTTCGAGCGTGTTCTTTTCCTCCTTGTTGAGAGCTTCCGGCACATAGATACTGATATTGACCAGCAAATCTCCCGTACCGTACCCGTTTACATTCGGCAACCCCTTGCCACGCAAGCGAAGCACTTTACCCGGTTGAGTACCCGAATCAATCTTCACTTTCACTTTGCCGTCGATTGTCGGAATTTCCACAGCACCGCCCAGTGCAGCCGTCGGGAAACTAAGCAACAGATTATAAATCAAATCATTCTCGTCGCGAATCAAGTCCTGATGCGGTTCTTCCTCAACGAGGATCAATAAGTCGCCTGCCACACCGTTGTGCTTGCCGGCATTTCCTTTGCCGCCCATAGAGAGCTGCATCCCCTCTGCCACTCCGGCAGGGATATTCACCGATACTACTTCCTCACCGTAAATGATTCCGTCGCCACCACACTTCTTACATTTATTCTTGATAATCTTTCCCTCGCCGCCACACGTAGAACAAGTGACGCGAGTCTGCATCGTGCCCAGAATGGTCTGCTGGTTACGGATCACCGATCCGCTACCCTTACAAGTAGGACAAGTCTCCGATCCGCCGTCACCCTCGGCACCCGTGCCATGACACTGGTCGCACGGCACATATTTTTTGAGTTTAAATTTCTTTTCTACTCCGGTAGAGATTTCCTTCAACGTCAGCTTCACTTTCACACGGAGGTCACTGCCGCGATACCGGCGTTGCTGTGAACCGCCACCGCCGCCAAATCCGCTGAATCCTCCGAAGCCTCCCCCGAAACCGCCGCCGCGGCCACCGAAGATGTCGCCAAACATAGAGAAGATGTCATCCATCGACATTCCCTCGCCACCGAAACCACCGAACGGACCGCCATTGCCTGCCGCACCGCTCACTCCCGCATGACCGAACTGATCGTAACGCGAACGCTTCTCCGGATTGCTCAACACGTCGTATGCCTCGGCCGCCTCCTTAAATTTCTCTTCAGCCTCCTTGTCGCCCGGATTCTTGTCGGGGTGATATTGAATCGCTTTCTTGCGGTAGGCTTTTTTAATTTCTTCTACTGTGGCTGTCTTCGTCACCTCCAATATTTCGTAATAGTCTCTTTTTTCTGCCATGCCCATTTATTGATTTATGATTTTTGATTTATGATTTATGATTTACTCTGCAGTAGGATAGCGCAGCCATAAATCATAAATCATAATTCATAATTCTTTTCATTCTCCTACTACCACTTTAGCGTGGCGGAGCACTTTGTCGTTCAGTGTATATCCCGTTTGCACACAGTCCAGAATCTTACCTTTCTGTGCTTCCGACGGTGCGGGGATTACCGCGATGGCTTCATGGTAATCAGTGTCCAGTGGTTGGTCTTTTGTTTCGATGACTTTCACACCGTTTTGTGCCAGGACAGCCATAAATTTATTGTAAATCAGTTCTACTCCTTCTTTTACGGCATTGACATCTGTTGCCGTTTCCATTGTTTTGATGGCACGTTCGAAGTCGTCCACTACCGGAAGAATACTGCTAAGGCTCTTTTCGCCACCGTTCAGGATCAGTTCCGCTTTCTCCTTCATAGTGCGTTTCCGGTAATTGTCGAACTCGGCGGAGAGACGCAAATATTTATCCTTCTGCTCCTCAATGGTCTCCTGAGCCGTCTCCAGTTCCTTTTCCAATTCCTCCTCGTGAGTCATCGGGGCGGCATTTTCCGCTTGTTCGTCCTGCGGTTGTTCTTCCGCGTTATTCAGAGTTTCCTCAACGTTGAGTTCTTCTTCCTTCACTTTTTTTTCTTTAGGGTCCATATCTATTTCTGTTTTTTATTCATAATATCAAAATCACATGCAAAAACTTTGCCAAGTTGGTGTTTTTGCCAAAAAACTCTGCAAAGGTAATACTTTTATGTCAGATTGGCACATATCAGATAGCTCATAATTCATTTTAAATGTCTAACTTTGCACGCTAAAATAGTTAATACTAAAATAGTAACTAACGAAATAGTAAAATAGTAGCTAGCAAAATAGTAAAATAGTAACTAGTAAAATAGTAAATAAAGAAGATGATTACAGTTTCGAACGTTTCGGTACAGTTTGGTAAAAGAGTGTTGTTTAATGACGTAAACTTGAAGTTTACGAGTGGTAATTGTTATGGAATTATTGGTGCTAACGGTGCGGGAAAATCTACCTTCCTTCGTACGATTTACGGAGATTTGGACCCGACAACGGGTACCATTGCGCTCGGACCGGGCGAACGCCTTTCGGTGTTGAGCCAGGACCACTTTAAGTGGGACTCTTATACCGTTATGGATACTGTGATGATGGGGCATACTGTGTTGTGGGACATCATGAAGCAACGCGAAGAATTGTATGCGAAAGAAGATTTCACAGATGAAGACGGACTGAAAGTATCCGAGTTGGAAGAGAAATTTGCCGAGTTGGACGGATGGAATGCGGAAAGCGACGCAGCCATGCTGTTGAGCGGACTGGGCGTGAAAGAAGATAAGCATTATGTATTGATGGGTGAGTTGAGCGGTAAGGAAAAAGTGCGTGTCATGCTGGCGCAGGCATTGTACGGAAATCCGGACAATCTCTTGCTCGATGAGCCTACCAATGACTTGGATATGGAGACAGTGACCTGGTTGGAAGAGTATCTTTCCAACTTCGAGCATACCGTATTGGTAGTGAGCCACGACCGTCACTTCCTCGATTCTGTATGTACGCACACCGTAGACATCGACTACGGAAAAATCAATATGTTTGCCGGTAACTATAGTTTCTGGTACGAATCCAGCCAGTTGGCTCTCCGTCAGCAGCAGAACCAGAAGGCAAAGGCGGAAGAGAAGAAGAAAGAGTTGGAAGAATTTATCCGCCGTTTCAGTGCCAACGTAGCGAAGAGCAAGCAGACCACGAGCCGTAAGAAGATGTTGGAGAAACTGAACGTAGAAGAAATCAAACCTTCTTCACGTAAGTATCCGGGCATCATCTTCACTCCCGAACGCGAGCCGGGCAACCAGATTCTGGAAGTTTCCGGATTGAGCAAGAAGACGGAAGAAGGCGTAGTGCTTTTCAACGACGTCAACTTCAACGTAGAGAAAGGTGACAAAGTGGTATTCCTGTCGCGCAACCCGCGTGCGATGACTGCGTTCTTCGAAATCATCAACGGAAACATGAAGCCGAGGCCAGTGCATCCACGTGATCCTGCGGCATATTTAAAATATGAAATGCCAGCCGCTGCGCAGATTTGGCTCCGATTCCGGGAAGTGCAGACAATTCCTCAATCAATTTCGCAATCTCATGACTGTAATAATCCATATTTAGAACGGAAGTCCTCCGCCCAATGCACCGGTAATCTGTGACATGGACTGCTGGGAAGCTTCATCGATTTTACGCATTGCCTCGTTGGTTGCTGCCATGATGAGATCCTCAAGCATCTCAATATCATCCGGATCTACGACTTCCTCTGCAAGTTTTACCTTTGTCACCTCATGCTTGCCGGAAACGGTCACTTCTACCGCTCCACCGCCTGCTGTGGCTGTCACTTCCTGCTCCTCTAAGTTCTTCTGCGCTTCTTCCATCTGCTTTTGCATCTTCTGCGCCTGCTTCATAATATTTGCCATATTTCCCGGCATACCGCCAGGGAATCCACCTCTTTTTGCCATGTGGGGTCCTCCTGCTTTCTAATTTCAGTTATTTACGAATCTTGTATTATCATACCATTAGAAGTTCTCTTCCTCAATATCAAAATTGATTAATTGACGCAAATCCGGTACCGTATTGGCTGCACTGCGTCCTCCTTCATTTAAGCGGAGCTGCACTTCTACCTGCTTTGCACACCGCTGCGCAATCATTTCTTTCAAATGATCAATACACCCTGCCTTATTGTCGCTTAGATAGGCAAAAGCGTTGGCATCGTCAAACACCAGGAGCAGTTCTCCCGCCGGTCCAAGCGTCGGCACCGCCTGGTTTAAATACTGTCTGGTGATGCCTCCCATCTCCGAAATGACCGACCGCCAGTTGTTCATCACCTGTTTAATGTCCTCCGGAATGGCCTTTGGAAGCTGTGTTTTCTCCTGAACCTGTGCCGCCGGAGCCTGTGTGCCACCTGCTGCCGGAACTGCTGCACTCTGTGGTGCTGCCGAAACAAATGCCCCGCTTTCTAATTTCTGCTCCATATCATCCATACGCTCATTGAGTGCCGACAGATCTTTTTCCATCTGCGGACGGCAAAGCTTGATAATTGCAATCTCCAGCAGGATGCGCTTCTGTGCCGCATACCGGATCTGGCTGGACAGCTCTGAGAAAATCCGGATATACCGGATCAGTGTTTCCGGCTCCACCATCTGTGCCTCTTCTTTCAGGGCTGCCAGATGATCTGCCGACATATCCAGTACTTCCTCCATGTCATCCGCACTCTGGATGAGCAAAAGATTTCTCATGTACCAGGTAAAATCGTTCACCATCTGTCCCAGTTCCCGTCCCTGATCCACCAAATGATCCACCGTCCGGATGGCACCGGTCACATCTTTTGCCAGCACCTGGCGCAACAGTGCGGAAAACACTTCCGTATCCACTGCACCGAGCACTTCCAGCACATTTTCATAGGTGAGTTTTTCCCCCAGATGAAAAGCAATACACTGGTCGAGCAGACTCAGCGCATCACGCATCGAACCGTCCCCGGCTTTTGCCACATAACGCAGTGCGCGCTCCTCGACATCCACCTGCTCCGTGCGCATCAGTTCCGCCAGACGATCGGTAATGGTATCAATGGAAATCCGGTGAAAATCATATCTCTGGCAGCGGGACAGAATCGTAATCGGGATCTTGTATGCTTCCGTGGTCGCAAGGATAAAAATTACATATGCCGGTGGTTCTTCCAAAGTCTTAAGCAACGCATTGAACGCACCTGCCGAGAGCATATGCACCTCGTCGATAATATAAACCTTGTATTTGCCTTCCGTCGGGCGATAAGATACTTCTTCCCGAATCTGACGGATATTGTCGACACCATTGTTGGAAGCCGCATCAATCTCTATGACATTCATAGAAGTCCCAGCGGCAATACCCTGACATGCAGGGCATTTTCCACAGGGACTTCCGTCTACCGGGTGTTCACAATTTACTGCTTTTGCAAAAATCTTTGCGACTGTGGTTTTTCCGGTACCCCGGGTACCACAAAACAGATAAGCATGTCCTATGCGATCGGCTTTGATCTGGTTCTTTAATGTTGTAACAATATGTTCCTGTCCCTTGACATCTTCAAATTCCTGGGGACGGAACTTACGGTATAAAGCCGTGTAAGACATTTTTCTTCTCCTTCTTATCGGATATCAGATAGCCGAACGATTAATCTCCAAAACTGATACCGATCCGTTTTGCCTCCTGAATCATCTGACTATCCGGATCTACCGTCTTTAATTTGCCGGCTACATCTTCCAATGGCACACATTTGGTCTTGTTGTTGATCATGGCGATCATGTAACCAAACTTTCCATCCATGATGGCTTTGGCTGCCGCGGAACCCAGCCGTGTACATAACACTCTGTCGTATGGGCACGGACTTCCTCCACGCTGTGTATGGCCCGGAACTGCCACCCGGACTTCCACACCACACTTCTCCTGAATCTGATCTGCAATCTCATAAGAAACCGACGGATACTTACGGGATGCTACCTTTGCCTTGTACTGTTTCTTGGAAAGCTCTGCATCTTCTTTGGAGATTGCGCCCTCCGCAACAGCAAGAATCGTAAAGCCCTTTCCGTCTTTGGTGCGCTTGTGAATGGCCTCTACAACCTTGTCGATGTCGTATGGGATCTCCGGAAGCAGAATGATATCTGCTCCGCCTGCCACACCGGCATACAACGTAAGCCATCCCACTTTGTGTCCCATGACTTCTACGATAAACACGCGATTGTGGGAAGCTGCTGTTGTATGGATACAGTCAATGGTTTCTGTAGCTATATTAATTGCACTCTGAAAACCGAATGTCACGTCTGTTCCGTAAATATCATTGTCAATCGTCTTCGGAAGATGAATGATATTGAGCCCTTCCTCACGAAGCAGATTGGCAGTCTTTTGCGTACCATTTCCGCCAAGGATCACCAGACAGTCCAATCCAAGCTTACGGTATGTGGATTTCATTGCCTCTACCTTGTCCAGTCCGTTCTCGTCCGGTACACGCATCTGTTTGAATGGCTGGCGGGAAGATCCGAGAATCGTTCCGCCTCTGGTAAGAATTCCGGAAAAATCTGAGGCTGTAAGAATCCTGTACTGTTCATAGATCAGCCCTTTGTACCCATTTTCAAATCCATAAATCTCCAGTTCGTCTACGTTTGTAGTAAGTCCTTTTACAACACCACGCATGGCTGCATTTAAAGCCTGGCAGTCTCCGCCGCTGGTAAGCATTCCGATCTTCATCATGCACGTTTCCTCCTGCATATTCTCTTATTGTGTACCAAATGTTTTCACATACACATTTGTATTATAGTATAATTTTTGTCCGTTCACAAGATAAGCGACTTGAAAAATGTATGTAAATTCTGTATACTATTAAGGAGCACATCGCATGAGAGTTCCGCTCCGCGGAAGCGATGTACGTAGGAAATTCATCGGAGATGAATTTCAAGGGAGAGTTGTCCGAGAGGTCGAAGGTGCCGCACTCGAAATGCGGTTTGCGTCGAATAGACGCAACGTGGGTTCGAATCCCATGCTCTCCGTTTCATAAAAACAGCGCCCTGCCAAATCGACAAAGGCGCTGTTTTTGTATCGACTTATCTTTCATGCCGACCACGATTATTATTTCCGCGGCGATCGGTCATATCGCGCTTTTCACGGGAATCACGGTTCCGACGGTCCCGTGCGTCATATGCCCGATTCCCTTCCGCACGGTTTCCATGCTCTGCGTCACTGTTTCGGCCGGACGCTGTCCGTTCTTTTTTGCGGCCGATATATACGTTCCATTTCATATAGGCTTCCTGCGCATTGCGGGATTTGTAAATTACGCTGCGTTCTTCGCCTACAATATCGGTAATGCTGTACCAGCCTTTGTCATACTGGAATTCCGCTGTCTTTCCTTCAAGTTCTTTATTTCCAAGTACAAATTTATGTATTGCCTGCTGTGGCTGCTGCTGTGCCATCCTATCCCTCCTTTTTTCCTAATACATACTCCACGGCCTGTCTCAGTTTTTCGTCTTTTTTCATTTCTTCCGTTCCCTGAAGTGCCTCTGCCTCTTCCCTGGTAAACAATTCCCGCAATTTTACCTGATGGTTTTCTACCGGAATATAAGATACTCTGGATTTGTCGAATACCGGACGCAGCACATAGTACGGAATTTTGCGCTCCCTACGTGATGCGGAGAGAGAAACAATATTTTCTACCTGACAGACTCCCTGTGTTTCACTGTATATGATCTGTTTTTTTTCAAACATTCTGTCACCTCTGAAAAAGATAAAATTATCATATCACAAGAAAAAAGTTTTGACAAATGCTCCAAAACATTTTACGCTTGTCCCATGGAGGAAATTGCATATGTGGATTCTATTTGCATTTGGGTCAGCTCTGTTCGCCGGACTGACTTCCATACTGGCGAAATGCGGTATCAAAAATACCGATTCCAATGCAGCTACGGCGATCCGTACCATTATTGTACTTATTTTTTCATGGATCATGGTATTTCTGGTCGGGGCACAACACGGCATCGGAAGTGTTTCTGCCAAAACCTGGACATTTCTGATCCTGTCCGGACTTGCCACCGGTGCTTCCTGGCTGTGCTACTTCCGTGCACTGCAGATCGGAGATGTGGATAAGGTGGTCCCGGTCGATAAATCAAGTGCCATCCTCTCCATTCTTCTCGCTTTTCTCTTCCTGCATGAGAGCATCAGCCCACTGAAACTTCTGTGCGTGGTGCTGATCGGCGCGGGAACCTACCTGATGATCACGAAAAAGGAAACCTCTTCTGAGAATTCCGGGAAAAAAGGCTGGAGCTGGTTCTTCTACGCGCTTGGCTCTGCCGTCTTTGCCAGCCTGACTTCTATTCTGGGAAAAGTCGGCATTGAAAACATTGATTCCAATCTGGGAACAGCCATCCGTACCATCGTTGTGCTGATCATGGCATGGATTGTCGTGTTTGTCACGAAAAAGCAGGACAGTGTGCGCACGATTGATCACAGGGAACTTGGCTTTATCTGCCTGTCCGGACTTGCCACCGGTGCTTCCTGGCTGTGCTATTACCGTGCATTGCAGG
>ERZ773113.1042-NODE-1042-length-14271-cov-4.380909_pt1 | contig 14271 bp, 9 predicted proteins | sample MGYA00580565_ERZ773113 | MGnify/ENA primary metagenome ERZ773113 (study PRJEB29015, sample SAMEA2737827) | human gut metagenome | biome: human gut; feature: human-associated habitat; material: faeces | place: China | collected 2012 ...
TAAGAAGATGGGAATATATTACATACAAGGGTATTTCTTCGATAAGCCAATGTGCATAGAAAGCTTTGAGGAGAAATATATCTGACGAAGAAGGTGTAACATGCACGAAGAAGATATAGAAAAAAGCACATGCTATTCATTTTGGATATACCAATCTCGGCACAGGTGGTATCTGTAGCTGATGTATATGATGCCCTGACAAGCGATCGTGTGTACAAGAGAGCGTTTTCACATGAAAAGGCAATGCAGATGATTCTGGATGGAGAGTGCGGACAGTTCAATCCTGTTCTCCTGCAGTGTCTGGTCAATATACAGGATCGGATAAAGGCGGGGCTGGACTAGCTTAAATGCATAGTAAATGAAAAATATATGTAAAAATAGAAATTAAGTGTTGACATATTTGGTTTGATTTGATATTATATCAAAGTCGCGTGAGACAAGCGACAGAAAATCAAATATATGCGGAAGTGTCGGAACTGGCAGACGAGCAAGACTAAGGATCTTGTGATCATTGCGATCGTGTGGGTTCAAGTCCCATCTTCCGCACTAAGATGTGAGAAAGCCTTGAGAGATCAAGGCTTTTTTGTTATATAAAATATGGTATAATGAAGCATGCTGATGCATGCGCAGGTCATCAGGCTCCGCCTGGTGACAATGTATAATGAAGCATGTTGATGCACACAACAAAAAGGATAACTATATAAATATGAATATTCAAAAACAGTTTATAAAATATGTTTCCCAGAATATCTGTGGAATGTTGGGGATTTCCTGCTATATTATCGTGGATACATTCTTTATCTCGCAGGCAGCGGGAACGGACGGGATTACCGTATTGAATCTGGTGCTGCCGGTATATAACCTGATTTTTGCCATAGGATCGATGATTGGGGTAGGATCGGCAACCCGGTATACGATATTAAAAGCACAGGAAGATGACAGTGCAAAGAAATATTTTGCAAATGCGATTTTGTGGATCCTCATAATCAGCATTCCATTTGTCCTGTCTGGCATTTTTTCTCCGGATACGGTGATGCATATGATGGGGGCGGATGCCGGGATCACGCAGCTGGGCCGCACATATACGAGGATTTTCTTATTATTTACACCGTTTTTTATGATGAATTATGTGTTTTCTGCGTTTGTCCGCAACGACAATGCTCCGACCCTCGCCATGATTGGAACGATGATGGGAAGTTTTTCCAATGTTGTCCTTGACTATGTGTTTATGTTTCCAATGGGGATGGGACTGGCAGGAGCAGCACTTGCCACAGCAGCCTCTCCGATCGTCAGCATATTAATCTGCAGTATTCATTTTTGTCAGAAGAAAAATACGGTACAGTTTGCAAAGACCAGACCATCGGTACGGATGCTTACAGCATCCTGCCAGCTGGGGGTGCCGGCATTTGTGGGAGAATTTTCTTCCGGAGTGACAACAACGCTTTTTAATTACCTGATTTTAGGGCTTGCCGGAAATGTAGGAGTGGCTGCCTATGGCGTGATTGCCAACTTTGCACTCATATTTACCTGTATTTTTAACGGGATTTCCCAGGGAGCCCAGCCACTAGTCAGCCGTTATTACGGAGAAGGGAATGAACGTGCGGTTAAAAAGATTCTGCATCTGGGACTGGCTACGGGCGTTGTTTTCAGTCTTTTGATTATTTCGCTTGTCTTGGGATTTACAGACCCGATGGTAGCCTTGTTTAACAGTGAACATTCGGTAAAGATGGCGGAATATGCATTTACAGGAATGCGGCTTTATGTGATCGGATTTTTGTTTGCCGGTTTCAATATTATCGGAACCGGGTATCTGAGTGCATCGGAGCATGCAAAAGAGGCATTTACGGCCTCGGTTTGCAGAGGATTTGTAGCTATTGCGGTGTGTTCCGTGATATTGTCACGTATATTTGGAATCCGTGGTGTCTGGCTGTCGTTTATGGCTGCGGAAGCACTGACGGCAGGAATTACGGCATGGGCGCTTCTTAAAGATCGCAAAAAGGAGGCTATGGTATGAAGTATGATAAGAAAGAACCTGAAACGATGGATGCAGATCCGATGCGTCTTTTGGTTTCCGCCATACTGGCATTTACGGTGATGCTTTTTATCAATGGGTTTGTCGGAAGTATGGGTGGATTTCCTGCGTTTGTTGCATTTACGCTGGTATTTTTCCGGATACGGACCCGTGCGGGAATGGAAAACGGAGGGATGCAGCAGGAATTGTCAGATCGTCAGATCACAGGACGGCTGTTGTGGAAATATGCTGTTGGTTATCTGGTTTTATGGGGAATTTTAAGAATTGCGTTTCTGATCTCCCGGGTCACCGGCTGGGGAAATATCAATGGAGCTTCCGCAGTGGAATATGTACGGCAGATGTGGAACACATCGCTTTTGGAAAAATGGGCATATTTTTTTGCGGGGATGATCATGTTTGCGTTTGTGCTTTCACTGTTTCCGCTTGCTGTAATCAGGGAAAAGGTGCGGTGGATTCGCTATGCATTAGTTGATGGTGCGGTGTTTGCATTGGTATGTCTTGGAATGAACGGCGTCTGTCGTTTGAAATTTGAACAGAAATCATCAGGCAGAGCAACATGTCTGATCGATCATCTGCTGCTTTGCGGCCGGATGCGGACCTGGCAGGAAATCACCTGTCTGTTGGCAATGGTTGTTTTTATTCTTGTCATCGGTGCATTTGTATTTAGCTATGCATCCAGACAGTATGCGGTTAAAAATATAGATGGAATACCGGCATCTGCCGGGGAAGAAGAATCGCGCAGACACCGGATGATCAGAAAGATTGTGACGGTTGGCTGTAGTATTGCGGCTGCTGCAATTGTTGTCGTGATAGTACTTCTGATGCCAAAAGATACCGCAGGGGATTATACGAAGGTTGCGGAATTTCTGACTGAGGATACGCGGATGGGACCGATGGAATATGGAGATGCGGTTTATGTACCGGTAAATGAGGAAGCGGATCTGGAGAAAAACGGAATTGCCCAGGGCTATCTGGCAGAGCGTGGAGAGCGCTGCGACAGTCGGTTTTATCAGCTTGCGATTGCAAATCTTCTGTATACCGATCCGACCGGAAAAACAAATCTCGTACAGACAGCCGGAACCGATGGAGGAACATATGCACCGGTGGCATTGGTGGAAACAGACAAGGCATGGGAAACGGATGATGTGTTTCTTCTCTGGGATGAAGATTGGGCTTTAGAATCGGCATATTCGCACGAACCGACAGGCTATGTGGCATGTCCGGCGGATCTGATACAGGGGCTTAGGATGCAGTTTCCGGATGTGACCTACCGCACAGCGGATTTTTCGGAGTATGATGCCTATTTTACACTTCGGGGATATCAGGAGATGGAGCAGGCACTGGAGGAAGATCCTGTGGATGGAGACTGGGTCGGATGTATTCTGGTGAAAGATAACAAATTTTATTTTGGAAGCTACGAAAATCAGATTACGGGTATCTGTCTGCAACAGCTGCGGAAAGTACTCGGAGGAAATGCAAAATAAAAAAGGAAATCAGGAATTCACGCAGAATATATAATATGTAGAGTTGTTTGAAATATTGTAAGGATTTTGGCGGTTTGTGCCGCAGAAATGAGCAGAATATGACAATTCGGGAAAGAATAGAACAGATAGAAGCAGATACTTTAAGTCCGTACGCCTGTCTGTCCATAAATTCAAAGGGCAGAGACAGGGAGGAACCGCAGTGTGATATTCGTCCGGTCTTTCAGAGGGACCGTGACCGTATCCTGCACAGTAAGTCTTTCCGGAGACTGAAAAGTAAGACGCAGGTTTTTCTCACACCGATGGGAGATCATTACCGGACGCGGCTGACACATACGCTTGAAGTATCGCAGAATGCGAGAACCATTGCGAAGGCGCTCCGGCTGAATGAAGATCTGGTTGAGGCGATAGCATTGGGGCATGATCTGGGGCATACACCGTTTGGACATGCAGGAGAATTTCTGCTGAATCAGGTGTATGAAGGCGGGTTCCGCCACAACGAACAGAGCGTACGTATTGTAGAAAAACTGGAAAAAGACGGAGAAGGACTGAATCTGACCTGGGAGGTCCGGGATGGAATTTTAAACCATCAGACACGGACGATTCCGCACACGCTGGAAGGAAAGATTGTGCGCCTGTCCGATAAGATTGCATATGTCAATTCCGATATTGACGATGCGATCCGTGCAATGATTCTGGATGAGGAAGATATTCCCGTGGAACTGCGTCGTACGCTGGGATTTACCACGAGAGAGCGCCTGGATCACCTGATCCACGATATCATCAGCAACAGTATGGGAAGAGACGATATCATTATGTCGGATGAGACCGCGGAGGCGCTGCGGGATCTGCGCTTGTTCATGTTTGAACATGTATACCGGAATCCGGTCGCAAAAGGCGAGGAAGTAAAAGCTAAGGCCATGCTGGAACAGATGTATTATTTTTATATGGACCATATCGAGCAGCTGCCGGCAAAGTTATTAAAAATGCTGGATGAGGGTGAAGACAAAGGGCGCATCGTCTGTGACTATATTTCCGGTATGACAGATAAGTATGCGATTACCAAATTTAAAGAAAATTTTATGCCGCAGGCATGGAAAGTGGATGGATATTGATGACTAGAGAAAGGAGGGGATTTCCACGCCGTATTTTTCAGATGATCTGATTGAGGAGGTACGTTCCCGCAATGACATTGTGGATGTGATCGGCGGGTATGTGAGTCTGCAGAAAAAAGGAAGTACATATTTTGGGTTATGCCCCTTTCATAATGAGAAGACGGGATCATTTTCCGTTTCTCCGAATAAACAGATGTATTACTGCTTTGGATGTGGAGCGGGAGGCAATGTTTTTACATTTCTGATGCAGTATGAGAATTATACTTTTACCGAAGCGATGCAGGTACTTGCCGATCGTGCGGGAATTGAACTTCCCAAGCAGGAGATGACAGGTGCACAGAAACGTGAGGCGGACAAGCGCACGAAGCTGCTGGAGATTAACAAAGAAGCCGCAAAGTATTTTTATAAACTTCTGCGCAGCCCGAGAGGGGAAAAAGCATATGCGTATTTCCGTAAGCGGGAGCTGTCGGATGAAACGATGCGCAAATTTGGCCTGGGCTATTCGGATCAGTACAGCGATGATCTCTATCGCTATTTAAGACATGTGGGATATGACGATGCGCTGCTGAAAGAGTCGGGGCTTGTCTCCATCGATGAGGTGCGCGGAGGCCATGACAAATTCTGGAATCGTGCCATGTTTCCGATCATGGATGTACATAACCGGGTGATCGGATTTGGAGGGCGTGTCATGGGCGAAGGGGAACCGAAGTATCTGAATTCGCCGGAGACGAAGATTTTTGACAAGAGCCGGAATCTGTATGGATTAAATATTGCAAGGACAACCAGAAAACCGCAGCTGCTTTTATGTGAGGGATATATGGATGTCATTGCACTGCACCAGGCAGGCTTTGACAATGCGGTGGCCTCTCTTGGCACATCGCTTACCAGTGGACATGCCAGTCTGCTGAAACGCTACACCAAAGAAGTGTATCTGACATATGACAGTGATGGGGCTGGGGTAAAGGCGGCACTCCGTGCAATTCCGATTTTAAAAGAAGTTGGAATTATCACGAAAGTCATAAACATGCAGCCGTACAAAGATCCGGATGAATTTATCAAAGCACTTGGGGCCGAAGAATATCAGAAGCGGATTGATCAGGCGGAAAACAGTTTTCTGTTTGAAATCCGTATGCTGGAGCAGAATTATGATATGAATGATCCGGAGTCCAAGACGGCATTTTATAATGAGACGGCGCGGCGGCTTTTAGCCTTTCCGGAGGAGCTTGAGCGCAACAATTATATCCAGGCGGTCGCTGATAAGTACAGGATTGGCTTTGAGGATCTGCGGAAGCTTGTGAATAATCTGGCAATGGCAGGGAGCGGGATTACAAAGGCGGCTCCGTTAAAGAGCGGTATCCATGAAAAAAAGAAAGAAGATGGCATGAAACAGTCACAGAAGCTGCTTCTGACCTGGCTGATCGAGGATACGCGGCTTTTTGACAGCATCAAAGGATGGATCACGGAGGAAGATTTCACGGAACCGCTGTATCGCAAAGCGGCACAGGAGCTGTTCACCCAGTATGGGGAGAGCGGACAGGTGAATCCGGCAAAGATTATCAGCCGGTTTCAGGAGGAGGAAGAACAAAAAGAAATTGCGGGGCTTTTTAATGCAAAAATTCATGAAGTAGAGACAAAACAGGACAAAGAAAAAGCATTAAAGGAAACAATTGAGAGAATCAAGGAAAACAGTATTGATGTTCGAAGCCGGCAGTCAGATCCGAATGATCTGACGGTCGTTATGCAGCTGATCAATGAACAGAAGGAATTGGAGAAGCTGAAGAAAACGCATATTTCTATTGATTAGGGACAAAATAGAAAGTAACCTGAGAGGACGAAACGACATGGCAAAGAAAAAAGAAGAGAATGCAGCAGTGGAAACGGAAGAAACAAAGGCAAAGTTCAGAGAAAAACTGAAAAGTCTGCTGGAACTGGGAAAAAAGAAACGGAACATTCTGGAGTATCAGGAGATCAGCGATTTTTTCAGGGATATGAATCTTGACGAAGAAAAGATGGAGAAGGTTCTGGATTTCCTGGAAGCAAATAAAGTAGATGTCCTCAGGATCAGTGACGGGGATGATGAGGATGATGATATCATTCTGGATGACGAAGACGAGGTAGAAGTAGAAAAGATTGATCTTTCGGTTCCAGAGGGCGTAAGTGTCGAGGATCCGGTACGCATGTACTTAAAGGAAATCGGCAAAGTGCCGCTGCTGTCTGCAGACGAAGAAATTGAGCTGGCACAGAAGATGGAGGCCGGAAGTGTGGCAGTTGAAAAAATTCCACTGCTCAAAGAGCGTCTGGCAGAAACCGGTGATGAACAGGAAAAAGAAGAAATACAAGCGGAGATCAAAGCATTGCAACTGGATGTCGACCGTGGATCAGATGCCAAAAAACGTCTGGCGGAGGCAAATCTTCGTCTGGTAGTCAGCATTGCCAAGCGCTATGTGGGCAGGGGCATGCTGTTTTTAGACCTGATTCAGGAAGGAAATTTGGGACTGATCAAGGCGGTAGAAAAATTTGATTACCGCAAAGGATATAAGTTCTCCACTTATGCAACATGGTGGATCCGGCAGGCAATTACCCGTGCAATTGCGGATCAGGCAAGAACCATCCGTATTCCGGTGCACATGGTGGAAACGATCAACAAGCTCATTCGTGTCAGCAGACAGCTGCTGCAGGAACTCGGGCGGGAACCTACGCCGGAAGAAATCGCGGAAGAGATGAAGATGCCGGTGGAACGTGTGCGGGAAATCTTAAAGATTTCACAGGAACCGGTATCTTTGGAAACACCAATCGGAGAAGAGGAAGATTCCCATCTGGGCGATTTTATTAAAGATGATAATGTACCGGTACCGGCAGATGCTGCAACTTTTACGCTGCTTAAGGAACAGCTGGAAGAGGTACTCGGAACACTGACCGAGCGGGAGCAGAAAGTGCTGACGCTTCGCTTTGGTCTGGAGGATGGAAGGGCGAGAACCCTTGAGGAAGTCGGAAAAGAGTTCAATGTAACCAGAGAACGAATCCGTCAGATTGAGGCAAAAGCGCTCCGTAAGCTTCGCCATCCCAGCAGAAGTCGTAAGTTAAAGGATTATTTAGAGTAACATGATGAAATTATCGAGGAGAATGAAAGCAGTGGCTTCCATGGTTACAACCGGCGGTATCCTTGCGGATATCGGAACAGACCATGCGTATGTGCCGATTGCACTGGTACAGAGGCAGAAAATAAAGGGAGCCATTGCAATGGATATTAATGAGGGACCGCTTGCCCGGGCACAGGAACATATCCGGGCAGCCAGGCTGGAGGAATATATACAGACCAGGCTTTCGGACGGGGCAGAGGCACTGCTTCCAAATGAAGCGGATTCCATTCTGATTGCAGGAATGGGTGGAGAACTGATTCTGCATATTCTGACGGAAGGGGAATCCGTCTGCAGTACAGCGAAAGAACTGATTTTGCAGCCACAGTCTGAAATACATAAGGTCCGGGAATATCTGCGCCAGCATCAGTATAAAATTGAAGATGAAGATATGGTCTGTGAAGAAGGAAAATATTATCCGAGATTATTGGATGTCAATAATGATGGTAAAATCAATGATGAAGACAAAATTTGGTTGGGTACAAAAACTCCGAAGCATCGTATGACATTGAGCAGTGACCTGAATTTGTTCAAATGCATCAATTTCTCTTTCGTATTACGTGGGGAATTCGGGTGGATGGATATTGATAATCTGCCAAGAAATGAAACTAATCGTTTTTATAACACTTCAAACTCTGTTTGGACTGAGTATTGGACACCATGGAATCCGAATAGCAAATATGCTCGTTTGGGTGCAAACGTCGATAGTCCGGGTGTGAATATTTACGAAAAGAGAAACTATGTAAGAATGCAGAATATGGCATTGTCTTATACGTTCCCCAAGAAGTTGATCAACAAGTTTATGATTGATAATCTAAGATTCAGTATTAATGTGGATAATGCATTCGTTATCTCTAAATGGAGAACCTCTGATCCTTTGACTAAAGCAGTTACGCCACGTATTTGGACATTTGGTGTAGACATTACTTTATGATCTAATAGAACAATTAAATAAAGATATTCAAATGAAAACAAAGAAATATATACTAAGAAGTCTATCAACTTGTCTGATAGCTGCCAGTCTTTCTGCTTGTGTTGATCTTGAACCGAGAGCGATGTCATTTTTGACACCGGAGAACACTTTTGTTGATAAAGCAGGTTTGGAAACAATGCTTCGCCTCTGCCGTAAACAGATGAATTTTGAATGGTTTGGAGATGCTTTCAACTCCGGAAACTGTGAAACTTATTCTGTATATGAATATGCTTGGTCTGACTTGGCTGTTATGGGTGGTCCTGAAACCAAGGAAATCCATAATATGGTTACTCAGTTGACCCCAACCACTAATATGTATCTGCATCTTCGTTATTGGGTTTTTGGCTGGAATGGTATCAAGTATGCCAATACGGTTATTACCCGTGTTTCTGAGGCTGACGGCATGGCCTCTGAAGAAGACAGAAACGCTTGTTTGGCAGAAGGATACTTTCATCGTGCTTATTGGTATTATCTGTTGACTAACCAATTTGGAGATGTACCCTGGATTGGAGAAGAGATTACTGGTGCAAAATTGGACTTTAATACAGTTTCCCGTAAAACTATCTTGGCGAATATCAAGAAAGATATGGAGTATGCCGTAAAGTGGTTGCCAAAGGAAGTAAGCCGTGGTGCCGTGAGTAGGGCTGCTGGTGAACATTTATTGGCCAAAATATGTCTGGCTACCGGTGACTTTCAACAGGCAGTAGATGCAACTACTCGCTGTATCAATGATTACGGATTGCATCTGATGAATGAACGCTTCGGCATTAATATGGATGATAAGAGCAAGGATGTATACAACGACTTGTTTCAAGAGGAAAATATTAGCATTGTTGAAAATAAGGAAGGTATCATGATTGGTCAGGAAATTTATGGTTTGGATGGATGTACTTCTCCAAGTGGTTCAAAGCGTAAACGTAATTTTGTGCCGCAGTGGCATGCCGGAAGCAAAATGAAGACACCAGATGGGAAGAACGGAACGACAGATGCATCGGGGACTTATGATGGATACGAACAGTTGGAACTGTTAGGTAGAGGACTTGCTAAGATACGTCCTACTAACTATGCACAATATGAGTTGTGGAAGAATTGTGGTGATGATATGCGTCATAATTCAAATAACTGGTTCGATAAGTCACGTATCTACTACAATCTTCCGGCATCTAAAGGAGGCAGCAGTAAATATTTTGGTCAACCAGTTGATCCTGCTTACTGTACCGATACTATGCGTTGCTATTTCTCTTTCCCAATTGTGAAAGTTTTGATTGATAAGGATGATCCGAACGCAGGAGGTAAAGTACCAGTAGGTGGTTTCACGGATCAGTATATTTTCCGCCTTGCGGAAACTTACTTGAATAGAGCTGAGGCTTATTGGTGGTTAGGTAATAATGAGATGGCTACTGCGGATGTGAATACAATTCGTCGACGTGTGAATGCACCGGAATTTTCATCTGTTACCTTGGAAGATATTTTAGATGAAAGAGCTAGAGAATTATTTCTGGAAGACCATCGCAAGACCGAATTAACTCGTATTGCTTTCTTGAAAGCAGAAAAGGGCATAGATGGATATTCACTTGATAATTTTTCAGAAAAGAATTGGTATTATGACCGTATGATGGAGAAGAATAATTTCTTTGCAACAGAATATTATTATTCAACCAATGCATTTATTATGAAGCCGTATCATGTGTTGTGGCCTATTCCGCGTAATGCCATAGAATCCAATACCCAAGGTCGTATCAATCAGAACTATGGTTACGATGGTTATGAATATAATATTCCTGTAGAAGAACTTGAAAAAAGATATAATAATTGATTATGAGAAGTAAATATATGTTGTTTGCCTTGGCTCTGACAGGAGCCTTGGCATCTTGTTCAGATGATGATAATAATAATCAGAAGCTAGTTTATAATAACCCTTATTCAAACCCATTAACTGACTACAGTGCGGCTGATCCAACAGTTTGGAAAGAAAATGACCATTCATTTTATGTATATGCTACCAATACGTCTGTAGTCCGTAAATCAATAGATTTGATTCATTGGACAGAGGGTGGTAAGATGTTTGAGAAGAAACCTTCGTTTGTTACAGAGAAAGGTGCGGCAGTATGGGCTCCGGACATTGAGAAGATTGGTGATAAATATATTTTGTACTATGCTATGTCTGCCATGGGTAAACCTGCATCTGCCGGCATTGGAATCGCTTCTGCAGATTCTCCCGAGGGTCCCTTCTCATTGGATATATCTGTTGATGGAAAGGGTAAGTTGTTCACTTCAAATGAAATTAATGTGAGAAATTCTATCGATCCTTGCTTTTTCGAGGACAATGGACAGAAATGGTTGGTTTGGGGTAGCTTTAACGGTTTATATGCTGTGAAGCTGAATGAAGATGGTACAAGGGTGTATCCTGACATTGCAACAGCCAAGAAAGAAAGAGTGCAGGTTGCAGGTACTGCATTTGAAGCGCCTTATATTCATAAACGTGGTGATTATTACTATATGTTTGCATCTGTTGGTTCATGTTGTAACTCTATGTTAAGTACTTATACTACAGTTGTCGGTCGCTCTACTTCTTTCTTAGGTCCGTATGTGAATAAGAATGGAGAATCAATGCTTGATAATAAATATGAGGTCCTTATCAGAGCTAATGATCGCTTTGTAGGTCCTGGCCATAATTCGGAGATTGTGACAGATAGCGAAGGTAATGAATGGATGTTGTATCACAGTTATGACAGATATACTCCAAGCAAAGGGCGTTATCTGATGATCGACCGGATTGTTTGGGAGAATGATTGGCCGGTAATTGCTGGTAATAGTCCATCTAGCGAAGCAGAAGCACCGGTGTGTAAATAGTAAATATATGCAGAAAATATTGTTAATAGGAATCTTTCTTGCCATAAGCTGTTTGCTTATGGCAAGAAAAACTGTCAAGAGTTATCAGAATCCGGTTATAAACTATAGTTTACCTGATCCTTCTATTATCAAAGGGGAGGATGGATACTATTATCTGTATGCTACCGAAGATATTCGAAACTTGCCTATTCATCGTTCGAAAGATTTGGTAGAGTGGGAATATGTGAGTACTGCTTTTACTAAAAGCACTCGTCCGAATTTTGAGCCTAAAGGAGGATTATGGGCTCCAGATATCAATAAAATAGGTGATAAATATGTACTTTATTATTCCATGTCCGTTTGGGGAGGAGAGTGGACTTGTGGTATCGGATGTGCTACTGCCGATAAACCTGAAGGCCCTTTTAAGGATCATGGGAAAATATTCCGTAGCAATGAAATCAATGTACAGAATTCTATTGATCCTTTCTATATAGAGGATAGAGGAAAGAAATATCTTTTTTGGGGTAGTTTTCGGGGAATTTACGGCATAGAACTGTCGAATGACGGGCTTTCTGTTAAGAAAGGCGCCAAACTTCACCAAGTGGCAGGAACAGCCTATGAAGGGACATATATTCATAAAAAAGATGATTATTATTATTTTTTTGCATCTATAGGAACTTGCTGTGAAGGCTTGAAAAGTACTTATACTACGGTTGTAGGTCGTTCAAAGAAACTTTTTGGACCTTATGTGGATAAAAATGGTAATAAAATGCTGGATAATCATCATGAAATATTAATTCACCAGAATGAGTCTTTTGTAGGTACCGGACATAACTCAGAGATTGTAAGAGACAAAGCAGGTAATGACTGGGTGCTCTATCATGCAGTGAGTACCACGAGTCCTGGAGGTCGTGTGTTGATGTTGGATAAGATTGATTGGAAAGACGGGTGGCCATCTGTGTCTGGCAATTCTCCGTCATTAGAATTTGAAAGACCTGTATTGTAAAATTGTAAAATGGAGATTGAATATGAGGTTAAAAATATTGTTTTTAGGGATAATATTGTTTGTGGGTATTGTAAATATTGGAGCAGTAAATTATACTCCTGAAAATATTGCTATTTCCTTAAAAGTACCAGGGAATGATGCCAAGCGATATCCACTTGCCTTGCAGAAGATGCAGGATGGTGTGTACAGCTGCCGGGCTTCGGAAAAGTTGCCGTTGAACATTATCCGCCAGGTGGTGGGCAAGGATGGCAAACAGCGCATTACCGTCACACTCAAGGCGCTGGAAAATGTGTATTTCAACTACGGGGAACAGATAAAGACCGGTTACAAGCATTCGGATTGCCAGTTCTACATGCCGGGTTTTTGGTATCGCCGCAACCTGCGTTCGCCGAAGGAAGCTCCTTCTTTCCACACATCGGACAGTTGGCTGGTACGTGAGGACCGTTTGAGCACTCCGCTGACGGCGGCTTTCAATCCTGCAAGTGGTACGTCCATGTCGGTTATCCGTATTGACAAGTTCGACAAGGAAACTTTGACCACCCATAAGGAAGGAGAGGTAATCTTGTCCGGCGAGACTTCCATCGGATATACCGGTTTCTGCAATGTGGATGGTGTGACTGTCTTGGCATACGGTTTCCCCTATAAGGAAGCACCGAAGACATATATCCGCAAATTGACGCTGGCTCCTGCCGTTGAGGCTTTCCAGTTGCTTCACAAGGGCGACAGCATCTCCATGACTTGGGAGGTGTCCGAAAGGAATGCTGCCGATTTCTCGGAATGCGTACAGCGCACCTGGGAGTATTGTTATGACACTAACCGTCCGAAACCGGTTGACACATCTTATACGGTGGACCGCATGAAGGAGGTGATGAGCAATTTCTTTGTGGAAAGCTATGTCAGCAATACCCCCACTCATTATTACTCTGGGGTAGAGTTGGAGACTGCTACTTGTGCTAATACCGATGTTGCCGAAGTGGGCTTTGTGGGACGTACGTTGCTGAACGCTTTCAATGCTTTGGAGGATGGCAAACAGCAGAATCGCCAAGACTTGGTGGACAATGCCAATCATATCTTTGACACTTATCTCCAGAATGGTTTTTCGCCTGCCGGTTTCTTCAACGAAGTGGTACACTACAACCGCGGCTTCAAGGAAACCAGACATAGCATCCGCCGTCAGTCCGAAGGCGTATATGCCATTCTGAACTATCTGAACTACGAGAAACAGCAGAAGCGTAAACACTCCGAATGGGAGAAACGCATCAAGGGCATGTTGGACAGCTTCCTCAAGTTACAGAATGAGGACGGCAGTTTCCCGCGTAAGTTCAAGGATGATTTCTCTATTGTGGATGCCAGCGGTGGTAGCACGCCTTCGGCAACATTGCCTTTGGTGATGGCATCCAAGTATTTCAAGGACAAGCGTTATTTGGCAAGCGCCAAGCGTACGGTGGACTATTTGGAGAAGGAACTGATATCTAAAGCCGATTATTTCTCTTCTACGCTGGATGCCAATTGCGAGGACAAGGAAGCCTCCTTGTATGCTGCTACAGCTGCTTATTATCTGGCTTTGGTTACCAAAGGAGAAGAACGTGCACACTATGCAGAACTGGCGAAGAAAGCCGCTTATTTTGCGTTGTCGTGGTATTATACTTGGGATGTTCCTTTTGCCGAAGGTCAGATGCTGGGAGATATCGGCTT
>ERZ773113.1043-NODE-1043-length-14267-cov-2.699409_pt1 | contig 14267 bp, 9 predicted proteins | sample MGYA00580565_ERZ773113 | MGnify/ENA primary metagenome ERZ773113 (study PRJEB29015, sample SAMEA2737827) | human gut metagenome | biome: human gut; feature: human-associated habitat; material: faeces | place: China | collected 2012 ...
TATTATTCTTATCAAAAGGAATCCCGAATTTAGCCAAAGCGTCTTTGTATCCTCTGACACGTTCTATGGAGTTGTAAATATCGTCCGGTCCCTGTATATGAACAATCTGTTTGCGTCCGCTTCGGATCAGACTTTCTACGAGAAAGAATGACTTCATATAATCGTCCACTATTACTTGCGGAACTTCAAGTCCATAGGGAATACGATCATAGAACACCATAGGCATTCCCGCTTGCTGTAAACGAGCATATTCCTCCTTATTCCTTTTATAACTGCAAAGACAGATGATGATGCCATCCACCATGAATCCTTCCATCAGTTGCAGGTTCTCTTTTTCTTTTTCCGGATCTCCTCCCGACTCTGCAATAATCACCTTTATATTTTTGGTGTGAAGCACTTCTTGTATGCCGTTTATTACTCGTGAAGCAAACGGCGTAACCATTTCAGGAACGATCACCCCCACGGTATTGGTATGTCCGTATTTAAGGTTGATTGCTACAGGGTTTGGTCTATATCCCAATCTTTTAGCTGCTTCTATCACCTTTTCTTTCGTTTCTTTACGGATATTCTTGTCATCTCCCAATGCACGAGATACAGTGGAGACGGATATTGACAAATGTCGAGCGATGTCTTTTATGGTTATATACTTCATGCTGAATGATTGTTTAAATCAAAGCAAAGATATTGATTTCAAACAATAAATCCTAATATTGGAGTAAAATACGAATCCCATTTGCCTTTGTGTAATGCTTTTGTAACGTTTGCAGATTTTGGGAACGTTCCCGCAATCGTTTGCAGGCAAAAGAGTTAGGAAAAAACTTTTTTTCAAGCTCTTGTTCTTTATCTTTGCTACATCAACATGATGTCGAACTAAAGAAAAAGAACTATGAAAACACACCTCTTTTCTTATAAGTGCGGTCGAAAGCACATCAAAGTTTACCATCTATTTGAATTGGTAATAATTAAAGGATAAAAAACGGTCATGGACAAGAAAGTACGAAGTATAGAAATTTCGAAACGGGTTCCAATTGTGGGCAACTACGATGTAGTTGTCTGCGGTGGCGGACCAGCTGGTTTCATTGCGGCCATTGCGGCTGCTCGCAGTGGTGCGAAAACTGCTGTTGTGGAACAATATGGGTTTTTAGGTGGAATGGCTACAATGGGGCTTGTTACTCCTTTGAGTGTTTTCACCTATAATAATGAAAAGGTGATAGGCGGTATTCCATGGGAATTTATCGAACGGCTGGAGAAGATGGGAGGCTGTATCATTGAGAAACCTCTTGGCAATGTAGCTTTTGATCCGGAGCTTTACAAACTTTTATGCCAGCAAATGATGCTGGAAGCCGGCGTGGATATGTATATGCACTCTTACTTAAGCGGTTGCCAGGCAAAAGACGGCAAAATATCCTGTATCCTCTTTGAGAATAAGAATGGGACAGAGGCCATTAGTGCCGATATGTATATCGACTGCACTGGGGATGGTGACCTTGCCGCTATGGCGGGTGTTCCGATGCAAACAGATGAATGTAAACCGCTGCAACCTCTTTCCACTTATTTTATATTAGGCGGTGTGGATACAGATTCGCCCATGATAATTGATGCCATGCACCATAATAAACAAGGGCAGAATTGTCATTGCATTGCAGTTCGTGAGAAACTTCTAGCAATGAAAGAGAAGCTTGGCATCCCCGAATTCGGAGGTCCTTGGTTTTGCACCACTCTTCGTCCGGGCGAAGTAACGGTTAATATGACCCGTACTGCAGGAAATGCCATTGATAATAGAAATTTTACCGCAGCGGAATGTCGCTTACGGGAAGACGTATTTAAAATAGCACGAATCTTTAAAGAGAACTTTGAAGAGTTTAAAAACAGTTATGTGACGACCGTCGCCGTACATGCCGGTATTCGTGAGACACGTCGTATCAAAGGTGTACATACCATTACAGCAGAAGAATATGTGAATGCTTATAAATATCCTGATAGCATATCACGCGGCGCACATCCTATAGATATCCATGTGGCAGCAGGTGCGGAACAGAGCGTAACTTTCCTTAAAAAAGCGGCGTATGTACCTTATCGCGCTCTTATAGCTGAAGATTTCCCGAATCTGCTCGTAGCAGGACGCTGTATTAGTGCTGATAAGACTTCCTTTGCGTCACTTCGCGTTCAGGCAAGTTGTATGGGGGTAGGACAAGCCGCAGGAGTAGCAGCCGCACAATGTATAAAGGCAGGTGTGACCGTACAAAAGGCTGATATTCACAATCTCATAGAGGAATTGAAGAAACTTGGAGCAATTATATAAAGAAGAACCAGAATATGGAACAGTTAGATTATATTATTATTTTACTCTACTTTCTCGGACTGATTGCCGTGAGTGTTGTGATGTCCCGGAAAATTAAAAACTCCGAAGATATGTTTATTGCCGGGCGAAATTCTTCGTGGTGGCTGTCGGGAGTCTCTTCCTACATGACTATCTTCTCGGCAAGTACCTTTGTCGTTTGGGGAGGCGTTGCTTATAAATCGGGACTTGTTGCGGTAGTCGTTGCACTTTGTCTTGGCATAGCATCATTTATTGTTGGTAAATGGATCTCGGGCAAATGGCGGGAGCTACGTATTAAATCGCCGGGAGAGTTCCTTACCATCCGGTTCGGACACCGTACGGTGAGTTTTTACACGATTTCAGGAATTATAGCCCGTGCGGTACATACGGCAGTGTCTCTGTATGCGGTAGCGGTTGTGATGTGTGCATTAATCAAAGTCGATGGTGGCAGTATTTTTGCAAGTACAGGTATGATGGGCGATTCACCGATGGGTTATCTAAGTATTTGGTGGGCGCTTCTTATCCTTGGTGCCATCGCTCTTGGATACACCATTGCCGGAGGATTTCTTGCGGTACTAATGACTGATGTAATTCAGTTCGGAGTACTTCTGGCCGTGGTTGTATTTATGATACCTCTTTCATTTAACGCGGTAGGAGGCGTAAGTGCATTTATCGATAAGGCCAGTGAGATACCGGGATTCTTCTCGGGCACATCTCCGACCTATACATGGGGGTGGCTTTTACTGTGGATATTTCTCAATGTGTCTATGATTGGCGGTGACTGGCCGTTTGTACAGCGATACATAAGCGTGCCTACTGCAAGAGACGCAAAAAAGAGTACTTATTTAATCGGAATTCTTTATCTCGTCACTCCTCTTATTTGGTATCTTCCTACCATGATTTATCGTGTGATGGAACCTGGACTTGCGCTTGATTTGGATGCAACCACAATGACTTTCAACGGCGAACACGCTTATGTGAATATGAGTAAACTCGTGCTTATGAAAGGAATGGTCGGCATGATGTTGGCAGCGATGCTATCGGCTACATTGAGTAATGTTTCGGGCATTTTGAATGTATATGCCAATGTATATACTTATGATATTTGGGGACACAAAGAGAAAAACCGTCAGGCAGATGAGAAAAAGCGTATCAAGGTAGGACGTCTCTTCACATTTGTCTTTGGACTTGTGATAATTGCCCTGTCAATGCTCATTCCTTTTGCCGGAGGTGCCGAAAAGGTGGTAGTAACCCTTCTTACTATGGTGATGTGTCCTTTATATATTCCGTCGATATGGGGACTGTTCTCGAAGCGGCTGACAGGCAACCAACTTATTTCTGCAATGATTCTTACCTGGCTCGTTGGTATTATGGCTCGCGTCATAATTCCCGCCTCCGTTATTAGTCCAAGCCTTATAGAGTCAGTTGCCGGTTGTGTACTTCCTGTACTTATCCTTGCAATTATGGAAGTTTGGTCGGCACGTAAAAAGTATGAAGATAATGGTTATCAAGCCATTTGTGAATATACTGATCCTGAAGCCGATCGCGAACCGACATTAAAGGAGAAAAAAGCGGTATTAATCTATTCGCATTTGGCTGTTAACTGCTTCTGTATTACCATTGGTGTCGTTGCGCTCTTACTGATAGGTCTGCTTATTGCCGGAGATCCGAAGACCCTTGCGGTCAAAGGGATTGTGATAGGAAGTATCGTACTGATGATTGCCATGATACTTGCTTATGTGATATACAGAATTATATATGCAAGACGTCTGAAAATGTCTAGCTAGTCAATTATTAATAACCCTAAATACTAATCAAATGAATCTAAAGATGTTATTGTTTGCAAGTGTGTCGCTTGTGCTTTTTGCATCTTGTCATAACTCGGATGATCCGTATATGACACTCGCGACAAAGACACTTGATGTAGAAGCAGAAGGTGGGCTTTTCACTGTTGACCTTTCATCTAATGTCTATTACAGAGTCAATAACGACTGTCAGACTGATGGAAGCGATAGCCATTGGGCAGTTGTTGATTCGCATGAGACACAAGGTGAGATTACTAAGTTTACAATCAAAGTCTCTGAAAATTCATCGACTAGTTCACGTGTCGGTGCCATTCGTTTCATTGGCGATGATGTAACTCCTCTAAAGCTGGTTATTACCCAAAAGATGATTGTTCCGAAAGGTATCAGTCCTACTACTGAATCGATTGATGCAACTACAACAGAATCTTCGTTCAAAGTCTTTGGAGATAAGGAGTGGAAGGCTGTGTGTACAGATGCGGATGTGACCGTTTCTCCTGCAAATGGGGTAGGCGAATGTGATATTAAACTTACTTTCCCGGAGAACAAGACATTTGCCAAAAGGACAATTAAAGTAACGGTAACCATCCAGGATGATACAGACTATACCTATACTCTTGTACAAGATGCTTTCTCGGGCATTTTGGCTGATTGGGACTTGAAGAGTTTAACTGCCAACACAAGTGGAACATTTGCTGATGATGGGGCACAGTCTGTATTCCCGGGAACCAATGGCAAGTATCTTGCTCCGAGTGCCGGAAGTGGTAAGATTGAGTATTGGGCATGTGACCGGACAGGTTATGTAGTGCAGAATGCCGTATGTGAGCGTGCAGTGGGTGGTAATGGTGACCCGTATGTGTCAGGAGCCGTTCCCGGTGATTATTGGTATGTCTATGGGGATATGAAAGGTACGGTTATTCCTGCCGGCACAAAGATTCACTTCTATTTTGTGACCAAATTAGGAACGATGTGTTCCAACTACTGGATGATTGAGTTCAAGGATGGAGAAGAATGGAAACCGGCTCTTCCGACTTCGACTCTTCAGGAAAGTGCGACAGAGACTTTGTCGGGTGCGCCTATCAATTATTCGGCAACTATTACTTACAACTTTGCGGGAATGTTGCTCGATAACAAAAATAATGGCGCATATATCCCTGCCGAAGGAATATTTACCACGACTAAGGATATGGATGAGATTGTGTTACGGTTTGGACAGGCAGGCCGTTTATGTCTTAGTGGTGCCAAATATTCTGGCAAGTATATCGACTGCACACACGCAAGTGGCCAAACACGTTTTTCAGCGCAACATCCGAGTAACCCTGAAACAGGTGAGGCAATCAGAGAATATAACGAACATGTATTGCTTGAAATCGTAGAATAAAGAGTATGAAAAAAAGTATATTAAGCCTGTTATTGGCATGTTTCCTGCAAATCAATCTGGCTTTTGCACAGAATGTAATGAAGGGTGTCGTTAGCGATGCCAATGGTCCTCTTGTCGGAGTGGTGATCCACGATAAAGACAATGCAAAAGGTACTACCTCCGATATGTCGGGAAAGTATGCGCTCAATGGCGCTGAATCAGGCCATACAATAGAATTCCGTTATCTTGGTTATGTGACCGAGACTGTGGTATGGGATGGTAAAAGTGTAGTAAATATAAAACTTAAAGAGGATGCTGTACAACTTGAAGAGACGGTTGTTATCGGCTATGGATCTGTAAAGAAGAAAGATCTTACAGGTGCGGTCGGTGTAATCAACAGTTCGCTTATCGAGAAACAGAGTACGTCTCAACTTTCACAATCTTTGCAAGGACTGATTCCGGGACTGACGGTTACCCGTTCGAGCAGTATGCCGGGAGCGAGTGCTACGGTTCAGGTGCGTGGTGTGACAACAATGTCTGATTCGAGTCCGCTTATCCTTGTCGATGGTATGATGGTCAGTAGCCTTGACAATATAGCAAGCGAAGACGTACAGCAGATTACTGTACTTAAAGATGCAGCTTCTGCATCCATCTATGGTGCCCGTGCTGCTGCCGGTGTTATCTTGATAACGACTAAGGAGGCAACCGAGGGACAGCTTTCGATCGGTTATAACGGAGAGATTTCGTTGTCTTCTCCTACCGAATTTCCGAAATTCCTGACAGACCCTTATCACTACATGACAATGTATAACGAATGGTCGTGGAACGATGCCGGTAATCCTGCGGGAGGCGAGTTTGCCAACTATTCACAGGACTACATCGACAACTATGCTACCAACAACAGGTATGATCCCATTCAATATCCTATCTATGATTGGAAAGACGCTATTCTTTCGAATACCGCTATGCGCCATAAGCACAACTTGACCATGACGTATGGCAACAAGGTAATCAAGAGCCACACTTCCGCTACCTACGAAAATGCCGACGCTATCTATAAAGGTTCAAACCACGAAAGAATCTCTATCCGTTCGCGTAATAATCTGAAGATTAGTGATAAACTTTCCGGTTCTATCGATTTCTCGGTACGTTATGCCACGAAAAATGACCCGACTTCCGGTAGTCCGATTCGTGCAGCTTATATGTATCCTTCCATTTATTTGGGACTTTATCCGGATGGCCGTGTTGGTCCTGGTAAAGACGGCAGTCTTAGCAATACGCTTGCCGCCTTATTGGAAGGCGGAGAGAAGAAGACCGTATCCAACACAATGGCCGGTAAATTCTCGTTGAACTATAAGCCCATAAAAGATTTGACCCTTACTGCCAATCTGACTCCTACCGTCGGAACTGTTTCGATCAAGGAGATGAAGAAAGCCATACCTGTTTACGATGCATACGAAACCGATGTTATGCTGGGATATGTTTCGGGATATACTTCCAATTCGTTAAGTGAAGAACGCCGTAACATCAAATCATTGGAGAAACAATTCATCGCTACATACGACAAGACCTTTAGCAAGGTACATAACTTCAATGCCATGGTCGGTTATGAAGATTATAGTTATACGTATGAAACGATGTCGGGATCGACCAACGATATGTCTTTGTCTTCTTTCCCTTATCTTGATTTGGCGAACAAGAATGCTCTTGCCGTAGCCGGCAATTCTTATCAGAATGCATACCGTTCATTTTTTGGCCGTGTCATGTATAATTACGACAGCCGTTACTACCTCCAGCTCAATGCTCGTGAAGACGGATCTTCACGTTTTCACAAGGATCACCGTTGGGGATTCTTCCCGTCCGCATCGGTGGGTTGGGTCATCTCTAACGAGAAATTCATGCAAAACATAACCCCGATAAACTATCTGAAGTTCCGTGCCTCTATCGGTACTCTCGGTAACGAGCGGATTGGAAATTATCCTTATCAGACATACATTTCGTTCAATAATGCCATTATGTATGACAGTGCAGGTTCTACGCCCCAATCTTCGATGTCTGCCGCTCAACAGGATTATGCGTATGAGAATATCCATTGGGAGAAAACACAGAGCTGGGATATAGGTGTGGATGCCGCTTTCTTTAACAATCGTCTTGACTTTAGCGCAGACTATTATTATAAGAAGACAACAGATATGCTCTTGTCAGTGGCAATCCCCTCGTTTACAGGCTATTCGGCACCTGACAGGAATGTAGGTAAAATGCATACCCGCGGTTGGGAAGTGAAACTCGGCTGGTCTGACCGTATCGGAGATGTAAGTTATGCGGTAAGTTTTAATATCTCTGATTACAAGTCTATAATAGATAATCTTAATGGCAAGCAGCAGTTTAACAGCGATGGTACCATTATTACCGAAGGCGCAGAATATAACTCCTGGTATGGATATAAGACTGCTGGTTTATTCCAGACCGCAGAGGAAGTCAGTGAAAGCGCTCTGCTTTCGGCTTCTACCAAACCGGGTGATGTGAAATATGTAGATGTCAGCGGTCCGGACGGCACTCCTGACGGAATTATCAATGAGACATACGACCGTGTAGTGCTTGGCAGCTCATTGCCACACTATCTATATGGAGGTTCTATTAGTTTGGGCTGGAAAGGTCTCTCCTTCTCCTTACTCTTCAATGGTGTCGGGAAACAACTTTCACGCCTCACCGAAAGTATGATTCGCCCCATGCAGGGACAATGGCTTCCGGCTCCGTCAGTCCTTCTGAACGACAATGGCAGCCGTAATTATTGGAGTGTGTACAACACTGCAGAGCAGAACGCGGCAGCCAGCTATCCCCGTTTGAGCCATCAGGGTGGTGAATACAACAACTACAAAATGTCGGATTACTGGCTCAAGAGTAGTGCCTATATGCGTATAAAGAATATCAACGTTGGCTATACAGTTCCTAAAAAAATCGTCTCTAAAGTCGGAATCAAGGGACTTCGGGTGTACGTCAATATCGATGATCCATACTGCTTTGATAGTTATCTTTCGGGATGGGACCCTGAAGCAGGCGCTTCTACCTATATCACACGCACTTATACATTTGGAGTGGATATCAAATTCTAATGGAGTATGAAAAAATTACATAATATGAAAAAAATACATGTATTGATTTGCATGATAGCTCTTCTATCTGTAACTTCTTGTGTGAACCTCGATCTGAATCCTCCTTCAGCCGCATCCAGTGAAAACTGGTTCTCGTCACCGGAGGAAGTTCGAATCTCGTTGAACGATTTTTATCGCAGTACTTTCTTTGTTATAGAAGAAGGTTGGACGCTGGACCGTAATACGGATGACTGGGCACAACGAACCAACATTTATACCATTGCGGCAGGTTCACTGAATGCGTCTTCTACAAGTAATCCTAACATCAAGACTGTTTGGAGTTACACGTATAAGAACATTAGTCGTGCCAACCGGATTTTGGAGGCACTCGACAAACTTGAAGGCAAATATTCCACTACTGAACTGAATACGCTTCGTGCCGAAGCCCGTTTTTTCAGAGCGTTTGCTTATTCACGTTTGATTACTCTTTGGGGAGATGTTCCTTTCTACGTGACTTCGATTACTCCGGAGGAAGCATTTGAGATGGGGCGTACCGACAAAGCTGTCGTTCTGAAACAAATTTATGACGATTATGACTATGCCGCAGAAAATTTGCCGGCCGCAAATAATAATAGCGGCGCCACCCGTGTGGACAAAGGAACGGCTTATGCTTACAAGGCGCGTACCGCTCTCTATCAACACGACTACGGGACTGCCGCAAAGGCTGCGCAAGACTGTATGGATCTGGAAGTATATGACTTGGCCCCTGATTATGGTGAACTTTTCCGCGACAAGACAAGAGGAAGCAAAGAAGTTATTTTCTCTGTTGCTCACTCAAGCGACCTTGAGTTGGATGAAAACGGTAAACCTACTACACAGGCTATCGGTTCCTTTATTGCCCGTTCGGCAGGCGGTACACATAACGCACAACCTTCGTGGGAACTTCTTGCTGTCTACGAAATGACGAATGGCAAGACGATTGATGAACCGGGCAGCGGTTTTGATCCTCACGATCCATTTGCCAACCGTGATCCCCGTTGCCTGGAAACATTTGCTGCTCCCGGCAGCCGTATCTATGGTATTGAGTGGAATCCTGCGCCAAACGCACTCGAAGTAATGGACTATACGCAAAATCGTATGATTACAAACAAAGATTCCAAAGGCGGTTCGGATGCTTCCAACTGTGCTTACAATGGTTGTTGCCTGCGCAAAGGCGCGCAAGAATCATGGCGTACTACTTTGTATAACGACAACCCCGTCATTCTCATGCGTTATGCCGATGTATTGTTGATGTATGCCGAAGCTAAGATTGAACTGGGAGAGATTGACGCTACTGTCCTTGCTTGCATCAACGATGTCCGTGCCCGTGCTTATGGCACCACCCGTACACAAACCAACGACTATCCGTCCATCACGACAACCGATCAGACAGCATTGCGCAAAGTGCTCCGTCGTGAGCGTCGTGTGGAGTTTGCATGGGAAAATCTACGCTATTTCGATTTGCTTCGTTGGCATCAGTTTGAGAATGCTTTCGGACACAATATGTACGGATTTACCCGTACAGCCAACAGGGCAAAGGAATACTTTGCGGCAGGCAACTGGTTTTGGCCGGAGACTCCGACATTTGACAAAGACGGATTTCCTTCTTTTGAAGCGATGGCCGACGGAACCTATATCGTCCAGCATGGTGAACGTAAGTATGATGAGAAGATTTATTTGTGGCCATTGCCAAGTGATGATGTATTGATAATGAATGGCAAACTTGTTCAAAATCCAGGGTACTAACTTTATTAAATAAATGATATTATGAGCATTGGAGAAATTTTATTGCGCAGTCGCTATCAACCATTGAAAAGGGTGTTGAGCTATGATGTATTCAACACCGGCTTTAACGGTTGGATGACATTGATGCCTAACTTTACGGAATATCCCGATTTTGATGTTCCCAAGACATTGGTCAATAAAGACCAGTGGCCACCGGTCATGCTTAGTTCCGCTACTTTCAGGTATCCGGGCACTCACGGAGCTATGTCCGGCACTTACTCTCTTAAACTTTCGACAAGACCTGTTGCCGCTCCTTATACGGAGATTCCGGCGGAAGGTTGTCTGGGACATGCCATTAAGCGGCTTTCGTTCTCTCGTCCGGGCTGCAAATATTTGCAGATAGAATGTTGGTTTACATACACGGCGGAGCAGGATGTGGTGGATGGCGGTGACCGTCCGCAACCGGGTTTGCATGAGAGTTCCATCCGCGATTTTGGTATGCGATGTACAGGAGGGTGGAAAACGTTACCATGTAGGAATTCGTTATCTCAATGCAGTAGATGGCAAATTAATGCAGAAGTGGCAGTATGAACATTCCAATGAAGACATAACCGACCGCGATTGGGCTTATGGACTTGACGGAGACTGGTGTAAGAGGGGAGTCGATCCCTGGTGGTTCGGCCGCCGTTATCCTAATGGCGACCACGATGGATTCAAGGATTTGAAAGATGGTCATCAGAAACTCATTTACAATGAGACCGACTGTAAACTCAATTGGCAATACATGCGTCTGAAACTTGACACAGAGCTTCGTGAATATGTAGAGTTCCAATGTCAGGACAGAATTTGGGATATGCGTGGCATTGCAGCTGATACCGTTGACGGATATGGACGCATCGACAATCTTATCAATCCTCTTTTCTGGGTGGGTACTGATACCAATCGTCGTGTATTCTTTTATATAGATTCTGTTGTTGTTTCACAAGAATAAAAGGAGGAATGTAATATATGAAAATGTTTAATGATTCCCATCTTGAGGTAAAGAAGTTCTTTAAAGGCACTTTCTTCACTCATCCTTACGAGGCTGGTTGGGCAGATGAGGCTATATTCTTTGTTATGGTTGAGAAAATAGAAGGAGATCCCGTATTCGAAGGTCGTGTACAACTATCGCAAGACGGCATACATTGGGCTGACGACGGTAGTGATCCTGTAATCTTCAAAGGACTTGGCCAACATATTATAAAGGTAAATTCAAATTTTGGTAATTATATTCGTCTTGCCGTCAGCATTGAAGGCGGAGAGATGTTTTTAAATCTTCATATAGCATGCAAAGGTTAATATTTATATTTAGTCTGTTCATCCTTGCGATTGTAGGATGCAGCTCCAATGAGTCTCACTCATTTTTGATTCGTCCGGATGGAGGTGGGGAAGATGCTGCCACTGAAATAGAGGTAGGTAAGACGATTCCTGCCTGGCAGGAGGGTGTGATGGATATTCATTTCATCAATACGACTACCGGTGAAAGCATGTTTGTAATATTCCCGGATGGTACGCAAATGCTTATCGATGCCGCAAGTTCGAGTGTTACGACCAACTCTAATAGTAATACGACCAACACCGGTATCCGTAGTCGTTGGGATCCGACTCTGACTTCTACCCGTGGTTCACAGATTATAACTGATTACATTCGTAAGTGTATGGTATGGACAGGTAACAGTACGATTGATTATGCTGTACTTACCCACTTCCATAATGACCACTTCGGCGGTTATACTTCTTCCTTGCCGAAATCTTCCAACTCCGACACTTATTCGTTGATAGGTTTTGCCGAGATTTTCGACAATTTCAAGATTGGTACGCTTCTCGATCGTGGCTATCCCGATTATAACTATCCGTTCAATATGGCGACAATGGCAGACAATGCTCCAAGTTGCAGCAACTATATCAATGCAGTGAAATGGCATGTCGCCAATCAAAAGTTCGATGCTGCGATATTCAAAGCAGGGGCGAATGATCAGATCGTTCAGAAGTATAATCCTGCAAAGTATCCTACTGCAAAGGTGCAAAACGTGGCAGTGAATGGAGAGATCTGGACAGGTTCGGGCACTACCACAAAGAAGACATTCCCTGAACTCTCGGAGATTTCATACGAAAACAGTAAGAACATTACCTCCAGTGATAATTGTCCGCCGGAGAATATTACCAGTTGTGTGATGAAAGTTTCGTATGGCAACTTTGATTTTTTTGCCGGTGGTGACCTTCAGTATAACGGACGTTCGAGTCATGCGTGGAAAGATGCCGAACTGCCCTGTGCAAAAGCAGTAGGTCAGGTGGAATTATTGAAAGCTAACCATCACGGTGTAACCAACACCAATCAGGTGGATGCTCTGAAAGCACTCAATCCACAAACGATTGTTGTCAATTCGTGGGTAGATTGTCATCCCCGTACCGATATACTGAATTCGATGGAGACAACACTCCCTGCGTGTGACATGTTTATCACTAACTTCTGGCAAGGCGATCGCCCCAGCGGAGTAGACGACCGGGTTACGGCGGAAGAGGCTGCGAGAGTAAAGGGATATGATGGACATATTGTAGTTCGTGTGACCGATGGGGGAAACAAATATAGAGTTGTGACAATCACAGATTCTGACGGGGCAATGACTGTTAAGACTATTTCCGGTCCATATACAAGCAGATAATGAATACAAAATATTATGATGTAATAGTAGCAGGTGCAGGTCCTGCCGGGATATGTGCGGCTGTAGCCGCCGCCCGGCAAGGAGCACGTGTTGCTCTTATCGAAAGATACGGAGTCATCGGAGGTAACCTGACCGCCGGGTATGTCGGCCCTATTCTCGGTAGTGTAAGCAAGAACACGATGCGCGATGAGGTTTGTGCTATTCTTGGCGTCAAAGACAATGACTGGATTGGCGAACATGGAAATGCTCACGATTTCGAAGAGGCAAAACTTACATTGGCAGAATTTGTCGCCAGGGAAAAGAACGTCGATGTCTTTTTGCAATGTTGTGTGTCGGATGTTATTCGTGACGGAAAGGTGGTAAAAGGCATTAAGTGTGCAAGTAACGAGGGGACGCTCTGTTTTGAAGCCGCGGTTACAATTGATTGTACCGGTGATGCCATAGTATCTTTTCTTGCCGGTGCAAAAATAGAAAAAGGACGTGCTGACGGACTCATGCAGCCTGTAACCCTTGAATACACCATTGACGGCGTAGATGAATCGAAAGGAATTATCTGCATTGGAGATGTAGACAATGTTCAACTGAATGGTGAGTGTTTTCTTGATTGGTGTAAAAAGAAAGCCGATGAGGGCAAACTTCCCCGGATGCTTGCTGCCGTGCGTTTGCATCCGTCGGTCAGACCGGGTTGCCGTCAGGTAAATACGACACAAGTCAATAGGGTGGATATTACTTCGGTAAGCTCTATTTTCGCCGCCGATCTTGAACTTAGGCAACAGATACGCCTCCTGACTCAATTCTTGAAAGAAAATTTGCCGGGTTACGAAAACTGTAGAGTGATCGGAAGTGGTACAACAACCGGAGTGCGCGAAAGCCGCAGGGTGATGGGCGACTATGTGATCGATGCCGATGAAATGGCGGAAGGCTGCCGTTTTGCCGATGTGGTGGTACATAAAGCATTGTTCATTGTCGATATACATAATCCTGACGGAGCCGGACAGGCGGAACCGACCATCCAATATTGCAAACCATACGATTTGCCGTATCGTTGTTTTCTCCCGTTGGGCTTGGAAGGGCTTCTGGTGGCGGGACGGTGCATATCGGGTACTCACAGAGCTCACGCTTCCTATCGTGTCATGAGTATTTGCATGGCGATGGGAGAGGCAGTTGGTATTGCCGCTGCCATGAGCGCGTCGCAGCATTGTACTCCGCGGGCTCTCGATGTGGGAG
>ERZ773113.1049-NODE-1049-length-14225-cov-3.851729_pt1 | contig 14225 bp, 9 predicted proteins | sample MGYA00580565_ERZ773113 | MGnify/ENA primary metagenome ERZ773113 (study PRJEB29015, sample SAMEA2737827) | human gut metagenome | biome: human gut; feature: human-associated habitat; material: faeces | place: China | collected 2012 ...
CCGCAACCAATCATCGAATCAATCAAAACCTCATATCCGAAGGCTTGCCAGTGCGCAAGGCAGCTTGCCGTGGTGGTGAAGATGCGTCTTGGTTCCGACCTTACGGAAGCCGAAATCGCCTATCTTGCCCTGCATGTGGCGCGCGTGACCAACGGAGTGAATCGGCAGGACGACTGAGTTTCCGGTATCTTCCGATATTCAGCAGCCCGTTCCGCGCATTCCTGACGGTTCCTAATCGTTCGACTGTTCGGCCGGCTGCCCGCTTGCCTGTTCGGTCGGCTGCGGTTTCGTTGGCGTAGCCGACATATTCGCGTTCAACGCCAGTATGCCGGTATCTTCGGAAGCGGCCTCCGGCACGCGCACGCATAGGGCCTGACGTTCCACGCTGAAACGGATGTGCTTCGTTTCAGGCAGCATATCGCCATCCACCTGCGCCAAAACAGGCCTCTCCAAAGTGATTTCCGCGCTGACGCCCTGCACCTGGTCGACGGTGGAGTTCGTGGACAGCGGACTCTGCTGAGCTTTGCCGGTGATGGTCTGGTGCAGCACGTCGCCGAACAGATTCGCCCAACCGATCAGGCCGCCGGACGTGTCGATGATCTCGTAGTCGAGGATGCCATCGTCATAGGAAGCTTCGGGCATCAGCGAAAACATGGGGATCTGGCCGCAATTGCCCGCCATGAACGTGCGGAACGTGAGACCACGCGTGGAATGCGTGCTGCCGTCGGCGCTGGTGATGGTCACATTGCCCTTGTACTTCGGGGCGAACAGATTCTTCACGCCCGACACGAAATACGCCAGCCAGCTGATGTTCTTCTTCAATTCCGGATCGGTGTCGTCGATCATCAGTGCGTCGAAACCGATGCCGGCGATGATGAGGAACGCATGCCCGTGGTCGGTGGTCTCATCATCCAGAAGGGTCAGACGGCCCACATCCACCAGACGGGAGCCGTGCGACGTGGCCACGGTGAGCGCCGCATCGATATCGTCCACGGGAATGCCCATATTGCGGGCGAACAGATTGCCGGTGCCGATCGGCACGATGCCCAGCGCATGCCCGGTACCCGACAGCGCGCTCGCGACGGTACGCACCGTGCCATCGCCGCCGACAGCCACCACCACATCGGCACCATGGTCCAACGCTTCGAACGCGCAGACGCGACCGTCCTTGTCGAGCTGCGTTTCGATGAATTCGATCTGGGTGAGATGCTTCGCCTCGCAGAACTCCTTGATATGCTGCTTGCGCTGTTCCGCCTGGGGCTTTGAAGGATTGACTATGAACGCGTAATGCACTTGGTCATCGTCACGCTTGTCAAGCTTCTCCGCGAGCGTACGGTGCTTGTACGCGCGGTATCCGAAGAAGGCGGCCGCGCATACGGCGACCACGGCGATGATGACGAGCAGGACGATAACTGGCATAGGCATGCCTCTATTGTCTATGCGATTGCGCAAAAAGACGAATTCGACATGAAAAATTCGGCGTTCCCTCACGTTATATCCAAAAATGAGAACGATGGCGTCAGTGTCTGCTTTCGGCACTAGGCTGGGAAGCATGCTTGATATTCAATTCATTCGTGAACATGCTGACGTTGTCAAGGAATCCCAGCGTAAGCGTGGCGAATCGGTCGAACTGGTCGACGAGGTGCTGCGCTCCGACGAGGTTCGCCGTTCCTCTCTGAAGGAATTCGAAGCTGCCCGCGCGCAGCAGAAGGAGATCGGCAAGAAGGTCGCCGCCGCCCCCGCCGACGAAAAGGCCAAGCTGATCGCCGCAACCAAGGAACTCTCCCAGAAGGTCTCCGAATACAAGGCCGCAGCCGACGCCGCAGCCGAGGAATACACCACCGCCATGTGGAAGCTGTCCAACATCGTCGAGCCGGAAGCTCCGGAAGGTGGCGAGGACGACTACGTCGTGGTCAAGAAGGTCGGCCAGATCCGTGATTTCGCAGCCGAAGGCTTCGAGCCGAAGGACCACCTGACGCTCGGCCGCGGCGTGGCCGGTATCGATATGGAGCGCGGCGTGAAGGTCGGCGGCTCCCGCTTCTACTTCCTGCGCGGCCAGGTGGCCCGCATGCAGATCGCCATGCTCACCATGGCCGTCGACCAGGCCGAGGAACACGGCTTCACCCTGGCCATCACCCCGACGCTGGTGCGTCCGGAAGTAATGCGCGGCACCGGCTTCCTCAACTCCCACGCCGACGAAATCTACCGCCTGCGCGAGCCGGACGACCAGTATTTGGTCGGCACCTCCGAAGTGGCGCTCGCCGGCATGCACGAGAACGAGATCCTGAACCTTGAGAACGGCCCGCTGCGCTACTGCGGCTGGAGCTCCTGCTACCGCCGTGAAGCCGGCGCAGCAGGCAAGGACACCTCCGGCATCATCCGCGTGCACCAGTTCGACAAGGTGGAGATGTTCGTCTACGCCAAGCAGGAGGACTCCTACAAGGAGCATGAGCACCTGTTGGCCATGGAGCAGGAAATGCTCGGCAAGGTCGAGGTGCCGTACCGCATCATCGATACCGCCGCCGGCGATCTGGGCTCCTCCGCGGCACGTAAGTTCGACTGCGAGGCTTGGGTGCCGACCCAGGGCCGTTACCGTGAGCTGACCTCCACCTCCAACTGCACCGAGTATCAGGCCCGTCGTCTGAACATCCGCGAACGTATGGAGGATGGCAACACCCGCGCCGTCTCCACGCTGAACGGCACGCTGGCCACCACCCGTTGGCTGGTCGCCATTCTCGAGAACCACCAGCAGAAGGACGGCTCCATCGAAATTCCGAAGGCCATGCGTCCGTACATGGGCGGCAAGGAAGTCATCGAGCCGACCAAGTGGGAAGCCTGATTTTCCAAGACGTTCGCGTCTGATATGAATCCGTGAAAGCGGCGTTGGCATTTGTGCCGGCGCCGCTTTTCGTATGTTGGACGGTCCCAGTGCCGTTTGTGTCGTTCTGGGCAGATGCGTGTGCGGTTTTCTGTTGGAAGCGACGGGGATGGAGGCTGTGCCAGGTGTCGCACTTCCGCGCACTGTGGTATATTGGCGTTTCGTGCGTAGCAGCGATGTTAGGCGCAAAGGGTAGATGTCTGAGCGGTCTAAAGAGACGGTCTTGAAAACCGTTGAGGTGCAAGCCTCCGCGAGTTCGAATCTCGCTCTGCCCGCATCAATCAAGGGCTTACCGAAGGATTTTTCGGTAAGCCCTTTTCCATGCCGTTTATGGCGATTGTCGTTGTCGTGGCGGCAACGTCACACAATCCGTCGATCCGCGGCCCAACGGGTGAGCTCGGAACGGTTCGACAGCTGCAGTTTGCGCAGCACCGAGCTCATATGGGTCTCCACGGTCTTGATGGAGATGAACAGTTCCGAAGCCACCTCCTTGTACGTGTAGCCGCGCGCGATCAGCCGCATGACCTCCTGCTCGCGATTGGACAGCCGGTCCAGCTCGTCATCGTGGATCGGTCCGCCGAACGCGCCGTTGGCCGACGGTCCGTTTTGGAAGGCGGACAGCACGAAACCGGCGAGTTTCGGCGAAAACACGGCGTATCCCTCATGCACCTGCTTGATCGACGAAATCAGATCGTCGCCGGAAATCGTCTTGGTCACGTATCCCTGCGCGCCGGCGCGAATCACCGAACCGACGTCCTGCGGCGAATCGGAAACAGACAGCGCAAGAAACACGGTATTGGGGGAGTAAGGCCGTGATTTCGTAAGGATTTCGGTGCCGCCGCCGCCCTCGCCGCCCGGCACATGCACGTCCAGCAGCACCACGTCCGGTTTGGTCTGCGCGATCATCGCCACCGATCCTTCCACATCCGCGGCCTGTCCGACCACGTCGAAATGCGGCTGCAACGTGGCGATCACGCCCGCGCGGAACATCTCATGGTCGTCCACGACGGCGATTCTGATGCGCTGTTCCCGCTCGCTCATTCCTGCTCCTTGGTTCGATTGATTCATTGCCGCACCTGCTGCATGTGCCGTGTTCATTGCGCCGATTGCACGCCCGTATCGCCGTCCGCTGTGGTGGTCGTAGCGCTGTCCGCATCCTCCGCCGCTCCTGAAATCGGCATGTGCATGCGCACCTCCGTGCCCCAGCCGGGCCTCGACACAATCTCCACTGTACCGCCGCGGCGCTTGATACGTCCGATGATGGACTCGCGGATGCCCAGGCGATTCGCTGGAATGGCGTCGACGTCGAAGCCGTCGCCATGGTCGCGTACGAACACCTCCACCAGCTTGTTGCCGGCTTCGCAGTAGACGGACACCGGTTCGCCGCCATGCGTCACGGCGTTGACGAGCGCCTGCTGCGTGGCATCCAACAACGCGTCGGTCTGCGCGCTCGGCCGCGCGTCGCCCACCGTCACCACCTCGATCGGCTTGCCGTGCGTGTCCTCCACATGCGCTGCGATCTGCTTCAAACCGGCGTTGACGGAACGGTCCGACGTGGTGCGCTCCTGATATAGCCATTCGCGCAACTCGCGTTCCTGCTGCCTCGCCAGTGAAAACACGGTCTGCTGGTCGCCGGCATGCAACTGGATCAGCGCCAGCGTCTGCAGCACGCCGTCGTGCAGGTGGGCGGTCATATCGGCGCGCTCCTCCTCGCGTTCCTTCAGCGCGCGTTCCGTGCCCAAATCACGCACCAGCGTCATAATCCACGGCACAATCGCCAGCAACACGCCGACAAGCAGCGCCAAACCGGCGACGAGCATGGTGAACGTGGCGTGCCGTGCGGACTGCATAATGCGCACGTGGGTGGCGATGTAGATCGCGTACGCGACGAAAATGACCGCGATGCCGCCGAGCATCGTCCATAATTGGCCGTCCTTCGCGTTGAACCGCAGCCAGGAGACGCCGACGCCGACCACGCCGAGCAGCAACGGCACAATCAGCGTGCCTTCAATGCCTTTCGCCGCCATCGCCACGCATAGGCCCAGCATAAGCAGTCCCGCCATGGCCAGCAGCGCGGGTCTCGGCGCGTTGGCGAACATCTGTTCCAGGCTTTCGGACGATTGTGCTCCGCTGCCGGATTGCATGCCGTCCGCGTTGCCGTCGCTGTCTTGCGATTGCGCGCCGCCGTTTCCGACGTTCCTTAGGTTTCTTACGTTCCTCACGTTGCCGTGGGACAGCGGCGCGTTCTCGACGGGCTGGCTGCCGGCGATGACGTACGCCTGCTGGACCGGGTCTCCGACGGGTACGGTGATCCACAGAAAAATATAGGCGATCGCGCCCGCACCGAAGAAAAACGTGGTGACCACGAAAATGAAACGGATGAGATGAACGGACACGCCCAGATGCATGCTGACGGCCTTGGCCACGCCAGCGACCTCGCGGCCGTACGTCGGGCGCAGCAACGGCAGTCGCGCCGGCTTGGACGGCACGGGACGGCCTTCGCGCAGGGCCTGCACGTAGCACCAGCGCATGTAGACCGCGCTGGCCTGGTCGTACTGTTCCTGCGTGTATCGCGGTTTGGCTAAGGACTTCATGCTTCCATTGTGCCCTGTCGGGGATGCCGATTCAGGGCTTTCAGCTGGTGTTCAGGGCAGATTCAGGGTGTTCCCCGATACGTATGACGGCTGCGGATTGCTGTAATGGAGATATGAGCAACGCAAACAACAATCCGCAAGGCGGCAGTGCCGCTGGTTCTGCCGAACCGCAATCGCAGCCACGGCCGCCGATGTATCAGCCGCAGCCGAATCGCGGCAATCGATTCTTCGCATGGATCCGCTCCAGCCGGATCACGCGCGGCCGCAACCGGTGGATCGCAGGCGTGTGCGACGGCGTGGCGCGCCGCTTGGGATGGAACGCCACCCTGGTCCGCGCGCTGGTGATTCTCACCTCGCTACTGTTCGGCGCCGGAGCGGCGTTCTACGCATTGGCCTGGTTCCTGCTACCGGACGAGACGGATGGCCGGATCCTGTGCGAGGAGCTGGTCAACGGCCATTGGGATTGGAACTGCGCGGGCGCGCTGGTATGCGCCGCGGTGGCGCTGTGCCTGCCCGGCGCCGGATGGCTGGCGTTCGGCATGGCCGTGCTGGTGTTCTGGCTGCTGGTGAACCGCCAGTCGTATGCGGCGAGCTGGCAGCCGCCGCAGCAGGGCGGATCGTGGCCTGGGCAGCCTGCTCAGCCCGTTCAGCCGGGACAGCCGGTGCGGCCTGCGCAATCGCTATATATGCCGCAGCCGATGTCCACGAACACGGCCACCACTGCAAACATGCCCGGCACGCCAGGCCAGCCGATGCCGCGGCCGACGTGTCCCGCGCCTTCCGGCTACCAGCAGTACGCGCGTCCCGTCCAATCGCCATACCAGACGTTTCAGCAGCCGGTGAACCCGCCTGCAGCGTTTGCCGCGGCCAATGTGCCGCCGACCTTCACCGCTCCGCCGACGGTGGCGGCGCCGCAGTCGAAACGCCGCAAGCCGGCCGGACCGCTGCTGGTACTGGTGACGCTTGGCTTGGCATTGCTGGCGATCGCCGGATCTGGCTGGTACGCCATTACGATGCCGGTTGATTGGGATTACGCCTTGCGCGTGCTGCGTCTCGCCACACTGTGCTGCGGCGGCATCTGCCTGGGAATCGGCGTGGTGATCGTCGTGCTTGGTTGCATGGGCCGTCGCACCGGCGGCCTGCATCCGCTGGCATGGTGCGCGGCGTTCATGGCCGTGGTGATGACGTTCTGCACGAGTGCGGTGGCATGGGAAAGCCGCGATTGGATGATGTCGAATGACTACCACCGCACGACGGTCTCCGGCATCGTGACATGGAGCGACACCAGCGACGCCCAGATGAAACGATACGAACAGGGACTGGTGGTGGTCGGCAAGAACTACGCCAACGATGTGCTCGACATCGATTTGAGCGGATATCCGGCAGCGCATGGCAAGCACAAGGTCAAGCTCAACGATGGCACGTACGGCGAAAGCTCATGTCCGACAGGGAAGCTGAATCTGGTGGTGGTGAACGCCCAGGTGGTGGTCACGCTGCCGGACGGATGCCAGTGGTCGGTCAGCGATCCGGACGACGGCTACACCAACGTCACGGATTACATAGGAGGGCCGGACGGGATTACGTTCTTCAACGGCACGGGCTTCATGGGCCTGTCCCTCGACGAGAACGATGATTCGGGACTCGGCCATCATGGCGTGAACAAGGGCGTTCCGGCGCTCAACGGCACCACCGATTTCGACGATTCCGGCGATGATGATGCGGGCGATGCCGGTTCGGATACGGAGAACGATTCGCAGGATTCGGTATACGCCGGCACGGATCTCGACAAGGCATTCAAAACGATCTACGAGAACAAGTGGTATTGGCCGTCGATCGATTCGGACAAGGCTCCGGAGGAACCGGATCTGTATGTCAACGTCGATGGAACGGTCGGCGGCAGTGTCACCATGCAGTACACGTCCGACAGCAAGCTGCCAGTGGGAACGACGGGCGGCCAATCGCATGGCAGCGTCGATGGAAAGAACGTCGGGAAAAGCGCCAGCGGAAAGGAAACGAAATGAGTGACGAGAAAACCCGTGAAGTGCCGTTGACCGACGTCATGGGAATCGCGGAGGTCTCGGACGAGCCCACGGAAACCCTGCCGGCCGTCGACGATCCGGGCGAGGCGAAGACCGAATCGTTCCAGAAGCCGTTCGACGGCGGTCCGGAAGCGCAGAGGAAGTTCGAATCGCAGGACGAGGTCGAATCGCTGGAAACCTCCGGACAAGACATGCGCGGAAGCTTTGCGGGCCGTTCGGCACGTCCGACCGGTTCCGTCAAATCGGCTGATCCAGCCAAATCAGCCGAGCCGGTCGACCCCTCCAAGCAAGTGCGCATCGGCAAAACGGACGGCGAGCTGGTAATCCGCCCGTCCGGACCAAGCGCCGGAACCATCGTGCTGGGCGTGTTCTTCTGCCTGATCGGCCTGATGTCCATGCTGTGCCTGCTGCCCATCGGCGCATGGCGGTGGATGCCGAATCCCTCGACGCTGTTCTTCTACGTGGTCGGCGGTCTCGGCGCGCTGCTGCTCATCATTTCCGTGGTCTGGGCCGTCGTCGCCGCGGTGCGTCTGCGCCGACGGGAACGCCAGTCAGCAGAACAGTCCCCAGAAAGCCAGCAGCGCCAACGATAGCGCCGCCGACACCACCACACACGTGGCCACGATGACATGGCCGGATCCGATGCATGCTTTTCCATCTTTTCCTATATCGCATCGGCTTCCGGCTGCGGCATCGTGGCCATTATTCATATCCGCATCGTCATCTATGCTTGCAATCGCGCGATTCCTAGCATGACGACGGCACGCGTCCACGATGATTTCCGCCAACAGCCAGGCGAACACGACAAGGCTCAGCCATGTGAGCATGACGATGACATGCCAGTTCTTGGCAAGCACCGCCGAATTGTCGGTCAACGAGATCGCATCAATGATGACGGTGACCAGATACGCCAGGAACACGCCGGTCGTGCCGACGGCAAGGAGGGTGTTGAGCGCCAGTGCGACGCGCATGCCGACCGGGAATCGATGGTCGGTTATTGCGATTGGACGTGCCGCATTCGGTTGTGTGGATGGACCTGTCGGTGTGGTCGCATCCGTTGAAAACATTGAAGTCGAATCCGTTGGCTCCGCCGGTTCCGTCGAAGCCGAATCGTGCGATACCCGCCGTGACGCACGGCGCTCGCGCACCCAGCCGGCGATGAGCAGAATTGGCGCGCCGCACATCGCCAGCAGCGCGCAGAGCAGGCAAACCGCGATTGCGCCGACAATCACACCCATCGACTTCACCAGCGCGGGCGGGGTCTTCAGCGGTGCCGTGACCGTCTGATTCGGCTGCGTTCCGGCGATCATCGGCGTTGCCCAGCCGTTCGCGCCCGTGCCGCTCGTCACCGCGTTGATCCAATCCTCCAGATCGTGCGTGTAATGCGGTTCCAACGGCAGTCCCGGAACCGTCTGATTCGAACCGGTTCGAAGCTGATGGTTCGCGTCATAATACCGCAGCGTCACATTCGTATTGCCAGCCTGGTTTGCGGCTTTGATCAGCAGCCGCGCGCCCTGTTCGACCGGCATGGCTGTGTCCTTGACGCCATAGTTGATGAGTAGCGGCATGGTGAGCGATCTGCGGTATTTGGCCGCGTCGAAATCCGCATAGGCGAGTCCCATGCGTTGTGTGCCAAGGCTGGTGATGCGCGGAATAAGCTGCTTGACGGCATCGGGTGCGCCCGCGGCGGTCAGATAATTGGTGGCTGCGAGCGTCATCTGCTGACGGCCCGAAACGACCGGGGGAGAGGTGAGGATGGCGAAGGCAAGATCCGGATGCTGTTGCGTCAGCACGGTGGCGATCCATGTGCCTTCCGATTCGGCGTAGATGCCGGTTTCCGATCTGCTCACGCCCGGCCATTTTCTCAGGATTTCCAGCGATTTCGCATAGTCGTGCGCGCTGGACACGTAGTCGCGGTGCAGCATGGTGTAGTTGTCGAGCCGCTTGTCCGGCACGAGAGTGGTGATGCCGGCCGACGCCATCGCGTTCGCCACGTCGCCGAACGCCTCCGACGATTTGCCGGTGCCCGAACCGTGCAGGAACAGGCATGCGGGACGATCTGCCGGCGCGTCGAGCGGCTCGCGAACGATGGCATTCACGGTTTTGCCGCCGTCCAACGCGACCGTGATATGCGTTTCCTTGGTGCGGTACGCGCCCTCCTGCGGGGTTTCGAGCACGGCACCTGTGGCCGGGTCAACGGCTTGGATAGCGGTATTGGTCGTGGTGAGCGTGATATGTTCCGTGAACGGCTCGACCTGCCATTTCGGCGCCATCGCATTGCCGAGCGCGCATAGGACCATGGTCAGAAGAAGTGCCAGCGCGGTAGTCGCCGCGCAGGTGACGAGAATTCGTTTCACAATGCTTCGCACGGTACGCCACTCTAGTCGTATTCGGCGTGCGTGGCGCGGAAAACACGGAATCATGGGGAATCCGCGTATAATCGCGATTTCGTAATCGCCAACCGACGTTTCGTGCTGCAAATCAACACGAAACCAGGGGAAAATCGCAATAACCCCTTCCACAATCCACCTGTGGATATGTGGAAATCCGTTGATGCGGGCAGACGTCGGTTCCATCGCATCCCCTCCGCCAAACCGACGCTGAGCGTCCTCCAGCCGTCGGTTTCGCCGCACCTTTTCCGCCAAACCGACGCTTAGGCCCTCCTCAGCGTCGGTTTGGCGGATTGGGGGCGATGGGATCGACGCTGAGATGGGATTTGGGGGAGAAGGATGGGAAGGTTGGGATGGGGCTAGGCGCGGGCTTCGTAGCGACGGGTGTAGAGCACCAGCAGGATGACGGCGAGCAGGCTGATCGGCGCGCCTGCGATGCCGGTGAAATGGTAATTCATCGCCGTCGCGGTCAGTGCCGCTCCGCCGACGATGGAACCGATCGCATTGCCGAAATTGAAGGCGATTTGTACGGCGGCACCGGCAATCAGCTCGCCGCCGCCTTCGCCCGCCTGCACCATCAGCAGTTGCTGTGGCGATGAATTGAAGAACAGCGCGAAACCGATGATGAACGTCAGCAACGCGGTGGTCGCATGATTGCCGGGCAACAGGAAGACCAGCAACAGTCCGCACAAGGCGATGCCGTGCGATAGCGCCGCGGTCGCGCCCGCCTTCCACAGGTCGGTCAGCCTGCCGCCCACGATGCCGCCGACCACCATGCCGAGGCCGGCGAGCACCATCAGCATCGGCACCATCGTCGCCGACCATCCGCCGGTTTTCTGCAACCACGGCGACACGTAGCTCCACCAGCAGAAGATGCCCGAATTGCCGAAGAGCACGGCCAGCAGAATCAGCCACGGGCCGGGATGGGTGAGGAAGCGGAACTGCCCCTTGATGCCGGCGTCCTTGATCGGATCGATGGACGGCACCCACAAAATCACCACGACGATCGTCATAAGCGCCCAGGCGGCCAGAATCGCAAACGCCAGCCGCCAGGACATCGCCTCGGCGAGCAACGTTCCCGCGGGCACGCCCAGCATGTTGGCCACCGTCTGGCCCATCACCATCATGGACACGGATTGCGCCTCCTTGCCCTTGTCGGCAAGCGTTTTGGCGATCAGCGTGGCCGTGCCGAAGAACGCGCCATGCGGCAGGCCGGAAATGAAACGCGCCACCAGCAGCATCGGCGAGCAGAAGGAGACGGCGCTGAGCGTGTTGCCGACCAACGCGATGGCCATGAACAGGATGATGAGATGCTTCGGCGGCACCTTGCGGCCGAACACCAGGATCAGTGTGCCGACACACACGCCGATGGCGTATGCGGAGATGTAATGGCCGGCCGCGGGAATGCTGACATGCATGGCGGTGGCCGTCTGGGGCAGGATGCCCATCATCACGAATTCGGCGGCGCCGAGGATGAAGGCGCCGGAGGCCAGCGCCAGAATGCTTCTCTTCATGGGGATTCCTTATTTTGGATTGTCCGCCGAACCAGCACTTGGATGGTGCCAAGCGTCGGTTCGATATTGCGATTCCCGCGAAACCGACGGTGAGACGGTGCCAAGCGTCGGTTTGATGGAAAGGCAAAGAAAAAGGCGGAACCGAAGTTCCGCCTTAGTTGTCGGGCTGGCGGGATTTGAACCCGCGGCCTCTTCGTCCCGAACGAAGCGCGCTACCAAGCTGCGCTACAGCCCGTTTGGCAACAGTTGGATATATTACACGATTGGGCGCTGTATGCAAGGTCGGCGTGTCGCGTGTTGTGTAGTGGCTTCTCGGTACACTTGGGGCTTATGACTGAGACCAACGAATCCCAAGAGAATCAGAACGAAGAAGAGGCCGCAGTTCCCACCATGACCACGGTGGAACGCGCCGAAATGCTGCTGCAGCAGGATGCTGCGATTCGCGCCAAGATCAACGGCGGCGCCGCGCTGGACGAGGCCGTGGACCCGTCCAATAAGGAATTCGGCCCGCTGGCCCACCCGGAACAGGTGCAGATGCGTGTGGCCAAGCGCGCCATGATGCTTAAGGAAGGCATCCAGCCGTACCCGGTGACCCTTGACGTCACCGCCACCATCGAAGAGGTCCGCGCCAAGTATGACGGCAAGCTCGAAGCGGGCGACGAGACCGAGGACGTGGTCGGCATCGCCGGCCGTGTGCTGTTCCTGCGCAACGCGGGCGGCCTATGCTTCGTGCAGCTGTCCGCCGGCGATGGCACCAAGATCCAGGGCATGATCTCCAAGAAGGAGATTGGCGCCGACTCCCTGAAGCAGTTCAAGCAGCTGGTCGATTTGGGCGACCACCTGTTCATCAAGGGCCGCGTGATCGCTTCCAAGACCGGCGAGCTGTCCGTGTTCGCCACCGAATGGGCCATCGCGGCCAAGGCGCTGCAGCCGTTGCCTGCGCTGCACAAGGACCTGAACGAGGACACCCGCACCCGCAAGCCGTACATCGGCATGATCGCGGACGAGAAGATCCGCAACATGGTGCGCAACCGTTCCAAGGCCGTCGCCTCCCTGCGCAAGACCTTCGCCGACCATGACTTCCTCGAGGTCGAGACCCCGATGCTGCAGACCGTGCACGGCGGTGCCGCGGCACGTCCGTTCACCACGCACATGAACGCCTTCGACCTGGACCTCTACCTGCGCATCGCGCCGGAACTGTTCCTGAAGCGCTGCCTCGTCGGCGGCATCGATCGCGTGTTCGAAATCAACCGCGACTTCCGCAACGAGGGCGTCGACGCCACCCACGCACCGGAATTCACCATGGTCGAGGCCTACCAGGCCTACGGCAACTACGACACCATCGGTGCGCTCGTCAAGCAGCTCGTGCAGGACACCGCCATGGACGTGTTCGGCAGCCACAAGGTGACCCTGCTGGACGGCACCGAATACGACTTCGGCGGCGAATGGAAGACCATCAGCATGTACGACTCTCTCTCCGAGGCCCTGGGCGAGGAAATTGTGCCGAACGGCGGCCCGGACAACCCCGGAACCTCCGTGGAGCACTTGGGCGAGATCGCCGACAAGCTCGGCGTGGAACGCGACGACGTGGAGAATCACGGCAAGCTCGTCGAACACCTGTGGGAGCACTTCTACGAGGACAAGCTGTACGAGCCGACCTTCGTGCGCGACTTCCCGGTCGAGACCTCCCCGCTGGTCAAGGGCCACCGTTCCAAGGCCGGCGTGGTCGAGAAGTGGGATCTGTACGTGCGCGGTTTCGAACTGGCCACCGGCTACTCCGAGCTCAACGACCCGGTCGTGCAGCGCGAACGCTTCGTGGCCCAGGCCAAGGACGCGCTCGCCGGCGACGAGGAGGCCTGCGACATCGACGAGGACTTCCTGGAGGCCCTCGGCGTGGGCATGCCTCCGGCAGGCGGCATGGGCATGGGCATCGACCGACTGCTCATCGCACTGACCGGCGCCACCATCCGCGAGACCATCACCTTCCCGCTGGTCAAGCCGCTCGTTGGCTGATTAGGCATACTCTGGCTCCCCTCAGAGAGGGGAGCCAGAGTTATATATGAAAGGGATTGCTTATGTCTATCGGCTTATGGGTTCGGGGCGCGCGTCCCAAGACCTTGGTCACTTCCATCGCGTCGGTGATGGTTGGGGCGGTGATGGCGTACATGCATATCGAGCGGTCGGGCACCTGCATCGCAATATATCCAGAACCGGCCTCCTGCGCCACGGCCCGTGAACAGCAGACCCTGCTGATGGACCGATTCTGGCCGGTGACCATCCTGTGCCTGCTAGTCGCGCTGTTCCTGCAAATCGCCGTCAACTATGCGAACGACTATTCCGACGGCATCCGCGGCACTGACGCCGGGCGTGACACGGACGAATCGAAATCAGGCAAACCCCAGCGACTGACCGCATCCGGACTGGTACCGGCCAAGCATGTACTGTTCGCGGCGATGATTTGCGCCGCCATCGCCTGCATATGCGGCATTGCCGCTATCGTGATTTCCCAAGCTTGGTGGCTGTTTGCCGTGGGTGTGGCCTCCTTGCTGGCCGGCTGGTTCTACACCGGAGGCAAGCATCCATACGGATATGCGGGATTCGGCGAACTCTCGGTGTTCCTGTTCTTCGGTTTGGCCGCCGTGCTTGGCACGCAGTATGCGCTGAGCGGTTCGGTCAGCGTGCTCGGCGTGTTGTGCGCGGTTGTCGCGGGGCTGTTGTCATGCCAGATACTGATGGTGAACAACCTGCGTGACATCAACGAGGATCGCCGGCATGGCAAGCGCACGCTCGCAGTGCGCATGGGGGAGCGT
>ERZ773113.1051-NODE-1051-length-14217-cov-4.190510_pt1 | contig 14217 bp, 7 predicted proteins | sample MGYA00580565_ERZ773113 | MGnify/ENA primary metagenome ERZ773113 (study PRJEB29015, sample SAMEA2737827) | human gut metagenome | biome: human gut; feature: human-associated habitat; material: faeces | place: China | collected 2012 ...
TGCACCCGGTGCACCCCGCTCTCATACTTGAGACGGTTATATGCACCTACGCCATTCTTTACCGGTGAATTACTTGAAAATGTAAATCCGCTTCTGTCATGTGCATTTACAGTAAGCTTATCTGAAACGATAGCAGCTGATGTATTCTCCTTGCCATTGTTCAGCGGAACAATCTTCATAACATAATCGCCTGCTTTTAATCCTACAGCATCCGCTCTCATGTAAGATGGATACTTTCTGATAAGCTCATCGTCCAACTGGACATAAGCTGAATCTGAGGCACTTGCAGACTTAACATATACATTGTAACCTGTAGCTCCTGTTACAGGTGTCCATTTAACATATGCTGTCTCAAGCCAGCCTGATGCTTCTGTTATTGCGCCAGAAGCTGCATGTACTGGATTCATGTCAAATACTATAACTGACACTGCCACCATTACACATGCAAGTAATGCACTCATAAACTTTTTTACTTGCTTTTTCATTTTTCCTCTCCTTTTCCATTTTATGCACATTTTTGTGCAAATTTGATATGTTTTATTCACAAACCAAGTTTATATTACCATTATTGTACAATATTTTCAACCGCATTTTACATGTTAGAAAAAATTTTTCGTCATTTCAACACATTATTTCTTTTCCTAAAGCAAATGAATATACAATTTTTTCTTTTACAGTTTTTCCGGTAAGCTGTTCCAGTGCTTTTGCATAGTAATCAAGCTGGATTGCGTATCTTTTAACAAGCTCTTTTTCCCCCGCTTTGCCCTTCATAACCTTGTCAGTCTTATAATCAACAATCACAAGTTCTCCGTCCTCTTCAAAACACAAGTCAATTATACCCTGTATAAGCTGTCCTTCGTACTCAAATACAAAAGGCTGTTCTCTTCTGACACTGCCACAGTTCACTGCATTTGCAACTCTCCTACCTGTATCTGATTGTACAAATGTATATATATCCCACGGATTGACACTTTTCACCTGTAATTCATTCATCTTTCCGGTTTCTAACATTCTGTTAATATCAGCTTTAACTCCATCAAGGTTCACACTTACTGAATAGTCAAGACATTCCATAACCCTGTGATATGCGCTACCACGCTCATTAGCAGCAAGCTGCACTTCCTCACCGCTTATGAACTTTGGAATTATGCTGTTTGTCTCATCACATTCTTCCTTTTTAAGTGCTGTCTTCACAGATTCATCCATGTAAGCATTTTCCTCTGAATCATCATCCGCCTGCATAGCCTTAAGCTGCGAAACCGTCAGCTTCATCCTGCCCATTGCATTATCTGCCGAAACGTACTCTGGAAGTTCTTCTAATGAAGGATATCCCGCTGATACTTCTGACTGAATAGTCACATCTTTATCTGTCACAGCTTCCTTAATCTCATCAGACATCTCCCCAGTTCCAGTCGCATCAACCCAAGAATCCTCTCCGGCATCAACCATCACTTTAAAGCTGCCTTTCAATTTATCTGAATCCATAAGACACACTGGCATTATCATATCAAGATAGTTCTTTATATTCTCACTGTCCGCGAAAGACAACATTCCATCTGCCGCAAGTTGCTCAGCCCTTCCCATGTATTTATCAAGTGTCTTGTCTGCATCTTTTACAACTCCAGTGATTATCAGCTTTTCTCTTGCTCTTGTCATTGCAACATAGAGAAGTCTCTCTTCTTCTGCTATCGACTCCCTTACAATTCTTCTTGCCATGGCACCTTTTATTATGGTAGGTGTCTTCGTTCTTCTTTCAAGGTCAACACAATCAACTGCAATTCCTAAGTTCTGGTCTACAAGCACCGGCGCTGTTGCATCCATAAAGTTAATGCTTTTATGCGCTCCAGCAAGTATTACAATCGGAAATTCCAGACCTTTGCTCTTATGGATACTCATAATTCTTACAAGATTCTCATTGTCAAGGCTGGCAGCCCCCTCTGCAAAATCTTCGTCAAACTTCTTAAGTCTTTCAATATATCTTAAGAAATTAAACAGACCTGAATAACTTGATTTGCCGTATCCTGCTGCTCTTTCCAGCAGAACATTTAAGTTAGCCTGCCTCTGTGCTCCGGCAGGCATCGTTCCCACATAATCGTAGTAGCCTGAATCATATATTATCTCCCAGCACAGATCATATAGTGACTCAACACTGCTCTTGTCTCGGTATTCTGTGAGCTTTGCAAGAAATAATGCACATTTGCCGGACAGCTGCTTAACATCCGTCTCCTGTATCTTATCTGCTCCGCCAAGCACTGCAACTGCTTTCAAATGTTCATACAGATTATTATGCACATTCGTATCCACATACTCTCTGCCAAGCTTTCTCACCATTCCAAGCTCTGCTGCCGTAAATCCTCCAAAGTAAGACATCATTGCCGCCGCGAGGCTTATCTCCTGAACCGGATTATCTACTATTGTAAGCATACTTAAGATTACCTGTATCTCACGCACGCTGAAATATCCTGTTGACGAATCTGTATACGCCGGTATCCCCCTGTCCATCAGGGCATCTGCAAATGTATCTGCCCAGCCTGTAACTGACCTTGTAAGAATTACAATATCCCTGTATTCTGCCGGTCTGTATATATTCTCATCTGAATCATATACATTTATGCCAGAAGCAACTATTCCCTCAATCAGCTTTGCAAGCCTGTCTGCCTCAAGCTCTCTTGTCGTAGCTTCTTCTTCATTCTCTGAAGATATAAGAATAACGTCTGTACTCTTGTTGGCTTCATCACCGTAATTACTGTCACTATATTCAGGATATGGAAATCCTGCATTAAGCCTTACCGATTCGTCATACCCGATTCCTGAAAAATTCTTATTCATGATATGACTGAACACATCATTGGCACACTCAAGTACATTTTCCCGGCTTCGGAAATTCTTCTGTAATTCAATTCTAACATTATCGCCAGTCTCGCCGTATGTATCGTACTTCTCTATGAAAAGCTCCGGGCAGGCAAGACGGAACTTGTATATGCTCTGCTTTACATCACCAACCATGTATATATTGTTATTCTCACCGGACAGTCTCGTCTTCGACACCGCATTAAGAATAACCTCCTGCAGCTGATTGGAATCCTGATACTCGTCTATCAGTATCTCTTCAAATCTGTTCGCAAGCTTGTCGGCAGTCTCTGTGTATACAAGCTTTCCATCTTCTTTCTTTACAAGTATTGAAAGAGCAAGATGTTCCATATCATTAAAATCAATTATACCCTTCTCTCGCTTCACCTCTGAAACACGCTTGGCATACACCTTTGCCACTTTAAGTAAAGTCCGTATCTGGATGCCTGCCCCCTGCATGTCTGCAAATATTCCCTCATCATCTTTTAAGAATATCTTATCATTAAGCCGTCCTATGTAATCTTTGAACAACTTTCGCTGCCCCTTAACATATTCCTTAATATCCGGGTCTGCTCCTGCATCCTTCTTTCTTGACAGGGCTTCAAATGAAAATATTCTTATCCTTCTACCAAGCTCTCCAAAATCCTGTGAATTAATCATCTCATTAATTCCAAGTAGGTCAGACTGCAAAGCACCTGTATATGCTGTAGGTCCTGCCGGCTCAGAACAGATATCTACTAATCTGTTGTATTTATCACGGTAATCAAGAAGTGCATTTTTAATTGAATCATACAGCTCCTTAATTGCAGGATTATCGTAAGTCTCATCATCATAAACTAACATGCACTCGTCAAACCACTCATCAATCCACGGATTGCTTCTTGAAAAACGGTATATTTTATCTATAATGCTCACAAGCCCTGAATCGTCCCGTCCCATGCCAAATGCATCAACAAGATTAAAGAATTCTTCATCTGCTTCGGCATAGAATTCCTCAAGCACATCTTCCAACACATCATTTTCAATAAGCTTCTTCTCACCCTCGTCCATTATCCTGAACCCCGGGTCCAGATTAACTTCCGGAAAATGATTTCTGATTATCCATAGACAAAAACTGTCTATCGTTGTTATCTGTGCGTTGTTAAGCAGTGTTATCTGTCTTAACAGGTTCGTATCACCCGGATTCTCATCAAGCATTGAATCCAGTGCTTTTCTTATCTTGTCTTTCATCTGGGCTGCTGCCGCCTTTGTAAATGTAACAACAACCAGCCTGTCTATATCTATATTCTTGTCAGGGTCTGTAATCATGGAAATAATTCGCTCAACTAAAACAGCAGTCTTACCTGAACCGGCAGCTGCTGAAACCAGCACATTACAGTCTCTTGTATTAATCGCGCTCTTCTGCGCCGGTGTCCATTTTCTTTCCATTCTCATCAACCCCTTCCTTTATATTATTCCATAATACTTCATCATCGAATTTCTTTAATTTTCTATAATTGCAGCCTGGCAAATCCACAGAAAATCCGCACACTGCCCCATAAGGACATCTGTCACAGCTTGAAAACTGTCCGTCTTTATAAGGACTTCTCCTGATATCACCGCCTGCAATTCTATCCGCGGTATCAACCGCCCTTACATCAACGAATCTTCCAAGCATATTAAACTGCTCTGTATTCATCACCTTGCTTCTTCGTGAGTCAAATCCGCCGTCAGCCTTTCTGCTAACTGGAATATTAAGTGATGTACCCTCGTTATTGTCCATCTTCTCGGCAATATCCTTATCCGAATTAACCATTCCTTTAAGACGCAGTTCACCCTTAATCTTATCCTCTATCTCTTCTGCACTCTCTGTTGTCGCAGATACAATCGGGTCACTTATGTTGTAGTAGAATACTCCGGCAGGAATCACATTTTTACCCGGACGCATCTTCGCCACAAGCTTCATTGCCGCTTCCATGTAGACCATAAGCTGGATATCAATTCCGTAGTAGGTCTTTACTATGTTGAAATCCTTCTTTCCTGTCTTGTAATCGATAATTCTTACATATACATCTGTGCCGTTTTCGCATATGTCAACGCGGTCAATTGTTCCGCTCATAAGCTGCTTTCTGTCTCCGTCCCCGACTTCCATATTGAACTTATGCTCGAATACAAATGGCACGAAATCACCACATTTTAACTGTTCACCCATCGCCCATACAGTGCGGTCTGCAAGGTCTTCCATCCGCTTAATCATGAATGAATTACGGCTTGAATCCTTAAGGATACTGTTCTGGTATATGTCAGTAATTGCAGAAACACTTCTTTTTACCATCTCGCGGCGCTTCTCCTCTGATATCAGATAGTACGACTCACCGTTTTTCTTGATTTCGTCGCACACCTCACGGATAACCGCATGCAGTACGACGCCGAAGTTTACCGGTGAAAATGTGAATTCTTCCCTTTCCTTTAAGTCAACTCCATACCTTAAGTAATACCTAAGCGGACACTCTGCAAAGTTCTCAAAAGAAGTTACGCTTCCGACAAGCCTGCCGCCAGTAAGTGAATCAATAATATCCTCATCTACATTTGCAGCAATTTCAGTATTATCAAAGCTGTTAGCCGCCCGCGGTATTGTCACATATGAATTCTGCTGTGCCGTGTCTTTGTAAGATAACTTAAGGCAATGTGAAAACATTTTTCTCATGCTTCTTATAATATATGAAGGCATCAGCGCCGCACCCTCGCTGTTTTTTACCGCATATGACATGTAAAGCTTCTCCGCACTCTTTGTCATAATAAGATACAGATAAAATCTCTGTGTAAATGCTTTCTCCCTCACGGAAGCTGACATAACTATTCCCTTATCCTCAAGATACTCCCTGTCGCTTTCTGACAGAACGCTTCTTGAATCAGCCTTCTTAGGTACATTGCCGTCATTGATTCCGACAAAGAACATGACCTTGATATTGTCAAGACGGGTTCTTTCTATATCTCCGATAACAACACAGTCATTGGTCTGCGGAATAAGTCCTATCTTAATCTCCTGAAATCCTGACGCAAGTATCTTGTTAAATTCTTTAATACCAACCTTCTCGCTTCCAAGAAGGGCATACATTTTATCTAATACTTCTATAACTTTCTTATATAACTGCGCATATTCATCACCAGTGTACTCGCTGTCATTAAGCACACTTACCTTCTGCTCCATATCTTCACGCACAAGGAATTCGTAAAGAGCCTTTACCATATCTGCAACATCAGATTCCTTTGACTTAAGCACTTCTTCCAATGGATCCAACATATCCGTTATCATTGTTCTTAGTGAATTAAGCTTCTCAAGGTCAGTATTATTGACTGTTCCCCTGAACTTTCTTATCCATGGTTCATGCCATTTTCCCCTGCCTCTGATTCCAACTGCAACACAGTAATTGTCTAACAGATCGATATCTTCGCGCTCCATTCCGCTCATTCCGGTTCTTAGGAATCCTAATATGCTGTCATAGCTGTAATTATTCTCTATTATTCCAAGTGCACCGTTAATTGCCGCAATAAATGGATTGTCCGTCACATGGCGCTTGTAATCTAAGAAATATGGTATATCGTTCTGCTTTAATATATTAGCCGCCAGTTTGCCGTAGCCATCCATGTCCGCAGTAACTATCGCAATCTCGTTATATCTGTATCCACACAATCTTGTTAGTCTTATTATTTCTCCTGCTGCAAATGTTAATTCTTCCTTGGCAACAGCTCCCTCATATATAACTATGTTGTCAGACTTCTTATTAAATCTTCCCGAATTGTTTCTAAAAAGGTTCTGTTCCAGAAAATCCAGTTCTTCTGAATTCTTAAATCTTGAATTAACATTTACAATTACATTCTTTCCCGGTACTGCTTTTCCTGCAATATACACAGGTTCAAGGACTTTCACATGTTCTTCATCACATATCTTATAAAGCTTTGATACGCAGTCCTTACTCATGAAAAAAAGTTCTTCCCTGCCTCTTACTGAATTTTCACGCTCAGATGCATCAATTGTCAGAGAAACATATATCTTCGGACACATTGATAAAAGAATTGTCATTAAATTGTACTGAATCGGAGTAAAACCTGTGAACCCGTCAAATACTATCTCGCAATTCTTTATTCTCTCTGACTCTGTAACCTTGCTGCATAATTTATCCAGTATTTCTTCTTTAGTTATATAATTCTTGTCTATGTACTCTGCAAATGCGTTATATACAAGTACTATATCATCAAGCTTATACTGAAGTGCTGCACTTCCCTCTGAATCACTGTATGCTGCACCTGCCGCATCCTGCATAACATCCGGCTTGATATCATACTGAAGCATTTCCGATATAACAGACTTCATCTCTGACACAAATCCTGTATTAGACAGATTACTTCCAAAATATCTTAATCTGTCCTTGTTCTGCTCTAAAACTCTTTTAATAATCAGATTCTTTCCTGTATCATCAAGGACTTCAAGATTATCCTCACCCACTTCCTCAAATACTTTATAAGCAAGTCTTTCAAAGCTCACAACATCTATATTAAGGATTCCCTTTCTTGGGTGCATGGACACCAGTCTTTTCTGAATTGCCATAGTGTACTGCTCTGGCACAACAACTATATAATTCCTGTCAGGATTCTTCATTGATTCTTCAATTATATGCGTATACAGATAGTGCGATTTACCCGCACCAGAGCTGCCTAGAATTAATTGTAATGACATATGTTACTCCCTTAAATATATTTAATACTCATATTAAATTTCATATCCCGCATTTTATGGCTCAAAATCCACCGCCTCATACTCGTCTGTGTCCGAATAGTCCCACCATTCTCCCTGATAGCCTGTAAATCCGTTATTTTCCATAGCATTCTGTAGAATCATCACATTTTTCACAGCCTCTTCATCTTCTATATCAGAATAATCTCTATCTGCTTTCAAAGAAAAATCATCAAATTCTGTCGGCATTGATATAACAGTTCCATCAGCAGCAACCATTGTAATATCCACTGTTCCTCCAAGATTATGCTTTTTCATTCCGTTAGCCGGATTTGCCACATAGTTAGGGTCCGGATATACTTCCCATAATTTCTGTTGTGCCTCAAACGGTCTGTATGCATCCCAAATCTTTAAGCCGTATCCCTGCTGCTTCAATTCCTTTTGTACCTGTGTCAGCTTCTTAACAGTTCCATATCGGAGGTATGCTTCCGTGAAATCGTATATCTTTACCCCTGTAAAGTTATTCTCTGTTGCATATCTTAATTCCACATATATGTCCGGTATATATTTCTTAACAAGCACATATTCGTCATTCTCTGGTTCTTTTTCAGTTGTAATCTCCTGTGTTATAATTTCCTGTGCTGTCACTTCCTGTGCTGCAGTCTCCTGTATGTTCGCCATCTCTTTTTCTGATACATCATCCGTTGTGACATTTTTCTTTTGTCCACATGCTGTCATGCCTGCCGCTATAATCACTATTACTGCAAATGTTTTGATAAATTTACTGTTCATAATCATTCACCTCTTCATAAACCTACCATTTCATCATATTTAACAATTTAGTAGGTTTTTCAAGCTATGCATTAATTTAATGTGCCATTTTACACTATCCAATACATTTGTATTTAATATACCACATTTTAATCATAATCTCCCACTCCATACCATATATTTTGTAATAATGAATATGAAGGGCAGGTTTCTTTGTGATGAGTCAGACTAAAATTGTTGTTATTCCATTTAAAAAGCTCCTTATTGGAGTGTTTATCGCTGCTATTATAATAGCTTTTATTATATTCGCTGTTATCCGTCTTGGCAGCAATGGTTCTGATGATTCCAGGAATACTACTAAACCCAAGAGCAGCACTGTAAATGCTTCTGCTTCTTCTAATATTGAAACACCCCTTGATAATGCCGATGCTCCTAAATTCTGCCCCGGAGTATATACCGCCTCTATTCTGTTAGACGGCAACCCCGTTGATATCCAGGTCACAGTTGATTCCTCTAACATTAACAGCATTGAACTTGTTAATCTTTCTGAATCAATCACAACTATGTACCCTAAGCTCACAACTTCATTTGATGAAGTTGCTGCTAAAGTCATGGAAGCCGGCACAACCAACATAACCTATGATTCAGCCAACAGATATACATATTCCGTCTTTATAGAAGCAATAAGCGCAGCCCTTAAAAAGGCTGCGCCATGATTAATATCTTATATTTTCTGTATTGTACCCCACATGCCTGCTAAATCCGTCTGCCACTACTTAGAATAAGTCACAGTCCTACTGTTCTCATCATACTTAAATAATCCATCATTCTTCTCTTCAAGTGCTTTGATGATGTGATATGTATATTCGTTATATGGTGTATCAATTCCAAGTTCTTTTCCCATACGCATCATTGCGCCGGAGAACATATCTATCTCTGTATGTCTGCCTGCATCAATGTCCTGCAGTGTTGAATATCTTGCTGTTGGTGGAACTGCACTTCCACGGCTTGAGTTATCTGCACATCTGCTCATATCAATGCCTTTGGCAAGAGCTACTGCTTCAACCTCTTTACGTAATCCTTCGCTGATTGCTTTCATATGCTCACTGTCTGTATAACAGCCAACACCTGCTCCAATAATAGCCTGTGGAAGATTGTTACAGATATTAAGTCTATACTTGCTCCATATCTCTTCTTTGATATGTTCAGTCACTCTGTAATTAAGTCCTGTTCCTTCAAATAAATCTCTTATTGCCACGACTCTCTCACTCTCAAATGGTGCAGCTTCCTCTCCATATATAATTCCTATTGTAGTCTCAGGATTGAATACATATTCCTTTTCTTCGCGGTGTGACGCCACCTTTATAAGTGAATAAATGATATGTGATTTATCTATCTTAGTAGATATTATCTCTTCACTGTCGACGCCATTCATAAGACTCATAACAATCGTATTTTCTCCGACAGCTTCCCTAATATCATCTAATGCACCTGCAAGTGCGCCGTATTTTAATGATACAACAAGAAGGTCAACACCTTTTGCTTCCTCTGGGGTCAATACCTCCGGGTGGTATGTCTTTCCATTAATCAAGCAGCCTTCTGACTTAAGTCTCTCCGCTCTTTCACCCTTTGCAATAACGCTTAAACTTATATCCTTCTTTTCTGAAAGTCCCCATATAACATAAGAGCCGACTGCTCCTGCTCCAAGTACTGCCACTGAATGTATCTTCATATACATTTTCCTCTCAATCTTTGTAATTTCTTCAAATATATATACACTTCAATTCTTTCCGCGTCAAATGCTTTTATCTTCCTACAATATCGCCCTCTTCAAAATCGTAAGTCAGCTTCTTTCCATATGCCATGACATACGCAGCGCATTTCTGCTCATAGTCTGTGTGCTGCATTCTTACACTTGCTGTTCTTTCATCAAGCTGTCTGTCCGGATATATTACTGGCAGAACATGTACCCTGAATGTGTGCAAATGTGTACTTTTAACCTGCTGTTCAACAAACAGCGAAATCACCGGCACATTAAACTTTACCGCATACAGATATGCACCTCTCTTGCATGGGCGTGGCTTCCGATAATTAAACCACATTTCCTGTTCAGGATATATAAGCACAAGTTTGTTTTCATCAAGTGCGCTCTTAATCTGATTAGGAAATTCTGTCTGCATAAACCATTTCAGGCTGCTTACAGGCATTGTGTCGGCATATCTTTGCATATACCCGACAAACCCTTTCATAGCAAGGTTAGTATCCTGATTAACAATACTTATTCTTGTGAATCCTGCTTTTCTCATTGCAAACCTGACAATTGCCGAGTCTAACGGGCTGAAATGATTGCATGTTACAATTGCAGGTTCTTTAATACCTGAAAGATTCTTAAGTCCGTCCACCTGTGTTATAAGCCCGACTGCCGAAGTTCCGGCATAAAATATAGCTTCTGCAATGTATTTCTTGACACAAAAACCATATGATGCGCGATAATCAATATAATGTCTTAACAATGCTTCTTTATCTTCTCTTAACAGCTTAGGGTCTCCCGGCTCAACCTTTGAATTTAACTGATTAAGACTTACAGCTGTCTTAATATTTTCATAGACCTGCTCTCTGTCACCAATCATATCTCCTCCGACATCATTTTTTTGCAGCATCACTGCTATCCTTCACGAAACCACTATCCACAACAAATCTGCTTCCCACAACATCAGAAAACTTAACCCCATCACCGTCCGCAATATTCTCAGCCCTTGCAAGAAGCTTCTTTAAATTCTCACGGTCAGCTTTCTTTTCATTATCCCCATACTGCTTGCGCTGTTTAATCAGCAACGGATAAAATCCCGACTCCGCCGCATACTGCCAGAAATACTCCTCATACGGAATCTCGCTGTAATGCCACGGCTTGTCAAACAGGTTATAATGTATCAGCTTCGGTCTTGCTATATACTCCCCGCCCTTGTTAGGCATAACATTCCATTCCTTATCAAGAAAATATATTTCTTTTGCACACATGGAATTAATATAATCCTGGTCAGGTGCAACACTGTCAAAGTGATATTCAGCCATAAGCTTTAAGAATCTGTCTGCCAGATGAGCCTGTCTTATCTTATCAAGGTTCATAAGAAGCACTCCTGAATTGACATATTCATTCCGCTCTATTCCCACTACATTTTCAATGTAATGAGCCAGTATTGTATTCTTTCCTGCAAATGTATCTCTTACTGCACCAAACATTGCATCTCCCATATCAACTGAATAAAGCTTTGCAATGTCATCATTTATTACAGTATCAGAGTCAATATACACAGCTTTATTAAGCTCTGGAAAAAGCTCTGCAATAAATAACCTGAAATATATCGTCAGTGTAAACTCGCCTGAATAAAGCCTGTTTTCCTGCCTGTCAGTAACTGTCTGTCCAAAGCTTTCAGAATATTCGTACATTTTCTTTCTTATATCAACGAATTCAATATCTATGTTTTCATAATCCTTTATCACATTACGAAGCTGAATCATCGTAATATTCTTCACATTATCGCACATAACAATTATGCGGTAACGCTCATCACAAGCCACATGTACAGCCAGCGATTTAAGGCACACTGCCAGATATGGTGCGTACTGTTCATTAATCGAGAAAAACACAGGAATACGTGAAACTGCCATGTACTCTTCATGCTCCCTGTTATAAGAATCCAGAAGCTCATCATATTCATGAAGCCCAAGTATATTATGCATTTTATCAATCTCCCACGGCTTGACTGAAACAGTCCTTATCACTGGAAACACCCGGAAGGTAGTTGTAAAATGCTGAAAAACAGTGTTGTCATGCAGCCTCCTCTGGTCATTAAACTTTCGTCCGCACAGATTAACTCTTGTTGCAAATGTATTAACAGCCGTCTGGTCAGGCATAAACATTTCCTTTCTTATGCACTGTTCACGACATTTTTCCAGAAGCCCGTTCTGTCTTATCATTCTCATATTCATAAGCATTACTCCGGAATTAATGTAACCATCACCGAAAAGCCATCTGCCATAATAATCAGAAACTCCCGCAATCTCTATGCCATCCATATTCTGATAATAAAAATCCCTAAAATCTTTCCTGCACAGCACATCAGTATCCAGATAAAGAACTCTATCCTTTATATCTGTCTTATCAGCAAAAAGGCGCAACATACAGCACGCAGTAAATCTGCTCTGCATATTTGCCTCCGGCAGCTCCTCAACAAAATATCTTGTAACATCAACAAGAAAGACATTTACTTTAATGTCCGATTTATTCAATTTTTCTTCCAGATATTTTGCAAATGCTTTATCAACCGGCTTGTAATTAATACCTTTTTCCCCGTAATCAACCGTGAGAATATATATATTTAACGGTTCATCCACATTTTTTATAAGAGACATTGAAGATAAAAGAATCCCCTTCTGCATCGTTTTATCACCACAATACAATATGTTCATAAATCCGTATCCTTTCTTAAATTATTAAATATGTCTGATTTATCCTCTCTGTATTGATTTTCCCCAGTTTCTTAAGTAAAATACATATAAGTTTTAAACGATAATTAAAGAATTGAGGAATGTTATGATATTTAAGATTTTCAAAAAAGATTTGAAAGGTCTTAGCAGGAATATTCTGGCTTTAGCCATTGCGCTTGGTCTGTGCCTTATTCCATCGCTTTACGCATGGTTTAACATATATTCCAACTGGGATCCTTACGCAAACACTGCGTCTGTCCAGATTGCTATTGTTTCTGAAGATGAAGGCTACTCTGAATCTGATGATTCCACTATCAATATGGGAGCACAGATTGTTGAACAGCTTCATTCGAATGATAAATTAGGCTGGCGTTTTCCGGAAACTAAAGATGAAGCCATGAATAAACTGAATGCCGGGAAGTACTATGCCGTTATCGTTGTTGGTGAGGACTTTTCACGAAGCCTGTATGACTTCCTTGACAATGGTCTTAATCCACCAACAGTTACATACTATGAGAATTCCAAGAAAAATGCTGTTGCTTCCAAGATTACAGATACAGGAAAAAGCACTCTTCAGAACACTATCAACTCCGAATTCATTGATGTGTGTGTTAAGACTATTATGCAGGGACTTAACGAAATAGCTGAAAATGATCCTTCAATCATAGAAAAGACAGTTAAGGACTTACAAAGCATTTCAGCTAATATAAGTTCTTACGACACCATGATTGACATGTTTATTAAGAGTAATTCAAACCTTGCTGATAATCTTGCAGCTCTTGAGGAAGTTCTGCCTGAAATAAAAGATGTTATCACAGGAACTACTGATGTTGCAGACATTGCCAACAAGACACTCGACAACATTACCAATGACATTTATGACCAGATTGACTCTGTACTTAAAGCCATGAATGAATTGGCAGATGACTCACTTAAATCTGTTGATAATGCTGTAAATGCAGCTATAACTGATGTCGGACAGGCTGGTGTTGAACTTAATAATGCCAATAATAAGCTCAACGAACTTATTAATCAGAATAAAGCACTTGAAGATGCCATTGATTCTTTAAGCAAGATAGATGGTATTGATCCGTCTGTTATTACAGCTTTAAAATCTGCACTTTCATCAGTAAATGCTATGGAAAATGTAGCTTATAACCTTGTAAAACAATGTGCTGACATTTTAACTGACTCTCCCGAAACCCTTCAGGTCAAATATCAGTTGATAAAATCAGTTGTTGAACAGTGTCGTTCAGAGATACAAAAAAGTCAGGTTATTATACAGACTGTTATCAGAACTAATGTAAATCTCCTGGAATCATCTGTTAAAAATGCTGTAAGCAGTCTTGCTTCCAATATAAGCAGTACCGGAGACAGCATTAACGGAATAACAC
>ERZ773113.1056-NODE-1056-length-14189-cov-43.540824_pt1 | contig 14189 bp, 13 predicted proteins | sample MGYA00580565_ERZ773113 | MGnify/ENA primary metagenome ERZ773113 (study PRJEB29015, sample SAMEA2737827) | human gut metagenome | biome: human gut; feature: human-associated habitat; material: faeces | place: China | collected 2012 ...
ATTTTGTCGTGCGCGAGGCCATGGATGAGGGACAACTGCAGGAGGTGTTGCCCGGCTGTTGCGTCAAGGATGGGCATTTCTCGGTCCTGTGGCCCGCCAGCCGCTACCTGTCACCGAGAATACGCTGTTTTATCGATTTTATGGCTGCGGCAGAGGTACCTTTGTCACCAGCATCGGCGCCCCCTTCCCTCTGAAAAGCCCTGCGCCGGATATCCTGCCGCCCGGCCAGCGAAAGCCGGCGGCAGGTGCGCATCATCAATCATCCGTCAGTACAATGCGTCCTATAACCCGGTACTTTTGCGCATCAAAGAGGTAAAACCAGACCGCGATGGCGGCGCCAAAGCAGAAGCAGGCCAACACGATCCACGGAATGGCATGATAAAAGGAGGAGCTGGCGGCAGCGCCCGCGGCAAACGCCATATTTTTGAATAACAGGTAGACGATATAGATCATCCCCATCCCCCCAAGCAACGGCGCAACGCCTGTTTTAAACCAGTGTCCTTTGCCAATATTTTCTTTATTGCCGTGGAAGTAAACGATCACCGCAAAGGCGCAAAGCGCCTGGACAATCATAATGCCCATCGTACCCAACAGCGCCAGCAGGGTGTAAATATCCGCGTAAGGATCTTTACCGGTGATAAAGAATAGCAACACAATCAGCGTGGCGATAACGGTCTGCACCGTAGAGGCAACATGGGGGGAGCCGTGGCGCGAGTGTGAACGACCCAACGTGCGCCCGGCAAACGGAAACAGATTTTCCCGCCCGAGCGCGTAGAGATAGCGCGCCGCGCAGTTATGAAACGCCATCCCGCAGGCAAAAGAGCCAGTGATCACCAGCAGCTTAAACACCCCGACCGCCCACTCCCCCAGATACTGGCGAGCCGGACCGTAGAAAATCTCTCCTGCGCGGTTAGGATCCTGCGCAAGGGCAATAGCCTGCTCCGGTCCCGTTCCGGCAATCGCCATCCACGAAATGAACACGTAGAACACGCCGATACCAATCACGCCCAGCAGGGTAGCCAGGGGAATGATCTTTTTCGGGTTCTTCGACTCTTCACCGTACATTGCCGATGACTCAAAGCCCACCCATGACCAGAAGGCGAAGAATAATCCAATTCCGGCACTGGCGCCGACCACCCCTTTCGCCGGGGTAAAGGCGTTCAGCGGGTTGATCGACTCGGGGACAAAACCCTGTGGCCCTCCGCCATGGATCAGCACCGCCACCGCGACGGCGGTGAGGATCAATATTTCCAGTACCAGGCACAGGCCGAGCACCCGGGAAGTGAGCGAAATATCGAAATAGCTCAGCACTCCGGTAGTCATTAGCATGGCGAAGGCTAAGATGAGCCAGGGGATATGTACGCTGAAGACCGTATTGATTAAATCCTCACAGAAAAAGGCGAAGATCCCGACCAGCGCAGCCTCAAAGACAATGTAGGTCATGGTCACCGTCACTCCTGACGCCATGCCAACGATCCGCCCAAGGCCGTGTGAAATAAAGCCATAAAATGCGCCGGTAGCGGTAATAAACCTGGCCATCTGCGCATAGCCGATGGCAAACAGGGCAAGGATAAGGGTGGCGACCATAAACCCCGCGGGCGCAAACTGACCATTACCACTACCCACCGCGATCGGCACATTGCCCAGCATCGCAGTGATCGGCGCTGCCGTGGCGATAGTCATAAACAGCACCCCGCCAAGGCCTACCGCATTTGGCCGCAGCCGCTGCACAACATGTTTTTCCGCCGCTGGCGCGGGATTGGCAAGAATTTCATTGCTCATGATGAACGCTCCGTTCAGTTCAGGCACGCGGCGGATTCAGGCAGGATCTGCCCACCGTCAACAATTAGCGACTGGCCGGTGATGTAGCCAGCCTGACGGGAGGCGAAGAACAGCGCTGCCGCAGCAATATCTTCCACCGTTCCGAGGCGTTTGAGCGGCACGGCGCTGGCCATCCCGGCGATATAGTCCTCGCCCATATCCCTCAGCCCTTCCGTGACGATATTCCCCGGCAGGACGGCATTGACGGTAATGTTGTCGCCGGCCAGTTCCAACGCCGCGCTACGCATAAAACCCAGCTGGGCCGCTTTGCTGGCGGCATAGTGAGCCCAGCCCGGATAGCCCGTTACCGGCCCGGTAATCGAAGAGGTGAGGATGATGCGACCATACTCTGCCCGTTTCAGCCATGGCAGCGCCGCCTGGACAGTTAAAAAAGTCCCTTTACTGTTGATCGCCTGCACCTCATCCCACTGCTGTTCGCTCATGTCTGCCAGCGGCGCCGAAGGAAAATCCCCGCGTTGCAGCAGACAATATCCAGACCACCCCACTGCTGTGCGGCTTCTGCCACACAGGCTTTTACCTCTTCGGCATGACTGACGTTGCAGGTCAGACCGCGTAGCGTTAATCCCTGCTCCGCCGCCTGGCCGATCGCGCTATCGATACGCGATGGTGTGCGGGCGGTAATGGTCACCTTCGCCCCGGCGCGGGCAAAGCCGAGTGCAATGCCAAGACCGATCCCACTACTCCCGCCGGTCACCAGCACATGTTTGTTCATAAAATCTGACATCATTTTTCCCCGTCTGTGAAAGTTCTGCGATCCCATCCGTTTGGCCTGGCCGTGCAGCGATCTCCGTCGCTGGCAGGAAAAGAATAATCACGTAAATGTTGAATGTTCAACATTTTAAAGTGAGATTTCAGCATAAAAATAATGCGCTATGATTGGGCACAAGACTGGTGCAATAGACAGATTAATTTATCTATATATATCAATGAATTAATAACAAACTTCACGCTTTGATTACGCCTGAATGAGAAAAACACACATTATACGTTCCGTTATGGTGCAACCGGCTGAATCCAGCCAACTAAATCACACTAACCTACTGTTAATAAAATAATTAATAAACAAAAAGCATAATTAAAGCGCAACAGAAAACAAAAAAAACCTCACACATCTTGCAAATCCCGCAACCACAACATAAAAATGTGTTAAGCGTGTCATTTCAAATTGAGGACAGCATGTTTAACGACGAGTATTTAACAACACTTACCCTGAAGCTGCGGCCGCTCCTGCCCCGCTGGGGCCTCAGCGAAGGCGCAGAGATTGGCCTGCTGACGGTTTCAGAAAATGCCACGTTTCTGGTCAGCGATAAGATGACGCAGAGAAAGATCGTGCTGCGAGTGCATCGCCCAAACTACAGCTCAGCGGTGGAGATCCATTCTGAGCTGATGTGGCTAAACGCCCTGCATGCCCGGGGAGATATCAACATCGCCGTACCGCTTGTACTGGATGATGGGACCTGTATCGCCAGCCTCATCGACGGCGAAACGGTCACCCACGTCGTGGGATTCACCTTTGTTGCGGGCAGCGAACCTGATACCGGTAGCCATCTCACCGGCTGGTACCATGCCCTGGGACGGGTTGCGGGAGAACTGCACAGGCACAGCGAAGGCTGGGTAAAACCCGAGGGTTTTCATCGCAAGGTGTGGAACACCGAGACGATTATCGGACGTCATGCCTGGTGGGGCGACTGGCGGAAGATGACGCAACTGAGCGCCGACGATATTACGCTGCTGGAGGCGGTGGAGGCCACAGTGGTCGCAAGACTGGAAGCGTACGGACAGGGCGCCGACCGCTATGGGCTGGTGCACTGCGACATGCGGCTGGCCAACCTGCTGGTGAATGAGAATTCGCTGACGGTGATTGATTTTGACGACTGCGGCATCTGCTGGTTTGGCTGGGATTTTGCCACCGCCGTCAGTTTTATTGAAGACGACCCGGCCCTTGCGGACTACCGCGCTGCGTGGCTTGCGGGCTACCGTAGCGTCCGTCCCTTCAGTCAGCAGGACGAAGTGATGCTTCCGGTGCTGGTGATGCTGCGCCGCTTACAGCTGACGGCCTGGCTGGCCAGCCATAGTGAGACAGCCACCGCCCGTCGCTACAGCCCGCAATGGGGCGCCATCACCGTACGCCTGGCCCAGGCGTTTCTCCTCCAGGCGTCACCGCTTAGCGCTACCGTTAACTGCAAGGAACCTGCTGATGAACAATAAAACCCCCATTCTTCAACTGAACCGTTTTGACGCGCTGACCGGCGTGGCCGACGAAAACCTGAGCCGACAAATTGCCCGTCGCCACGCCACCCAGGGGACCGGTTCGGTGCTGTTTTATCCACAACCGATCGTCATGGCGTCGGCCTCCGGAGCCTGGATGGAGGACTCCGCCGGCAACCGTTATCTGGATATGTATAACAACGTGCCGGGCGTGGGGCATTGTCATCCGCATATTACCCAGGCGATGGTGCGCCAGGCCGGGTTACTGAACACCAACACCCGCTATCTGTTCCCGGTACTGGAGCAGTACGCGGACAGCCTGCTGGCGACGTTCCCCGCCGGGCTGTCGAATGTGATATTTACCTGCACCGGCAGCGAGAGCAACGACATCGCCCTGCGGATGGCCCGCTTTATCAGTGGTCGGCAGGGGATCATCGTCACCGAGAGTGCCTATCACGGCAATACAACGGCGGTGATGGAGGTCTCTCCCTCCGGGCACAAAGAGGCCCTCCTGCCCCCGTGGGTGCATACCATTCCCGCCCCTGACCTGCGCAGGCTGTCAGCGGGCCAGACGCTGTCTGACCTCTTCGCCGCCGACGTTGAGCGCGCCATGGACGAGCTGGATGAGCGGGGCTACGGCTGCGCGGCGCTACTGGTGGATACCATTTTTTCCAGCGACGGCGTTTTCGCCGATCCTCCGGGATTTCTGGCTCAGGCGGTAGCCCGCGTACAGGCCCGGGGCGGACTGTTTATCGCCGATGAAGTCCAGCCGGGCTTTGGTCGGACAGGCTCTCATTTCTGGGGCTTCCAGCGTCACAGTGTGCAACCGGATATCGTCACGCTCGGCAAGCCAATGGGGAACGGTTTTCCCATGGCCGCGGTGATCACGCGTCCGGCTATTCTGCAGGCGTTCAGCGAAAAGACCGAGTACTTCAACACCTTTGGCGGTAACCCGGTGGCTGCCGCCGTGGGCCTCGCGGTACTGGAGGTGATTGAACAGGAGGCCCTGATGAACAACGCCCAGCGCAACGGGGACTATCTGCGTGCCGGACTGCGCCAGCTGGCCCAGGATTTCCCGGCCATCGCCGACATTCGCGGCGCCGGACTGTTCAACGCCATCGAGTTTGCCCGGCCAGACAGCGGAGAGCCGGATCCGCAGCTGACGAGTCGCGTTATCTATCACCTGAAGCTTGAGGGCGTGCTGATTGGCGCGGCCGGTCGCTTTGGCAACAGCCTGAAGATCCGTCCGCCGCTGTGCTTCAGTCGCGATGATGCAGATTTCTTCCTCGAACGGCTGGCGAAAGTCATGGGCCGCCTGAACGGATAGTCTAACCGACAGGGCAAACATCCAGTTTGTTTGCCCTCGGCGTGCAGGTATATTAACGGCATCAGCGACTTCAGGGAGAGTAACCAGCGTTCATGTCGAAGAGAAAAGAAGACCGTCAGCAACAGATCCTGCGCGAACTGGCTGAGACCCCGACCCTGCGGATTGGGGATATGGCGCGCACCCACGGAGTCTCTACCGAAACCATCCGTCGCGATCTCGACGAACTTACCCGCCGGGGCGTACTGAACCGAACTTACGGCGGTGCGGTGCGGGCCATGAACAGTGAACCGACGGTCACGGAGCGCCACCAGCTGTTTACCGAAGAGCGCGAGCGCATCGCCCGGGATGCCGTCCATTGTATGCGCGAGGGCAAAATATTCATGATCGGCTCCGGCGCCACCACGGTACATGTTGCCCGCCGGATGGCCAGCGAGCTGCGGGATATCACGGTCATCACCCACGCCTTCGGCGTCGCAACGGTGCTGTCGATGAATCCAACCATCCGGGTGATCGTCGCTCCCGGGGAGTACTGCGCTACCGAAGGGGCAATGACCGGTGCGCAGACGCTTCAGTTCCTCAGCCAGTTCACGGCGGACTATACGTTACTGGGGGCCAGCGGTATCGCCGCCGATGGGCCAAGCGAGGCGTTAATCGACAGTGGAACGGTTTACCGGGCGATGATCCAGCGCGCCGCGAAGAGCATTGTCGTCGCCGACCACTCGAAGTTCGACCTCACCTATCCCTACCACTACGCGGGCTGGTCGGGCATCAGCCGTTTAATTACTGACCAGCCCCTGCCCGACCATCTCGCTACTGTACTCGGCCGGGAAAAGGTGGTCGTGGCGCGTGGTCATGCCGCTCCTGAACAGCAGTGACCCGCGCCGGTACGTTTACCCTTTGGCAAAATTGGCCTGGATCCGCTGCTGCAGATAATCCTCGGCGCTGATGGGCGGGTACTTCCTCTGCGGCCCGAGGATCTCGACATCTTTATTGGCCTGGCAAAAAAACGCCAGGCTGTAGCGCGGCCCCTGATATTCATGGGGCAGCGGATTTCTCACCCGATGGAAGTTAGACGGCAGCTGGTCGTCGCTCCAGCGCATCAGCATATCGCCGATATTGCAGGTGATCACCTCCTCCCGCGGCTCAATGCTGGTCCACTGCTGGCTTTCGCGGTCTTTACCGGGACAAACCTGCAGGCCGCCCTGGCCGGGGCGCTGGAACAGCAGCGTCAGGCAGTCAAAATCGGTGTGCGCGCCGGCCCGCCACATCCCCTGCTGCGACTGCTCGGTTGCATAGTAATGCAGCATGCGCAAGGTGCTCTGATAGGTGTCACGCTGCGGATCGTGCGCGGTGGTAAAAAACGATTCCGGAAAACCGAGCTTCAAAGCAAAGCAGGAGAGGATCTTCATCCCCAGCTGCCAGCACTGCGACTCAAACCCGAGCATCGTCTGCCGGAAGCCTGGCAGCTCCCGATCGCTGGGCCAGCGCCCGGCCATCAGCGGCCGGGTGATCTGATACGACTCTTTTTGATCCGGGGTGCGGGTCGACGGCCGAACCTGCGCTTTGCTTTCCCAGCCGGCGTTACCGGCCAGCGGATACTGGCGCTTCACCTCGTCGGGCAGGTCGAAAAACGCCTCGGTCATGCTGAACGCCTGGCGGATATCCGCCAGCGGAATACCGTGATGGCTGACCTGGAAGAAGCCAATCTCCACCGCCGCCTCCCACAGTTGTTCGGCAATGTCATTTTTTCTTGCGGCAAAGTTCGACAGGTCGATACAGCGCACTTCGCGGGCGAAGGTCTCTTCGCCCTCGGCGCCCATCAGCGCCTCTTTTTCCAGTTCCTGTAAGGCGTAGCGTTGATTCTGGGTGGTTGAGGTCATCGTCATTATCCTGTTATCAGTTAAACAGCGGCGCGCTGTTGGAGGGTACGGACGGCCGCCAGCGCGTCGTGACGCATCGCGTCAAGGTCGAGACCGGGAATGGCGTCGTCTTCCACGATGGGGCGGCCATTGAGCAGCAGCGCCTTCAGCGCGGCGCGCCCACCGCAGGCCACCGGCCCAATGGCCATATCGTGCAGGCCGAAGTAGCGCGGATCGTCCAGCCGGTAAATGGCAAGGTCCGCCTGCATCCCGACCTGCAGGGTGCCGCTCTGCGCTAAGCCGAGGATCTGCGCCCCTCCGGCGCTGCCCCAGCGCACTACATCCTCCACCGTGGCCGCATCGGCCCCACCCTCAAAGGTGCCCCCGGCGTAGCGCGGCTGCGCCAGCATCCCCTTGCGCGCGCGCTGCAGCAGCCATGCGGCATGGGCTTCGCTTTGCATATCCGCCGCTTCATTCGAGGCGGCGCCGTCGACCCCCAGCGAGACCGGGACCCCGGCCTGCTCTAACGCCAGCAGATCGGCGATGCCGCTGCCCAGCCGGCCGTTGCTTTGCGGGCAGTGGGCGATGCCGGTTCCGGTACGGCCCAGCAGGGCAATCTCCTCCGGCAGCAGCTTCACCAGATGAGCAAACCACACGTCATTTCCCAGCCAGTCGTGTTCCGCGCAGAACTGCACCGGCGTCATGGCGAATTTCTGCCGCGCGGCGTCGAGATAATCGACGGTTTCCGATAAATGGCTGTGCAGCCGGATCCTCAGCTGGCGGGCCAGCTTCGCCATCTCCCGCAGCTGGGCGCCCGGCGCGGAGTGCAGGACGGTAGTGGGCGCCATCACCACCCGGCGCAGAGACTCGGGCCGGGGGTCGTGATAGCGGCTGACCAGCCGTTCGACATCCGCCATATAGCCGTCGAAGGTTTCCGGACGCAGCGCCACCGGCAGATCCTGTTCCACCGCCCGGCCCTGGGTCGCCCCACCCCGGCACAGGACGATGCGCATCCCCAGTGCTTCCCCTTCGCTGAAGACAATCTCCGAGGTATCGAAAGGCATATCCGGCCAGTACAGGTAGTTGTGATCCGCCACGCTGGCGCAGCCCGAGCGCAGAAGCTCCACCAGGCCAATGCGCACCGCCAGACGAAAGGTATGTTCATCGAAAGCCGCGCGAAAGCGGTACGGCGTGGCGCTCAGCCAGGCCGTCAGGCTCTGGTTCAGCCCCTGCGGCTCGCCCTTCAGCAGCGACTGAAAAAGATGGTGGTGCGTGTTCACCCACGCCGGATAGATCACGCAGTCGCGGGCATCGATCTGTCGCTCTTCCGGCAGCGGCGTCAGGCTGCCGATGGCGGCAATCTTGCCGTCGCGGATGCGAATATCCGGCCCGGCCAGCCGCGCCGCCTCTCCGGGCAGACCGCTGAGGATGGCATGGGCATTTTTAATCATTAATGACATGGCGTCGCTCCTCAGGGTTTAACCTGCATGGCCTGAACAAATTCGGTAGTGTAGGCCTGTTTCCAGTCGGTGGCCGCCGCCAGCAAACCGGCGCTGACCATAAAGTCGCGGGTCTTCTGCCAGCGAGCGTCGGTCATCGTCCCCCAGCCCTGGCTGGCGGCATCCCCGCCGTCGATCAGGTGATGCTCACGGATCTGGGTCACGCCCCAGGCGAGCAGATCGTCGGTCATTTTCGGGTTGTCCTGCTTAATCAACGCATTGCCCGGCGCCGGATCCTTGAGATAGCTCACCCAGCCCTCCATTGAGGCGCGGACAAACTTCGCCATCGCCGCTTTACGCTCGGCGATGGTATCCGGGCGGGCGATAAGGATGCCGCCGTAGGGGGGATAGCCGTGCTCGGAAAAGAGGAAGAAGTTCGCCTTCACTCCGGCCTTCTGCACCTGGAACACCTCGGAGCTGACATAGGCCTGCTGGGCGACAGCGTCATCGACGACAAAGGGTTGAATATTGAAGGTATAGGGGCGAACCTGCGCGTCGCTCAGCTGGTATTGCGCCTTCAGCCACGGCCACCACGTCGCCTGACCGGAGCTGGAGACCAGCAGGGTTTTGTCTTTCAGCCCCTGCAGAGAGGTGACATCGGCATGGGTCAGCAGCCCCTGGGGATCGTACTGAAAGGGCGCGGCAATGGCTTTTGCCTGGAAGCCGCGCTGAATGCCTTCCAGCAGCTGCAGGTCGTAACCGATGATCACATCGGCCCGATTCGACAACAGCAACTGCATGCCGTTGACCTGCGGTCCGCCGGAGCGGATCTCGACGTCGAGACCGTATTTTTTGTACAGCCCGGTGGCCTGGGCCTGATAATACCCCCCCTGTTCCGCCTGGGCGTACCAGGAGGTCAGCAGAACGATTTTCTCCTCGGCCTGAACGGCCAGCGAGACACCGCCGAGAGCCATCAGGCCCAGCCAGCGTATGCCCCTGGGAAGGCGTGCGCCTGTTTTCATATCCCTCTCCTCTTTACGCCGGGAGGGGGAGCGAGCGAATGTGGCTCAGCCTCCCATCCCGGTCAACATTGAACCGCGACATGGTGACTGAGCAATGTCCCGTATGGATAACCCGTACTGACCGCTTCTACTCACACTCAGCTATACAAAAACAATGCCAGATTTAAACGCCTGTGAGCGGCCGCGAGAAATCGCCTGCGCCGCCCCCCTTGGGCATGCAACCTTTGATTCATGCCCACAAGAAACGCACCATAATGGTGCGTTAATGAATGATTTTAGTGCCTGCCCGACATTTCACAGCTGGCTGAAGAGCATCTCCAGCTGGTTCAGCATCATCGAGGCGGCAAGGGAAAGCTGGCGGGCGGGCGAGACGCACAGCGCCAGGGTGAAAGGCTTAAGCTGCGGATCGGTTAGCGGCACAAACGCCAGCTGGCCGGACTCAATTTCATCGAGAATATCCAGCCGGCACAGGATGCCGATGCCCATCTGCTCTTTGATCAGGGTGCGGATCATGTGAATGTTATTCGATACCGCCACCTCCTTTACCTCGTTGCCGCTGATGTTCACCAGCGCCTCCACCGGCTCGCTGATCATCAATGGGGCGGACGGCAGGATAAAGGGGTAGTCGAGGCACTGACTAAAGCGCACCGCGCTGCGGCTGGCCAGCGGATGGCCGGTGGGCACCACAATCCCCATATTCATCTCGGCAAACGCCCGGACCTGCAGTTCACGAGAGGTCTGGGGATTGAGCATGATGCCGAAATCCGCCTCGCCGGAGATCAGCGCCTGCTGGATGTGGATATTGTTGATGGTGGTCAATGTAAAAGAGATGTTGGGATAATGTTTATGCACCTCTTTGAGCATCGTCGAAAAGAAATGCCGGTTAATGGCATCGATGGTGGCGATGCGCACATGCCCCCGCCGCAACCCGCGCAGATCGTCCAGCTGCTCGCAGACCCGGGTAAAGTCCTTTTTCCAGTTATTGGCCGCGTGCAGGAGCAGCTCCCCGGCGGCGGTCAGCCTCAGCCCGCTGGGATGGCGCTCGAAGAGCGGCATCGCCAGCTCCTGTTCCACGCGCAAAATCTGACGGTCGATGGAAGACGCCGACACATGCAGCGCCTCTGACGCTTTACGAAACGATCCCTGACGGGCCACTTCGGTGAAATAGAGCAGAAATCGGGAGAAGGCAAACATGGTTTGGGTGCTCTCTTTTTTGCAACGGGTTGTGCGAATCAAAGCTCTGGACGCAACAGTTTTATCACAATACCGTAGCATTCATAGCGGAGAAACGATCGTTTCACCCATTTTCTTGCACGCCGGACAGTTCACCGCGAAGGGGGAGTTATCTCTTCGCCGCCCCTGGCCGCCCTGCAGACAGCGGAGTGAGGGAGAGAAAACGGTAATGCACAGCCACGATCTTATTTCGGTCTCGGTTGGGGAAATACGCCCCAACGGACAGGGAAATCTATCATTAATATTGCAGGCGGCGGCCGGGGAAATATTACCGGCCTACTCCGCCGGGGCGCATATCGATATTATTATTCCCGGCGTCGGCCTGCGGCAGTATTCCCTGTGCGGCACGCCTGACTACAGTAATACTTATGAAATTTGCGTCAGGCTGACTGACACCTCCACCGGCGGCTCACGCTATTTGCACCAGCAGCTCAAAGCCGGCGATCGGCTCGCCATTTCGCCGCCGCGCAACCATTTTCCCCTGCCGCAGGCCGGGCGCTACCTGCTGTTTGCCGGCGGTATCGGCATCACGCCGTTGCTGGCGATGGCTGAAGCGATTGCCGCCAGAAAGGGGGCGCTGGAGCTGCATTATTATGTCGCCAGTTCGCGCCAGACGGCCTTCTCCCCGCGCCTGAACCAGCTGACTGCGAACGGCACGGTGGCCATTCACTGCAGCGAGGAAGGCGCGTCGCTTCGCCAGCGGGTCCCCGAATGCTTAACTGTGCCCCACCCTGATACCGCAGTAATAGCCTGCGGCCCGGAGGGTTTTATTCAGAGACTGCGGTCGGTCATGGAGGAATATCGCTGGTCGCCGTCGCAGTTCGTATTCGAGCGTTTTACTCCCGCGACGGAAAATAATACTGCGGCGAAAAATGCGTTTTATATTGAGCTGGCCTCCAGCGGGCAGCGCCTGCAGGTGGCCGCGGATCAAACCATTGCTCAGGTATTACAGCACGCCGGGGTGGAGGTAATGCTCTCCTGCGAACAGGGAATGTGCGGCTCCTGTATTACCGGGGTCCTCGACGGGATCCCCGAGCACCGGGACAGCGTGCTGACGGCGGAAGAGAAAGCTGGCAACGACCAGATCACGCTCTGCTGTTCGCGGGCGAAATCGCCGGGTCTGGTTTTGGATCTGTGAGGAGACTGACGATGACGCTCCCCTCCTCTTGCGCGCCGCTCACCGGTATCAGCCGCGCCCGACTCCCGGCCTGGGCGCTGCCCGACGGCTGGCCGACGCAGGCCAACGGTGAACCGCTGCTGGCGGACCTGGCCTTTCGCGACGGCCGGATCGCCGCACTGACCCCAACCGACCAGCCGACTCCCGGCCTGTGGGACCTGGCGGGAGCCCTGACGCTCCCCGGCCTGGTGGAACCCCATGCCCATCTGGACAAGACCTTTACCATTGAACGCTGCCGTCCGGCGCAGGCCGGGCTGCTGGCGGCAATCCACGCCATGCACGAGGATCGCCGACACTGGACCAGGGCGGATATTCAACGTCGGGCGTCCGCCGCGCTGGCCCGGGCGGCAGCGAATGGCGTGACCCATTTGCGCAGCCATGTCGACTGGTTTACCGCCGACGCGCCGGACGCCTGGCAGGAGATCGCCCGCCTCGATACCGTCGGCCTCACCCTGGAGCGGGTGGCGCTGGTCCCGCTGCCCCTGTTTCGCGAGCCGGCGCAAGCGGAGGCCATCGCCCGGACGGTCGCCAACAGCGGAGAGCGCTGCCTGCTGGGCGGCTTCATCCACTCCTCCAACTGGGACGCCGCCGCCATGGAAAATCTGCTGTGCAGCGCGGCCCGCTGGGATCTGGATCTGGATTTGCATATCGATGAGGAGCTCAGCGAAGTGTCTCAGGGGCTGACCTGGCTGGCGGATCATCTCTCCCGCCACCCTTTTCCCGGGCATATCTGCTGCAGCCACGGCTGCGCGCTGGCCGCCGGCAGCGACGAACAGGCGGCGCCGATCCTGCGCCAGCTGGCGGCGCACGGCGTCACCCTTATCGCTCTGCCGATGACCAATCTGCTGCTGCAGGATGCGACGTTCGGCCGCACGCCGCGCCAGCGGGGGATCACCCTGCTGCACGAGGCGCAGGCCGCCGGCGTGGCCACCCTGCTCGGCTGCGACAACGTGCAGGATGCCTTCTGCCCGGCGGGGAGCTATGACCCGCTGGACACCCTGGCCTGCGGTCTGTTCAGCGCTCAGCTCAGCGACCTGTTCGACCAGCAGTCGCGGCTGATCTGCGATCGCGCGGCGCTAACCGGTTCGCCGGCAGACGCGGCGCCCTTTGCCGTCGGGGCGGCGGCCAGCGTGGTGATTTTCCCGGGTAGCGACCGTTTTATCTGGCCTTTAAACAGCGCCGCCCGTCTGGTGGTTAACCACGGCAGGTTAACCCACCGGCGCGTGTGGCAGGAGGAGATGGCACATGAGTCTTGAAGCAGGCGCCGGGGCGCCGCTGGCGCGGTATGCCGCCTGGCGCAGAGCCGGCGATTTTATCTTTCTCTCCGGCATTATTCCGGTCAATCCCCTGACCGGCACCATCGTCAACGGCTTTCAGGATGTGCCTGAGCCGGTGCGGGAGCTGCTGGGGGCGACCGGCGAATTTTCAACCGATGCGAAACAGGGCCCGATCCTCGCCCAGAGCTGGTACGTCCTGGAGAGCATCCGCCGCACCGTGGCGTCCGCGGGAGGGCAGATGAGCGACGTTATCAAACTGGTGCAGTACTTTCGCAACCTTGACCATTTTCCCTATTACAGCCGGGTCAGGAAGCTGTTTTACCCCGACCAGCCGCCCGTTTCCACCGTGGTGCAGGTCAGCGAAATGCTGCCCGACGCCACGGTACTGATTGAAGTCGAAGCGACCGTCTGGTTACCCCCGTCATTTAACTCCGAGGCACCGCGATGATTAACGGTTACATTCCTGCCGCGCGCTTTCTTCCTTTTCTGAGCTGGACGGACGTGGCCGCCCTGCCGGATAAAAGCAATACGGTTATCGTCCTCCCCACCGGGGCGATCGAACAGCACGGCCCGCATCTGCCCTGCTCGGTGGACAGCGTGATATCTTCCGGCGTAGCGGGCCATGCCCTCGCCAGGCTGCCGGCGACGATCCCGGCCTACGCCATTCCGCCGATCGTCTACGGTAAGTCCGAGGAGCATCTGCATTTTCCCGGCACCCTGACCCTTAGCGGCGATACGCTGCTGCATACCCTGCTGGAGATCGCCGAATCTCTCTATCGGGCCGGTTTTCGCAAGCTGTTGATGA
>ERZ773113.1067-NODE-1067-length-14056-cov-3.910006_pt1 | contig 14056 bp, 9 predicted proteins | sample MGYA00580565_ERZ773113 | MGnify/ENA primary metagenome ERZ773113 (study PRJEB29015, sample SAMEA2737827) | human gut metagenome | biome: human gut; feature: human-associated habitat; material: faeces | place: China | collected 2012 ...
GGGGGCCCCCAGCTTGTCGGCATAGTTCATCTTGGCCTTGAACTTTTTCTGCTCTGTATACAGCTGGGTGCGGACGCCTGCACTCCGCAGCCGGGTAGCCAGCCGGATGGCCGGCGTCAGGTCCTGGGTCATGGGCAGGATCAGCACATCGGCGGGAGCAGTGGGCAGTTGGGGGTTCAGCAGACCCTGCTCGCCCATCTCCGCGCGGGTCTCGTCGATGATGCGGCGCACCTCGGCGGCGTTCTTGGCGATGTCATCCGCGGAACCCTTGGTGAGCAGGCTCCCCATGCCGCAGGTGTCAACGCCGGCACGCACCCACTCGGCAAGGTTGTCGAGGTTGATGCCGCCGGAGGCCATGAGGGGCATCCAGGGCGTGGGGTTCTTGAACAGCTTCACGAGCTGGACGCCATAGGTGTTGGAGATGGGGAAGCACTTGATGAACGCGGCGCCCATCTCGAGACCCTTGTTCGCCTCGGTCATCGTGGTGCAGCCCGGCGAGAAGATCCCGCTGGACGGCGTGGTCCTGACCGGTGAGTCCACCCTGAATACCGCAGCTCTGACCGGCGAGAGCCGCCCGCGCACCGTGCGCCCCGGGGATGAGGTCATCAGCGGCTGTGTGAACGCCGACGGTGTGCTGCGCATCCGGACCACGAAGATTTATGGGGAGTCCACCGTTGCAAAAATCCTTGACTTGGTGGAAAATTCCAGCCTGAAGAAAGCGCCGGTTGAAAACTTCATCACGAAGTTCGCCCGCTACTACACTCCCGCTGTCTGCATCGGCGCACTGGTGCTGGCGGTTGTGCCGCCGCTGCTGCTGGGCAACTGGCTTGACTGGATCATGCGCGCGCTGACCTTCCTGGTCATCAGCTGCCCCTGCGCACTGGTCATCTCGATCCCGCTGACCTTCTTCGGCGGTATCGGCGGCGCGTCCAAGTGCGGTATCCTCGTCAAGGGCGGCAACTATCTCGAGGCCCTGTCCAAGACCGGCGTGGCCGTGTTTGACAAGACCGGCACGCTGACGAAGGGCGTTTTCAAGGTCACGCACACCACCCCCGCCGACGGCGTGACCGAGGCCGACCTGCTCGAGAGTGCGGCGCTGGCCGAGAGCTTCTCGAACCATCCCATCAGCAAGAGCCTGCGCGAGGCCTGCCCGGGTCTGGACGCCAAGCGTGCGTCCGACGCGCAGGAGATCGCGGGTCACGGCGTGAAAACGCAGGTGGATGGCCGCACCGTGCTGGCCGGCAACGCCCGCCTGATGGAGAGCGAGCATATTGACTACACCGCCGCCGAGGGCGCAGGCACGATTGTCTACGTCGCCCGCGACGGGCAGTTCCTTGGCTCCATCCTGATTTCCGATGAGGAAAAGCCTACCGCCGGGACCGCTATGCAGGGCCTGCAGGCACAGGGCGTGCGCACCGTCATGCTGACCGGTGACGCCCCCGCTGTGGCCGAGCTGGTCGCAAAGGATCTGGGCATCGACGAGGTGCACGCGGGGCTGCTGCCCGCCGACAAGGTCGCGTGGGTCGAAAAGCTGCTGGCCCAGAAGCCCGAGAAGAAGGAGCTTGCCTTTGTGGGCGACGGCATCAACGACGCGCCGGTCCTGATGCGTGCCGACATTGGTATTGCGATGGGCGCGCTTGGCAGTGACGCCGCAATCGAGGCCGCCGACATCGTGCTGATGGACGACGACCCGGCCAAAATCAGCCTGGCCATGCGCATCTCCCGCAAGTGCATGCGCATTGTCTACCAGAACATCGTCTTTGCGCTGGCGGTCAAGGCGCTCTGCCTGATCCTGTCCGCGCTGGGCATCACCAACATGTGGTGGGGCGTCTTTGCGGATGTCGGCGTCATGATCCTGGCCGTGCTGAACGCGACCCGGATGCTGAATGTGAAAGAGTATCGGTAAAATTGCAATAGAAAAGGCGTGTGCCCGGTGTGGGTACACGCCTTTTTTGAAATGGCTTCCCCCGCGGGGGAAGCTGTCAGTGGCCCAGACCACTGACTGATGAGGGCAGAGTTTACCATCACGACCCGTGCATGGGCCGCAACTGGAAGGCCACCCCTCATCCGCCCTCGGGCGGGGCCTCGGGCACCTTCCCCCACGGGGGAAGGTGCTTTACATCAGCCCCTCCGGGTCAAGATACGCGCCGCCCTTTACGCACTCCAAATGAATGTGCGCGTCACCGCTGGTCTCCGCGGGAATGCTGCCGGCGGTGCCCAGTGCAGCGGCGGCTGTCACGCTGTCCCCTGCCTTCACGGCGGGGGCAGCGACGCCGCAGTACCGCCACGTCACGCCGTTTGCGTCCTCGACCTCGACCACACCGCCCCACAGCGCGTCCTCGCTCACCGAGACGACCTTGCCCGCCTTGGCGGTGGTCACACTCTCCCCTGCCGGGGCGGCGTAGTCTGCGCCGTTGTGGGTGCGCCAGTCGCCTAAGGTCGCACTGTAGACCAGTTCATTGCCGCTGAACGCCGCCAGCGGCTTCGCGTCCCAGATACCGGGCTTGGTGACGGTCTGTGCGGGCGGCGCAGCAGTGGCCTTCGGGGCCTGCGCTGCAGCAGGCGCAGGGGTGGCCGAGGGCTTTTCCGTCGCGGCGGGTGTGGTCGTCGGCTTGGGCACGTCCTGCGCGGGCTTGTCGATGGCGGTGTCGGGCTGTGTCCAGGCGGAATCATTCTGCAGCGCTTCCTTGTGGGTGCGCGTCAGGTCGGCCACGTTGCTGACAACCGTGCGCAGCGCCAGAATGCCCGCCGCGGTGGCTGCAAACACCATGGCCAGACAGAACAGATACAGCCCTTTTTCCCTGAAAAACTGTTTGATGTGGTTCATCTTCCCCCGTCCTTTACTTGTGAAGGTGTTGTGTATGCCGTTAGTGTGGACGTTCCGCGCGGCTTTATACATGGCAAATGTAATACGTTTTGTATAATATGGTTGCATAATACAAAACGACGATGTTTCTCTGCAAAATTTCCGTTGCATTTCCGCGCAAAACCGTGTATTATATACTATTAGATTATCATAGAGGAGTGTGCCCCGATGTGACGTTATCAGGATGAGCAACCCCAAAATGCAGGGGCGGATTCCATATCCGCTTACCCGTTTCCGCAGGGCACAGCGCCGCGGGCGCATAGTGAATGCGCCCCTACGGACTCTATATACAAATACAGGTTAAGGAGTAATCATGGCATCATTGCGCGAAGAAATCGAATCCCGGCGCACATTTGCGATCATCTCGCACCCCGACGCCGGTAAAACCACACTCACCGAAAAGCTCCTGCTCTACGGTGGGGCCATCCAGACCGCGGGTTCGGTCAAGGGCAAGCAGAGCGCCAAGCATGCGGTGTCCGACTGGATGGACATTGAAAAGCAGCGCGGTATTTCCGTTACCTCGTCTGTTCTGCAGTTTAACTATCAGGGCAAGTGCATCAACATTCTGGACACGCCCGGCCACCAGGACTTCAGTGAGGACACCTACCGCACCCTGATGGCGGCGGACTCCGCCGTCATGGTCATTGACGCCGCCAAGGGCGTTGAGGCCCAGACCATCAAGCTGTTCAAGGTCTGCACGCTGCGCCACATCCCAATCTTCACCTTCATCAACAAGATGGACCGCGAGGCCCGCGACCCGTTTGAGCTGATGGAAAACATTGAAGAAATCCTCGGCATCAAGACCTACCCGATGAACTGGCCCATCAGCTGCGGCAAGGACTTCAAGGGCGTCTATGACCGCAATGCCGGGCGCGTGCTGGCCTTTGAGAGCGATGGCCGCGCCAACGGCGTCAAGATGGTCGAGGAGGTCGAGGCCGAGCTGGGCGACGCCCGCCTGGACGACCTGATCGGCGCAGCCAACCATGAAAAGCTGGCCGAGGACATCGAGCTGCTGGACGGCGCTGCCGAGGAGTTTGACCTCGACGCCGTGCAGCACGGCGAGCTGTCCCCCGTGTTCTTCGGCTCCGCTTTGACGAACTTCGGCGTAGAGCCGTTCCTGAAGGAGTTCCTGCGCCTGACCCCCACCCCGCTGCCTCGCAAGGACGCGCAGAGCGGTGAGCTGGTCGAGCCGTGCAGCGAGCAGTTCAGCGGCTTTATCTTCAAGATCCAGGCCAACATGAACAAGAACCACCGTGACCGCATTGCGTTCCTGCGCATCTGCTCCGGCAAGTTTGAGCGCGGCATGGAGGCGTTCCACGTGCAGGAGGGCAAGAACATCAAGCTGGCCACCGGCACGAGCCTGATGGCCGATGACCGTGCCATCGTCAGCGAGGCCTACGCGGGCGATATTATCGGCCTGTTCGACCCGGGCATCTTCTCCATCGGCGACACACTCTGCACCGGCAAAAAGCATGTGCAGTTTGCGGGCATCCCGACGTTCGCCCCCGAGCACTTCGCCCGCGTGACCCAGGTCGATACGATGAAGCGCAAGCAGTTCGTCAAGGGCATGGAGCAGATCGCCCAGGAGGGCGCGATCCAGATCTTCCGCGACCTCGGCGCCGGTATGGAGGAGGTCATCGTCGGCGTCGTCGGCGTTTTGCAGCTGGAGGTTTTGGAGTACCGCCTGAAAAACGAGTACAATGTAGACATCCGTATGCAGACCCTGCCATACGAGCATCTGCGCTGGGTGCTGAACGACCCGGAAGAACTGGACATCAAGCATCTGGACGTGACCAGCGACACCCGCGCCATCGAGGATATGAAGGGCAACCCGCTGCTGCTCTTTGGCAGCCCGTGGAGCATCAACTGGGCCGAGCAGCACAATGAAGCGCTCAAGCTCTCCGAGTTCGGCAACCTGACGTTCTAAGGGGAGGCGTTTCCAATGCTGACGCAGCTGAAAAAGCACCTGACCCCGCACGAGCTGTGGGAGGATGCGAAATTCTTCTTCCTGCTGAATCTGGGGCTGGTCGCCACGGCGGTGGGCATCGCCGTTTTCAAAACGCCCAATCACTTTGCGTTCGGCGGCACATCGGGTCTCTCTATTGTGCTGGCGACGCTGTTCCCTCGGTGGAATGTCGGCGCGTTCATGTGGTTCATCAACGCGGCGCTCGTCGTGCTGGGGTTCGTCTTTCTGGGCGTCAGGTCCATGGGGTGGACGATCTACTCGTCGTTCGCGCTGTCGTTCTACGTCAGTCTGTGTGAGCGGGTCTGCCCCCTTTCCGCGCCGCTGACGAGCGATGCGTTTCTGGAGCTCTGCTTCGCGGTAATCCTGTCCGCCGTCGGTGCGGCCATCGTGTTCAACATCGGCGCATCCACGGGCGGAACAGATATTGTGGCGATGATCCTGAACAAGTACACAAGCATGCCCGTTGGCCGCGCGCTGATGGTCAGTGACCTTGGTATTGTGCTGGTGGGCGCGTATCTCTACGGGCCTGCCACAGGGCTGTACTGCATCCTGGGCATGATCTTGAAAAGCACCGTCGCGGACAGCGCGATTGAAAGCATCAATCTGCGCAAGGTCTGCACGGTGGTCACCTCCAACCCGCAGCCGGTGCGCGATTTTATCGTGAACGACCTGCACCGTTCCGCCACGATGGAACAGGCCGAGGGTGCCTACACCCACGATGAAAAATGGGTGCTGACCACAGTCCTGACCCGCGGCCAGGCCCAGAAGCTCCGCCTGCACGTCCGCGGTCTGGACGACCACGCCTTTATCACGATTGTGAACAGCAGCGAGATCGTGGGCAAGGGCTTCCGGGCGATTTGAAAAACCAGAGCCTTCCCCCGAGGGGAAGGTGGCCCCGCAGGGCCGGATGAGGGCGGAGTCCCCCACGGCGGCCAGTTAAAGCTGTGCCGCCCTGTAGGGGCCGGACATGTCCGGCCCTCCGCGGAAAGGCAGGCTCGCACCTGCGAGAAGGCCGCGGGCCGGGCATGCCCGGCCCCAACGAAGCAGTAACCCCGCTATCGGGCAATTGTGGCAAACCCGATCCTCATCAGTCCGCTTTGCGGACAACTTCCCCCTGCGCGGGGGAAACCTTTGCATCGCACCCGTCCTCTTTTGGACGGGTGCTTTTTCTGTGCATACAGTTGTAATCACTCCGTAAATATGGTATACTTTCTATAAGTATCACCATACTGCTTACAAACAAAATTTACGAGGGGAACCTCTTTATGAGATATTCAAAACACCTTACCTACGCGGAACGTATGTTCCTGCGGGCGCGGCTGAACCGGGTGCGGCATATCACGCTCGACCCGGATGGGCCGGGCGTTGTGCGCATCCATCTTGTGCCCTGCCATAAGCCGGACCGCGAGACGCCGTTCACGGCCATTCTGAACGGGCAGGACATCCTGCCGCTCAACGTCAGCTGGGCCATTTTGCTGACCAACTTCATCGAGGCTTTAAAGCCCTACACCGGCAAGGAGATACGCCCGGAGGAGTGGAGCGCCATCAACGCGCAGGCCGTGGCTGCGACCCGCAAAATTTACCGCAAGACCGAGTACGCGCAGATCGAGAGCGACCTGAAAACACTTGTGGACTGCCTGTGTACGATTGCCCGCGGCGGGGAGCCGCCGCTCTCGATTGAACCGGTCAGTCTGGCCGATTATGCACCGCGGATGGCCGCGCCCCACCGTATGGACCTGATGGTCAGCTCGATGGTCAAGGACGGCGCGTGGCACTGCAACCAGAAATGCCTGCACTGCTACGCCGCCAACCAGCCGCTTTCCGCCGTGCCGGAGCTGGACACCGACCAGTGGCTGGCCGTCATTGAAAAATGCCGAAACGCCGGCATTCCGCAGCTGACCTTTACGGGCGGCGAACCGACGCTGCGCCACGATCTGGTCAAGCTCGTGCAGGCGGCACAGTGGTTTGTCACCCGCCTGAACACCAATGGCCGGATGCTGACCAGCATGATGTGCAAGGACCTGCACGCCGCCAGCCTGGACGCGGTGCAGATCACGTTTTACTCCGCCGATGCCGACATCCACAACGCGCTGGTCGGCGTGGACGGCTACACCGACACGGTGAACGGCATCAAAAATGCGCTGGCTGCGGACCTGAACGTCAGCCTGAACACACCGCTTTGCAGCCTGAACAGGGACTACCTGTCGGTGGTCAGGTTCGCGCATGAGCTGGGCGTCCGCTACCTGACCTGCAGCGGGCTGATCCCTGCGGGCAATGCCGAGAGCGACGCCAGCCGCGCCGTGCGCCTGACTCCCGCCGAGCTGGAGGATGTACTGCGCCCCGCCATGGAGTACGCCGCCGCAAACGGCATGGAAATCAACTTTACAAGCCCCGGCTGGCTGCCGGAGGAGACGCTGCGCACGCTGGGCTTTACCCAGATCCCCAGCTGCGGCGCCTGTCTGTCCAACATGGCCGTGGCGCCGGACGGCACGGTGCTGCCCTGCCAGAGCTGGCTGACCGGCAAGGGACTGGGCAATATGCTGCGCACCCCCTGGCCGCGCATCTGGCACAGCGGCGCCTGCCGCGCCATCCGCGGCGAGAGCGCCAAAATGGAGCGCCGCTGCCAGCTGGGGGCCACCCCGATGCAGGAGGGCTGCTGATGAAGATGAACTTTCTGCGCCGGTTGGCGCTTTTGTGCGCGGTGCTGACCTGCGGTATGCTGCTGGCCCTGCCCGTCGCTGCCGCGGAGGCTGATGCCCCCTACGCCGAGGACGGCGACATGGACTACATCCGCAGCTATGTTGTGACCGTTGACCCGCGGGAGGACGGCTCCGTAGACATCACCTACGACATCGACTGGCAGGTCATCGACGGCGATAAGACCGATTATTTGAGCTGGGTCAAGATCGGCCTGGCCAATTCCAGCGTGGACGAGCTGACCCCGCTGACCGATACGATCTCTGATTTACAGTACACGAGCGACGGCGGCAGCTACGCCAAGGTCGTGTTCCGTCACCGCTACTACGCGCCCGATGTGGCCGCCGCCAACGGCGGGGAGAGCAGCGTACATTTTGCGTTCAGTGTGCACCAGAGCCATTTGTTCACAAAAAACGATGACGGTACGGCAAACTTCGCGTTTACACCCGGCTGGTTCGACGACCTGAGCGTTGAAAATATGCAGGTGCGCTGGCACAATTACGACGGCTTTGTCGCCGATAACACCGGCGTGGACGGCGATTACCTGACCTGGGATTTCGGCGCGATGGGCCACGGCCAGCAGGCCATGGTGCATGTGACGGTGCCTGTCACGAACGCCGCGGCGTTTGACCCCGGCGCAGCCATGACCACCGACGACTATGACAGCGGCGAGGACCTGGACGAGATCATCGGTATGCTGGTGACGCTGGTTGTGGTGCTGCTGGCAATTGCCATCATCATCATTGCGATAGCCTCCCAGTCCCCGGAGTGGGGCGGCGGCTTCGGCAGCGGGATCGACCCCGACGACTGGTTCTGGTACACGAACGGCGTTCACACGATCCGCTGCGCCCGCTCCGCACCCCCGCCCAGCGGCTACCACCGCACGGACCCGCCGCCGGAGTTCAGGGCGGGCGGCGGCAAGACCCGCGGCGGCGGTGTGAGCCGCCACCACAGCAACCATTCCGGCTGTGCCTGCGCGTGTGCGTCCAGCTGCGCGTGTGCCTGCGCCTGTGCAGGCGGCGGGCGCGCCGGGTGCAGCGTCAAGGATTTTTACACCGTGAAGCTCCCTAAAAAATCTGTAGGGGCCGATGCTTGCATCGGCCCGGAAACCGAGGATAAACGATGAGCCTGGAAGACCAATACGATGCCTGGGTCCGCGGCCTGATGGGCGGCGGCAAGTACGCCGCGACACCGAAGCAGGCTGAGGACGCCAACGACGCCGTGCAGCAGATGCAGGCCCAGCTGGACGCCCTGACCGAGGCCCAGAAGCGCCAGACTGCCGCGGGCAGCGCACTGAACGCCGTGCAGAAGGCAGGGGCCGCCACGGCGGAGAGCGTGCGCAGGATGAGCAGCGAGCTGACGAAGTCGCTCAAGCAGGACGGTCTGCTGGGCGGCACCGTGGCTGCGCCCTCCCCTGCCCCGGCTGCGCCCGCCAAGGCGGATTTTGCCGGAGTGACCGAAAAGATCAAGGCCCAGGTGCTGGGGCAGGATGCCTTTGTCTCGGCGCTGGTCAAGGCGTTCCGCCGCCCGTTTGTGCTGGGCACGGCGGACGACACCGCCCACGCCCGCAGCGTGATGCTGCTCTGCGGCCCCAACGGCACGGGCCGCCACTATGCGCTGCAATGCGTGGTGGACGAGCTGGCCGCCCGCGGTGTGCTGCACAGCGCCGCCGTGGAGACGCTGGATCTGGCGCTCTACCCCGGCCCCGCGCAGGAGAAGCTGTTTTTGCAGGACCTTTACGCGGCGCTGCAGTCCGACGCCGAGGTGCTGACCTTTGAGCATTACGAGAGCTGTGCCGCCAACTACCTGAATATGCTGGCGACGCTGGCGATGGACGGCACGCTGGCATTGTCGAGCCGGTACGTTTTGCAGCGCGGCATCCTCGTGGATGTCGGCACGGCGCTGGCCCCCGGTGCCATCGGCGAGCTGCAGGCCGGCGGCAAGTATTTTGTGTTCTACTCCAACAAGGGCGAGACCGCGCTGGCCGACCACTTTGGGGCAAAGTTTGTGGACGCCGTTGCGGGCGACATCTGCCGCACCGAGGCGTTCACCCCCGAGGCGCTGGCCGCCGTGGCCGCGCGGGAGCTGAATTATCTGGCCCAGCGCACCCGTAGGCAGTGCGGACTGGCGCTGACCATGGGCGCAGATGTGCGTGACCTGCTGGCGTCGCAGTACGGCAAGACCAGCGGTATGCAGGCTATGCGCGACTACTGCGAGACAGTCTACCGCGCGATTGCCGAGTACGTGCTGGATGCCGACGAGACGCCCGCCGACGGCACGCCCGCCGCGCTGACGGCGGAGAACGGCAGGCTGTGCATGGCCGTGAACGGCGGCGACTCCTTTGACCTGTTGGCGCTGCTGCCCCAGCAGTACCGCGGCGATGTGGACGCGGTGGAGGCTGAGCTGGACGGCATCATCGGCCTGGATGAGATCAAGAGTTATGTGCGTGACATCGCCAAAAACGTGCAGGCCCAGCAGCGCCGCAAGGCCCAGGGCCTGAAGGCCGCCGAGGTCAACATGCACATGATCTTTACCGGCAACCCCGGCACCGGCAAGACGACGATTGCCCGCATACTGGCCAAGTACCTGAAGGCCATCGGCGCACTGCGCGGCGGTCAGCTTGTGGAGGTCACCCGCGCCGATCTGGTGGGCCGCTATGTCGGCCACACGGCCCCGCTGACGAACTCGGTCATCCAGAGCGCGCTGGGCGGCGTGCTGTTCATTGACGAGGCCTACGCCCTCTACCGCGGCGGTGAGGACAGCTTCGGCCTTGAGGCGATTGACACGCTGGTCAAGGGAATCGAGGACCACCGCGACGACCTCGTCGTGATTCTGGCGGGCTACACGAAGGAGATGCAGCTGTTTTTGAGCGCGAACTCCGGCCTGGCCAGCCGTTTCCCGAATCAGATCGAGTTCCCGGACTACACGGGCGCGGAGCTGTACAAGATTCTGTGCTCGATTGCAAGATCCAAGGGCTACACGCTGGACGCAGCTTGTGAGCTGCCGCTGGTCACCTACTTTGACCGCAAGCAGGCCGAGGACGCCGCCACGAACGGCAACGGACGCATGGCCCGCAACACGCTGGAAAAGGCCATCTTCAACCAGAGCCGCCGCCTCATCGCCGAGCCCGCCGCTCCCCTTGACCTCATCCAGCCCAGCGATCTGGAATTTGAGGAATAAGGAAAAATTGATAGGAAAAAGGGTTCCAGAAACGCCCGCAGGCGTTTCTGGAACCCTTTCTGTTTATTCATGCTGCTCCGCAAGGCTCTGCACCATCTCGTGCAGCTGAGCGCGGACGGCGGCGGGGGCGGTGACCTCTACCTTGCCGCCAAAGCCGCACACCCAGCCGAAAAACTGCTGGCTGACGCAGATGGGCACGTCAAAGTGGAAGTGCTCCGCGTCCTCCGGGCAGAACACCGGTTCGCGGCCAAAGCGCTCCCGCATGACCGGCTCAAGGTCGGCAGCGCACCGCAGGGTGACCCGGTACTCGGTGCCGCCGAACATGTTGAAGTGCTTGCGCAGGTAGGCGGGCAGGTCGAAGGTGCGGAAGAACTCCTTGCCGCGGCGCGGCTCGTCCAGCACCAGCACCCCGGCCATCCGGTCCACCCGGTAGTGGCGCACCGGGGGTGCTTTTTCGTCCTGATAGGCGATCAGGTAATAGCAGCCGTTTTCCCATGCCAGCTGCCACGGGCTTACGGTGCGCACGGCGCTGCTGCCCTTGTAGCGGAACTGCACCAGACACCCCCGGTTGATGGCAGTGTGCAGCGCGTCGATGCTGTACAAAAGGGTCTGGCTGTCGGTCTTGGGGCGCCCGTCCACATACACCTGACGCTGCAATTGGGTGCCCTCGTAGTCGGAGCAGAGGGCTTCCAGCTTGTGGATGATGCGCTTGCTGGTGCGCGCCGAGATGACACTGCTGGACTGTACCGCATCCACCAGCAGCTTCAGCTCCGAAAGCTCGAATGCACGGCTGGCCATCCAGTACCCGCCGCCGCGCCCCCTTTGCAGCTGGATGTCGTAGCCCAGACTGCGCAGGGTGTCAATGTCGCTGTAAATGCTCTTGCGCTCGGCCAGAATGCCCTGATTTTCCAGCAGCTGCACCAGCTGGGGCACGTTCAGGCGGTGGTTCTCGTCGGTGCGCTGCTCAAGGATGCGCAGCAGCGTTACCAGCTTGGATTTCTGTCCTTCCTGCTTGGGCATGGGGCAATACCTCCGTCACGGTTTATTCCGGCAGCTTTTTGTCAAAGGCGGCGCGGCGCTGGGTGGAAAGGCGGAACATCTGTTCCAGCTTGTCCCGGTCGTCCGCCACAAGGGCGGCGCGCATCTCCTGCAAAGCGGAATCGAACTGGTCGATCTCGCTGATCAGGTTCTGCTTGTTCCACAAAAACAGCTCTGCCCACATTTTGTCGTTGATGCGTGCAATGCGGGTCAGATCGCGGAAGGAGTCGCCGGTGTATTCGCACAGCGAGGAGTTGTCGTTGGCGCACATCAGGCTTACGGCAATGGCGTGGCACAGCTGGCTGACATAGCCGATCATCCGGTCGTGCTCCTGCACGGTCAGGGTGCAGATATGCTTGAAGCCCAGCACCTCGGCCAGTTCCTTTGCCCACTGGATGCCCGCCGGGGTGTTCTTTTCGGTGGGAGTGATGATGAAGTTGGCCGGGGCAAAATTCACCTCGGCGGCGTGTTCCACGCTGGAAGTCTCGCGGCCTGCCATGGGGTGGCTGGCGATGAACTCCACCCCCGCCGGGCACAGCGCCTGCACCGGCTCCACAAGGCCGGTCTTAACGCCGGAAACATCCGTAAAGATGCACCCGGGCTTGAGCAGATGGCCGTAGGTTCGGAACCAGTCCAGCAGCGCGGTGGGGTACAGGCCAAAGATGATATGGTCGGCCTGCCGGACAAGGTCCTCAAAATCGTGGGTCTTGCCGCCGGCGATATAGCCGTGCTCCAGCGCATACTGCAAATGTCCCTCGCTGCGGTTGATGCCGTCCACATGGAAGCCGGCGCGGGTCAGTTCCAGCGCGTACTTGCCGCCCAGCAGACCCAGACCCACTACGAGATAACGTTTTGTTTTATCAAGCATCTTCTACCTCCACGCCAAGCGGCGCTGCATCTGCAAAAAAGCCGGGCCAGCTCTTCTGAATGGCTTCGGCATCGTCCACGGTCAGGGGGATGCCCGTACTCAGGGCCAGCACCGCAAGGCTCATGACCACACGGTGGTCATTGTGCCCATGCAGAACACCCGCCGGAGCGTGCAGCCTGTTCGCGCAGCCGTGCACCGTAATGGTGCCGCCCTCGCTTTCCAGCACGCCGCCGCAGGCACGCAGCTCGGCCTCCATGGCAGCGATGCGGTCACTCTCCTTCAGGCGTAAACGCTCTGCGTTGCGGATGACTGTAGTGCCTTCGCACAGCAGGCCCAGCACCATGAGCACAGGGCCAAGGTCCGGGCAGTCCGCAAGGTCGATGTCCACCCCGTGCAGCGGTGACTTTGTAAAGGGGATGCCCGCTTCTGTTTGGGTGAACTTTGCGCCGCAGCGGCGCAGGATATCCAGAATGGCGGCATCGCCCTGCAGCGTTTCCGGGGCAAGGCCGGTGATGGTCACGCCGCCGCACACTGCACCCAGCACCGCCGGGAACGCGGCCTGACTGTAATCGCCCTCCACGGTGTAATCGCAGGGGTGATAGTGCTGCCCGCCCGGGATGGCAAGAGTGTTTTCGTCCAGCCAATGGCTCTGCACACCGAAGGCTGCCTGCACAGAGCGGGTCATATCGATGTAGCTGCGGCTCTCCACCGGCGGGATGAGGTGCAGCGTGCTGTTGCCGGAAAGCAACGGCAGAGCAAACAGCAGCCCACTGATGAACTGGCTGGATACATTGCCTGCAAGGCGGTATTCGCCGGGGGTCAGTGCCCCTTCCACGGTCAGCCCGGCAGCGCTCTGCTCAAACCGCAGGCCCTGCTCCCGGTACAGAGCGTCATACACCGACTGAGGCCGCTCCATCAGCCGCCCGCGGCCGGTGAAGGAAACTGCCTGTCCGGTCAGGCTGGCGATGGGGATGAGAAAGCGCAGGGTGCTGCCGCTCTCGCAGCAGTCCACCGGCGCAGCAAGAGGCACAAAATGCCCCAGCCCTTCCACCACAGCATCGTCTGCGCCGGTGCGCACACGGGCGCACAGCTGTGCCGCTGCGCCCAGCGTGGCAGAGATGTCCTTGCTGAATTCCAGATTGGTGATGTGGCTGCGGCCCTCGGCCAGTGCCGCGCAGAGCACAGCACGGTGGGCCATGCTCTTGCTGGGCGGGGCAGTGATGGTGCCGCCCACGGGACGCGCGTTCTGAATCGTTACCAGCATAGGCCGTTACATATCCCGGCCAATGGCCCATGCCACCTGACGGCACTTTGCCATGGCCTGTGCGAAGGAATCCGGGGTCAGGCACTGTGCGCCGTCGCTCCATGCGTGCTGCGGGTCGTAGTGGACCTCCACTTCCAGACCGTCGGCACCGGCGGCCACGGCAGCGATCATCATGGG
>ERZ773113.1083-NODE-1083-length-13980-cov-3.864201_pt1 | contig 13980 bp, 10 predicted proteins | sample MGYA00580565_ERZ773113 | MGnify/ENA primary metagenome ERZ773113 (study PRJEB29015, sample SAMEA2737827) | human gut metagenome | biome: human gut; feature: human-associated habitat; material: faeces | place: China | collected 2012 ...
TCGCTACCTCCACCTTGGCAAGGTGGCGCTCTACCAGATGAGCTACGGCCGCATGTTGGAGAGTTTTTGCTCAATCGCTCTCTCCGGGCGACGTTTGTTATTATAAACTATATGAGCGGAAAAGTCAAGCGTTTTTTACATTTTTTTGCATAAATTTTTATGCGTTTTCGCTCGGCACATTTTCGGCGGTGGAAGGCCAGTTTTTGAGCAGTTCATTCAGATCCACCTTATAATTCTTGTTGCAGAACTGGCAGTTCACCTCGGCAACGGGGTCCTCGTCGCGCATGCGCTCGACCTCCTTTTTGCCAAGGGAGCGGATCATCTTTTCAACGCGCTCAAGGCCGCAGTCGCACTTGTAGGTCACATGGTAGCTGTCGAGAATATCGGGTGCAAAGCCGGCCAGAGCCAGCTCCAGCATATCGCGGACGCTCTTGCCCTCCTCGAGCATTGTCGTCACGCTGGGCATGGCCTTGATGTTCTTCTCGAGGTGCTCGATCTCCTCCTCGGTTGCGCCGGGCAGCAGCTGCACGACAAAGCCGCCCGCGCAGCGGACGCTCAGGTCCTTATCGACGAGCACGCCCAGCGCGCAGACAGTGGGCACCTGCTCACTGATAGCAAAATAGGTCGTGATGTCCTCGGCGATCTCACCGGAGGTCAGCGGCACCTGGCCGATGTACGGCTCGCGCATACCCAAGTCACGGATGACGTCCAGCGTGCCGTCCTTGCCGACGGCTACGCCGACGTTCAGATGGCCGTCAGCCCGCGGGGGAAGTTCCACAACGGGGTGCTCGACGTAGCCCTTGACGTTGCCGGTGCCGTCGGAAACGGCCAGCAGGCGGCCTGCGGGGCCGCCGCCCTTGATCTGCAGCGTCACCGAGTCCTGGGTGCTTTTAAGCATAATGCCCATCATCGAGGCTGCCGTCAGCAGGCGGCCCAGGGCAGCGGTGGTGACGGCACTGGTCTTGTGCAGGCGCTCCATCTCGCGGACGATTTCCGTAGAGTCAACACCGTAAAACACGATACCGCCGTTTTCGGAGACACCGCGTAGCATGTTATGATTCTGTTCCATTAGCTTTTTCCTCTTGTGTGTATTGCTTGACAGCCGTGATGATCCAGCGCGGGCTGTCGCCGCGCACCGGGCCAAAGCTCTCGCCGTCGGCGACTTTGGCCACGGCGAAGCCGTACTTTTCCAACAGGGCGCACACGGTGTCCAGCGCGTAGCTGTACTCGCTGAACGCCTCGTGGAAGTGTTCCCCCGTCTCGTGGTAATCAATGTTGATGGTAATATCCACCCGCTGCGCCGTCTCGTCGTAGCGGTTCGACCAGTGGCAGTCGGCGTCCTCGGCCTCGATGTCAAAGGTCTGGCCTGCCAGAATGTGCCGGTGCTTATAGGGCGTGTTCAAGTCAAAAATGAACACGCCGCCCCGCTCCATAAAGTAGGCAGCCTTGCGGATGGCCTTCTCAAAATTTTCCTGCGGGCCAATGTGGCTGTAGGTGTCAAACGTAGACACCGCGGCGCGGATCGTGCCGTACAGGTCCAGGTCCAGCAGGTCCTGCTTCAGCAGCAGCAAGCGGCCCGTCAGGCCCAGCTCGTCGGCCTTTTCGCGCAGGACACTGAGCATCTCCTCGGAGCGGTCAATGCCGATGACATCATACCCTGCCTGGGTCAGCATCAGGGTCAGATCGCCGGTGCCGCAGCCCAGGTCTGCCAGGATGCCGTCTGTGATGCCGTGGGCCTTCAGCTCGTCGGTAATATAGCCGTAAAGCGCGTCATAGTCAGCCTCGCCGTTGAACTCGTCGTAGAAATAGGCAAACTCGTTGTAGGCCATCGGTCAGTCCTCTGTCTCGGGGGTCATGCTGGCCTCAAGCAGCGCGCGCAGCTCGTCCATGCCCAGCCCGTTCTCGGCGCTGGTCAGCACAACGCCCTGGCAGCCGTAGGGAGCGCAGATCTTTTCAAATTCTTCTTTGCGGGCGGCCATCTCGCTCTTTTTCAGCTTGTCGCCCTTGGTCAGCGCGGCCACAAACGGAATGCGGTGGTAGTGCAGGTACTCAAGCATCTGCACATCGTCAGCGCTGGGCGCGTGGCGGCTGTCCAGCAGCTGGACAAGCAGGCAGACGGCACGATCCGCCTCAAAATAGCTGTTGATCAAATCGTCCCACCGCTCGCGCTCGGCGTTGGAGACCTTGGCGTAGCCGTAGCCGGGCAGGTCAACAAAGTAGGCCGTATCAACGCGGTAGAAGTTGATGGTTGCCGTTTTGCCCGGCGTGGCGCTGACGCGGGCCAGCTTCTTGCGGTTGCAGAGCTTATTGATGAGGCTCGACTTGCCGACGTTGGAGCGGCCCGAAAATACGATTTCAGGGCGGTCACTGTCCGGCAGCTGGCGGGACAGACCGTAGGACGCGAGGAATTCGCTGTTGTTGTAGTTCATGGGTGTTCCTTTATGTTTTGGGTGTGCTGTGTATTGCGGAGCGTCGAGGACGCCGCCCCCCACATGCGCGGCACGGCGTAGTGCGGGCGGATATGGAATCCGCCCCTACGGGGGTTGCTGTAGGGGTCGATGCCCGTCATCGACCCGCGGGCGGGTGCGGGCCTCCGTCACTACAGAGTGGCGTTCAAGGCGAATTACATCACCGCGGCGGGCTCCTTATGTCCCTCGGCGGGCTTGTCGTTGGCGATGAGAGAGGTTGCCTGCGGCACACCACGGACAGCGCGGGCGGGGGTGCGGCCCGGGCGCACAAGGGCGTGCTTCAGCACCTCGGACAGAGTGCCCACGGGGATGAAGCGCACATTCTCCTTGACCTCGGCGTCCACCTCATACAGGTCGCTGGCGTTGTCCTTGGGGATGAGCACCGTCGAGATGCCCTCACGGAAGGCCGCCATACTCTTTTCCTTCAGACCGCCGATGGGCAGCACGTTGCCGTGCAGCGTGATTTCTCCGGTCATGGCCAGGTCGTGGTTGACCGGGATACCGGACAGCGCCGAAATCAGCGCCGTCGTCAGTGTGACACCCGCGGAGGGGCCGTCCTTCGGCACAGCGCCCTCGGGGGCATGGATGTGCAGGTCGATGTTCTTGAACTTGTCGGGCGTGATGCCGTATTCCTCGGCGTGGACCTTGGCGTAGGTCACGGCAAGCTGGGCGCTCTCCTTCATGACATCACCGAGGCTGCCGGTGATCTCGATTTTGCCGGTGCCGTTCGGGATGACGGCGACCTCAACAGGCAGCATCTCGCCGCCGACACTCGTCCACGCCAGACCGTTGGCAATGCCCACGGCGTCCTTGCGGGAGATAAACGTCGGCTTGACCTTCTCGGGGCCGAGCAGCTCCTTGACCATCGCTGCGGAAACGCTGATCTTCTCGGCCTCCCCTGCCGCGATCTTCTGCGCACATTTGCGCAGCACTGACGTGATGGTGCGTTCCAGATTGCGCACGCCGGCCTCGCGGGTGTAGCCGTCGATGATGGCATACAGTGCGCTGCCCGTCAGGGTCACGCGCCCCTCCAGGCCGTTGTTTTTCAGCTGCTTGGGCAGCAGATGGCGCTTGGCGATGTTGAATTTTTCGGTGCGGGTGTAACTGGGCAGCTCGATGACATCCATGCGGTCATAGAGCGGGCCGGGGATCGTGGAAGCATCGTTCGCCGTCGTGATAAAGAGCACCTCGCTCAAATCAAACGGAATATCGAGGTAGTTATCCTTAAAGGTGCGGTTCTGCTCGGGGTCCAGCACCTCGAGCAGTGCGCTGGACGGGTCTCCCTTGTAGTCGCCCGCCAGCTTGTCGATCTCGTCGAGCAGAATGACCGGGTTCGTGGACTTGGCCGTCGTGATGGCGCTGATGATGCGGCCCGGCATCGCGCCGATGTAGGTGCGGCGGTGGCCGCGGATCTCGGCTTCATCGTGGACGCCGCCCAGACTCATGCGGGCAAATTTGCGGTCCATGCACTCGGCAATGGAGTGCGCAATGCTCGTTTTGCCGACGCCCGGAGGGCCGACAAGGCAGATGATCTGCCCCTTGACGTCCTGGTTCAGCTTGCGCACAGCCAGCAGCTCGAGAATGCGTTCCTTGACCTTCTGCAGGCCGTAGTGCTCACGGTCCAGCACCTTGCGGGCGTGGGCCTGGTCAAGGTCGTCCTCGGTGGCGGTGTGCCACGGCAGGGCCAGGCAGGCATCCAGATAGCTGCGGATAACGCCGCTCTCGGCGCTGCTGCCCTGCATACGGGCCAGACGGTCACACTCTTTCAGCAGCTTTTCGGTGGATTCTGCATCAAGGTTCAGTGCCTTGACTTTCCCGCGGTATGTATCGGCCTCGGCGCGGGTGTCCTCGGCGTCGCCGAGTTCCTCGCTGATGACATTCATCTGCTCACGCAGGTAGTATTCGCGCTGGCCCTTGTCCATGCGGGCGTTGACCTTGTCGTCCAGGTCGCGCTCGATGTCCATGATCTGGCATTCCTGCCGCAGCAGGGTCAGCAGCTTTTCGAGGCGGCCCAGCAGGGTCGATTCGTTCAGGATAACCTGCTTGTCCTCATACTTGAACAAGAGGTTGGCGGGCATGTACTCGCTCAAATACAGCGGCGAATCGGAGGAAACGATGTTATAGACGACATCCTTGGAAATTTGCGGGCTGTAGGACAGGTACTCCTCAAAGCAGTCCTTCAGGCTGCGGACGAGAGCCTCGACCTGGTTGCGCTTGTCGGCAGGGATACCGCGCACCGCCACGGGGCGCACCGTGGCCTGCAGATACTTTTCGCCGACATCGAGCTCCAGCAGACGGGCACGGGTCTTGCCCTCGACGAGGACCTTCACGAGGTCGTCGGAGACGCGCAGCACCTGCTTGATTTCGGCAATGACACTGTAGGCATACAGGTCGCGAAGGGCCGGTTCTTCCTCATCCATCTCGCGCTGGGCGACAAGAAAGACGCTGCTGTTGGCGTGCATGGCGGCCTCGATGGCGGCAATGGACTTGGTGCGGCCCACCTCAAAATGGACCACATTGTTGGGGAAAACCACCAGCCCGCGCAGGGCGATGGCCGGCAGATGCACCACATTGCGGGCGATCTTGATCTTTACTTTTTCAGACATTCTTACTCTCCCATAGCCTGCAGAACAGGCGTCTTGTTTGCGTTTACGGCAAGCTCCGGCGGCAGCAGAATGCGCGCCGCACTGTGCGCGATCTCCGCGTGCATCCGCAGCTGGGGCGAGCACTCACCGTCCAGCGTTGTGATGAGCGGGTTGCCGTCCAGCACCTCTATGTCAATGCTGCCTGTACGGAAAAACGTCATGTACGGGGCGAATTTTTCGGTGACGGTGTCACCCTCCGAAAGGTGCTCCCCTTTTTTGTAGCTGCCCAGCAGCCCCGGCAGCTTTAAACGCGGCACGGGCCGCAGCAGCACCACATCCAGCAGACCGTCGGTCATGCTGGCGTGGGGCGCGGCGCAGTAGCCGCCGCCGTACTGCTGGCCGTTGCAGACCGCCAGCATCATGAAGGTGTCCTCCAATTGGCGGTCATCGGCGGTGATGCGCAGACGGTGCCTGAAGGTACTGCACACGGCCTCGAGAATCGACAGCGTGTAGGCCGTTGTGCCGCCGCAGAAGGGCACGCGCCGCCATTTGGGGATGCCGTTGGCGACCTGGGCGTCGATGCCCGCGGCATAGATGTCGATGCCGCAGCCCTGGGGCGTGCGGATGACGTCCGCCGCGAACGGCTGTGCGGCCAGCTGTGCGTCAAGGTCCAGGAACTGCGCCTGCGTGCCGAAGTTGCGCACATAGTCATTGCCGCTGCCGCAGGGCACACAGCCAATGGCGGCGTTCGGGCGGCCGATGGTACCCTGCAATATTTCGTTCAGCGTGCCGTCGCCGCCGCAGGCGTAGAGGTATACTTCTTCCCCGCCGGCGGCGTATTGGGCGGCCAGGTCGCGGGCCTGCCCGGCGCGGCGGGTCACCTCAATGGTAGGATGAAGCCCTGCGCGGCTGGCAGCGGCGTGGATCTGCGGGATGAGCGCCACGCTGGCGTCCACCTTGCCCGCCGTTGGGTTTATGATAAAAATATGCTGCATCGGTTTGTCCCTTTCAGCATCGGTTACTTGCAGTCTACAGATACTAATTATTGTAGCTTTTTTGCCGCAAAAGTGCAATACCTTGGAGGAAATTGGTTGACGGAGAAATTGGCTTCCCCCTCGGGGGAAGCTGTCAGTGGCCCCGACCACTGACTGATGAGGGGCGGATATGCCGTTGCTGCCCGGTAAAGTGCTGCGGCGGCAAGGTCTGCCCTCATCCGGCCCTGCGGGGCCACCTTCCCCCGAGGGGGAAGGCTTAGGAGTTCTCCCACACAGCCAGAATTTCGGTAACCTTTGCAAATATCGCGGCGCTGGAGGTTTCGGGCTTTAAAATGCCGTCCTGCAAAACGGTAATGGTATACCGCGGGTCGTTCGCCGGGTAAAAGCCGCTGAACCAGTAGTTGAGCAGTTCCTCGCCGTTCTCGTCGTACTGGCCGGTCTGCGCTGTGCCGGTCTTGCCGCCTGCCGTGCCGGTTTTGGGCTGTGCCTCGCTGCCGATCCCCTCCGACACGACGGAGGCCAGCATGCTGCGCAGCACCCGTGCCGTGGCCGCATCAAAGACCGTGCGGGTGTCAGCCGCCCGGGTCTGCCCGGTCAGCGTGCCGTCGGCGTCAACAATTCCCTGTACAAAGGCCGGTGTCCTGTACACGCCGCCGTTTGCGACGGTGTTCATCATGGCTGTAATTTGCAGCGGCGTCACGGTCAGTGCCCCCTGACCAAAGCTGAACGTCGCCAGCTCGCCCGGGTTTTCAAGCGCGGCGGCATCGGGCAGTGTGCCCGATGCGCCTTGCAGGCCGGGCGCAAGCTGCGTGGCCGTGCCGAAGCCGAGTGTCTCTGCCATTTTGCGGATGCGCTGTGCCCCCAGCAGGCGGCCCAGCTCGATGAAATAGGTGTTGCAGCTTTGTTCCAGCGCGCCGCGCAGGTTGACCACGCCGTGGGCGCGGCCCAGTGCACAGCGGTAGGTCTGCCCGGCAACCTCGACCTCACCCGTGCAGTCGTGGGTGTACCAGTCAAGGCCGCTCTTGTAGGCGGCTGCAGCCAGCACGACCTTGAACACCGACCCGGCACTGAATGCGCGGAGAGGCCGGTTGAGCAGCGAGGTATCGTTGGCGGCAATGCTGGCGGCGATATTCTGCGGGTCAAACGACGGCATACTGACCGAGGCAAGCACCTCGCCGGTGGCCGTGTCCATCACGACGATGCAGCCGCGCGGCAGATACAGCGTGGCCAGCCCCTCACAGGCGCGCTGCAGGTCGGCGTCCAGCGTCAGCCGCACGCCCTGCCCCGTGCCGGGTGTTTCCACCGCCACAAGCGGGCTTGTGTCCGTCAGCAGGCGTCCCTGCGCGGTCATAAAGCAGGTCACAGTGCGCGCGTCTCCGGAGGCGGCCAACAGATCGTCGTAGGCTTTTTCCAGGCCGGACACGCCGCGGCCCTCGCTGTCCAGATAGCCCAGCAGGTGCGCGGCGGTGCTGCCGCCGAAATGCTGCGGCACGGTGCAGGTCGTGATGCCCTGCGCGGTCAGGTCGCGGTCCACCTGTATCAAAAAGGGACTTGCAAGGTTGCGGCGCTCATACAAAAGGCTCTGCTCCGCATACGGGACATACGGAAACAGCGCCGTGTACCCGGCGTCTCCGGGCAGGCAGAGTGCGTAATACTGCGGGGAAAGGCCGGTCAGCCTGCGGCCCGTGCGGTCATAGAAATCGCCCCGGGCGCGCGGCAGGGCCAGCGTCTGGACGCTCTGCCCGCCCGCACTGGCGGCATAGGCCGTCTGCTGCCCCACCCAGTAGGTGCGGCAGAGCACGACGCCCGCCAGCAGCACCAGCACAGCGCAAAGCCCATACAACCGACGCAGAGACAAGGCACATCCCCCCGGTGGAAGTATGGGCGGCAGGTCAACCTAAAATACCTCTATTACCCATATCATTTTGGGTTGAGTCCTGTTAATTGCGCAACCTCCTGACAGCCCAAAGCACCAGATACACCGCCGCCACGCAGGGCAGAAAGCCCATGGCGTCAATCGCAACGTCGCTCAACTGCGCGGCACGGCCCGGCACAAAATACTGGTGGAACTCATCACCGGCCGCATACAGCATACACAGCGCCGATGCCAGCAGTGCCTTTTGCCGCAGCGTAACGCGGTGCAGCCACAGCTGCACGGTCACGGCCATGCTGACGCCGAGGGCACAGTAGATATAGATGTGCGCCCACTTGCGGACGTTGGCGTTCAGGTTTGTGGTGCTGAACCACAGCGGCGTGATGGCTTTTATCCTGCCGGCCTGCACGGTCTCGGTAACGGCGCGGCTGACCTTGGTGGACAGCTCCGCCGACTGCGAGGACAAGACAAAGATCACTGCCATAATCGCCAGCGTAACGGCCAGTGCCGGATATTTTGCGTATTTTTTCATGGCGGCTCCCCCGCTGCGTTATTTCTGTCTATTATAGCACACTTTGCCGGTTTATACAAAAAGGCCGAAGCCTCTTTTTGCGGAGACTTCGACCTTATGGTTGCTTGTGGGGTGTACCCAATTAGTACATGCCGCCCATGTCAGGGGCCGGAGCAGCCGGAGCCGGGGGTTCCGGCAGGTCAGCGACAAGGCTCTCGGTGGTCAGGACCATCGCGGCGACGCTGGCGGCGTTCTCCAGAGCGGAACGGGTGACCTTGGTCGGGTCGACGATACCGGCCTCGATCATATCCTCGACGTACTCCTCCTTCTGGGCATCAAAGCCGTAGTTGGGCTTGTTGGCCTTCAGGATGTTGTCGATAACAACGCTGCCCTCGAGGCCCGCGTTGGCAGCGATCTGGCGCAGAGGAGCCTCCAGCGCTTTGCGGACGATCTTCGCACCGGTGCGCTCGTCGCCCTCCAGCTCGCCGACCAGCTTGTCGACAGCGGGGATGGCGTTGATGGTGGCCGTGCCGCCGCCAGCGACGATGCCTTCCTCAACAGCGGCCTTGGTCGCGTTCAGGGCATCCTCGATGCGCAGCTTCTTGTCCTTCATCTCGACCTCGGTAGCGGCACCGACCTTGATGACGGCAACGCCGCCGGCCATCTTGGCCAGACGCTCCTGCAGCTTCTCCTTATCGTAGTCGCTGGTGGTGTTGGCGATCTGGCTGCGGATCTGAGCCACGCGGTCCTTGATGGCGGTGGCATCACCGGCGCCGTCCACGATGGTGGTGTTCTCCTTGGTGACCTTCACCTGACGGGCACGGCCCAGCATATCCACGGTGGCGTCCTTCAGGGTCAGACCCAGCTCCTCGCTGATGACCTGACCGCCGGTGAGGACGGCGATATCCTGCAGCATCTCCTTGCGGCGGTCGCCGAAGCCGGGAGCCTTAACAGCCACGACATTCAGGGTACCGCGCAGACGGTTGACGATCAGGGTGGACAGAGCCTCGCCCTCGATATCCTCAGCCACGATCAGCAGCTTCATGCCGTTCTGCATCACCTGCTCCAGCAGGGGAACCAGATCCTGAATGACGCTGATCTTCTTATCGGTGATCAGGATAGCAGCGTTGTCCAGATCGGCCACCATCTTATCGGTATCGGTGACCATATAGGGGGTCAGGTAGCCGCGGTCAAACTGCATACCTTCCACGATCTCGTTGTAGGTCTCGGCGGTGGTCTTGTTCTCCTCGATGGTGATAACGCCGTCAGAGGTGACCTTCTCCATAGCCTCGGCGATCAGACGGCCGATCTCGGGGTCGCCGGCAGAGATGGTGCCGACGCGGGCGATATCGTTGCTGTCCTTCACCTTCTGGCTGTGTGCCTTGATGGTCTCCACAGCGGTGGTAACAGCCTTGCTCATGCCGCGGCGGATATCCATGGGATTTGCACCGGCGGTAACGTTCTTCATACCCTCGTTGACCATGGCCTGTGCCAGCACGGTAGCGGTGGTGGTGCCATCGCCCGCGGCATCGTTGGTCTTGGTTGCGACCTCACGCACCAGCTGTGCGCCCATGTTCTCGAACTCGTCCTTCAGCTCGATCTCTTTTGCGATGGTCACGCCATCGTTGGTGATGACCGGTGCGCCGAACTTCTTGCCCAGCACCACATTGCGGCCCTTGGGGCCGAGGGTAATCTTAACGGTGTTAGCCAGGGTATCAATACCGGCACACAGTGCCTTGCGGGCGTCCTCGCCCTGCTTGATCTGCTTTGCCATAATACATCGCTCCTTTATAATACAAGCTCAATTGAAAAGGGAAAATTCAGTTTCAGTCTTCCACAACAGCCAGAATATCACTCTGACGCACGATGGTGCACTCTTCGCCGTCCACCTTGACCTCAGTGCCGGAGTACTTGCTGGTGAGGACCTTGTCGCCGACCTTGACGGTCATCTTGACTTCCTTGCCGTCCACGACACCGCCGGGGCCGACAGCAATGACCTGTGCGACCTGCGGCTTCTCTTTTGCGCTGCCGGTCAGGATCAGGCCGCCCTTGGTGGTCTCCTCAACTTCAACAGTCTTAATGACAACACGGTCTGCAAGAGGAATGATCTTCATAATTCTTGCCCTCCAATTATATTGAATTTATTTGAAACTTTGTTGCGTCCTGCGGGGGCTTCGTGTGTGCTCCGCAGCGGTTTAGCACTCCTTTTCTCTGAGTGCTAATTGTATTGTACTCATCTTGCTCTGAAAAATCAAGGGGTTTTGCAATTTTTCTTTGTTAAGAATTTATGACGCCCAAAAATCGCACCCTACTACGCAAAAAAGCGGTGTGTCCTTGACAGGACGCGCCGCCTTTTTTATACTTATAACGCATTACAAAAACACAGCTGACGCGCTTTGCGGCAGAACGGAGGATACTTTGACAGACAAAAAGCTGATCTCATCTTTGCAGGGGCTGCGGGCAGTCGCATTTCTGAGCGTAGTCCTCTCCCATTGCGGGGCACCATGGCTGGGGCCGTGGGCGATCACGGTATTCGTGGCGCTGTCCGGTTTTTTGATGACCTGCAACTATTACGACCGTCCCCGCACAGCACCGGGACTGCGGTCCGCCATAGCCTTTTCTCTGCAAAAAATACGCAAGCTGTATCCGCTGCACCTTATAATGATGGCTGCCGCGTTGTTATTTGTGCTGAAGTGGCTTCTGGCGCAGCCCTCTGCCCGCGGGGTGCTCTCCTGTGCGGCGCAGCTTGTTGTAAGCATTTTTCTGCTGCAAACATGGATTCCTTCCAGCCGTTTCTGGTTCTGCCTGAACGGAGTGGCGTGGTATCTTTCGGTACAGGCTTTTCTGTATGCCATCTTCCCCCCGCTTCTCGTCGTGCTGAAAAAGGCCGATGCCCGCAGGCTGCATTGCATTGCCGCCGTAATCTTCTGCGTGCAGTGTCTTGCGTCCTTTGTTTTCTGGAAAGCCGGGCTCAGCGGAAAGGCCGCCTTTTACCTGACCTATCTGTGCCCTGTGTTCCGGGCGGGAGATTTTACCATCAGCTGCTGTATGGGGTGCCTTTACCACAGCCGCAAACAGGAGAGCGACCTGCCGGGCGGTGCTTTCTCCCTGCTGGAGCTTGCTGCTGTGCTGCTTGCGGGCGGCTGCCTGTTTATCGCCGCCAAGCAGGTGGGGGTTCTGGGCGCGGTGGACTTCCGGTACAACGTGCTGTTCACACCCTCTGCGGTGCTGCTGGTCTGGCTGCTTGCCGTGGGCAAGGGAATCATTTCCCGGCTGCTTTCCGCAAAGCCGTTTTTGTGGCTGGCCGGGCTGTCCCCTTACGGTTTTCTGATCCATCAGGTGCTGATCCGGTATATGGAGTGGACTGCGGACAAGTTCAGCCTTACGGTACATCCTGTGGTCTGGACCCTGACCGTATATCTGCTCACGCTCTACCTGAGCAGCTTTTACAAGGCGCTGGAGCACAGGGTACGGCAGCGCCTTGCAAAACAATAAGCAAAACACAAGGCCGCTGCACGGAACAATGTGCAGCGGCCTTGTTTGGGTCTGATGATTTATTTTTTACTTCACGCCCGCCTTTTTGGTGGTAAAGCGCTGGTAGGCGGGCAGCGGCAGCAGCACGCGGCCTGCCAGCGGCTGCACCTGTACCGACACCTGCTTGCAAGGGGCGCACTCGCCATCCACGGTGGCAATGATGGGCCCACGGCCATCTGCTGCCCGCAGACTGACCGATTTTGCGCGGCGATAAATAAAGTAGGGCTTTGCGGCCTCGGTGAGCTGGCCATTTTTAAAGTGCTGGCCGTTTTTGTACAGCATCAGCAGCTTTGCAATGACCCAGCGGCTGACCTTGCGCACGATGAACACATCCAGCCAGCCGTCATCCGGCTGTGCCTCCGGCCCGGCCATAAAGCCGCCGCCATAGGCGCGGCCGTTGCACACCGCGCACATCAGGCAGTCCACGGTCAGCACCTCACCGTCAACGACGTACTCCACCCTGCGGCCGATATGCCCGCACAGCTGCTGAACAATGGACAGCGCATAGGCCGCCTCGCCGCCGCACAGCGGGATGCGCCGGAACTTGGGGATGCCGTAGGCCACCTGTGCGTCCAGACCGGCGGCACAGATGGTGGCAGAAAGCCCCAGACTGGTGCGCATCAGGTCGATGGGCACTGTCCCGCCGGCCAACTGGGCGTCCAGATCCAGAAACTCCTCCTTTGTACCGTAGGTGCGCAGAAAGTCGTTGCCGCTGCCATAGGGCAGGCAGCCCACGGCGGTCTTATCAAAGCCGTGGGCACCGGTAAGCGCCTCGTTGAAGGTGCCGTCACCACCGGCGGTAAAAATGTGAAGCTCCACCCCGGCCTTCTGGGCGGCAGCGGCGGCTGCGCGGGACAGCTCCCGGGCATGGCCTGCGTGGGTGGTGACGCGGATGGTGTAGTCCTCCGGGGCAAGCCCGGCACCGGCAGCAGCAGCCGCGATCTGCTGCGGCAGGGTGCGGGTACAGTCGGCCTTTCCGGCTGCGGGGTTCAGAAGAAACAGCGTGTGCATCGGGGTCCTCCCTGTTGTAACTCTATTTCCTCTATAATAGTCGAAAACCGCGCCGGTTGCAAGCAAAAGCGCTATTTTGCTATTTTTTATAGGGTTATGGTTTCATCCTCCCGCAAAATGATGCTGCCATCGGCGGCGCAGTCTGCCGTCCAGTGCTGCCCTACGCAGGCCGTCCCGGCGGCAATGCGGTTCGCAAGTGCCTGCTCCACCGCCCTGTCCACCTGACGGCGCAGTTCCCGCGCACCATAGGCCGATTGCGCCCGGGCAGCCAGTGCCGCCCCCACCTGCGGGGTGTGGCGCAGCCGGTAGCCGCTGCGGGCGGCGCGCTGCTCCAGCTGACAGAGCATTTTTTCTGCAATGGCGCAGAGGTTTTCTTCCGCCAGCGGGCGGAACACGATCACTTCATCCAGCCGCCCAAGCAGCTCCGGCCGAAACCACTTTTTGGCTTCCTCCACAGCCTGTGCGGACTGCTTTTCAAACACGGCTTCTGCCCCGGCAGCAAAACCCAGCGGCGCGTTCTGCCCCGCCAGAAACCGTGCGCCCAAATTTGACGTAAGCAGCACGATGGTATTGCGGAAATCTGCCTTGCGCCCCATGGCATCGGTCAGCTGACCGTCCTCCAAGATCTGCAACAGGATATTCTGGACATCCGCGTGCTGTTTTTCGTCGGCGTGAATGACGGCCTGATTCCGCGGCACGACGCGGGCGGCGGCATTCTCTCGGAATATGACCGCGAGGAGCTGGAACGGGCGGATGCGAAGCTGTCCCCGACGGCGCGGGAGACGATGTATCAGCAGAAATTCCATCTCTACCGAAATCTGACAAAACCGTCGGAGCGGCTGTACCTTTCCTTTGCGAAAGCGGGCGCGTCCGGCGAGGCGCAGAATCCGTCGTATCTGATCAACGAAATACGAAAACTCTTCCCGGAGATTCCGGTGCGGGATATTGAAAAAGAGGAAAAACCGGAGGAAAAACTGGAAATGCCGCGTTCCGGCGAGGCACT
>ERZ773113.1089-NODE-1089-length-13907-cov-3.830855_pt1 | contig 13907 bp, 10 predicted proteins | sample MGYA00580565_ERZ773113 | MGnify/ENA primary metagenome ERZ773113 (study PRJEB29015, sample SAMEA2737827) | human gut metagenome | biome: human gut; feature: human-associated habitat; material: faeces | place: China | collected 2012 ...
AGAAACGAGATAGCGGTCAGCAGATGTCCTTTAGGGTTTGCTGCTTGCCATATTTTCCTTACAGGCGCCCGTAGATGCGGGTCGTCTCGTGGATGGACTTTGCGAGCTTTTTGCTCGCCTCGCCGCTCAGCATGCGCCACTGCCAGTTGCCGCTGCTCGTGCCGGGGGTGTTCATGCGGCAGCCCTTGCCAAGGCCCAGATAGTCCTGCATCTGTGCGACAAACAACCTGCTCTGGCAGCTCATGCCGCCGCGGATGATGCCGGCGTTGAAGCCCTCCTCGTCATTGAGACCGAGGTACTTCTTCGCGAACGCGATGTCCGCCTTATCCGCCTCCGTGCGCCAGAGGGCGAGGGGCGCGTTGTCGTGCGTGCCGGTGTAGCAAATGCTGTTGAAGTTGCAGCTATGCGGCAGGTAGTCGCTCGGGTCGCGCGAGTCGAACGCAAACTCGAGGACCTTCATGCCGGGAAGACCGGAATCGGAGAGCAGCTGCACGACCTCGGGCGAGGGATAGCCGAGGTCCTCGGCGATGAAATCGAGGTCGCGGAACCAGCCGGTCAGCACGCCGACGAGCGACATGCCGGGGCCCTTGACCCAGCGGCCGTTTTTGGCGGTCGTCTCGCCGTAGGGAATGGCCCAGTAGCTCTCGAAGCCGCGGAAATGGTCGATACGGATGACGTCGTAGAGCTTCTGCGCGCCGCCGATGCGGCGGATCCACCAGCCGAAGCCGTCCTTCGCCATGGCCTCGTAGTTGTAGAGCGGGTTGCCCCAGAGCTGCCCGTCCTCGCTGAAGCAGTCAGGCGGGACGCCGGAGACCTCGGTGGGCACGTTGTGCTCGTCGAGCTGGAACATTTCGGGTTCTGCCCACACGTCGGCGGAGTCCATCGCCACATAGATGGGCAGGTCGCCGATGATGCGGATGCCGAGCGAGTGGATGTACGCCTTGAGCGCTTCCCACTGGCGGAAGAAGAGAAACTGAATGTAAGTGAAAAGCTCCACATCCTCGCGCAGCTCGGCGCGGTAGCGCTCGATGACCTCGCTGCTTGTGCGGCAGCGGATGTCCTCGTCGTCCCATTCCGTCCAAGACTTCATGCCGAAGTGGCGCTTGAGCGCCATGAAGAGGGCGTAGTTCGGCAGCCAGCGCTCATTTTCCCGCTCAAATGCCGCGACGGCCTCGCGGTCGCGCGTAAAGCCGCGCGTCTTGGCCTTTTCGAGCAGCGTGAAGCGGCTCGCGTAGATTTTGCCGTAGTCGACAAAGCGGGGATCGTCGCCCCAGTCGCAGGCGTTGACCTCCGCGCGCGTCAGGAGCTTATCTTTGACGAGCAAGTCCAAGTCGATGAAATACGGGTTACCCGCAAAGGACGAAAAGCTCTGATACGGCGAGTCGCCGTAGCTCGTCGGGCCGAGCGGCAAGAGCTGCCAGTATTTCTGCCCCGCGGCGGCGAGAAAGTCGGCAAAGTCATAGGCAGCCTTGCCCATCGTGCCGATGCCGTGAGGCGAGGGGAGGGACGAGATCGGCATCAGAATGCCGGAGGAACGTTCGATCAATGGAACCACTTCTTTCTGGAAAATGAAGGATGAAAGGCGTTAACCCTTTACCGCGCCTGCGGCCACGCCCTTGATGATGTACTTCTGGCACAGCAGGTAGAACACGATGACAGGGATGATGCTCAGCAGGATCAGCGCCATCGTCGCGCCGAGGTCGACGGTGCCGTAGCTGCCCTTGAGGTACTGGATGTGGATGGGGATGGTCATGTACTTCGTGCGGTCGAGCACGAGATAGGGCAGCAGATAGTCGTTCCACACCCACATGATCTCGAGAATGCCGACAGAGATCATCGTGGGCCGCAGCATCGGCAGCACGACGGAGAAGTACGTGCGCAGCGGGCCGCAGCCGTCGATGGCGGCCGCCTCCTCAATTTCAAGCGGGATGGATTTGACAAAGCCGACGAACATGAAAATCGCAAGCCCCGCGCCAAAGCCGAGGTAGATGATGGGGATGGTCCAGGGGGTATTGAGCTTGAGGGTATCGGCCGTCTTCGACAGTGTGAACATCACCATCTGGAACGGCACGACCATCGAAAAGACGCAGAGATAATAGACCATGCGGCAGAATTTGCTGTCCACACGCGCGATGTACCACGCGGCCATCGACGTGCAGAGCAAAATCAGCGCGGTCGAGACGATGGTGATAAATAAGCTGTAGCCGGCGGATTTTAAGAACGGGTAGTTGCCGAACGTCAGGCCCTTGATGAAGTTCGCCCAGCCGGCAAAGCTCTCCGCGTTCGGGAGGGCGAATGTGTCGGTCTTGACATAGGTGTTGAGCTTGAAGGAGTTGATGACCACCGTGAGGACCGGCAGCACATAGATGACGCAGATGACGCCGAGCACGATGGAGAGGATCGTCTTGCGGCGGGCTTCTGCGGAAAGAGAGTGCTTGTTCATTACTGCTGCACCTCCTTTTTGCGGTTGGCACTGAGCTGGAGAAGACCGATGGTCGCGACGAGGATGAAGAACAGCACGGCCTTGGCCTGCGCGGTGCCGCGCGAGTTGGCATTCTGCCCGTAGAACGTGTTGAGAATGTTCAGCGCGAGCATTTCGGTCTCTTTGATCGAGCTGCCGTCGGACAGGATGGTATAGGGCTGGCCGCCCGTGAGGGCGAGGTTCTGGTCGAAGAGCTTGAAGCCATTCGTAAGAGAGAGGAACGTGCAGATGGTGATGGAGGGCATCACATTCGGGATCGTGACTTTCCAAAGCGTCTGCCAGCGGCTCGCGCCGTCGATCTTCGCGGCCTCGAGCATGTCCTCGGGCACGGCTTGCAGGCCCGCGATGTAAATGATCATCATGTAGCCGATCTGCTGCCAGCACATCAGGATGATGAGACCCCAGAAGCCGAGCTTCGTGTTGAGCAGGATCGACGTGCCGTAGCGCGAGAGGATGCCGTCGAAGATCATCGACCAGATGTAGCCGAGCACGATGCCGCCGATGAGGTTCGGCATGAAGAACACCGTGCGGTACAGGTTGCTGCCCTTGATGCCCTGCGTGAGCGCGTAGGCCACGGCAAAGGCCAGCACGTTGATGAGCACGAGCGATATGACGGCAAACAGCGCCGTGAACCAGAACGAATGCACAAAGCTCGCATCCTGGAACGCGCGGCGGTAGTTTTCAAGGCCGACAAAATGCGCGTCGCTCGTGACTTTGAATTTGCAGAAGGAGAGATAGATGCCCTTGCAGAACGGATAGACAAAGCCGATGATGAACGCGCAGACCATCGGCCCCATAAAGAGCGGGAACCAGCGGCGGATCGGGCGGCGGATCATCGAGCTGTTGACCGCAGCGTTGCTGTGCTTATGTTTCAATTCGATCAACTCCCAGCCAAAGATAGAATATTGCTTTTGTTTCTGCACGGCGGGCGCTTCATGCGGCGCTCGCCGTGATATGCAGGGAGGGACGGGCGAAATCGCCCGCCCCTCTCATTTGTGCTTTTCAGATGCGCTTGCTTTTTTAAAAGCGGCTTAGCCGTTGGCGGCAGCGTACTGCGTGGCCCAGCCGTCGACAAACGCGGTCTTGACGAGCTCCCAGTTGGCATCGCTCTGGTCGGCGTCGTACTGGTTCATCGCGGAGACGAGCGCAGCGCGGTAAGCATCAACGTTCGGCTGGAAGTTGGTGACCCAGGGCATGATGTAGTTGCCGTTGGTGGTGTAGTCGTTGGCGTCGGCGAGGAAGCCGTTGGTGGATTCGGCAGCCTGCTTATAGGGCATGGCGGCGAATTCATCGACCAGCATACGGGAGGCCTCGGGATCGGTGACCATCCAGTTCATGAATTCGAGCGTAGCCTGAATGTCTTCCTCGGAAGCCTTGGCGTTGACAGCCCAGCAGTTCTCGGTGCCGCAGTTGAGACCCGCGTTCTCTTCGCCCGCAACACCGCAGTAGAACGGGATCATGGACAGGTTGTCAAGACCGTACTGACCGTCGCCGGTACCGGTGAGCTTGGCCCACTCCCAGGAGCCGTTCTGATAGAACACGGCCTGCTCCTTGCCGAACTCGTCCGCCGCGTCAAAGCCGCCGGCAGCGAGATCAGCAGGATTCACGGCGCTGTTGTTGATGTACAGATCCCACAGGTTCTTGTAGTTCTGCATGTAGGTACCCTTGATGGAAGACGGGCATTCCTTCCAGGCGTCGGGATCGTCCACGGACTCGTAGTAATACTCGAGGTTCGCGAGGTGGCCGGTGAAGCGCCAGCTGGAATCGTCGCTCATGGAAGAGGAGGTGAAGGCGTCGAAGCCGAGCTCGGAAGCACGAGCGTGGATGTCCTCAGCGACGGCCTTGAGAGTCTCAAAGTTCGTGATGTCGCCAAGCGTGTAGCCGGCCTTTTCGAGCAGATCTTCGTTGACGATGATGCCGTAGCACTCATAGCAGTAGCCGATGGAGCAGAGCTTGCCGTCGGCGTCATAGAGGTTGTAGGCGTCGGTGTTGAGCTCGTTGGCAACGGCGGTGCCGCTCAGGTCATAGCAGTAGTCGCCCCAGGTGTCGACAGCGGCCTGGTTGCCCACGACGAACAGCGTCGGGGGAGCGGACTTGTCCATCTCGGCGGTCAGGGTCTCGTTGTAGGTGCCGGAAGCGGCGGTCACGACGGTGACGGGCACGCCGGTCTTCTCGGTGTACATGGCGGCGACCTTCTGCAGGGTCCCGTCGGCTTCGGGCTTGAAGTTCAGCCAGTAGACGCGGCCGGAGGCGGTATCGCCGTCGCTGTTGTCAGCGGAGTCATCCTTCTTATCGCCGCAGGCGACGAGAGAAAGCGCCATGACAAGAGCAAGGATCATTGCAAGATACTTTTTCATTTCATCAATACTCCTTTTCAAATTTATTTTCACGCGGTTCCCGCGGGAAAATCAGTGCTTGAGCTGCCGCACGGACGCACCCTCGCGCAGCGCGGTCGGCAGAGTGACATGGCGATGAACGCCGCGTCCCTCGATGATGTCGAGCAGGATCTCGACGCTCGCCTCTCCCATGGCGGTCATGGGCTGGCAGAGGGTGGTGAGCATGGGATGAATGTATTCCGAGACGCTGATGCCGTCGATGGCGATGACGGAGCAGTCCTCGGGGATGGAGCGGCCGCTTTCGCGCAGGGCGCGCATCGCGCCAATGGCCATGTCGTCCGCGATGGCGAACACGGCGGTAAAATCGGCGGGGGAGCGCAGACGCTTTTGCATGGCGGCATAGGCGTTGGCAATGGTGAAGTCTTCGGCGCAGATCAGGTCTTCCGGATGCTCTGTTAAGCCGAAGTCGCGCAGCGCGCGCTGATAGCCAAGGTAACGGAGCTGGGAGATCGAACTGTCGTCGGGGGCGGCGGTCAGCACGGCGATGCGGCGGTGACCGTTTTGGTAAAGCTCGCTGACCGCGCGGTAGGCCTCCTGCTCGTCGGCGATGGAGACGGAGGAGTACGACTCCGACGGAAGCGTACCGTAGGAGTTGGTGTAGGAGCAGCAGACATAGGGCACGCCGAGAAGCGAAACCTCTTCGGGCGAATAATCGCTGCGCCCGCCGAGGAAGATAATGCCGCGCAGGCGCTTTTCCTTTTCCATCACTGCGCCGCACTGAATCTCGTCGTCGCCGGACGGGATCTGGCGCATGACCATCGTGTAGCCCGAGGCGTCGAGCTTTTGCTCAATGGCGTGGATGATGTCGGTGTAGAAGGGATTCTGCACACCGCGCACCACAAGGCCGACCGCGTCAGAACGAATTTTGACGAGGTCGCGTGCGCTGTTGTTCGGCACATACCGGTGCGCCTCGATGACGGCGCGGACCCGTCTGCGGGAATCCTCACTCACGTCCGGACGGTCGTTGAGCACGCGGGAGACGGTGCTGACGCTCACGTCTGCAAGCTTTGCAATATCCTTGATGGTCATACCGACGCGCCCCCTGCGATGATTCCGGAAACCTTACCGGTAACGTTTCCAATCCTTGCTTACAGCATAGCCCCCACAGCGGGCAAAGTCAAATGAAACTTGCCGTTTGTGGTAAAAATGGGGGAAACACACAAGAAATGTGCACCGATTTTTGACAAAACAGCCAAAGGATCAGAGAATAGCTCTCTTAACGTTCAGCTTACGACGTGCCTGTACCGCTTTATGAGCGGCTTATAGCAAAATGCGGGCCAAAATCGGCGTTTCTGTGCAGAAACGAAAAAATTCCCCGTTTTCCGCCGCTATGCGGCAGAAAACGGGGAACGATCTGTGGCTAAAAAAGCCTTACTTGAGCAGCAGCTCCGCGATCTGGATGGTGTTGGTGGCAGCGCCCTTGCGGACCTGGTCGCCGCAGCACCAGAGGTTCAGGCCGCGCTCGTCGGTCAGGTCCTCACGAATGCGGCCGACATAGACGATGTCCTGATCGGACGTGTCGAGCGGCATGGGGTAGACCTTGTTCTTGAGGTCGTCGACGAGCTTGCAGCCCGGGGCGTTTGCGATGAGCTCCTTGGCACGCTCGACGCTGATCTTCTCCTTCGTGCGCAGCACGACGGATACGCTGTGGCTGCGGATGACGGGCACGCGCGCGCAGGTGCAGCTGACCTTCATCTCGGGCAGGTGGAGGATCTTGCGGCCCTCGTTCTGCATCTTCATCTCCTCGCTGGTGTAGCCCTCGAAGGCCTCGCCGCCGATCTGGGGGATGATGTTGTACGCGATCTGATACTGGAAGACCTTGGGCTCAAGGTGTTTGCCCTCGGAAAGGGCCTTGACCTCATTGTTGAGTTCGTCGATGCCGCCCTTGCCCGCGCCGCTGACGGCCTGGTAGGAAGAGGCGATGATCGTCTCGATGGGGCTCTCCTTGGCGAGGGCGTTAATGGCCACGAGGGTCACGATGGTGGTGCAGTTGGGGTTCGAGATGATGCCCTTGTGCCACTTCACGTCCTCGGGGTTGATCTCGGGGATGACAAGGGGGACGTTGGGGTCGAGGCGGAACGCGCTCGAATTGTCGACGAACACCGCGCCCGCCTTGACGATCGAGGGGGCAAAACGCTCGGCGATGTCGTTCTCGGCCGCGCCGAGGACGATATCAAGGCCCTCAAACGCGTCGTCAGACGCCTCGACGATGGTGCACTCCTGACCGCGGAACATGATTTTGCTGCCCGCGCTTCTGGCGCTTGCGATGGGACGAAGGGACGCAACGGGGAAGTTGCGCTCTTCGAGAATTTTGATCATTTCCTGACCGACGGCGCCGGTGGCGCCGAGAATACCGACATTGACCTGTTTCATTACACTACATTCTCCTTCACAAAACTATTGTACAGGACACGGATGGCCTGTTCGAAATCTTTTTCTTCCACGCCCACGATGATGTTGAGCTCTTCGGGGCCCTGCGTGATCATGCGGATGTTCACGCCGTTTTCGCCGAGCTTGGCGAAAATTTTACCGGAAACGCCGGGACGGTACGCCATCTTGCGGCCGACGGCGGCGACGATGGCGATATGCTCCGTTACGGTTATCTTATTCGGCTGCACCTCTTTTTGCAGCTCGCCCAGCATTTCGTAGAGCGAGCGGGACACCTTGTCGGACGAGACGACGAGCGAGACGTTGTCGATGCCGGACGGGAGGTACTCGACGTTGACCTCGTGCTTGGCGAGCACGTTGAGAATTTTCAGGAGAGAGCCCGGTTCGCTCGACATGCCAGTCTTGGCGATGGTGATGATGGAAAAGCCCTTCTTGCCGGCGATGCCGGTGATGAAGCCGCCCTCTTCCATCTCGTCGCCGATGGACTCCAAGATCATCGTACCGGGATGGTCGGGCGCGTTGGTATTGCGGATGTTGAGCGGGATGTTTTTCTCGCGCACGGGGAAGATCGTGCCCTCGTGCAGGACCTGCGCGCCGATGTAGCTCAGCTCGCGCAGCTCGCTGTAGGTCACGCGGCGGATGGGCTCGGGATCGTCGACGATGCGCGGGTCGGCCATCAGGATGCCGGAGACGTCCGTCCAGTTCTCATACACGTCCGCGCCGAGCGCCGCTGCCGCGAGCGCGCCGGTGATGTCGCTGCCGCCGCGGGAGAACGTGCGGATGTGCCCGTCGGGCATCACGCCATAGAAACCGGGGATGACGACCTTGCGGTCCTCGGCGAGGGAGCGCAGCGCCGCGTAGGATGCGTCCTGATCGACGGTGCCGTCGAACTTGAACTTGATCCAGCGGGCCGCGTCGACGAACTCATAGCCGAGGTATTCGGCCATCAGCCGTGCGGAGAAGTATTCGCCGCGCGAGGCGAGCTCATCCTGGCTGATGCCATTTTTCATCTTGTCCCACAGCGCGTCGAACTCTTTGTCGAGGCTGATGTGCAGGCCGCATTCGGCGATGATCTCGTTGTAGCGGTCGCGGATCATGGCGAAGATGTCCTCGCACGAAACGCCGTATTTGATGTGCGCGGCGCAGAGATAGAGAAGATCGGTGATCTTATGGTCGCCGGAGAAGCGCTTGCCCGGCGCGGAGACGATGACCACGCGGCGGGCGGGGTCGGCTTCCACGATGGACTTGACCTTGGCGAACTGGCGGGCGTCGGCGAGCGACGAACCGCCGAATTTCAAAACTTTGAGCATGGAGTTTATTCCTCTTCGGCCGCGTAGCGCGCAAGCAGCGCGTGCGGGTCGTCCTTTCGGTAAGATTCATAGGCGTCGAACGCCTCGCGGGCGCTGCACTCGCGGGTAAAGTATTCGCCCATGCAGCGGAACAGCCACTTGCACTGCGTGCCGGATAGGTTCACCGAGCAGGGGGTGAAAGAGTCAGCATAGAAGCTGCGGCAGCCGTCGGCGACGTCGAGACAGTCGCGCAGCACGTTCGAGCCGGTCGGGTAGCCGCCTGCGCCCGCGCCGGAAAAGCTCTGCTTGCCAAAACGCGATGCGAACAGCGTGACGAGGTTGCCGGTGCCGTCGGTGTGCGCCTCGGGCGCGGAGGAGGGGAAAAGCGTCGGGCAGACGAACGCGGCCACGGCACGGCCGTTTTTCTCCGCTCGGGCAATGAGCTTGTAGGTCAGGCCCTCGTCCTTCGCCTTGGCGATGTCGCCCGCGGTGATGGACGAGATACCGACACAGGGGATGTCCTCTTCCCTGATGTTCACGCCGAAGGCAAGGTCGGCGGAGAGGACGATCTTGCGGCGCGCGTCCAGACCCTCGACATCTGCGGTGGGGTCGGCCTCGGCGTAGCCGAGCTCCTGCGCCTTGCGGAGCGCGGGCGCGTAATCCGCGCCGGAATTCGTCATGGCGGAAAGCATGTAATTCGTTGTGCCGTTCAGAATGCCCTCGACAGCCTTGATCTCATCAAGCTCAGACGCGCGGGAGAGAGAGGTGAGCCAGGGAATGCCGCCGCCCGCGGCGGCAGTGCAGCGCAGCGCCACGCCTTTTTCTTTTGCAAGGGAGGTGAGCTCTTCAAAGTGGGCGCACATGAGCTGCTTGTTCGCGGTGACGACGTGCTTGCCCGCACGCATGGCCGCGCAGAGGTAGCTGTACGCCGGCTCGATGCCGCCCATGACTTCCACCACAATATCAATCGAGGGATCGCGCACGATCTCGTCGTAATCGGCGGTCACGGTGCATGTGAGCTCCGGGCGGGGACGGCGGGAGAGAACAGCTGCAACATGCAGATCGGTTCGCCCCTCGCACAGCTTATAAAAATGGGAACCGACGGTGCCGAAGCCCAGCAGCGCAATATTCACGGGGAATGACCTTCTTTCTTTTTTGGATACTCCGTCAAGTGCGGACGAATTTGTGACTTACGCCGAAACTGTCCGCGGAAGAAAAACACTTGACTTTTTGATGGAAACAATATAACATAGCGTTTGTGAAAATACAATAGGGAAAACAAAAAAACTTTTCCCGTGAGATACAGGGGGAAACATCCATGCAGTATCAGAGCACCCGTGACAAAAATTTAAAGGCCAGCAGCGCGCAGGCCATCTTAAACGGCCTTGCCCCCGACGGCGGCCTTTACACGATGCCGTCGTTTGACGAGGTCAAGTTCGACTATACTACTGTATTAAATATGGACACGATGTCCATGTCGACGAAGATCTTATCCAAGCTCCTGCCCGACTTTTCAGAAGCGGAGATGGCAAAACTCGTCCACGACGGCTATACCGGCAAGTTTGAGACCGACCACCTGACCCCGACCGTCCCCGTCGGTGAGGACTTCATCCTCGAGCTTTTCCGCGGGCCGACGAGCGCTTTTAAGGATGTGGCGCTCTCGATGCTGCCGCGCCTGATGACCGCGTCGAAAGAAAAGCTCGGTGTGGACGACGAGATCATGATCCTGACCGCCACGTCCGGCGACACCGGCAAGGCGGCGATGGAGGGCTTCTGCGATGTGCCGGGCACGAAGATCATCGTCTTCTACCCCCACGGCGGCGTGAGCGCCGTGCAGCAGGCGCAGATGGCGACGCAGGCGGGCGAAAACGTCTGCGTGTGCGCGGTGCGCGGCAACTTCGACGATGCGCAGACCGGCGTGAAGAAAATTTTCTCCGCCGTCAGCAAGGATCAGCTGCTCGAGGGTAAGGGCGTTCGCCTGTCCTCGGCCAACTCCATCAACATCGGCCGCCTCGCCCCGCAGGTCGTCTATTATTATAGAGCGTACGCCGACCTTGTGCAGGCGGGCCGCATCCAGCCGGGCGACAAGGTCGACTACGTCGTGCCGACCGGCAATTTCGGCGATATCCTCGCGGGCTACTTCGCCAAGGAAATGGGCCTTCCCGTCGGCAAGCTCGTGTGCGCGTCCAACGCCAACAATGTGCTGACCGACTTCCTGCGCACGGGCCGCTATGACCGCCGCCGCCCCTTCCACAAGACCGTGTCCCCCTCGATGGACATTCTCGTCTCCAGCAACTTGGAGCGCCTGCTCTATCTCCTCTCCGGCGACGACAAGCTCATCGCGGATTTAATGAAGCAGCTCAGCGAAAACGGTGAGTACGAGGTGCCCGCGGACATGCTCGAAAAGCTGCACGAGCTCTTCTGGGCAGGCTTCTGCGACGACGAGGGTGCGAAAACCGCCATCGGTAAGGTCTGGAAGGACGACCATTACCTCTGCGACACGCACACGGCGGTCGCCTGGGACGTGGCGCAGCAGTACAAGCAGGCAAACCCCGAGCACAATGCCGTCGTCGTGCTCTCCACTGCCTCTCCTTATAAATTCCCCGCCGCCGTGCTCGAGGGCATCGGCGAAAAGGCCGAGGGCGACGAGTTCGACGTGATGGAGCAGCTCCACAAGGTCACGGGCGTGCCCGTGCCGAAGAATCTTGCCGACCTACGCTCCCGCGCGGTGCGTCACCGCGACGTGATCGACCGCGGCGAGATGCTCGACTACGTGCTCGGCAAGGCCGCGGCGGAAAAGTGATAAAGGAGAATAAACATGTATATTACCTGCCTTGATATGGAGGGCGTGCTCGTCCCCGAAATTTGGATCGAATTTGCCCGCGAGAGCGGCATTCCCGAGCTGACGCGCACCACGCGCGACGAGCCGGACTACGACAAGCTGATGAAATGGCGCCTGGGCGTGCTCCGCGAGCACGGCCTGGGACTCAAGGAAATTCAGGAGACTATCGCGCGCATCGACCCGCTGCCGGGGGCAAAAGAATTCCTCGACAAGCTGAGATCTGAGACGCAGGCCATCATTTTGAGCGACACCTTTGAGGAATTTGCACAACCGCTGATGAAAAAACTCGGCTGGCCGACCATTTTCTGCAACTCTCTCGAGGTGGACGCCGACGGATTCATCAGCGGCATCAAGATGAGATGCGAGCATTCCAAGCTTACGACCGTGCGCGGCCTTCAGTCCATCGGCTTTGAGACCATCGCCAGCGGCGACAGCTACAACGACCTCGAAATGATCGAAGCGTCCAAGGCGGGCTTCCTGTTCCGCACGACGGAAAAGATCAAGCACGACTACCCGCATCTGCCCGCTTTTGAGGGCTACGACGAGCTTTTAGCGGCCATCGAGCAGGTCATCCGCGCATAAGGGAAAAACAAATATCCAGCTTGAATGAAATAATATTCATTTAAAATTTGTTCATTTTGACGATTGACTTTTTTCTCCAAAAAATTATTATAATCAGGCGAAACGCAGGGGAAATTCTCCTGCAAGGCAAACATTTGTAATAAAATAGGAGGAGAAAAATGTTTAGCTTTCTGATCTGCCTCGCATTGCTGATCGGCGGCTACTTCGTTTACGGTGGCATCGTCGAAAAGACCTTCGGCCCTGACGACCGTGAAACGCCGGCTGTCAAGATCAACGATGGCGTGGACTATGTGGTTCTGCCGCAGTGGAAGCTGTTTATGATCCAGCTTCTGAACATCGCGGGCCTCGGCCCCATCTTCGGTGCCCTGCAGGGTGCTCTGTGGGGTCCCATCGTGTTCCTGTGGATCACCTTTGGTACGATTTTTGCCGGTGCGGTTCACGACTATTTCTCCGGTATGATGAGCGAGCGTAACGAAGGCGCTTCCATCTCCGAGATCGCCGGTATCTATCTGGGCGGCGCAATGAAGAACGTCATGCGCGTGTTCAGCGTGGTGCTGCTCGTTATGGTCGGTACGGTCTTTGCGGTCGGCCCTGCCGGTCTGATTGTCACCCTGTTCAAGAACGGCGGCCACGAGGGCATCGTCGCCACGACCCTGTTCTGGCTGATTATCGTTCTTGTCTACTACTTCATCGCGACTTTCATTTCCATCGATAAGATCATCGGTAAGATTTACCCCCTGTTCGGTATCTGCCTGATCATCATGGCCATCGGTGTTGCCGTCGGCATCTTCACCAAGCCTGAGTACACCATCCCCGAGATCTGGAACAACTTCGGCTCCATGCATCCCTCGGGCACCCCGGTGTGGAGCTTCATGTTCATCACCGTTGCCTGCGGCGCGATCTCCGGCTTCCATGCCACGCAGAGCCCCCTGATGGCTCGCTGCATGAAGAGCGAGAAGCAGGGCCACTTCGTCTTCTACGGCGCGATGGTCTGCGAGGGTGTTATCGCTCTGATCTGGGCTGCTGCCGGCTGCTCCCTGTATGAGGTCACCGGCGGTCTGAACACCGGCCTTGCCGCGGCTCTCGCCAATGGCCAGTCTGCTGCCATCTACGACGTCTGCTCCAAGACCATGGGCGGCGTGGGCATTGCGCTCGCCATGCTCGGCGTTATCGCCTGCCCCATCACCTCCGGCGATACGGCCTTCCGTTCCGCCCGTCTTGTTCTGGCTGACTGGTTCAAGATTGATCAGGGTAAGTACGCTAAGAGACTTATGCTTTGTGTTCCATTACTTGCAGTTGGTGCATTTGTTGGACACCTTGATTACACAATTATATGGAGATACTTCAGCTGGACTAACCAGACACTTGCTATGATAGTTCTCTGGACAGCTAGTATGTTCTTATTCAAGGAAAAGAAGAATTACTGGATTACAGCAGTTCCTGCAACATTTATGAGTGCTGTTTCAATGACATATTTCTTCTATGCAAAAGAGTGTCTTAACCTTGGTACAAAGGTAGCTTACCCAGCCGGTATTATAATTGCCGCAGTATTCTTTGGAATATTTATGTATGCAACAAGAAAGCATACAAAGGAAGCTGCTTAATACATAACAGTAGTAATAGAATATAATGATAAGCAGCCATATGAAGCAGGTTAGCTTATTAGAATAAAAGGAGGGAAGTCCTCAGGATATATTCCCTCCTTTTATATATTATGAGTGCAGAAGATGAAGTGAATTATTATTAAATATGAATTGTATTATAATGTATTTGTATCATAATTATAATGATATTGTTGAAAAGGAGTTGATTGCTATGTTTTTTAAGCCGCATTGTTTATCCAGAACAACACTTAGCAAGGAAGAGCTTGTAAAAGACAGAAAGAATTGCAGAAAGTTTGGTCCCTGTGGTGTTGGCGAAAAGGCTAT
>ERZ773113.1091-NODE-1091-length-13875-cov-4.801954_pt1 | contig 13875 bp, 13 predicted proteins | sample MGYA00580565_ERZ773113 | MGnify/ENA primary metagenome ERZ773113 (study PRJEB29015, sample SAMEA2737827) | human gut metagenome | biome: human gut; feature: human-associated habitat; material: faeces | place: China | collected 2012 ...
ATTCATCCGCATAGCTTTCAATTTCCTGTTGGATGTCGATTGGTGCAGTTTCTTGTGCTTGCCTGCCAAGGCGGCATTGCTGACGCTCGCCGCGATATCGTATTATCGGTAGACGGCGATTAGGCTGCACTTGCGCAAGATCAGCAGAGCGGCACCCGCAAGGGGTGTACCGCATCCGTAAGGCGGCAAAGCCGCCAACGGCTGCGCAACAGCGGATGATAGAAGCAGCGGCAAATCGTATAGCAACATCCAATGCGGCAACGCCGCGCGCAGGCAGCGCAATCGGCAAGCGCCGCACCTCTTCAAGCTGCTCGCTTGCAATGAAAATCCCTTTCTCTTGGGGGTCAAAGGGGGATATTCTCTTTCCGAGGAAAGAGAATATCCCCCTTAACCGCTCCCCTGCACGGCGCAGGGAAAAATCAGCTGCTTACTGCTCCAGTAAGAACCGTGCGATATTTTCTATTGCAACAGAAGCCTTTCTAATGGGAAACATCTGAAACACATGCCACATCCCCTCGCTGACCTGCAGGCGGCAGGGAACGTTTGCGCGCTTCATCGCCTGATAGAGTTGTTCTGAATCCGAATACAGGATCTCGTGGTCGCCGACCTGGATGAGCGTCGGCGGGAAGCCGGTGAAGTCGGCAAAAAGTGGGGACAGGTCGCTCGAACGGTAGTCTCTTCCTGCGGCGTAGGCGAGGCGCACGGCTTCGATGTACTCGGGCGTGAGCATCGGGTCGATCTCCGCACGCTCTGTATAGGACTGGCCGGACATCGTCATGTCGGTCCATGGGGACATCAGGATGAGCGCGCCGGGGAGCTTGCGGCCCGCCGTCTTGAGGCGGTTGCAGAGCACAAGGGCGAGGTTGCCGCCCGCGCTGTCGCCCGCGAGGACGATATCGCGCGCGCCGTAGCCTTGGAGCATCAGATAGTCCCACGCGCGCAGCGCGTCCTCGACCGCGGCGGGATAGGGGAACTCGGGCGCGAGGCGGTATTCAAAGCTCAGCACATCGTAGCCCGTCGCATGCGCGAGCTTGGACGACAGTACGCGCGAATAGCCGAGGTTGCCGCTCGTGTAGCCGCCGCCGTGGCAGTATAAAATCGCATGGCGGCTGCCGTGGGGGGCCTTGAGCCGCGTCCACGCCGCGCTCATTCCCGAGAGGGCAAATTCCTCGTAATCCATGCCCGTCATCGGCGCAGTCAGCTTGCCGAGGACCTCCTGACTGCGGCGCTGACGTTCAAGCTCTTCGGCGGTCATGCTTTCTGGCGCACCGGCGCTGTGCAGCGCCTTGAGCGCACGCATCAGCGGGTCGAGATGCGCGTTCTCGGCCTCGCTCTTCTTTTTGCGGATGATGCGGAGTTTGGGTTCCATAGCTCCTCCTGAAAAACAAAATTCTTTGGGAGCATGATATCATAATTTCGTGAAAATGCCAAGGAAAAGCGCATCTTTCTTGTAGCGCGCCCCGCTTTGTGCTATAATAAACCTCTCAAGACCGCGCAGAAGGAAAGAGGGAACATCGGATGGCCAAGCCCAACAGCAAATGGTATAAGCTCGACTCCGCGGGCACGCTCTACTCCGCGCTGCAAAAGGAGGAGTATTCAGCCATCTACCGCTTTTCCGCTCTGATGGAAAAAGATGTCGACCCCGCGGCGCTTCAGCGCGCCATCGACCGCTGCATGCCGCGCTTCCCGACCTTTGCCGTGCGCATCCGTAAGGGGGCGTTCTGGTACTATTTGGAGCACAACAGCGCGCCGGGGCCGTTTTTGAAAGAGGACGTGTCCGACCCCTGCCAGCCCGTGCGCTTCAAGGAAGACAACGGCTGGCTCGTGCGCTTTTACTATTACCGCAACCGCATTTCGATCGAGGTCTTCCACGCGCTTTCCGACGGCGGCGGAGCCATCGTCTTCTTCCGCACGCTGCTGGCCGAATACCTGCGCCAGACCGGCGTTGATATCCCTGCGGGGAACGGTGTGCTTGATTTGAACGAGCCGCCGCGCGAGGAGGAGATGGAGGACGCCTATGCCCGCTACGCAGGACACCACGCACTGGGCCTCCACCGCCAGCCGACGGCGTATCAGAATACCGGCACAAGCGAGCCGTTTTACACGTTCCATGTGACGATGGGCTTCGTGCCGCTCTCGAAGCTGCGCGAGGAGTCGAAAAAGTACGGCGCGTCGATCACCGAATACCTCTCCGCTGTGCTCATTTACGTCATTTTGGAAAAGCAGAAGCGCGAAAAGCCCTACCGCCTGCGCCCCGTGGCGCTGGCCATCCCCATCAATCTGCGCGGCTGGTTCCCGAGCGAGACGCTGCGAAACTTCATTACCACCGTCCGCCCGTATATCGACCCCACGCTCGGCGACTACACGTTCCCCGAGATCGTCTCGCAAGTGCGGCATTTTATGAAGCTGCACATCAACCGGCAGGAATTGCAGGCGGCGTTCACGGGCAACGTTCGCTTTACGGAAAACTTTTTCCTGCGGCTCATTCCGGTCGTTTTCAAAAATCCCGTCATGGCGCTCAATTACCGCCTGCACGGCGTGAGGCCCTATTCCTGCACATATACGAACCCAGGCACGTTCACCGTGCCGCCCGAAATGGCTGAGCATATCCGCGGGGCGGAGGTCATTCTGGGACAGGCGACGGTGCCGCGCTGCCACTGCGCGTCCATCAGCTATGGCGACACGATGGAGATCACCTTTGCCGGCACGCAGGCGGAGACGGACACCGAGCGCGACTTTTTCCGCTTCCTCGTGCGCGCGGGCATCCCCGTGCGCGTAGAGAGCAACCGATGAATAGCAGATCGAAAGAAGGAATTTGATGTCATATTGTGTCAAATGCGGCGTGGAGCTGGACGAGGGCGCGGAGCGCTGCCCGCTCTGCGGCACGCCGGCGTGGAAGCCGGATGAGACCGAGCCGCGCTATTTCCCGACCAAGCCGGCCGAGGTGCCGAGAGCATCGCGCAGAGCCGCCGCCGCACTGCTAACGGCGATGCTCGCGTCCGTGTCGCTCTGCTGCGGGCTGCTGAATCTCATTTTGCCGACGGAGCACCCTTGGGCGCTCTACGTCGCGGGCGCGGCAGTGATGCTGTGGATCTGGTTCGCACTGCCGATGCTCGTGCGCGGCATCCCGATCTTCTTCCGACTGACGGCGGACGTCGCCGCCATCGGCATTTACGTGTGGATCATCTCCGTTGCGCTGCACGGGGGACGGTGGTTCCGCGGGCTCGTGCTGCCGATGCTCGGCTGGGCGTGCGTCGTCGTATTCCTGCTGAGCTTTCTGCTGCGCGACGGCAGGCGCTCACGCCTTTCTTCCATCGCCATGTGCATCGGCGCGGTGGGCCTGATGGCGATGGGCGTCGAATACTGCCTTGACCGGTATTTTCTTGAGGTGTGGCAGCCGAGCTGGTCGCTCGTCGTGCTTGTCATCTGCATCGGGCTCATCATCCCGCTGCGCATCGTGCGCCGCGTCCCGTCGCTGCGCGAGGAAGCGCGCAGACGCTTCAATATGTGAAACCTGCTTCTGAAAATGGAAAACCCGCCCTGACGCTTTTGCGTCGGGGCGGGTTTTGTGATGTTTGCTTACAGCAGCAGCCAGCTGAGCACCATGCCGACAAGCAGTGTGATCCCGGCGGTGAGCAGGGCGAGCAGAACTTTCTGATAGGGCCGCTTGCCCGCTTCGACCTTCTGCTCGATCTCGTCGAGCCGCTTCCCTTCGCTGAAGGCCAAGATCTCCCTGTAGGACTGGACGTTATTTGCTTTTTTGATGCGCTCGAGGCGGAGGGCAAAGTACATCGCGCTGCCCCAGAGCAAAAGCTCCGGAATGAGGCCGTACAGGCCGAACCACTTGATTAGAGGCACGGGCAGAATGATCGTGGCGGCGAGCAGAACAGTGTAGATGATGGCGTCGCGGTTCATGGCTTTGACATCGGCGGCATTGACTTCCTGTTTCATGGTTTCCAAATCTCCTTTGATGAGTTGGTCGAGCGAAACATCGAAGAGGGCGCTGAGCAGAAGAAGACTGTGAATATCGGGGTAGCTCTCGCCGGTTTCCCAGTTGGAAACGGTCTGGCGCGTGACGTAGACCTTTTCCGCCAGCTCCTCCTGCGAAAGCGAGAGCGCGGCGCGATGTGCCTTGCTCTGATTACCGAGTTCCATAAGTGCCTCCTGTGCGTTTCGTTCGATCTGCCCCAAGGGTAGCCAAAACGGGAAAGTTTGTCGAGCAAAGCTGCTTAACATGAGGGAAAATTGCTTGTCAAAAGATTTTGACAAGCGCCTTTTCGCCCCGATATCAGCGGCTTGCCAGCTTTTCGCGCAGCCTTGCGATGCTTCGCTGCGGGGCGTCGATGGCTTCGCCCTGCGTTTCGTGCCAGTCGGCCTTTTCGATGGCGATGACCTTTTCGTAGTAGGTGATCGCCGTTTCATAGTCACCGCGAATTTCGCAGATCTGCGCGATGGCCTCGGCAGGGTCGACAAAGCGCGGGGGCGGCATGAGCGCCATCGCCTTTTCATAGTCCGCGATGGCCTCGTCGTAGTGAGCGAGCTTGGCGAGCTCGCTCGCGCGCATAACGTAGACCTCCCACGTGTCGGGATACTTTGCGCACATGGCCTCCCACTGCGCGAGCGCGTCGTCGGTGTGCCCCTCCTGCAAAAGGATACAGCCGAGGTAAAAGTCGTCGTTGTAGGTCGGCTTCAGGCGGTGCATTTTGTCCAAGACCTCGCGCGCCTCCGCGCAGCGGCGGTCGGCGATGAGAAGGTCCAGAAGCCACAGGTGCGCGCTGTGGTTCTCCGGATGCGCGGCGAGAAACTCCTGATAGAAGGCGATCGTGCGGTAGTGGTTCGTCGCGTTCCAGTCGAGGTACGCGCCGTGCTCGGCGTCGAAGATGGCGTTGTGCGCCTCCTTGCAGTCGGGATTCAGTGCGAGCGCCTGACGCGCGAGGGGAGAGGCGAGGTCATTGTATTCCCGTGCGCGCTTGCAGTAAAGCTCTGCGAGCAGCAGCGTCGCGCGCGGGCGCGTTTCCTCCTCGCGGCACTTTTCCTGCAAAAAGTGCTCCTCTTCGTCAAATTCCTGCTGTGTGAGAAAGCGCTTGTCCCAGAGCATATTGTCGATGCGGGCAAAGCGGCTCTCGTCCGTGAGGGAGAAGAGCGAGTCGATGCTCGTTCCCAGCGTGACGGACAGCGCGGGCAAAAGCTGAATATCGGGAAGCGAGCTGCCGTTTTCCCACTTGCTCACGGCCTGCGCGCTCACGTGGAGGGCTTTTGCAAGCTGATCCTGTGTCATGCTTTTGGAGAGGCGCAGCGTTTTGATCTTGCTGCCGATGTCGATGTTCATAAAGGCAAAACTCCGTTTCTATAAAGTGCGGACGTCCTTGATGAGTTCAGTATAGCCGATTGCAGGAAAACGCGCAATGGAGGGGGAGTTTCGCGCGCTCAAACGGCGGTTGAGCGCAAAAAGGACGGAAGATGCTTTTCTTCCGTCCTTTTTATGCAGTTCCAGTCGAATCAGTCGCCGACGCCGGGGTTCAGAACCTTGCCGACGTTCCACAGGTGCGCGACCTGCTGCGCGGCGGCCAGACGTTCCTCGGGGGACTCGTAGCTTGCGTGCGCGGTCTGCGCGCCGCAGTCGACACAGGTGACATAAACGCACCAGCCCTGCTCATCCTCCACCGTACCGGTGCCGCGGCAGTAGGGGCAGTCCTGCAATTCGATCTCATAAATCGGGTCCATGGTATCATCCTTTCCTACCGCGCAAAATTGACAGTTTGCGCGGAAATAACCTAATGACCGTAGTATAGCAGGGAAACGGGCGCTTTACAAGCAAGAAAATAGCAAAAATGGGGCGCTCGCAAGCGCCCCGCTTTTTACACGTTTGACGACGGAACAGGAAGCTGGTACTTTTCCACGTAGGATTCGTACGTCTGCTGGAAGCTGCCGTCGGCAGTCTTGGCCTGGCGCAGCGTTTCGTGCAGGTTGAGGTTATGCGCACGGGCGTCGATGACGCAGCCGGCGATGTTGGAGCAGTGGTCGGATGTGCGCTCAAGGTCGGTCAGAAGATCGGAGAGGACAAAGCCAGCCTCAATGCTGCAATGGCCCTGCTGCATGCGCAGGATGTGGCGCGTGCGCATCTGCTCTTTGAGCGTGTCGATGACCTGCTCGAGCGGCTCGACCTGTTGGGCGAGCGCGACGTCCTGCGAGGAGAAGGACTTGAGCGAGAGCGAAAGGATCTCGCGGATGGCGGAGGTGAGAATGGCGAGCTCGTTGAGGGCGCTGCCGGAGAACGTGAGGCCCTTTTGCTCCATCTCCTCAGCGGAGGAGAGAATGTTGACCGCGTGGTCAGAAATGCGCTCAAAGTCGCCGATGGTCTTTAAGAGTTCGGTCGCCTCCTCGCTCTCGTCGCGGCCCATTTTCTGCGTGCTGAGCTTGACGAGGTAGGTGCCGAGGATATCTTCATAGTGGTCGCAAAGCTCCTCATCGTCGTGGATGCTCTGGGCGAGCTCGGGCGTGTTGTGGTCAAGGGCGGTGAGAGCGTTGTTCAGCGCGCGCACGGCGCAGTCCGCCATTTCGCGGGCGACGGCGCGGCTCTGGCGAAGGGCGAGGGACGGGGTGGGGAGAAGACGCTCGTCGAGCTCGGTCGTCTTTTCACCCTGCGTCTGGGAATCGTCGGGGACGATGCGGCAGGCGAGCTTTTCAAGAAGGCCGCCCGCGGGCAGGAGCATGGCGGTGCAGAGGACGTTGAAGACCGAGTGTGTGACGGCGATGCCCGCCATGGTGGCGGATTCATCCAGCAGCGCGGGCGCAAAAGCCGCGCGCACAATGCAGAAGACCGTCAGCAGCACGACAACGCCGATGACATTGAAGAGAAGGTGAACGACCGCGGCGCGGCGGGCGTTTTTGTTCGTGCCGATGGACGACAGCATGGCCGTGACGGTCGTGCCGATGTTCTGGCCCATGATGATGGGAATGGCCGCGGCATAGCTCACCGAGCCCGTGACAGCGAGCGCCTGCAAAATACCGACGGACGCGGAGCTCGACTGGATGATGGCCGTGAGCAGCGCGCCGGCGAGCACGCCGAGGAGGGGATTCTGAAAGGCAACAAAGAGATTCGTGAACGCGGGGACGTCCTTGAGGCCCGCGACCGCGCCGCTCATCGTCTCCATGCCGAACATGAGCGTGGCAAAGCCGAGCAGGATCATGCCGGTGTCCTTTTTCTTGTTGTCCTTGCAGAACATGTAGTAGATGATGCCGATGAGCGCAAGGACGGGAGTGAAGGATGAGGGCTTTAAGAGCTTGATCCAGAAGTTGCCGGAGTCGATGCCGCCAAGGCTCAAAAGCCAGGCCGTGACGGTCGTGCCGACGTTGGCGCCCATGATGACGTTGATGGCCTGACGCAGCGTCATCAGGCCCGAGTTGACAAAGCCGACCACCATGACCGTGGTGGCGGACGAGCTCTGGATGATGGCCGTGATGCCAAGACCCGTTAAAAATCCGGCGAATACGCTGCCGGTCATCTTGTCGAGAAGGGAGCGGAGCTTACCGCCCGCGCGGCGCTCGAGCGCCTGGCCCATCAGGTTCATGCCGAAGAGGAACAGGCACAGCCCGCCGATCATCGTGAGCACATTGAAAATATCCATATTTTCTATCTTTCCTTTTTTCTTTTTTGAGACTCTATTTATAACCAAGTAATAGTTTACGCGCCAAATGTCAAAACTGCCAGAGGAGAATTGTAAAATCTATGTAAAATACACAGCGGCGACGAAATGCGGCGTGATTTGTGTCATGTTGCACAGTTTTTTCCGCATGAACTGGAAAAAAGTGCAGACACTAAGCGCAGCATTCGCCGCGGCGTCTGCCTCCGCGGCAAAAAGCAACTTGAAATGTCGGAGGAATCGTATGAAAAAAGACTTTATCGACACCAATGAATTCACAAAGCAGGAACTGCTCGACATCATCGACTTGTCGCTCGCCATCAAAAAGGCCATTAAGGCGGGCTACTATCCGCCCCTGATGCGCAACATGACGCTCGGCATGATCTTCCAGCAGTCGAGCACCCGCACGCGCGTGTCGTTCGAGACGGCCATGAGCCAGCTCGGCGGCCACGCGCAGTATCTCGGCCCTGGCATGATCCAGCTCGGCGGCCACGAGACCATCGGCGACACGGGCAAGGTGCTCTCGCGCCTGGTCGACGTGGTCATGGCCCGCGTCATCGAGCACAAGACGATCGTTGAGCTCGCCGATGCGTGCACGATCCCGGTCATCAACGGCATGAGCGACTACAACCACCCCACGCAGGAGATCGGCGACCTGTGCACCATCAAGGAGAACCTGCCCGAGGGCAAGCGGCTGGAGGACTGCAAGGTCGTCTTCGTCGGCGACGGAACGCAGGTGTGCGCGTCCCTCGGCTTCATCACTACGAAGCTCGGCATGCACTTTGTGCACTACGGCCCGGAGGGCCACCAGCTGAACGCCGACCACAAGCGCATTCTGGAGGCCAACTGCAAGCTCTCCGGCGGCAGCTGGGCCGTCACGGACGAGCGCGACGCCGTGCGCGGCGCGGACTTTATCTATACTGACGTCTGGTACGGCCTGTATGAAAACGAGATGCCGAAGGAAGAGCGCGTGCGCGTCTTTGCCGATTACCAGGTCAACCGTGAGCTCATGCAGCTCGGCGCGCTCGGCTGCAAGTTCCTGCACTGTCTGCCTGCTACGCGCGGCGAGGACGTGACTGACGAGGTCGCCGACTCCGCCGCCTCCCTCTGCTGGGAGCAGGCCGGCAACCGCCTGACGGCCATGCGCGGCCTGCTGGTGTATTTCACGCGCTGCCGCCGCGTCCCGACGGAGCTGGAGCTTGCCGCGGCGCAGGAGGAGCTCGACACCTTCCTCGACGCGCGGCTCGGCGGCTGCTGACCGGCTGCCAAAGGAGCAGACACCATGGAAGAACGCAAAAAATTCCGCCTTGCGGACGTCGTCCTCTCGGTCATCTGCGTCGTGTTCGTGGCGGAGGCGGCGGCGCCCGTCGCCTCCATCGGCAACAGCCAGTATTTCTGGTGGGTGTTCATGATGATTGCCTTCCTGCTGCCGTACGGCATGATCTCGTCCGAGCTCGGCACGACGTATACCGGCGACGGCGGGCTCTATGACTGGATCAACAAGGCGTTCCCGCGCTCGAAGTGGGGCGCGCGCGCCTCGTGGTACTACTGGATCAACTTTCCGCTGTGGATGGCCTCACTCGCCGTCGTGTGCCCGGGGCTGCTCGGCGTGCTCACAGGGCTGCAGTTCGGGTGGCTGGCAAAGCTGCTCATCGAGCTCGCCTTCATCTGGATCGTCACGTGGATCGCATTTTACCCCGTGTGCGACAGCATCCTCATCCTCAACATCAGCGCCGCCATCAAAATGATCCTCGCGCTGACGGTCGGCGTGCTCGGCATCGTCTACGTCGTGAAAAACGGCTTTGTCAACGACATGGCCTTCCGCACGTTCCTGCCGGGGTTTGACCTGCACAGCCTGTCGTATATCTCGGTCATCATCTTCAACTTCCTGGGCTTCGAGGTCGTGTGCACGTATGCCGACAATATGCGCGACCCCAAGCGCCAGATCCCGCAGGCCGTCGTCACCGGCGGCATCGTCATCGCGCTCATCTACCTGTTTTCGGCCTTCGGCATCGGCGCGGCCATCCCCACGCACGAGATCAGCGAGGATTCGGGCCTCATCGACGCCGTTTCGCTCATGACCGGCCGCACGAGCGGCTGGTTCGTCGGCGCGGTGGCGCTGCTGTTTCTCGTCACGCTGTTCGGCAACATGATCTCGTGGTCCATGGGCGTGAACTCCACGGCGGCCTACGCCGCCGAAAACGGCGACATGCCCGCGATCTTTGCAAAGCGCTGGGCGAAAAACGACATGCCCATCGGCTCCGCGCTCACGAGCGGCATCGTGGCGAGCGTCGTGTGCATCCTCGGCATCATCATCGAGCTGCTCTCGCCGGATTCGTCCCTGTTCTGGAGCTTTTTTGCGCTCAACCTCGTCATGCTCCTGCTGAGCTATGCGCCCGTGTTCCCGGCGTTTTTGCGCCTGCGGGAGATCGACCCCGATTCCGAGCGGCCGTTTCGCGTGCCGGGCGGGCGCGGGATGCTGCGCGTGCTGGCTTATGTGCCCATGGCGCTCATCCTCATCTCGATCTTCTTCACGGCGGTGCCGCTGTCGTTCGATACGGACACGCTCTCGTACTATCTGCCGATCACGATCGGGTCGATCCTCAGCATCGTCATCGGCGAAATTCTCATCGCGGCGCGTGCGCGCCGGCATCATTCTTAGGAGGAAAACGTTATGGCAAAACGAATCACCGGCTCTACGCCGAAGCTCGACGGCTACCGGATGCCTGCGGAGTTTGAGCCGCAGGCCGGCGTCTGGATGCTCTGGCCGGAGCGCAACGACAACTGGCGCGACGGCGCCAAGCCCGCACAGAAAGCCTTTCTGGACGTGGCCACGGCCATTTTGCAGTTTGAACCCGTGACGGTCTGCGTCTCCCCGGCGCAGTACCAGAATGCGCGCGAGCGCCTGCCGCGCGCCGTGCGCGTCGTCGAGATGGCGAGCAACGACGCCTGGATCCGCGACTGCGGGCCGACGTTTCTCGTCAACGGCAACGGCGGCGTGCGCGCCGTGGACTGGACGTTCAACGCCTGGGGCGGGCTGGTCGACGGGCTCTATTTCCCGTGGGATCTCGACGATCAGGTCGCGCAGAAGGTCTGCGAGATCGAGCGCGTCGATTCCTACCGCACCGAGGGCTTCGTGCTCGAGGGCGGCTCCATCCACGTCGACGGCGAGGGCACCGTGCTCACGACCGAGATGTGCCTGCTGTCCGAGGGGCGAAACCCCGACATGGACCGCGGCGCGATCGAGCGCATGCTCTGCGACTATCTCGGCTGCGAGAAGGTGCTCTGGCTGCGCGACGGCATCGACCCCGAGGAGACCAACGGCCACATCGACGACGTGGCCTGCTTCATCCGCCCGGGCGAGGTCGCCTGCATCTGGACGGACGACCCGCAAAACCCGTTCTATCAGCCGGCGCGCGACGCCTACGACACGCTCTCGCAGGCGACGGACGCCAAGGGCCGCAAACTGAAGGTGCACAAGCTTTGCCTGACGCAGCAGCCCTGCCTGCTGCAGGGCGCGGCGACGATCGACGCCGTGGAGGGCACGATCCCGCGCGAGGACGGCGAGGTCGCCATCGCGTCGTATATGAACTTCCTCATCGTCAACGGCGGCGTCATCCTGCCGCAGTACGGCGACGCGAACGACGCGCTCGCCGTGCAGCAGGTGCAGGCCATGTTCCCCGACCGCCGCGTGGTCGGCGTGCAGACGCGCGAGGTCGCGTTCGGCGGCGGGAACATCCACTGCATCACGCAGCAGCAGCCCGCGCCGCAGCACAGGTGACGCCATGGCCAGAATCGTCATTGCTCTCGGCGGCAACGCGCTCGGCAGCACGCCGGCGGAGCAGCGCGACCGCGTGGCCGCCGCGTGCCCGGCGCTCGTCGGGCTCATCCATCAGGGCCACGAGATCATCATCAGCCACGGCAACGGCCCGCAGGTCGGCATGATCCAGGCGGCGTTCGACACCGCCGCGAAAACGAACCCCAAGGTCGCGCCCATGCCGCTGCCGGAGTGCACGGCCATGAGCCAGGGCTATATCGGCTACCACCTGCAGCAGGGCATGCGCCGCACGCTGCGCGCCAATGGTATGCCCTGGCAGGTGGCGACGGTCGTCACGCAGGTCGTCGTCGACCCGGACGACCCCGCGTTCGGCGAGCCGACAAAGCCCATCGGCGCGTTTTACGATGAGGCCGCCGCGCAGCAGATGATGCGTGACGATCCGTCCCTGCGCATGCGGGAGGACTCCGGCCGCGGCTGGCGGCGCGTCGTCGCCTCGCCGAAGCCGGTGGATATTGCCGAGCGGCGCTCGATTCTGAACCTGCTCGACAGTGAGTATATCGTCATCGCCTGCGGCGGCGGCGGTGTGCCCGTCGTGCGCGACGCGCACGGGGACTACTACGGCGTGGACGCCGTCATCGACAAGGACTTTGCCTCCGCGTGCCTGGCCGAAGCCGTCGGCGCGGACTATCTGTTCATCCTCACGGCGGTCGACCACGTCTGCCTGAACTTCGGCACGCCGGAGCAGCGGGCGCTCGACGAGCTGCACGTGGATGAGGCGGAGACCTACCTGCGCGCCGGGCAGTTCGGCGCCGGCTCCATGCAGCCGAAGGTGGCCGCGGCCGTGCAGTTCGTGCGCAGCGGCTGGCGGCGGCGCGCCGTCATCGCCTCGCTCGAGCAGGCCCCGGCCGCCATGCGCGGCGAGAGCGGCACACGCATCGTGCCGTAAAAGCAAACAGAAACCCGGCCTTTCCCAGTGCGGGAAAGGCCGGGTTTTCTCAGCCGGGCAGCTCCAGGATCGCCATCTCGATGAAGGCGCTCGTGAGCTTTTGCACCATCTGATCCTCCGTCTCCGTCTTGCCGTGCTCGACCCAGACGGTCAGCACGCCGATCATGGACGACGTGATGATGGCGACGAAATAATCAAACCGCGCGGGATCGCCCGCCATCGGCTGCAGTGCCTGGATCAGGCCGGAGCTGCGGCGCAGACTGTCGAACAAAATGTCCGTCCGGTGGATCTGCACGAGCGCCTCGAGCACCGCGCTGTTGCGAAACCAGTACTGAAATACCGCCTTGGCCAGACTGCCGCGCTGCTCGGGCGGCAGGGCGTTGTACTCGGAGAATACGGCTTGAAACCCGCGGTCGCACAGCAGCGCCAGCACGTCCTCGAGGCAGTCGAAGTTGCGGTAAAACGTCGAGCGGCTCACCGTCGAGGCGCGCTGCACGTCCGTGATCGTGATGCGCGCGAACGGTTTTTCTTTCATGCAGGCCAAAAGGCCCGCGCAAATAAGCTCCGTAGACGCCCGCGCGCGTTTGTCGTTCTTGATGTGGTACATTTTGGCCTCCAGCGTTCTATATTTTACGGTACTATTGTATCGCAAAAAAGTTTGATGTACAATAGGGACGATCAAAATTTAAGGGAGTGTTTCACATGAGCGAAAATGTGATCTTCTGCTACTCTGGCACCGGCAACTGTCTCGACATGGCGAAAACCATCGCCCGGGAGCTGGGCGACACGGACATCATCCTTATGCGCAAAGAGCCCGCGGTCACGGACGTGCGTGACGCCAAGCGCGTCGGCTTCGTCTTCCCGTGCTACGGCGGCGGTCTGCCCGGCGGCGTGGAGGAGTCGCTGCGCAAGATCCAGGTCGGCCTCACGGCGTATACATTCGGCGTCTGCCAGTACGCGGGCTACATGGGCTCCGGCCTGTACAAGCTCAACAGCATCATCCCCCTGCGCTACTGGACGGCCGTGTCGCACCAGTGCACGTGCATCTGGCTGCTGCCGCACAGCGTGATGCTGCCGCCGGTGACGCCCGCCATGGCGCAGCGCCGCGCGGACAAAAAGGCAAAGCAGATCGCGCAGGATGTTCTTGCCCGGGCGGTCTCGCCCAAGGCCCCGCCGAAAAAGCCCATCAACCAGCTCGAGAGCAGCATCTGGCCGAAGATCGTGGCCGGCAAGGCGCAGAAGTTTGCCGTCAGCGATGCGTGCGTCGCCTGCGGTCAGTGCGCCCGGCTCTGCCCGCGCGGCAACATCCGCATCGAGGGCGGCCGCGCCGTCATCGGCGGCAACTGCATCCAGTGCCTGAGCTGCCTGCAGTACTGCCCGCAGCAGGCCATCTCGATCGGCAGGATCACCGACCGCCGCGAGCACTATCACAACCCCAACGTGACCGCCGCGGAACTGACCGAGTCGGTCATCCACGTCGACTGAGACGTTTTTTCTACATAACACAG
>ERZ773113.1093-NODE-1093-length-13852-cov-4.046024_pt1 | contig 13852 bp, 6 predicted proteins | sample MGYA00580565_ERZ773113 | MGnify/ENA primary metagenome ERZ773113 (study PRJEB29015, sample SAMEA2737827) | human gut metagenome | biome: human gut; feature: human-associated habitat; material: faeces | place: China | collected 2012 ...
TACGCGCGAGGGCCGGGTATGCCCGGCCCCTACTGTGCAGTCACAATTAAAACAGGAGCAAAAACCATCCATCATGAGCACCACCTCAAAATCCAAAACCATGATCGAAGGGCCGCTGGCCAAACAAATTCTGCTGGTCAGCCTGCCGCTGGCTTTATCCAACCTTTTACAAATTCTGTTCAACATGTCCGACGTTGCCGTTGTGGGCCGGTTCGCCGGCTCCACGGCACTCGGCTCCGTGGGCTCGACGGCGACGTTTGTCACACTGTTCACCGGCTTTCTGATCGGCTTGAGCAATGGCGTCAACGTGCTGGTCGCCCGCTTTTACGGTGCCGGGCACCCCAAGGACGTCAGCAAGACCGTCCATTCGGCGCTGCTGGTCAGTCTGGCCGCCGGTGTGCTGCTGCTGTTCGTCGGCCTGTTCGGCTCGCCTGCGCTGCTGGAGCTGCTGAACACCAAAGAGGACCTGCTGCCCGGTGCGATTTTGTACCTGCGGGTCTACTTTCTCGGTATGCCGGCGCTGGCGCTCTACAACTTCGGCAACGCAGTGTTCAGCGCTATCGGCGAGACAAAAAAGCCGCTGGCCTACCTGTCGTTTGCGGGCGTGCTGAACATCCTGCTCAACCTGTTTTTCGTCATCGTCTGCAAGCTCGATGTCGCCGGTGTCGCGCTGGCCAGCACGATTGCCCAGTGCGTCTCGGCAGGGCTGATCCTGCACGCGCTGACAAAGGTCAGCGATTGCTATGCGCTGGATTTCCGCAAGGTAAGGCTGGACCTCAACATGACAAAGCGCATCCTGATGCTGGGCGTGCCCGCGGGCCTGCAAAACGCGATCTTTGCGATTGCCAACCTCTTTATTCAGGCGGGCGTCAACTCCTTCGACTCGCTGATGGTCAAGGGCAACTCCGCCGCAGCTAACGCCGACGCGATGATTTATGACGCTATGGCGGCGTTTTACATGGCCTGCGCCAGCTTTATGAGCCAGAACTACGGCGCGGGCAAGCTGGACCGCGTCAAGAAAAGCTACTTCATCGCGCTGGCCTACTCGTTTGGCCTGGGCGCGGTTCTGGGCGGCGGGCTGCTCGTCTTTGGGCGGCAGTTCCTGGCGCTGTTCACGACCGAGAGCGCTGTCATCGACGCGGGCATGAAGCGCATTATGGTCATGGGCTGGGCCTACTGCACCTCGGCGTTCATGGACTGCACGATTGCCGCCTCCCGCGGCCTCGGCAAGACGGTAGGGCCGACGGTCATCGTAATTCTGGGGTCCTGCGTATTCCGCGTTGCGTGGGTCTACACGATCTTTGCCCACTTCCACACGATCCCGGCGCTCTACCTGCTGTATCCCTGCTCCTGGGCGCTGACCGCCGCCGCAGAGATCGTCTATTTTGTGTTCAGCTACCGCCGCGCCGCTCTCCGTCTGCAGGAGCGCGATGCGCTGGCGCAGATGTGAGAGCAGGGGAGAGGGCTGCTGTCATTTGCTGCATATCCAAAAAAATTACTAAAACAGTCTGTCATGTATATTTTGTATACCAGATATACAGAAAATACTTTTTACATACACCACTCCCACGTGTATAATAGTCGATGCAAGTAAAAGAGGAGTGGAAAAGTATGCAGTATACGGACCTGACAAGAAAGGAATTGCAGCGGGAGTACAGCCGCCTGACACGGAAGTACACGGACTTTATCCGCCAGCCGGTGGAGCTGGACCTGACAACGGAGGATCCGCTGCCGGGCTGCGCGAACCGCCGTGCGGTGAAGCATTTTGGCACTGTGCTGGGCAAGGAGCTGCGCGATACCGGCGCAGCCCACCCCGCCCAAGCACCGGACGCCGTGGCGGCCCTGGCCACGATGCCCGGCTGTGCCCACCGCACAGTGGAGTTGTGCCGCAAAGCAGGTGTCCGCTTTGACGCCATCGACCACTGCACGGTGCTGGCGCGCACGATCCCGGAGGATATCCGGTCCGACGAGCTGACCCACGTTGCCAGCGTCTTTGCTGTCAGTGCCCGCATGGCTGCATTGGAGAGCCTGCAGGGAACGCTGATGAGAGCGTAAGACCGTCTTGCCGCCCCGTAAACCAAAAACCCGCATTGGCATTCAAAACCAATGCGGTTTTTTTATTGGTGCGCGTGGCGGTAGGAAGTGTCAGCCGAAGGCAGCGGAAAACCGATAAGAATGGAAATCCGCGGCTTTCCTTGCAATTTTCCGGCGAACATGCTACATTTAGTATAAAAACAAAAGGGGGCGTGCCGGGTATGATTCGTTTGGCCCTTGTCGAAGACGACGAGCTCTACCGCAGCCAGCTGCGCGAATATATTGACAAATACAGCGCGGTGTCGGGCGAAAAATTTCCCGTGACAGAATTTTCCGACGGCGACGAGATCGCACTTGGCTATAAGGCTGTCTATGACATCATCCTGATGGACATCGAGATGAAATTTATGGATGGCATGATGGCTGCCGAGGAGATCCGCAAGGTCGACACCGAGGTTATCATTATCTTCATCACAAATTCGCCGCAGTATGCCATCAAGGGCTATGCCGTCGATGCGCTGGACTATGTGCTGAAGCCGGTCAGCTACTATGCGTTTTCGCAGAGACTTGGCCGCGCCGTGGAGCGCGTGGCGCGCCGCGCACGGCACTTTTTGCAGATCAATGCCCACGGCACGGCACATAAGCTGGACACCTCGGCCATTTATTGGATCGAGAACTGCGGGCATGACTTGGTGTTTCACACGGCGGAAGGGGAGGTGACCGCCCCGGGCTCCATGACGGAGACCGAGGAAAAATTGGCGCAGGACAGTTATTTCCGCGTAAACAAGGGCTGCCTTGTGAATCTGGAACACGTTGACCGAATGGACGGTGAGGATGCCGTCGTCCACGGAGACCGTGTGCCGCTGGCCCGAGCGCGGCGCAAGGCATTTCTGGATGCACTGAACGACTATATCAACGGGGCAGGGTGACGATATGCCGCTGAAAATTCCTTATTATGAGATGGATATTCCGCGCCTTGTCACGGCGCTGGCAGACTGGCTGGCCTGCCTTTTGTACCTGCGGTTTCTGCCTCCGCGCTACGGCGGGGTCAAACGTGCGGCGCTGTACGGCGGTGCATTGGCGGCATTGGCACTCTACCTTGTGGCCACCGACGGCTTTAACGGCTGGCGGTTCAATGTGCTGTACGCGGTTTCTGTCGCACTTATGCTGCTTTTTATGGCGGCGGCCACCCGTGCAGACCGCTGGCAGGTGGGGTATTTCTGCACGCGGGCGTTTATTCTGGCGGGTTTTGCCGGGGCGCTGACATGGCAGATGTATGTATATTTTGCGCGTTACATCGCAGCATTGCAAAGCCTGCCTGCGTTGGTGCTCTTTATTGCGGCGGGGTTCGGCATCATCTTCGGCCTGATGTGGCTTCTGGAGGATGGCGGCAGCACGGGCAGCATTCAGTTTGACATTCGGCCCCGCACGACCTGCATCGCGGCGGTCATGGCGGCGGCCATCTACATTTTGTCCAGCATCAGCTATACGCAGCTGAACACGCCGTTTTCGGCCCGCGGCACGATGGAAATTTACACAATGCGCACGGTTGTCTACTTCGGCGGCGTGGCGCTGCTGTTTGCATATCAATCGCAGCTGCGAGATTTATTGACACAGCGCGAGGCGGATGCCTTGCGGAACATGCTGCACATCCAGTATGAAAACTACAAAATCCGGCAGGAGAGTATTGACCTCATCAACCAAAAATATCATGACTTGAAGCACCAAATTGCGGTGCTTCGCGCCGAGAGCGGCGAGAAACGCAATGCCGTGCTGGACAATATGGAGCAGGAAATCAAAGCCTACGAGGCGCAGAACGACACCGGCAATAAGGTGCTGGACACGGTGCTGACAGGCAAAAGTCTGACCTGCCGCACCAAAAACATTCAATTGACCTGCGTGGCTGACGGCACAGCGCTGGACTTTATGGACGTTATGGACATCAGCAACCTGTTCGGCAATGCGCTGGACAACGCAATCGAGAGCACCGACAAAATCACAGACCCGGAGCGCAGGCTCATCCACCTGAGCGTGGCGAGGCAAAAAGGCTTTGCGGCCATCCGCATTGAAAACTGCTTTGACGGTGAGCTGAAATTTGAGAAGGGCCTGCCCGTCACGACGAAAAAGGATGTCTTGTACCATGGCTTCGGTGTAAAAAGCATACAAAACGCCGCCGCAAAATACGGCGGTACCGCGACAATTACGACCCGCGAGGGTTGGTTTGAGCTGCGCGTGCTGATTCCGCTGGGGCAGCCGCAGCAAGAATAAAAAATGAAGTTTTACGCCCCCTGTATCGGCAAACGCCGTGCAGGGGGCGTTGTTTTTGCGGAAAAAGTCTATGTTTGGATGCCACATTGAGCAATGTGTACAAAATACAAGCGCAAAACCTTGTGAAACCTGACGAAACCAAAAACCGTTTGTGCGAAAAAGAGCGCATTTCGTGCAAATTATGCGCCGCCGCACGATTCTTGTGGTATGGTAGGCTTACAGAAAAAAGAAGAATCTCCGGACGGGCTGCCCGTCCGACGAAGGAGGAGAACACATGTTTGAAATCACACGCCTGACGGTGGAGCATCTGGCCGCCGGCTGCGTGACCGACTGCTCCACACCCCGCATCGGGTTTTCCCTGAGCAGTGACCGCCGGGGCGCACAATTGGCTGACGCCGAGTTGACCGTCGGCGACTGGTCCGCCCATGTGACCAGCGGCCAGAGCGCTGCCTACGTCGGCCCTGCGCTGCTGCCGTTCACCACCTACAGCGTGCGCCTGAACGCCACCGACGACGCAGGCGAGACCGCCACCGCCACCACTGCCTTTGAGACAGGCCGCATGGAGACGCCCTGGAAGGGCCGGTGGATCAGCGACCCGAGTTACCACTTCACCGAGGCAAAGGTCAGCCCCGTGCCGATGGTTTTCCGCAAGGAAATCACAACGAACAAACCCATTGCCCGCGCGCGCCTCTACGCCACAGCCATGGGCATCTACGAGGCCGAGCTGAACGGCCAAAAGCTGGGCGAGCAATACTTCGCCCCCGGCTTCACGAGCTACAAGTCCTATTTGCAGTATCAGACCTACGATGTAACGGCACTTTTTACAGGAAATGACACGCTGACCTTCACGGTTGCAGGCGGCTGGGCGGTGGGCAGCTTTGTGTTTACCCGCAAAAACCGCGTGACCGCTGACCGTCAGGCTCTGCTGGCCGAGCTGCGCATTGAGTACATGGACGGCACGACGGAGACCATCGGCACCGACGCTACATGGCAGGTCAGCGAGAGCGGCCCCGTGCGGATGGCAGATCTGTATGACGGCGAGACCTACGATGCCACGCAGGAAATCAGCGATTGGCACAACGCCGCGCCCGAGACGCTGAAAGTCACCCCCGCCATCACGGCGGACTACGGTGCCCCGGTCAAGGCCCACGAGGTGCGCAAGCCTGTGGCCGTGATGACCGCCCCCGACGGCGAGACGATTTACGACTTCGGCCAGAACCTTGCGGGTGTTGTCCGCATCAAATTCAACGGCAAGGCCGGGCAGGTCGTGACCGTGCGCCACGCCGAGATCCTGAACCCCGACGGCAGCTTAAACACGACCTTCCTGCGCACGGCCAAGGCCACGGCGACCTACACCTGCCGCGACGGCGAGCAGACCTACAGCCCGCGGTTCAGCTATATGGGCTTCCGCTATGCGGGGGTCAAGGGCGTCGATGCGAAGGATCTGGAAATCGAGGCCGTGGCGCTCTACTCCGATGTGGAGCACAGCGGTTCCTTCCGCTGCTCCGATGAGATGCTGAACAAACTGCAGTCCAACATTACATGGGGCGCCAAATCGAATTTCGTTGATATACCGACGGACTGTCCCCAGCGCGACGAGCGCATGGGCTGGACCGGAGACATTGCCGTGTTCTCGCCCACCGCGCTGTACAACTTTGAACTGAGCCGCTTTTTGGAGAAGTGGCTGCGCGATGTCAAGGCCGAGCAGCTGCCCACCGGCGGCATCCCCAACACCGTGCCTGTGCAGGGCTACGGTTTCCCCGCCACAATGCCCGAGATGGCCGTGGACTGGTGGGGCGACGCCTGCGTGCTGGTGCCATGGGCTCTATACGAGGCCACGGGCAGCCTGGATGTGCTGCGTATGATGTACCCCACCATGCAGAAATACGTCAAGGCGTGCTGCTTCTGGGCCGGATTCGGCATCGGCAAGCACCGTTACATCTGGCACACGCCGTCGGTGCTGCATTTTGGCGACTGGGTCGCCCCCGATGTGCCGAAGATGAGTCAGTGGCAGGCCCGCAGCAAGTACACCGCCACGGCGTCCCTGTGCAACACCAGCGGCACACTGGCGAAAATTGCACGCATCCTTGGCAAGACCGAGGACGCCGCCAAGTACAAGGAGCTGAGCCGTAAGGTGGCCGATGCCTATTGCAGTGTGCTGACCGACGGCAACGGCAAGACGAAGGAAGAATTCCAGACCGCCTATGTGCTGCCGCTGTACTTGAATATGTTCCCTGAAAACGTCAAGGCGAAGGCTGCCGAGAATCTGGTCAAGCTGGTTGAGAAGAACGACTACAAGATCGGCACAGGCTTCCCGGGCACGCCGTACATCCTGTTTGCGTTGGCCGACAACGGCCACGCCGACACTGCCTACAAGATGCTGCTGAACACACAGTGTCCCAGCTGGCTGTATGAGGTCCGCGTGGGCGCAACCACGGTTTGGGAGCGTTGGGACGGTCTGGACGAGAACGGCGAGTGCCCAATCGGCGACGACGGCACCGACATGATGATCTCGTACAACCACTACGCCAGCGGCGCGGTGGGCGCGTTCCTCTACCGCCGTGTGCTGGGTGTGGAGCCTACCGAGGCCGGGTACCGCAAGTTCAAGTTTGCGCCGGTGGTCGGCGGCGACATCACCGAGGCTGAAGGCACGGTGGGCACGCCCTACGGCGTGATCAAGGCTGCATGGAAGATTGCGGACGGCGAGATGACGATGACCGTGGCGGTGCCCGTCGGCACCGAATGCACCGTTGTGCTGCCGAGCAGGGAAGAAAAAGTGCTTGGCAGCGGGGAATATACCGTTACGGCAAAGGCGTAAAGGCATGGCATAAACAAATTTCTTATATATACAAAGAAGGAGTGACTCTCTATCATGTCAACCTCGAAATCCAACTTCTGGTCCTCGCCGCTGACGAAGTCCCGTATCACCAGCGACGACGTCAAGATGCCGGAAATGCTGCTGGGCTATTTTATCGGCCCCTTCGGCGCACTGCTTTCCTCGGGCATCTTCACCAGCATCCTGCAGAACTACTTCACCGATGTCCTCAAGCTTGATCTTGGCTTTTTGACGACCTTGCAGCTGGTCTCCACGGTGCTCATCGTGGCGTCCAACCTCATCGTCGGTCAGCTGATTGAGCACACCAAGGCTCTGGCCGGCAAGGCACGCCCGTGGATCCTGCTCTCCGCGCTGACCCTTTCCGTCGCCAGTGTGCTGATGTTTATCGTGCCGTTTGAGGGCATGGCCAAGATGGTCTGGATCGCCATCGCGTACAACCTGTACTACGCAGTCGCTTACCCCATCTACAACACCGCCAACTCCACCATGATCCCCGTTTCCACCCGTGACAGCAAGCAGCGCGGTGCGCTGGCTTCCTTCACCAACGTGGCGGGTCTGGGCGTTATGGGCTGCGGCTCGATGGTATTCCCGATGCTCGTTTCCTTCGCGCTGAAGGAGAACCAGCACCTGTGGTTCCTCACCATGCTGGCCGTCGCCATCTTCAGCGCACTGACCATCTACCTGCAGTTCCTCTTCACCCGTGAGCGCGTCACCGAGGAAGGCCGCGCCGACACCGAGACCCCTGCCAAGTCCGCCACGCTGGGCGAGCAGCTCAAGGCCGTTACCGGTGACCGCATGTGGTGGATCGTCATGGCGTTCTATATGCTGTTCCAGTGGAGCGGCGCGATGAAGAACGGCTCCATGAGCTACTTCTGCAAATGGGTTCTGGACAACACTTTCTTCGGCACGGCGGACGCATGGGGTGCCTCCCAGGGCCTGCTCAGCATCATGGGCGCTATCCCGATGGCCGTGGCTGCGGTCTTTGTGGTACCTCTGGCCAACAAGTTCGGTAAGCGTCTGGTCTGCGGCGGCTTCATGCTGCTGGGTGCCGTGGGCGGCATCATCGCAGGTCTGGGCGGCGGCAACATCGTGCCGGTTGCCATCGGCGTGGCCCTCAAGTGTCTGGGTTCTTCCCCGGCCTGCTATCTGATCCTGGCCATGATTGCCGACGTTATCGACCACATTGAGTACCGCACCGGCATCCGCACCGACGGTCTGACCATGAGCATCTACAGCTCCCTTATGGTCGCCGCCACGCCGATCTGCAACTCCATTTTCAGCGCCATGCTGAACGGCAGCGGCTATAACCAAGCCGCCGACGTCGCTCTGGGCACCGCCGCCCAGACCGCCAGTGTGCAGACCGCGATTTCTGTCAGCTATATCTGGGTCGAGACCGTCTGCTATATCATCGGCGCCGTCATCCTGATCCTGTTCTGGACGGTTGAGAAAAACCTGCCCGAGGAGCAGAAGGCTATCAAGGAACGCAGCAAGAAGTAACGCGCCCTACACGCGATTACGATATACACAAGGATACACAAGGAGGAAAAACATGAGTAAGAAAAAATCCGGCCGCCGCGTCTGGCGCGGCGTGACCACGGCCACGGCGTCGCTGCTGGCGCTCAGTGTCTGCGCCTCGACCGTCGTGGACGGATTCCGCACTGACATTGACAAGTTCCTGGGCACCAAGAGCACCAAGCTCGTGACCGAGAACTCCGACGGCACTGACCTGTATACTTTCAAATCCGACTACACCTCCACTACCGAGCTGCTGCACGGCATTCAGGACGTGGGTGAGCGGATGAGCGAAGAGGGCAGCGTCCTGCTGAAGAACAACGGCGCACTGCCGCTGACGCAGGATGAGACCCAGAAAATCACACTGCTTGGCTTCTCGAGCTACTATCCCGTTCAGGGCGGCGACATGGGTTCCAGTCTTGTGGAGAACACCGGCACGGATGCCGATACAGTCGATATGGTCGGTGCCTTCAAGGCAAAGGGCTTTGGTCTGAACCAGACTGTGGCCGATATGTACGAGGCCCTGCAGCCTACCTTCAAGTCCGAAGTCCAGAGCTGGGGCGGTACGATTGAGTACAACCACATCACGGCTCCCTCCACGACCGGCGTTTTCTCCAGCAAGGAGCCGAGTCAGGCTGCGCTGGACGGCCAGAACGCCGCTTGGAAAGACAGCATGAACGACAACAACGTGATGATCGTCACGATTGCCCGCGCCGCCTCTGAAAACGGCAGCTACAACCCCGGCACCGCCGGTGTTGATCCCACCCAGAACCTGAACCAGACTGACCCGCTGGGCCTGTCCGACGACGAGCGCGACCTCATTAATGCAGCCGTCACCGCCAAGGCGGCCAACGGCGGCAAGGTCATCGTCCTTTTGAATAATGCCAGCGCCATGGAGGTGCAGGAGATTGAGGACAACGTCGGTGTTGACGCCATCCTGCAGGTCGGCCTGCCGGGCGGCTACGGCTTCTACGGTGTGGCCGACATTCTCTCCGGTGCGGTCAGCCCCTCCGGCCATCTGACCGATACCTATGCCGTCAAGAACGCAAACTCTCCCGCTGCACAGAACTTCGGCGACCTGCAGTGGACCAATGCCAACCCCGATATTAAGATGAATGATGCCATTGTCGAGGCAGAAAACATCTACATCGGCTACAAGTACTATGAGACCCGTTACTTTGACACCGTTATGAACCAAGGCAACGCTTCCTCCACCGTGGGCTCCTCCACTGGCAGCGCTTGGAACTATGACGATGAGGTTACTTATCCGTTCGGCTACGGCCTGTCCTACACCACCTTCACCCAGACTTTGGATGATCTGAATGTGGACCTTGAGAACGAGACCGTCACCGCCAAAGTGACCGTCACCAACACCGGCAGCGTGGCCGGCAAGGATGTTGTGCAGCTGTATGTCAGCCTGCCCTACACCGACTACGACAAGGAACACGGCGTCGAGAAGGCCGCTGTCCAGCTGCTGGACTACGGCAAGACCGCAGAGCTCGCCCCCGGCGCTTCCGAGACCGTGACCATCACCGCTGATATGCAGAATATGGCCAGCTGGGATTCCACGGCTGACAACGCCGCAGGCACCAAGGGCTGCTACATTCTCGATGCAGGCGACTACTACTTCACCATCGGCAACGGCGCACACGAGGCTGTGAACAATGTACTGGCCGCAGAGGGTCAGAGTGTGGACGGCAGCGCCGACAAGGCCAAGAGCTGGACGCTCGATTCCTTTGACAGCACGACCTTTGCCACGACCAAAAACGGCACCGCCGTTGAGAACCAACTGGCCGACATGGACATCAACAGCTGGCTGCCCGGCACTGCTACCTATCTGACCCGTGCCGACTGGGAAGGCACTTTCCCCAAGACCTATAAGAATCTGACCGCCTCCGATGAGATGCTCGACATTCTGGACAATGACATCTATGAGATCAACGCAAACGGCGATCCGTCCACCGTCACCTTCGGTGCCGACAACGGCCTGACTCTGGCGGACCTGAAGGGTGTCACTGACCTTGATGATGAGCGCTGGAGTCTGCTGATGGATCAGCTCACCCTGGAGGAGGGCATGATTCGTCTGGGTCTGGGCGGCACTTCCACCAAGGCCATCGAGTCTATCATGAGCCCCGAGACCATCCAGAACGATGGCCCCAACGGCATCTACAGCTATCCTCTCGGCCAGTATGCCAACACCGACAAAACCAGTACCGACCCCTGCGCCGTGGATGCCAACGACCCCAACCTCGCATACAAATTCGGCACGATGGTCAACGAGACCGTCATTGCCCAGACCTTCAACAAAGACCTCGCCAACGAGTACGGCAAGATCTGCGGCAACTACAGCCTGTGGAGCAACCTGACCATCTTCTGGGGCTGCGGCACCAACCTGCACCGCTCCCCCTACAACGCCCGCAACCATGAGTATTATTCCGAGGATGCCGTCCTTACCTCCGGTCAGGCCGTTGCCTTCATCAGCGGCGGCAAGGAGTACGGCGTTATTATCGCCCCCAAGCATCTCGCCTTCAACGATACCGAAATCAACCGTACCGGCGTTTCCGTCTTTATGACTGAGCAGCAAGCCCGCGAGAACGAGCTGCGCGGCACCCAGGCATCCATCGAGGATGCCGGCGCTCTGGGCGTCATGACCGCCTTCAACCGTGTCGGCATCACCGCCGCCAACGCCCACACCGGCCTGCTCAAGAACATTCTGCGCGGCGAGTGGGGCTTCAAGGGTCTGGAGAGCCAGGACTTCATCATGAACCCCAACTACGCCGTGCTGAAGGAGTATGCCCTCAACGGCGGCACGATGACCACCTTCACCGGTGAGAACACGATGGCCGCTGTCAGCGAAAAGTTTGCCTACTGGACCACCGAGAATGTTGGTCAGGACACCGAGCTGATGAGTGCCATCAAGCAGGCCATGACATGGCAGGCCTACGCGCTGGCCAACTCCAACGCGCTGGACGGCATGGCCAGCAGCACCCGCCTTGTCAGCGTGCGCACCTGGTATGACAACGCCCTCGTTGCCGTGCAGGTCGTCTTTGCCGCCCTGACCGTACTGGCCGCCGCCATGTATGTGCTGAATGACCGCAAATCCAAGAAGCAGTAAAGGAGTGCAAACCATGAGTTCTACGAATAAAAAGGGCGCAGGTCTGATCCTGTCGCTTCTGACCGCCGTTGCCGGTGCTGTCGGCCTTGGCTTCTGCATTGTCAACGCCGGGACTGATTCCTTCCGCAAGATCGGCACCAGCCCGGTTGTCATCGGCTGCGCCGTCATCGCCATCCTTGCACTGGTGCTGCGCGTCGTGCTGGACAAGAAGCTGGCCATCGCCGCCGATGTGATGAGCGTAGTTGCCGGTATCACGCTGGTCGTAGCTGCCGTACAGTTCATCAGCCCCCGCGTCAACACGATTGCCTCGATCATGACCTTTACGAACAACGCCCAGACGATGGCTGACCTGTCCAGCGCCATCTACGGCACGGCCGCGCTGCTGATTGCCGTGGTGCTGAACATCATTGCCGCGTTCACCAATGTGAACGCGCAGTAAGTATGCGCCATTCCCGCGTCACTTCATCGTGACAGCTTTTTCCTCATCCACACCCCGGGGGGCTTTCTCTCCGGGGTATTTTGTATTATGATGTAAAAAACAGATTTTTCTGAAAGGATGTGTTCCACCTGCGCCGCCTGATGCTTATTCTTGCCATGCTGGTTCTGCTGGCAGGCTGTGCCGCCGCCCCGGCAGCCCCTGCGGTGCAGTGCCGCATCGTTTTGGAATCCTCGCCTGCGTTTACAGCGCAGACCCAGACCGCAGCCGTTACCCCGGGGCAGAGTGTGACCTTCACCCTGACCCCGGCCGACGGCTATACGCTGACGGGCGCAGACTATCCCGGTGCGTCGCTTACCCGCACCGGCGCGGCGTACATCCTGACGCTGCCCGATGTCCGCTACTCCGTTGCCGTGGCAGTGACCGCAGAAAAGAGCGATACTGTGCTGTATTATAATGACAACTGCGGCGGCGGCTGGGTCACTGTGCCCGTCACCGCGAGCCATCTGCGGCTGAACACCGCCATCGACGGTGCGCTGTTCACCCGCCCCGGGTACACGCTGACGGGCTGGAACACCGCCCCGGACGGCAGTGGTCAGGCCGTTGGGCTGGGCAGCCGGACCGAGCCCGGCGCGCGGCTATACGCGCAGTGGGCTGCTCAAAACGACGCCGCGGAGTTCACCTACACGGTTGAAAACGACGCCGCAGCTATAACGGGCTGGCAGGGCGGGGGAGAAGTGCTTGTCATCCCCGATACGCTGGGCGGCGCACCCGTCGTGGAAATTGCGGCGGGGGCCTTTGCCGATGCGCCCTGTAAAACGGTCATCTTCCCGGATACCTTGCGCCGCGTGCAGCCCGGGGCCTTCAGCGGCAGCGCCGCGGAGAGCGTGACCCTGTTTGACAACCTGCAGCAGATCAGCGATTACGCATTTGAAGATTGCACAAGCCTGCAAACATTGTACATCAATGCCGCGACTGCGCCCGTCTACAGCGGCAGCTACTACGCGACGTTCGCCGATAAGTACGACCGCTTGCTCTCGTTGACCGATACGCAGAAGCTTGTGCTGTTCTCCGGTTCCTCGGCGCGGTTCGGGTATGACAGCGCCGCGCTGGATGCTGCCCTGCCCCATTATGAGGTCGTGAACATGGGTGTGTTTGCCTACACCAATGCGCTGCCGCAGCTCGAGCTGATTCGCGCACAGATGCGCCCCGGCGACCTGCTGCTGCTCTCGCCCGAATTTGATGCCGCCAAGCGCCAGTTCTGCACGACAAACGCCTTTGACGACGCCTTCTTCTGTATGGCCGAGGCTGACTACGACATTGTCGCACGGCTCGATTTACAACAGTACAGCGGCGTTTTTTCGGCACTTGGCTCCTATTTGCAGACCCGCGCAGACATGACGGCGCGCAGCTATGCCGTCTCGCCGTCCGATTTGGACGAGGACGGAAATGCCGTTGACACGCCGAGCTACAACGAGTACGGTGACTATGTTCTGTACCGCCCCGATGCCGTCGATGACACGCCGATTTACGGACTGCCTGTGGACTACACAACAGCGTCCTTCCCGTATGACACGTATATAGCCCCCGCCAACGCCGAGTTTGACCGCTTTGCGGCAGACGGCGTGCGGGTGTACCTGACGTACAGCCC
>ERZ773113.1099-NODE-1099-length-13781-cov-4.514862_pt1 | contig 13781 bp, 6 predicted proteins | sample MGYA00580565_ERZ773113 | MGnify/ENA primary metagenome ERZ773113 (study PRJEB29015, sample SAMEA2737827) | human gut metagenome | biome: human gut; feature: human-associated habitat; material: faeces | place: China | collected 2012 ...
GGCCCAGGCCGCCGTTGCCGAGCGACGGCTCGACCTCGAATTCCTCGATCTTGTTGAGGTCGTGGCCTGCGGCGGTGAGCTGGTCCTTAACCTCGTCGTAGATGCCGAGGTCGATCATGTTGTTGATGAGCAGCTTGCCGATCAAAAATTCGGCGGAAATGTAATAGAGCTTTTTCTTGCCGTTGTTGAGCGGGCAGGCGGCGGAGCGCTCCTGCACGAGTTTGACCAGCAGCTTGTAAATGCGACGGTCGTCGAGCTGCTCGAGCGAGGTGCCAAAAGACTGCTCGGCGAGTTCCATGAGGTTAATTTGGGGCATGTTTCCTCCTGTAATGGGTTGATTACATGTCTGCAATTCATAAGAATCCCGCGCGAGGGGATTGGGGTGGCCTCGCGCGGGTAAGCAAGCGCGTCCGCACGGTGGGGAGGGGTCGGGCGCGGTAGCTCCTATTGAGGAAGCTCGATTTCGGCTTCCGACGGGATGCGGAAGTAGGTCTCGGTCCAGTCGGTGAGTTTGTGCTCGAGCTCGCGGGTGATGGCGCCGTCGAGCATGCGCCAGGTCCAGTTGCCGCCCAGCGTGGCAGGGGTGTTGATGCGCGCCTCGTTGCCCAAGTTGAGCAGGTCCTGCATGGTGTAGATGCACGTGTCGCTCACGCTGGCTGCGATGGTTCGGTTGAGCGCGTCGGCGATGGGTTCGCCGGCCTGCTGATGGGTGTACAGGGCTGTCTGCTCGCGCTGACGCGGGGTAGCCGTTCCTTCAAACCAGCCGCGTGCCGTCTCGTTGTCGTGAGTGCCCACGTAGGCGACGGTGTTGGCAATGTAGTTGTGCGGCAGGTAGTACGAGTTGGTGCCCTCAAAGGCAAACTGCAGGATCTTCATGCCGGGGAAGCCCGAGTTGTCGCGCATATCGATGACGCCGGGGGTGAGGAAGCCCAGGTCCTCGGCGATGATGGGCAGCGTGCCGAGCTTTTCCTCGAGTGTCTTGAAGAGCTTGAGGCCGGGACCCTGCGTCCACGAACCGTAGGACGAATCAGGCGAGGAGAACGGCACCTCCCAATAGGCCTCGAAGCCGCGGAAGTGATCCAGGCGGATGACGTCGTACATGTCGAGGGCGGCGCGAATGCGGCCCTCCCACCAGGAGAAGCCGTCGGCCTCCATGGCGTCCCAGTCGTAGATGGGGTTGCCCCAGTACTGGCCGGTGGCCGAGAACTGGTCGGGCGGCGTGCCGGCGACGCTCACGGGATTCCCGTCGGCGTCGATCTTAAAGAGCTCGGGCGTGGCCCACATCTCGACGGAGTCGCGCGAGACATAGATGGGCAGGTCGCCGATGATGAGAATGTCGCGCTCGTTGGCATAGGCCTTGAGGCGGCTCCACTGGCGATCGAAGAAGTACTGCGTCATCTGGTGGTAGAGCATACGCGCCGGATGGTCGGCGCAGACCTTGGTGGAAGCCTCGCCGCGGGTGCGGAGCTCCGCGGGCCACTCCCAAAACGCCTTGAGACCGCACTCCTCCTTGACGGTCATGAACTCGCAGTAGGGGATGAGCCAGTCTTCGTTTGCTTGGACAAAGTCGTCGAAGTCGGCCGGCTTGTCGGCGGCAAAGCGCTCGGCGGCGCGGTCGAGAATCTGACGGCGGCCGCCAAAGATGGCACCGTAGTCGACATTGCTGGGGTCGGATCCCAGATACACGCCATCGATATCGCGCTGCTCCAGATACCCTGCCTCGATAAGCTCGGCAAAGTCGATAAAGTTGGGGTTGCCTGCGCGGGCCGAGAACGACTGATAAGGCGAATCGCCATAGCTGGTCGTCGTAAGGGGCAGAATCTGCCAGTAATGTTGTTTGCACGAGGCGAGAAAATCGACGAAGTCGTAGGCATTCCAGCCAAAGCCGCCGATTCCGTATGGTCCGGGCAGAGATGAGACGGGCATGAGGACGCCGCTTGCACGCTCCATGAATGCGCTCACCAACCTTCTTGTTGTGGGGTCGGCCTGCCGATGGGTGTGCAGTCCGCCTCCGATGTTCTGATTCGATACGCCTATTGTAAAACATGTTGTTTAAACATGTACAGGCAAGATAAAAAAGTTGGTCGATTTTCGGCGAATGGCTACATGCCATGAAAAAAGCCCCGACCTCACAACGTGAGATCGGGGCAAGAACGGTATGTAGGTTTTTGCTACTCGGCGTCGGCGAAGCCGTTGGGGTTGTGGCTCTGCCAGTTCCAGCTATCGCGGCACATGTCCGCGATGTCGTACTGGGCCTTCCAGCCCATCATGCGCTCGGCCTTTGAGGCATCGCACCAGTTGGCAGCGATGTCGCCGGCGCGGCGCTCGCGGATCACGTAGGGCAGCTCCTTGCCACAAGCCTTGGAGAAGGCGGCGATGACCTCGAGTACCGAGGTGCCGGTGCCGGTGCCCAGGTTAAAGATCTCGACGCCGGTTTTGCCGTTCATCCAGTTAAGGGCGGCAACGTGACCAGAGGCCAGATCGCACACGTGGATGTAGTCGCGCACGCCGGTGCCGTCGGGGGTGGGGTAGTCGTTGCCAAAGACGTGCACCTTTTCCAGCTTGCCCACAGCCACCTTGGCAATGTAGGGCATCAGGTTGTTGGGGATGCCGTTGGGGTCCTCGCCGATCAGGCCGCTCTTGTGGGCGCCGATGGGGTTGAAGTAGCGCAGCAGCGCCACATTCAGGCTGGGGTCAGCCTTGCAGACGTCCTGCAGGATGCGCTCGGTGAAGGCCTTGGTGGTGCCGTAGGGGTTGGTGGTAGCGCCCACAGGGAAGTCCTCGGTGATGGGCACACTGGCGGGGTCGCCGTAAACGGTAGCGGAGGAGCTGAACACGAAGTTGTGGCAGTCATGATGGCGCATCACGTCCAGAATGACCAGCGTGCAGTTGAGGTTATTGTAGTAGTACTCGATGGGCTTGGACACGCTCTCGCCCACAGCCTTGTAGGCTGCAAACTGGATGACGGCGGTGATGTCCGGGCACTCGGAGAAGATCTTCTCCACATCCTCGCGGCGGGTCATGTCTGCCTTGTAGAAGCGGAAATCCTTGCCGGTGATCTGCTTGACCCGGTCCAGAACCACAGGAGAAGCATTATAATAGTTATCTGCCACCACGATATCGTAGCCAGCGTTCAACAGTTCGATGCAGGTGTGGCTGCCGATGTAGCCGGCACCGCCGGAAACCAAAATTGCCATAGCCGAGTACCTCTCTCATATCGTATTATCACTTTTATCTCTTTGCGCCGGGCGCTGCCCGGTCTGCTTAAAGCATACCGCTTTTTGCCGCCGACTGCAAGGGGCGCTTTCTTTATTCGGATGTAATTTTGTTGCATCTTCGCGCAACGCACTTTTGATTGACAGAGATTTTTCGCACTTTTCACATGGAGAGAATGCGCCGTTTGTGCAAAACATAGAAATGGAGAGGGAGGATACCCCTTTCGTCATCGCTGCGCGATGCCACCTTCCCCAAGGGGACGGCAAACCCTCTCAGTCACGCAAAAAACGTCTGCCGGAGCAGACGTTTTTTGCGTGATATATCTTTCTTTAAAGTTTTCCGCACTGCTTGCCGGTGAAGAACCGCAGGGTGGTGGTGGCGCGGAACACCTTGCCTGCCCGCAGCACCGTGGAGGGGAACTCCGGGTGAGAGGGGCTGCAGGGGAAGTGCTGTGTCTCCAAGGCAAAGCCGCCGTACTTCCGCATGGGCTCGCCGCCCTTGCCCGGGGCGGGGCAGTCCTGCAAAAAGTTGCCGGTGTACAGCTGGATGCCCGGCTGGGTGGTGTACAGCTTCATGCTGATGCCGGTCTTATCGCTGGTAGCCCATGCGCAGATGCTCTGGCTGGAGCCGCGTGCGCGGTCGATGACGTAGCAGTGGTCGTAGCCGCCGCCCACCATGGTGGTCTGGGAGAAGCCGGTGTCGATCTCCTTGCCGATGGTCTTACCGGCAGTAAAGTCCATGGGGGTGTTTGCCACGGGCAGGATGTTGCCGGTGGGGCAGGTGGCGTTGTTGCCTTCCAGATAGCGGGAAGCGTAGATGCGCAGCTTCTGGTTCAGCACGTCGCCGCCGCCGTCCAGATTGAAGTAGCTGTGGTTGGTCAGGTTTACGATCGTATCAGCGTCCGAGGACACACGGTAGTCCATGCGGAAGGTATTGTCGTCGGTGAGGGTATAGCGCACCGCGATCTTCAGGGTACCGGGAAAGCCGTCCTCGCCGTCAGGGCTTACAGCCTCCATCAGCAGGGTGTCGCCGAAGTACTTCACCTCATAAATTTTCCGGGAAAAACAGCCGTGCAGGTGGTTTTCGCCGTTGTTTTTTTCCAGCTGGTAGGTCTTGCCGCCCAAGGTAAAGACAGCATTCTCGATACGGTTGGCGTAGCGTCCCACAAAAGCACCGCAGCAGGTGCTGCCGGACGAGGTGAAGTCGTTCTCGTAATCTGCCATGGTGTCGTGACCCAGCACCACATCCACCGGGCCGTTTTTGGCCGGGACGATGATATTTTTGATCACGCAGCCGTAATCCAGCACACTGACGGACATACCGCCGGGATTCGAGAGGATGTACTCGGTAACATTAGCGCCCTCTTTGGTCACACCGAAGGGCTTGGAACGGATCTGTGCCATTGGGCCTCGCCTCCTAAAGCTTTTTTCGGAAATGCAAAAGGGGCAGACTGCCCCCTTTTGCATCTTGTCTGTATTTATGATTATATCACAGTTTTACAGTTTTGTGTTGGATTCCTTTTAGAATTACCATCCAATTTTTGCGGCGATTTTTTGTTGGAATCATCGAAAGTGCCTACAATAGCAAAAAGCGCCCCGCACTTCCGGTGGAAATGCGGGGCGCTTTGGTGATACGGGCTGTAAGCCTTATGCCTCCGGCTGAGGCTGTGCCGCAGAGGACTGGGCGGCAATGAACTCGGCGGCATCGTCCGGGATGTCGTCCAAGTCCTTGTCGCTGCCGATGTCCACGTTGAGCGGCGGCTTCTTGAACAGGATATCGTACAGGATCGGCACGATATACAGGGTCATCAGGGTGGCGTAGCTCAGGCCGCAGATGATAACGATGGCCATGCCGCTCATCAGCTGGCTTGCCATATCGTTGCTGAACACCATTTGCAGCATGGCCAGCACAGTGGTCAGGGTGGTCATCAGGATGGGGCGCATACGGGTCTTGCCGGTAGCCACCAGTGCGGCGCGGCGCTCCATGCCGCCCATGCGCAGCTGGTTGGCGTAGTCCACGAACACGATGCCGTTGTTGACGACCGTACCCATCAGCACGATGAAGCCCATCATGGAGATCATGGTCAGCTGCTGGCCGGTGAGCAGCAGACCCAGCAGACCGCCGGTAAAGGCCAGCGGCACGGTGAACAGCACGATGAAGGGGGACAGCAGGCTCTGGAACTGTGCCACCATGACAAGGTAGACAAAGGGCAGGGCCAGTGCCATCCACTGGATCATCTCGTCGGTCATATAGTTGACGCTGTCGCTCTCGCCGCCCATGGAGAAGGAGCAGCCCTCCGGCATCTCATCAGTGAGGGCAAAGGCATCCAGCGCCTTTTTCACGGCACGGGCCTGCACCGTGGTGTTGTAGCCCGGGGCAGTCTCGGCAGTGACGGTGACGAACTGGTTCCGGTTCTCGCTGGTGATGGAGTCCGGTGCGGTGCCGGTGGTCCAGCTGGCGATATCCGACAGCTTGCAGGTTCCGGTGGCGGTGGTGCCGTCGGCGGACATGACGGTGGTCTCAAAGGTCATGTCCATCATGTTTTCCTTGGTCAGCGGGTCCAGATTGTTGCTGATCTGCACATCCATGGTGGTGCCGTCCACGGTAACAGGGGTCTGTGCCGTGGTGGTGGTGGTCAGCTTTGCAGCGATCTGCTGGTACACCTGCGCAACGGTCAGGCCGTTGGCGCGCACCTTGTCGCGGTCCACCTGCAGGATGATGGTGGAATCGCCCGCGCCCAGACCGTTGGTGGCGTTCTGGAAGCCCTCGGTGTTGTTCACGATGTCTACCACCTTCTCGGACAGGGCGGTCAGGGTCTCGGCGTCAGTGCCGTAGATCTTGATGGTCAGGCCGGTGGACAGCTGACTGGTCAGGTCATCCGTCATGCCATATTGCTGGACGGTGGCGGTGCAATCCGCAACGCCGGCAACGGCTTCCTCCATGGCCTTGCAGGCGGCGTCGATCTTGGAAGAGGAAAGCTCCTCGTTGAGCTTGACGTTGATCTTATACTTGCCGTAGCCGTTGGCGGCGTTCAGCAGGTCGGTGATGGTGGAGGGCAGGCCAAGGTTGGAGACATCCATGCCCGCCACAGTGTTGTCGGGGGTAATGCCTACCTCCTCCACGCCGTCCACAGCCATCACAGCCTGCACCACCTTACCGGCTACATCGTAGGACTCCTCCTTCGAGAGGGTGTCGGTGGTGGAAAGGGTGATCAGGGCCTCGTTGCTGGTGCTGGTGGGCAGCAGCACGATGCCCATGGAGACCACCCGCCAGCAGCAGAACACCAGCAGCAGCACGGCGGCTGCCAGCGGCACAAAGCGCTTCTGCAAAGCCTTTTCCAGACTGCGGCCATAGGCGTTCTGGATCTTATCGAACCATGCCAGCTTTTTGGGCTGGGCATTCTTCAGCACGGTAGCCGAGGCGGCGGGCACCACAGTCAGTGCCACGATGAGAGAAGCCATCAGGCAGTAGCCGATGCACAGGGACATGGGACCCATCAGGTTGCGGATGAGGCTGGCAGAGAACACTGCCGGCAGGAACACGCACACCGAGGTAAGGGTAGAGGCCACGACCGACATACCCACCTGACGTGCACCCTGCACCGCAGCGCGGGCGGCGGGCACGCCGCGGCCGCGCAGACGGTAGATGTTCTCGATGACAACGACAGAGTTATCCACCAGCATACCGATGCCCAGCGACAGGCCGGCCAGCGTCATGACGTTCAGGTCAAGACCCGTGAAGTACATCAGCACCACGGCAAACAGCACCGACAGGGGGATACTGACGCCGACCACCAGCGTGGGCTTGACGTCCTTCAGGAAGATGGCCAGCACGACGATGGCCAGTGCGGCACCCACCAGCATACTGGTGAGGATGCTCTTGATGAGGATGCTGATGTAGTTGCCCTGATTGGACAGCACCACAACGTGCAGACCCTCGTACTGGGCTTCCAGCTCCTTGAAAGCATCCAGACAGTTGGCAGATACATCACCTGCGCTGGAACTGTCGTCCTTGTAAATTTTCAGCACCGAGGCCTGCTCGCCGTTCAGGCGGGTGTAGCTGTCGGCGGCGTTGTCGATGATCTCCACGTCTGCCACATCGGAAAGGCGCACGTCGCCGTAGCCCTCCACATGGAGCAGCAGTGCACCGCGGATATCGTCCACGCTGTCGTATTCCTCGCCCACCTTCAGCAGCCACGACTCGCCGCTTTCGTCCTTGACGTAACCGGCGGGCATGGAGAAGTTCTGGGCGTAGATGAGGGTGGCAAGGGTCTTGATATCCAGCTGCTTGGTCACATCGGCGCTGGCAAGCGCCTTTTCCTTGGCGGCCTCGTACTGGGTCTTGGCCTCGCTGAGCTGCTTTTCGTACTCATTCAGCTGCTCGCGGGCTTCGGTAAACTGCATATAGGCGACCATCTGCTGCTGGGTAAAGTTGCCCAGCGCTTTGGAGAACTCGCTCATCATGCCGGGCACGTTGTCCATGGCCTTGATGGTATCTTCCAGCGTCTTATAGATGACGTTCAGGCTGTCCTGCAATTGCAGCTCGTCTGCCAGATCCGCAGCGCCCTCGCCCTGCGTACCGGTCTCGGTGTTGATGCGGTTTTGCAGGGTCTGCAAAGCAGAGGAGAGCTTATCGGTGATATCCCGCAGCTCGGACACGATCTCGATCAGGGAGTCGATATCCCGCATACCGGTGTTGTTGAACTTGTCCATGACCCGCTGCAAACCGGCCTGCACCTCGATGAGTGCCTGCTGCACCTCAGGCTCCTTGACCACGGCGATCAGGTTGTTGACGCTTTGCAGCAGCGCCTCCGCCTGCTTGCGCACTACTTCTACGGCTTCGCCGACCTCGGAGCTGAGGGTGCCCATGACCGTGTTGGACACGGTATTGCCGAAGTTTTTGAACTGCTTATCGTATTCTGCGCGGCCGGCCTTGATCTTGGCCTCGGCCTCCTCCAACTGTGTGTGCGCCACTTCCAGCTGAGTGTCGATAAGCTCCATCAGCTTTTCGTTGATGGCGTCCACCTTTTCCTGATTCAGCTGCACCTGCACCAGCTGCTCCACAAGGCCGCTGGAGGATACGCTGGACACGCCGCCCTTGCGCTGGACGTAGGGGGTCATGGTGTTCTTGATAAAATCAGAAAGGTCGTACACCGAACTGCCCTCGCGGCTGACAGCCACGGTCATAAAGGCGTTCATGTTCATGCTGTACTGTATCACAGAGGGAGTCAGCGCCGTCTCCGGCAGGTCGCTCTTGGCCTGATCCAGCTTGTTGGACACCTGCACCAGTGCGCTGTCCATATCCGTGTCATCCACGAACTGCATCAGCAGCAGGCTGTAGTTTTCAGCCGAGGTGGCGGTGATCTTTGAAACACCCGGCACCGTAAGCGCGTTTTGCAGCACGTCCGAGACCTCGGTCTCCACACGCTCCGGGCTGGCACCGGGATACACGGTGACCACCATCAGATACGGTGTGCTGACATTCGGCAGCAGGTTGGTTTTCATCTTGGTGATCGACACAAAGCCGAGCATCAGCACCATGATGACTGCAACCAGCACCGTAAATGGTTTTTTGACACTGAATTTTTCCATCTTCTCCTACCGTTTCTCTGCCGCACCGCCCGGCGCAACAGTTCCTCCCTCTTTGGGGGCAATGGGTTCCTAACATTCCTATTATACACGCAAGGCGCGCGCTTTCAATAGAGGCGCAGCGAATCTTTTGCGAAAGTTCTGTCAAAATCTGCGAAACGCACAACTTTGCCGCCCCAAAACCGGCATTCTGTCCGCTTTCCTCCCCTCTGCCGCCGGACAAAATTTCGACACCTTTTCCCATACTGCATACGGTTGAGCGGGGCGGATCATTGCAGGGGAGGGAAAAATTCAGGGGATATAAAGACTTTTCTTTTTGCATAGAAATGTGCTTTTGATTATGGTATACTAACAGCAGACTGAAAAAGCTGCCCCTTGCGGGGCTTATCCGATACAAAAACGAGGAACACTATGAAAAAAGTCATTTCGGTTCGTTTCAAGGAAAACGGCAAAAGCTATTATTTTGATCCCGCCGGGGCCGACATCAAAACCGGCGAATACGTGATCGTGGAGACCGCCCGCGGCATTGAGTGCGGCGAGGTGGTACAGGGCGTGAGGGAGATCGCCGATGCGGCAGTGCCCAAGGCCCTCAAGCCCATTACCCGCATGGCCGACAGCGTGGATATCCGCCGGATGCGCCAGAACCGCGAGGACGAAAAGCGCGCCTACCACACCTGTCAGGAGTGTATCGCCCGCCACGGGCTGGAGATGAAGCTGGTGGAGGCCGAGTACACGCTGGACCGCTCCAAGATCATGTTCTACTTCACCGCCGACGGGCGGGTGGACTTCCGGGAACTGGTCAAGGATCTGGCCGGCATCTTCCACACCCGCATCGAGCTGCGCCAGATCGGCGTGCGTGACGAGAGCAAGATGATCGGTGGTCTGGGCATCTGCGGTCAGCCCTTCTGCTGCAGCCGCTTTTTGAAGGATTTCCAGCCCGTTTCCATCAAGATGGCCAAGGAGCAGGGGCTTTCGCTGAACCCCACCAAGATCAGCGGTGCCTGCGGCCGTCTGATGTGCTGCCTTGCCTACGAGGAGAGCGCCTACGAGTACCTGAACAGCATCATGCCCATGGTGGGCAGCACGGTGCGCACCCCGGACGGTCTGGGCACCGTGCTGGAGGTGAACCCGGTGTCCGGCTACCTGCGGGTGCGCTGCGGCACCGAGAGCCTTTCGCCCCGTTACTATAAGGTGGGTGTGTGCGAATATATCAGCGGCGGCAAGCGTGCGCCCCGCCGCCCGGACCCGGACGACGATTACTCCGGCGTGCGCAACCCGGCCCCGGTGGTGGCTTCCTCCGACGATGGCGAAAAGCGCTGCGCGGGCGGCTGCTGCGCCCGGAAGCGCGCTGCCGAAAAGGAGTGAGGGACGCGCCGGAGGTTCTGAGGAGTTAGTCTGCTAAAACTAACTGTTCTTCGTGATTTTTGCCAAAAAACTCCTGCAAATTTGGCCATAAGTTAGCCTGTGCTTTTGTGCAACCCAACAAAAAACAGACTTTTGTGTTTTTCGGGTCACGGTTAGTCTTGCCTTTTCTCACCTGCTTTGTTAAAATGCAGGCAAGGATATGATTTCCGGAGAGACATGCACAGCCGTGCCATACATGACTCTTCATACAATACTTCGGGCACGGAGATAAAAAGGAGAGTTTATTATGGCACACAAGGTTTCTGACGCATGTGTTGGCTGCGGCGCTTGCGAGGGCGCTTGCCCGGTTGGCGCTATCACCATCGAGAACGGCGCTGCAGTTGTGAACGCTGATTCCTGCATCGATTGCGGTGCTTGCGAGGGTGCTTGCCCCACTGGTGCAATCGCTGCTGAATAATCAGTAGTTTTTGCTGAAAACGCATCAAAAAGGACTGTTGCACATCTGTGCAGCAGTCCTTTTTTGTGGTATCATAAAGTAAATTCATGAAAAACGCAGTTCGGCGCGTCCGCAGACGCGCCGAACTGCTGAATCAAAAACATTTTTCCGCTGCACATGGCCAAAGCACACGCGGCGGCCATTCCTGATCGTCCACCGCAAAAGAGGCACTGCACAAAATGCTGCGCAGCCGCCCCCTTTTTGTTTCATGCACAAATTCCGCAGGAAAATACCCTGCATTTTTTGACCAAGATCACCTGAGGAGCCGCTTATGACCAGCCGCAAACGCCTTGTTTTTTCCTATTGCTGCCTTGCCCTGCTGCTGGCAGTGCTGTTTGCCGTGAGCCTGTTCTGGGGCAGCGTTGCGCTTACCCCGCAGGCCGTGCTTGCAGCCCTGACCGGACGCGGACAGGACGCGCTGAGCGTAGGCATTATCACACAGCTGCGCCTGCCCCGCGCGGTGATGGCCGCATTGCTGGGCGCTGCGCTCTCGGCAGCGGGCTATCTGTTGCAGACCTTTTTTGCAAACCCCATTGCCGGCCCCTTTGTGATGGGCATTTCCAGCGGGGCTAAGCTGGCGGTGGCACTGGTGATGGTGCTGTTTTTGAACTACGGCCTGCTGACAAGCTCTGCTGTGCTCATTCTGGCAGCCTTTGCGGGCGCTATGGCGGCCATGGCTTTTGTGCTGGCCGCTGCCCGCCGGGTGCAGCGCATGAGCATCCTTGTAATCTGCGGCGTAATGATCGGTTACATCTGCTCTGCCATCACCGAGTTTGTGGTGGCTTTTGCGCAGGACAGCAGCATCGTCAACCTGCACAACTGGTCACAGGGCAGTTTTTCCGGCATGACGTGGGGCAACGTGCGCACGGCAGCGCTGGTGGTGCTGCCCGCGCTGGCGGCGGCCTTCTGCCTTGCAAAGCCCATGGCCGCTTACCAGATGGGCGAAGCCTACGCCCGCAGTGTGGGCGTGGATGTGCGGCGGTTTTCCCGGCTGCTGGTGCTGCTTTCCAGCCTGCTGGCCGCCTGTGTCACCGCCTTTGCCGGTCCTATCTCCTTTGTGGGCATCGCCGTGCCGCACCTTGTCAAGCAGCTGCTGGGCAGCGCAAAGCCGCTGCATGTGCTGCCGGGGTGCTGCTTGGGCGGTGCGGCTTTCTGCCTGTTCTGCGACCTGCTGGCCCGCAGTCTGTTCGCGCCCACGGAGCTGTCCATCAGCTCGGTCACGGCCGTGTTCGGCGCACCGGTGGTCATCTGGTTGCTGGTGCGGCGCAATTCAGAGCGGGAGGGCGCATGATGAACGAAAAAGCACTTTGCACTGCGCGGGAGCTTGCCATCGGCTACGGCAAGACACCGCTGCTCTCGGATATTTGCCTCGGGGTGCAGCCGGGCCAGATCCTGACTCTCATTGGCCCCAACGGCGCAGGCAAATCCACCTTACTGCGCACACTGGCGGGCCAGCTGGCCCCCATGGGCGGCACAGTGCTGCTGGAAGGCAGAAACCTTGCCGATTACACCGGTACCCAGCGGGCGCAGAAGCTGGCCCTCATGGCCCCGCATAGCCGCCGGATGGAGCTGACCACCTGCTTTGACTTTGTTTCGGCTGGGCGCTATCCCTACACCGGACGGCTGGGCATTTTGTCTGCCGAGGACAGGCAGCAGGTGCACAGAGCTTTGGAGCTGGTGGGTGCGGCGCAGCTGGCAGACCGGGATTTTAACCGCATCAGTGACGGCCAGCGCCAGCGCATCCTGCTGGCCCGGGCACTGTGCCAGCAGCCGGAAGTGATCCTGCTGGACGAGCCGACCTCTTTTCTGGATATCAAGGGCAAGATCGAGCTGCTCACCATTTTAAAGGAGCTGGCCCATACCGGTCAGCTGGCGGTGATCCTGAGCCTGCACGAGCTGGAATTGGCCGAAAAAATAGCGGACACGGTGGTGTGCGTTTCGCCCGGTGGTGTTTCCGGCGTGCTGACCCCGGAACAGGCGTTTCAGCCGGAGAACATCCGCGCCCTGTACGGCCTGACCGAACAGCAGTACACGGCTCTGTTCGGCACACCGGAGCCGGAAGCCGAAAAGGCACCCGCCGGAAAGCCGCAGTTTGAACATTACGTCCGCAGCGGGCAGAAGTTGCTGCGCTGCGGCTATACCACCGGCACCTGTGCCGCGCTGGGGGCTGCCGGGGCGGCGCGTCTGCTGCTGACCGGCCGCGAACCGGAAACGGTGGCTCTGCGCACGCCCAAGGGCATTGTGGTGGAGGTGGCTCCCATTTACTGCCGCAGCACGGACACAGGTGCCGCATGTGCCATCCGCAAGGACGGCGGCGACGATGTGGACGTGACCACGGGCCTGCCGGTGGTCGCGTCAGTGGTGCTGGAACCGGATGCCCCCGGCGTGCGCATCTTTGGCGGCGAGGGGGTGGGCCGGGTGACGAAGCCCGGCCTTGACCAGCCCGTAGGCGAAGCCGCCATCAACCATGTGCCCCGCCGGATGATCGCCGAAGCGCTGGAACGGGAAGCTGAAAATGCTGCCTACACCGGCGGCTTTGCGGTGACCATCTCTGTGGAAGGCGGTGCCGAGACGGCAAAGCGCACCTTCAACCCGCACATCGGGGTGGAGGGCGGGCTTTCCATTCTGGGCACCAGCGGCATCGTGGAACCCATGAGCCAGCAGGCCATTCTGGATACCATCCAGCTGGAAATGAATCAGGCCGCACTGCGCGCAAAAAATGCCCCCGGCCCCCGGCGGCTGGTGCTGGCCCCCGGCAACTACGGCGCGGACTACATCCACGGCTCCATCGGCCTCGACCCGAAGACGGCCGTCCTGACCAGCAACTTCATCGGCGACGCGCTGGAAAGCTGCCGGGAGCTGGGCTTCCGGGGTGCGCTGCTCGTCGGGCATATCGGCAAGCTCGTGAAGCTCGCGGGCGGGATGTGGAATACGCACTCCCGCTTCGGCGACTGCCGCATGGAGCTGCTGGCCGCCCACGCCGCGGCGCTGGGGCTGCGGCAGGAGAAGACGCAGGAGCTGCTGCTTTGCGTCATGTGCGACGACGCGCTGCGCATCTTGCGGGAGGAGGGGCTGTATGAACCCCTGCTTTCGCGGCTTTCCGGGCGCCCAAAATA
>ERZ773113.1101-NODE-1101-length-13760-cov-29.303758_pt1 | contig 13760 bp, 9 predicted proteins | sample MGYA00580565_ERZ773113 | MGnify/ENA primary metagenome ERZ773113 (study PRJEB29015, sample SAMEA2737827) | human gut metagenome | biome: human gut; feature: human-associated habitat; material: faeces | place: China | collected 2012 ...
CGTTCTTTACTGAGCACATGGGCAAGCCGATGGACTGCCACTTACAAAATCAGAACTGGTGTGGAGCTGGTAAGATGCTCGCAGTGGATGCGGAGGGTAACTTTTATCCCTGCACCCGATTTGCCCAGTATTCTCTACGTAGCAAGAAAGCATGGATTATCGGTAATATTCATGATGGCATTGACCAGAATAAACTCCGACCGTTCTTGACCTTAGACCGTTGTACGCAGTCCACACAAGAGTGCATCGATTGTGAAGTGGCTGAAGGCTGTGCCTGGTGTCAGGGAGAGAACTATGATGCCGCCGATACACCGACCATCTACCAGCGTGCCACAGCCATCTGCAAGATGCACAAGGCAAGGGTACACGCCAACAACTATTATTGGAACAAACTTTATCGTAAAATAGAGAAAGCATGATACAATACATTGTGATTTTATTGGATGATACCTCGGTATCGTTCTGTCATTATCCGAACAAAAAACAGGAGCGTAGGCTGATGCCTTTGGATACCTTGAAGGCTAGCATTCTCTATGCGATGAAAGAAAACCTCAATGTGCAGTTCGTCTATCCCGATTATCCTCTCCCTGCGGAATATGAGGCGGCGATAGAGTGCATTGACCATGTAAAGATAAAGCCTTTGGTCGTATCTGATGGTGCGGATGTTGTGGTGTTGGATGGTATGGAAGATGCTGAACTACTCGTAAGAAAAGGCGCGAAGTATGCCACTTCTTATGTATTGAGAATAGACAAAGATTCTTTGTTCGCCCAGTCTTCCCTTATTGTGACCATATTAAATAAGGTGGCTCGTTTGAATATTGTTATAACGGACTTAGAACGTTTTTCTAATGCAGACTTTGACGCTTACAAATTATGGCTTCAGGATATCAATAAGTCTGTTGCGAGTCTTTATGTGGATGGTAAATCACCGCAACTCAATTTGCTCACTGACCGTATGATGCTTGATGGGATGAACAACTGTGGGGCAGGGGATACATGCCTCACCTTGGCTCCAGACGGCAACTTCTATGTGTGTCCCGCCTTCTATCTTTCGGAAGACGGATATTCGGTGGGAAGTCTGCACAATGGACTGGATGTGAGGAATCCGCAGCTCTATAGGCTTGATCATGCACCCATCTGTCGCCATTGTGATGCCTATCAGTGCAAGCGTTGCATCTGGTTGAACCGCAAGCTGACGTTGGAGGTGAACACCCCGAGCCATGAGCAGTGTGTAGTGGCGCATTTGGAGCGGAATGAGAGTCGTAACTTGATGCAGACTTTGCGCAGGTATGGCGAGTTTCTTCCCGACAAGGAAGAAATCAAGGAAATTTCTTATCTTGATCCTTATGATATGAGGAATGAGTGGAACAATCAATAACTATTAAAGATATAACTGTATATGGCAATAAGAAAAGTAGTAGGTCAAGTGACCATAGAAGAAAGAAACGAGATTCAGCAACTCTTTGAGCGCCGCAATGGTTTGAATGAACTGGCAAAAATCTTGACGGCAGATAACCATGAGCTCTATGAGAAGCTGGTCAAGGATATGGGGGAAACAGGTACAAAATTCCAAAGCTGGTGGGATCGCATGGGCGAGAAATACCAATGGGAGAGCATTGAAGGTGGCAACTGGGAAATCAACTTCGAGACATGTGAAATCTATTTAGTGGGAGGAAACGCATGATGGCAAACCATTTGTTAATGATAGGAACATCCGAACTGTTGCTTATCGCAGCCTTGGTACTTCTGCTCTTTGGTGGAAAGAAATTGCCTGAGATGATGAAGGGCTTGGGACAAGGTGTGCGCAGCTTCAAGGACGGAATGAGAGAAGTGACAGAACCTGAGGACGACAATGCTGCAAAGCAAACAACTTCATTTGCTGGCAAGCATGATGATGCAAAAACACAGCCAAAGGATGCCCATCAGGCAGATTCTTCTATAAACGAGAATGATGGAAAAGGAGAATAATCAGAACCCACTGATGACATTCGGAGAGCATCTTGAGGTATTCCGCAAGATGCTTTTCCGTATTTTAGCTGTGGTGATAATCATAGCTATCGTTATATTCTGTGCCAAGGACACGACCTTTTCATTATTGCTGGCACCGAGCGGTAGCGACTTTTATACCTATCAAGTGATAGAATGGTTGGCGAGAGAAATAGGGATAGATTTTCATTTTGAGCCGTACCATGTGCAACTAATCAATACGGAACTGTTGAGCCAGTTTATGACGCATGTCTCTACTTCCTTCTATCTTGCTTTGCTGTTCTCCCTGCCGTATGTGGTGATAGAGCTGTACCGCTTTATAGCTCCTGCTCTCTATGAGAATGAGCGTAGATATTCGGTGTCTGTAGCCGTGGCGGTGTACCTGCTCTTTATGTTAGGTGTGCTTATGAGTTATTATGTGCTGTTTCCTTTCGCATTGCGTTTTCTGGGGACTTATCAGGTGGCGGAAAGTGTAGTGAACCAGATTAATCTTTCTTCCTATGTCTCAACATTTATTACTTTGACGTTGATGATGGGCTTGGTCTTTCAAATACCAGTGTTGTCGTTCTTTTTAACCAAATTAGGTATGCTTCAGGCAGGCTTTATGAAGCAATACCGCCGCCATGCTTTTGTAGTGATAGCCATCATCGCCGCCATTATTACCCCTCCTGACCTCTTCACTTGTTGTATGGTCACGCTTCCAATGTATGGACTTTATGAATTGAGTATACTGATAGTGAGGAGGGTAGAGAGATAGTTGCTTGTTGAATTTGCAATGAAAGGATTTGCTAAATTCTTGTTACTTAGTTTTATATGCCATTACAACTTTAGTGTTACAGCTTTTATGTAGTGGCAAATATACGAAAAATAGTGAGATAACGTGCGGAATCTATCTTTTTTAGATACATTCCGCACGTTTAAAGCACATTTTTTTGTTTATATTCTCTTTGACCACAGATTTATGAATCTGTCGTAGATGATGTAGCCTTCATTGGTTCTATATACCAATTCCTTGTCTTCCATATTCTCAATTTCCTGCCATTTTGTTTGCCCGTTTCATTTTCTTTTTGTATTTTTGCCCCTCTAAACATTATATATGCAATTAACTTGATAAAATGATACGACTTATGGGTAATATAAAGACGATATTGGCAGGCTTGTCCTTGACAATGGCTGTGGGGATGCCGGCAGTGGCGAGTGATGAACTTACAATGGTAGTAGGTACCTATACCGACCAGAGTACTTCGGATGGAATGTATGTTTATCGTTTCAACCAACGTACAGGGAAATCACAATTGGTTAGCAATGTACAAGCGGGCAACCCTTCGTTTCTCATGATGAATCATGATGCAAATCGGGTTTATGCCGTGAGCGAATATGATGATGGGCGACAAGGACTCGGGGCTTTCGCTTTCAACAAGAAGGAGGGAACAATGACTCCGCTTGGGTATCAGAAGTGCGGAACGAAGGCTACTCGACCGGAAAACAAGATGCCGGGTGCGGCACCATGCAATGTGATGCTGTATGGTGGATATGTGGTGACATCCAATTATAATGGGGGTGATATTTCCGTATTCCCAATCAAGGAAGATGGAAGTGTGGCGCCAGAATCGCAATATTTCGATATGCATCGAGAGGGGAGTGGCGTGGTATCGCATATCCATTGCTGCCAGATGACTCCTGATCATCAATATATGCTTGCCAATGATTTGGGGAACGACTGTATCTGGCGCTTCCAGGTAAATGATGGCAAGGAATTTTTATCTAATCCTGTTCTTTCCTATCAGGCACCTAAAGGAACGGGACCCCGCCATCTTGTATTCAACTCTAAAGGCAATGTGGCTTACCTGATAGGCGAACTGGATGGCACGGTAACCGTATTGGGATATAACAAGGGTACATTGCAGGAGTTGCAGCGCATACAGGCATCGAAGACCCGTACGCTTGGAAGTGCTGATATTCATCTGTCTCCTGACGGTCGCTTCCTCTATGCATCCCATCGGTTAACCGATGAGGGCATCTCGGTATTTGCCGTAGATAAGAAATCGGGGCTGCTCACAAAGATTGGCTTCCAACCCACAGCAGCCCATCCTCGCAATTTCGCCATCACGCCTAACGGACAGTTCATGCTTGTGGCGTGCCGTGACAGTCATGTGATTCAAGTTTTCAAACTCAATAAGAAAACTGGAATGATGGTTGATACGAAGCAGGATATAAAGGTTGGAAAACCTGTCTGCGTGCAGTTTGCCAATTAATACGCTTTGGGTCTTGCCAAGTATTTGCTCTGATTAGCCTATCACATTGCATAGTTGGTTGATGGCTGCATCAAAAGTGGTGAGGTCTTTGGCTCGCTTTCTGATGGCTGTCTTGTAATTATAGATGGTTTGCGTAGAATAGAACAGGAGGGTGGCCAGTTCCTGACCATCCGTAATTCCCAGTCGCATCAGTGCATAGATACGCAGTTCCTTGGTGAGACTGTTAGGGGCAGGGAGAACAATCTGCTTTTCTGGCAACAGCAGTTGGTTGAACTCTTCCACGAAATTCGGATACAAGTCAATGAATGCCTTGTCGAAGCGAATATAGAAGTTGGCTGCCTCTTCTTCTGCCAGCTTGTAGCTGTTGATGGCAGTCAGAAGATCGGCAGTTTGCTTTGCCTTGATTTTGCGGCTTACCAATTTGCGATAATCATCCAGTTTCCTGATATATACGGCACTGATGTCCATGAATAAATGCATATAGGTCTCTCTTCGCTTATTGGTGTTGAGCAGTTTCTGGTTCAGTTCGTCCAAGAGTGTATTTTGGCTTTTTATCTCCCTACGGCTCTTGGCTAGACGCTTGTTCATCTTGAACGCAAAGAAAGCCATGGCAAGGAATCCTAGCGATAGGATACTCACGATGACGAGGGATGCTGTTACGATGCGGTTCTTGCGTACTTCTGCCTGATGGTTCGTTTCTGTGATAAGGGGAAGTATGCGTGAAATCTCAACCATACGGAGACGGTTGTTGTAGAATTGGGCATCCTCCATGGAGCAATAGATGTATTTGGAAGCCCTCTTTGCATAGGAGGCATCCTTATTATATAGATAGGTGGAAAACTCCTGAAGGGCCAGATTCTCCTTCAGGGGACATATCTGGTCTGAAATGGCTGCTTCTACAATATACTTTTCGTATAAATCCTTTTGGTCGGTATCATAATAATAGCGGGCAATGCAATAAGCCGATGAGGCATGCACACGGCTGTTCAGAGGACTGGCTGAAAGTGCCTTCATGTAGAACTGAAGTGTTTTTTTGCTTGTACGCTGCTTAAGATATTCAAACTCTCCTGACAGATAGTAATAAAGAGCGGATTCCTTGTTGCCGATATGCTCAAGAGTCTTGCCTAAATATAAACGTTTCTTGGTTACCAATCCTTTTTGAAATTCCGACTTGTTACAAAAAGATTCCCAGTAGTTATATACCCAAGCCAAGGTATAATAATAGTATTGCAATAATTTAGGTGACATTTTCTCCACATCCATTGCAAGCATTAAGTCTTCTGCCTGGCTGTAGAAACCACCCGTCGATAGCACTGCCGCACGATTGATTTTATTCAGGTTGATGAAATAATCATCCTGAAGTTGTACTGCCAGCTGGTAGCCCTTCTTGGCATAGGTCATGGCAGAGTCGTAACGATAGGTATAATACTCTCTGTAGATCTGGTTATAGAGCCTAAGCTGGCTGCGCTTGTCGGAAGTTGTGTATAGTTGCTTTTTGAGTCTTAGCAGTTTCGCTTCTTTTCTTTGGGTAAACTTGCTTCGCTGAGCAATGTAACTGTCTAAACGATGGAACAGCTGTTCCTCGTTTACGGAAGAAGCATTTGCCATTAATGGCATAAACATCATTAAGAACCACAATACTACTTTCATAACTATCTTTTTAATTGTTATTGTTACTATCTGATAGGCTATTAGAGTGCCTTATAATTGTATTTTTCTGCAAAGATACTACATTTATTTCTCTTTTTACTATCTACTCTATTAAAAAGTATTAATATCTTTGATAGCTTGATTATTAGAAGGTTATAGACTTAATAAACCTAATATTTATCTACTCATAACCTACACATGATGCCAATGTCTGAAAAATCTCCTTAACTTTGCAACCGCAATCGAATCGCATTCGGTAGCAAGTGAAATCATGTCAAACAAAGAATAAACAACTGTAAGATTATGAACTTAAGAATCCGAACATTTTCTATGGCTTTGGTAGCGATGTCTGCTGCAAGCCAAGTGTATGCACTTCCTTCTGACGATTCTGAAAACAAGGAGAAAAAGGAAGAGCGTAATGTGATGCTCAACGCATCTGATGCCAACAAGCCTCGTGAAATCCAGATAGGATTGCCAAGCGAGGATGTAACCGTATATGAAAACGGTCTTCCTGCCGTTTACTCTTCTTCCGTACACAAACTGTCTGCACATTGGCGTAGCGATGCCTCACTGAAAGGTACCGACTTGATGACTCCATCTGAGTCAGCCATTGCTACTGGTAATATTGCGTACGCAGTTTCTTCTTTCAGCGAGTTGGGACAGAAAGAGTTCAAGGGCAAGCTCAACTATAAGGCAAACCATTTTGGTATGCAGAATGTAGATCTCAACCTGTCTGGTGGAATCGGTGACAATTGGCTTTATACTGCCAGTATGTATCAGAATTTCGATCCAGGTAGTTTCAAGCTTCGCTTTACTGATTATGCTGACCGTACCCAACTTTATCATTTCGGCATCACTCGCATCTTGAATGATGGAAAGGGACGTATCTCCTTATTATATAAGTATTCCAACAGCAAGAACCCTGGCAATTTTGCCAATGCCGCACCATTTATCTATTCAGGCGACGGCAGTATCAAGAAGATTGATGGCTTTGACCCTGGTATGGACTCATACGTGCAGCGTCAAGGTTCTTTCCAATACTTGAATACAAAGTCAGGAAAGATGGAGACATGGAATATGAGCGATGGCAGTGAGAATCATGCCAACGAAATTGCCCTCATCAGCCAGTATCAGTTTGATAATGGATGGTTGTGGAAATTCAACGCCAAGTATATGAATGCTCCACGTGCCAATTATGTGGATTACGGAGGAAGTACCATCTCTCAGGTGAGCGAGGCTGATGGCTATCAGCTTTCTGATGGGTCTGCCTACAGTGGCTATATAGAAGGCCGTCGCACCTGGTTGCATGTTGGTAAGGTGAGCAATGCGCTTTTGACTACCGAAATCTCCAAGCAGTTGAACAACCATAAGTTAATGATTGGTTTGAACGAGTGGTATTACCATCTCAATTACTATTCATCTTCGTTCCAGTGGGCAGGCACCGTAGAAGCTTATCCACGCACATTGAGCCAGATGTATGTCAATCCGCTTGATCCTACGCAGACGGCTCATCGTTCTGAGACTTTCGGTTATAATGAGTTGAGTCCAGAATACACCAAGGGATCAGAGAACAAGTTGGCACTCTACTTTACCGACGAATGGAAGGTAAGTCCTAAGTTCAAGGTGTTCTATGGTGGTAGATTGGAGTACTACCGCATGTCTGCCGAGCAGATTTCTACTCCACGTTTCTCAGGATTCCACATGGGTAACTATAATACATACGCCACTGCTGCTGATGGTTCTGTTGTTGCTACCGAGCACAGCATCGAAGCAAAGAACGTAACCAAGGATAAATTGAATTATGCAGCCACCTTGCAGTTGACGTATAACCTGACCCGCCAGTTTGGTCTGACAGCTGATGCTACCATCGCCACCCGTTTCCCACGCATCAGCGAGTATGCAGGAACAGGTCCTACCGAGGAGCAGTATAAGCGAGTAACCATCCCACTGATTCGTGGTGGTATTTTCTACAAGAATGATTGGATTGACCTTTCTTCAATGGTGACCTACATTTCAAAGTCGAACAATATTGACCAGCAGAATCTTACCAAGCCTGGTACTACAGAGGGCAAGACCGTGTTGCTCATCTATAATATCCAGACTTTGGGTTGGACAACCTCGGCAGAAATCAATCCGTTCAAGAACTTCCACATGCATGCACTCTTCACTTATCAGAAGCCGGTGTATAAGAACTATAATGCGAGCGTAACGTTCAGTGACGGTCAGTCTATGGGTGTGAATGCCAACAATATGATAGTCAAGGAGATTCCTCAGGTTCTTATTGAGCTGGACCCTAAATACGACATCACCAAGAATCTGAATGCCTGGTTGAGCTTCCGTTATTTCGGTAAGACCTATGCCAACCTTCAGGAGGCACTCTATTTCAATGGTCACTGGGAGACTTTCGGTGGAATCAACTGGAATGTGAACAAGAAGCTGAGCCTTGGCGTGAGTGTCATCAATATCTTCAACGAGAAGGGTGCCAAGGGTACCATTAGCGGCTCTGAGCTGATTACCAAGCAGGAAGCTGGCAAATATGACGGCAAGTACATGAGTGGTAGCTATCTCCGTCCGTTCACGGTGGAATTCTCCGCAGGAATCAAATTCTAAGATAATAACGAAAGTATCATAACTTTTAATTATAACAAAGCAATCACATAAAAACCAAAGAACGATGAAAAAGGTATTTATGATTATCGCAGCGATGTGCATGACATCTATCATGGCATCTGCTCAAAAGACCATCAGGGTGTCAACCGATAAGACCGACCTCGTGATGCAAGTTTCTCCTAAGGGTCGCCTCTACCAAGTGTATCTGGGTGACAAGTTGAAGAATCCTTCAGATTACAATCATCTGAAGTGGGATGTATATGCGGCTTCTGATGGTTCCGTCTGCCAGCGAGGTCATGAGGTTTATGCAACCTCTGGTGCTGAAGATTTCTTCGAGCCGGCAGTGGCAGTGACCCATGCAGATGGTAATATGACTACCTATTTGTATTATCAGTCTTCTGAAGAAAAGGCTATCAGTGGAGGTGTTGAGACCATCATCACTCTTAAGGACAAGGTGTATCCGCTGACCGTGAAGCTCCACTATGCAGCTTATCCTAAGGAGAACGTCATCAAGGCGTGGAGCGAAATCTCTCATAAGGAGAAAGCTCCGGTTACGCTTTGGAGATATAGCTCTACAATGCTTTATTTCAAGGCAAACAAGTATTTCGTTACCAATTATCATAGCGATTGGGCTAAGGAAGGACAGCCTGAGACTTGTCAGTTGACTGCTGGTAAGAAGATTGTTGATACCAAGTTGGGTACCCGTGCAGCCATGCAGGAGGAGCCTTTCTTTGAACTGGGATTCGATGAGCCAGCCAAGGAGAATGAGGGCAAGGTGATGCTTGGAACCATCGGATGGCCTGGCAACTTCCGCTTTACCTTCGAGGTAGATAACGTGGGAGCCCTTCGTGTTATCCCTGCCATCAATCCATACGCCTCTAACTATAAACTGAAGGCTGGTGAGACGTTCACTACCCCTGAGTTTATCTTTGCCATGAGCGATAATGGTATCGGTGAGGCTTCCCGTAATTTGCACAATTGGGCTCGCCAGTATCAGGTAAACATGGGTATGGAAGATCGCCTTACGCTCTTGAATAACTGGGAGAATACTGGCTTCGACTTCAACCAGCAGAGTCTTGCTGAGTTGATGAAGGATGCCAAGGACCTGGGTGTAGATATGTTCTTGCTTGATGATGGTTGGTTTGCCAACAAGTATCCTCGTAAGGACGACCATGCAGGTCTCGGCGACTGGGAGGCTACCAAGAGCAAGCTGCCTGATGGAATACCTGGATTGGTAAGAGATGCCAAGAAGGCTGGTGTAAAGTTTGGTATTTGGATTGAGCCAGAGATGGTGAATCCTAAGAGTGAACTCTTCGAGAAGCATCCTGACTGGGTCATCATGCAGCCAAAGCGTGATACCTATTATTACCGCAACCAGCTGGTACTTGATATCAGTAATCCTAAGGTACAGGATTATGTGTTCGGAATCGTGGATCGTATCATGACGGAGAACCCGGATGTGGCTTACTTCAAGTGGGACTGCAACAGTGTGATTACCAATATCTATTCTCCATATCATAAGGAGAATCAGGGTAATTTCTATATCGATCATGTGCGTGGTATCTACAAGGTGCTTACCCGTATTCATAAGAAGTATCCTAAGTTGCCGATGATGCTCTGCTCTGGCGGTGGCGGCAGAATGGATTATGAGATGCTTAAGTATTTCACTGAGTTCTGGTGTTCAGACGATACTGATCCATACGAGCGCCTCTACATCCAGTGGAGCCTGTCAAAGTTCTTCCCTGCCAAGACCATGGGTTCGCATGTAACCAATTGGAACAAGAATACCAGTGTGAAGTTCCGCACCGATGTTTGCAGTTCATGTAAGTTGGGCTTTGATATCGACCTCAAGTCGCTTTCTGGTGATGACTACAAGTTTGTGCAGAATGCTGTCAAGAACTACGATAGCATGAAGCCTATGATTCTTGAGGGCGACCAGTATCGCCTGGTTTCTCCTTACGAAGGCAACCATTGTGCCATTAACTATGTAAGTAAGGACAAGCAGCGTGCCGTTCTCTTTGCTTACGACTTGCATCCACGCTACAAGGAGCCTCTGATGAATGTGAAGATGCAGGGATTGGATGCCGATAAGGTTTATACCGTAAAGGAGACCAATCTGATGCCTGGTAAGGAGTCTGATTTGGAGTGCAATGGCAAGCAGTACAGCGGTGACTATCTGATGAAAGTCGGTTTGAATGTATTCAGCCAGACCGATGGAACCAGCCACGTATTGGTATTAGAATAACGTATCAACTATTCATAATAAAAACGAAAAGCAGCAAAGTCTATAATAGGCTTGCTGCTTTTTTAGGTTTCTGTATTTCTTATCCCTAATGATTTTACTTGTTTAGCGGTCTTGCCACAAACTCAGTATGAAGGGTCTCCATCGGATGCTCCTTCAGATTGATGAGGATGTTTGGCGTATTGCCGTTGGCAATGATTACCTTGATGCCGGCATTGGCTACGTCGTGAGCGGTCTTTACTTTCGATGTCATGCCGCCTCTGCCGTGACTGCTCTTGCTGGCAAGGATATACTCGCTGATGTCACGGTCGTAATAAACCGATGGGATGATGCGGGTGGTAGGCTCGCTTGGGTCGCCATTGTAAATGCCATCCACATTACTTAATAGAATCAATGTGTCGGCATTCATCATCTTGGCAATCAAGCCAGACAACTCATCGTTATCCGTAAACATCAGCTCGGTGATGCACACGGTATCGTTCTCGTTGACGATAGGGAGCACGTTGTTTTCCAGCATCACCTGCATGCAGGCCTCCTGGTTCTTGTACTGCTCTTCGGCACCGAAATTCTCCTTCATGGTCAATACCTGACCAATCTTTATCTTATATTCACGGAAAAGGTTGTAATAGAGACCTACGAGTTTCACCTGTCCGATGGCAGAGAACAGCTGGCGTTGCTCCACGCTGTCCAAATGATGGTCAACATGCAGTTCGGCTCTTCCGGCAGCCACGGCTCCAGAAGATACCAGAATCACCTCATAGTCGTGTTTTCTGAGCCAGACAATCTGATCCACAATCGCCGACATTCTCGTTACATCCAGTTTTCCGTCTTCTCGGGTCAGCACGTTGCTGCCCACTTTTACTACGATTCTTTTTCCCATTTTATGCCGATATTTATTTGGAGCAAGGAATCTGTTGCTTCAAATTCCTTGCCCCTTCAATCATTATTTCTTTTTATTGTCTTTTTCTCGAATCTCTACTCTTCGAATCTTGCCCGAGATGGTCTTTGGCAATTCATCTACGAATTCGATGATGCGAGGATATTTATAAGGAGCAGTCTCGTGCTTCACATGGTCCTGCAGCTTCTTGACGAGGTCAGGACCCGCCATACTCTTGTATTCATCCTTCAGTACGACGGTTGCCTTGACAACCATACCGCGGATTGGGTCTGGCACACCGGTGATGGCGCACTCTACAACGGCAGAATGAGTCATCAGGGCATTCTCTACCTCGAAAGGACCGATACGGTAACCCGAACTCTTGATCACGTCGTCGATTCTGCCCTCAAACCAGAAGTAGCCTTCCTCATCACGCCAGGCCATATCGCCCGTGTGATAGAAACCATCATGCCAAACCGATTTGGTCTGCTTCTCGTCACGATAGTAATATTTGAAAAGGCCGATAGGCTTGTCGTCGCCGATGCGGATGCAAATCTCACCCTTTTCACCATCCTCGCATTCCGTCATGTCTGGACGGAGGATGTGAACATCATATTGTGGGTTAGGCTTGCCCATGCTTCCTGGCTTTGGTTTGATCCAAGGGAAGGTTCCGAGTGTCATCGTGGTCTCTGTCTGTCCGAAACCCTCGTAAATCTGAACACCAGTAAGTTTCTGGAAGGTCTCTGCCACGGATGGGTTCATTGCCTCACCCGCTGTAGTGCAGTATTCAAGACTGCTGAGGTCATACTTAGAGAAATCTTCCTGAATCATGAAGCGGTAGATAGTAGGAGGGGCACAGAAAGAGGTGATGTGATACTTCTCAATCTGGCGCATAATCTTATCAGCCGTAAACTTCTCGTGATCGAAGACGAAGACGGTGGCTCCGGCAAACCATTGTCCGTAGAGCTTGCCCCATACAGCCTTACCCCAACCGGTATCGGCTACGGTAAGGTGGATGGAATTCTCGTGGAGATTGTGCCAATATACACCCGTGGTCAGATGACCGAGGGCATAGAGGTGATCGTGTGCCACCATCTTTGGCTCACCTGTGGTTCCCGATGTGAAGTACATCAGAAGGGTATCCTCATTAGAGTTTACATGTTCTGGGCGAACAAAAGGAGCACATTCGTTCCATTCCTTCATCCAGTCGTGGAAACCTTCAGGGATATCCGGACCGATACTAATCAAAGTCTTTACAGTAGGACTCTCTGGCATAGCCTGATTAACCTGCTCTACCACGTAATCATCGCCGCAGCAGATGATAGCCTTCACGCTTGCTGCGTTGTTGCGGTAAACGATGTCGTGCTTGGTAAGCATGTGGGTAGCAGGGATGGCTACGGCGCCCAACTTGTGGAGACCGAGCATGGCAAGCCACCACTGATAGTGACGCTTCAGAATCAGCATCACCTTATCATCGTGACCGATGCCGAGACTCTGGAAGTAAGCAGCAGCCTTGTCGCTCTGCTCCTTCAGGTCCTTGTATGTAAAACGGATTTCTTCGCCACGTTCACTTGCCCAAAGCAGCGCCACGTGGTCTGGTTTGATCTTTGCCCATTCGTCCATCACGTCGTAGGCAAAGTTGAAATCTTCTGGTATGATAAACTCCAGATGCTCCTTGAAGTCTTGCTCTGAAGTGAATTTTGTCTGTTTTAGAAATCTCTCGATCATAGTTACTCTTCTAGATAATTATACAAAGGAACTTGGCTGGCTCATTGTTGAGTGAGCGGAAACAATGCGACTTTCTACTGTCGAAGTAGATGCTGTCGCCAGGGTTCAGCACCATCACCTTCTCTTCGATGGTTACTTCGAGCTGTCCCTCAATCACATAATCATATTCCTGTCCGTCGTGTCCGTTCTTGTTCGGCTTCTTGTCGCCTGGCAACGGATCCACCTGTACCATGAACGGATTCACTTTTCTGTCCTTGAATCCTACGGCAAGGCTCTGGTATTTATACTGGTTGTTGCGGTCTATCTCCGGTCCCTGTCCCTTGCGGGTTACGTAGTATCCCTTCATGCGAGGTTCCTCGCCGAAGAGCAATACGTCAAGGTCAATGCCGTATCGCTTAGAGATTTTTGACAG
>ERZ773113.1134-NODE-1134-length-13522-cov-86.708695_pt1 | contig 13522 bp, 9 predicted proteins | sample MGYA00580565_ERZ773113 | MGnify/ENA primary metagenome ERZ773113 (study PRJEB29015, sample SAMEA2737827) | human gut metagenome | biome: human gut; feature: human-associated habitat; material: faeces | place: China | collected 2012 ...
TCATGAAAAAGATGTATTACAACAAAGAATACAGAAAAGCTTTCAAGAAATCGGATTGTCCGGAAGATCTTGGTTCTGAAGAAACGTTTATCGTTCATGAAGCTGAATTTTGTTCGGATATAAGCCAAGATGATGCAGATAGGAAAGCGGAAGAGTTTGCGGAGAAAGAAGGTCCGTTGTATGCTAATAAAGTAGGTGGATGTTGCAAGGTTTATTATAACACAAGACAGGAAGGGGATTTCTTTAAAAATGATTGCCCTGATGGTCAAAAGCAAGAACAGCCTATACATTACGTGGTAGAGGCCGGTCGTGTATGGTCTAAGTTCAGTACCGAAATAGCTAACTACGAAGCTGCGAGGATCCTTGAGCAAGAGGGGCAGGCTGCCGCTAACGAATCTGGAGTATGTAAAACCGTTTATTACAACGAAGATCAACATGGTTGGTTTAGTAAACGTTGTAAGGAAGGATGGAAGGCTCCTGAGAAATACAGGAGGATATACGCCGGTACCGTAACGTCTTTCATTAGCGTTGATGATGCCAATGAAAAGGCTAAGAAGATACTGGAAGAAGAGGGCATGAAATGGGTTAATGAAAATACCAAATGCGAGCCTGTTGTTGATGAATGCAAATTTGATTTTTGAAAATGAGCAACGTAAAATTTAATCCGACAGAAGGTGAGAATGATAAACTGGTGTCGGTGTTTTCTGAAATAAATGAAGGTCTTGATACGACTTTGAATTACACTATTTCCGATGAAGGGAATAAGGCTAAGAAGAACATCGTCGTTAATCAAGTTGGTAAAAGGGAAAAGTTTTTATCGAAGAAAGGGGAGGAATCTGAGCCTTTTGTTTTGTCTGATGGTAATACTTTCAACGTTCTTAAAGAAGGTGCTTCAGGATCGGCATCCGCTTGGGCTGAGGATCAGCTTCCTCCAGAAGCCACGGAATCAGTTGGCGACAAAAGCCTTCTCCCTTCTTGGGATTTTTACCTTATAGACATGACTCAAAATACCGGAGACAAAGTGCGTCCGGTAGGAAAGCTTCGTAAGAATAATCTCCTTAGATTTGAAAACGGAGATTTTGCTCCTACGGTGGGCATAACCGAGGAAATGAGAGCCGAATGCGATGTGGAACTGTATTTAGATAACGGTCATAAAAATAAGTATTGTGATGCCGGAGCATTTGACGCTAAGGCTTTTTATGAAGAGTATGGCATTAGTCAAAAACTTTATAATGCTTCAGGATCAGAGGTAAGGATTTTAAGACCTTGGGAGACTACTTCAAAGAATTATAGTATATTCTTAGGATGTAGCAAGAGTCTATATGTAGCTGATAAGGTAGTTGGTAAAAGCGGGAAAATATGGTCTGGTGTGTACGACGCAGACACGGTTCCTATGCTGGACGGACTTGACCTGCGCCAGACGTGCCCTGTGCTTCCGCCCACAGCCTTATCTCCTGGACCGGTATGTACAGTAGACTCCAAGGCAAGATCTTTCTTTTTCTTGTATGAAGGAGAAACAAATTGTAAATCCGGAGCCGGAGTTGGTAACGCCTGCACGATGTTTCTAAATGGAAGAACTTATCCGAGAAGCAATGACGTAAATCAAATCAATATAGCTAAGTATTCGAGGGCTAATAACGTAGATCCTGAATCTTCTTATCCTTTTTCTGAAGGTGGGTTCTTGACCTTGAATGCTTATATCATATACCTTGAAATGCTGTATGGTACTAAATACTTGGTTAATCCAGATACTTTTGGATCAGGTATATCAAGTAACTCCGGGGTAGGTAATGATGTTAATTACCATAAATACGGAGGATTGAAATACCGTAAAAAAGGAGAAGATACATGGATGTATGCCACATGGAACAACAGTTCTTCTATTATCCATTATGAACCTACTAAAAAAACTCATTTCTCTTACCTCATAAATTCAGCGTATCCTAAAGAACAATGCATGGAAAGCCAGATGGCGGCTTCTTTTGCATTTGAAACAGGCGTAGAAGAAGGATCAGAGTTTGATTTTTATGGAGGAAAATACTGGTATAAAAACGTCCAGGGAGCCAAGAGTATGGCTGAAGGTCATATGAATGTTATTGTGTTTAAGGAAATGACCGGCACTATATCAGCCTTAAACGAAAATGACGAACCGGCAGAATTTGATTTGGAAGTTATCTTAAGGATGTCTTTGTACGATGGCATGAATTTGTCTGGAGATGTCTTTAGGTATTGTGGAGGAGGATACGAACAGGTAGGGACTTGTTTAAATGATCCTAATGTCACTCGAATAGGTAATACTATTGATATTTATATAGAGCCAGATCAAAAGAAATGGACATATGAGAAAAGGTCTACTATAAATAATGGTGAGGTTTTTGATTTTGAATCCAAATATAAGAAGATAGCAACTACCCAAAATTTAGGAGATAGTTTTGCTTTACACCGTATCCCTTATACCGGATGGAAGGATAAAAAAGGCGGAGGTATCGGATCAGGAGAATGTTTTTATACATGGGACAATTGCTACTGGGCTTCAGCTATCGGCTTAAGGAGTAGATTGGCTGCTCGTTTCGGCGGTTATGCGAACAATGGCTATTGTTCGCCTCGTCTTCTGATTGCGCATTACGCCGCTTCTAATACGTATCGCAGCAATTGCGGCCTTGCCCAGTTGTTATTAGACGTCAGTCAACCGCAGGTTTGATGGGTGCAACCCATTGATGGCGCAGCCATCATAAGCGCAGCGCTAAGGCGCAGCCTTTTATACTATATCACGGCGCAGCCGTATCTTGTTAATATAATATTTTATAGCCACAAAACAAAAATTTAAAATATTTAATACAAATTGTTTTGTAGCTATAAAATATTATACATACATTTGCAATGTCATTAGACAACAGAGATAGTTAACATTATAAACAATAAAAATCTATTCAATGAAATCCGTTAGTCTGCTAACAAGTTTTACATTGGGATCTGACCTCTGAAATAGCAAATAACGGTTGAGAAAAAGGTTAAAAAGAATTGGCTGCTCGTTTCGGCGGTAATGCGAACAATGGCAATTGTTCGCCTCGTAATCTGAATGCGAATAACGCCGCTTCTAATACGAATCGCAACAATTGCGGCCTTGCCCTGTGTGGGCTAAAAAATTGGGTATATTCTTTTTAATCTTTCCCAGGAGTGGAGAATCAATAAAAGACAAGCGTATGAGGTTATATGATAAAAATATGATAGAGATGCGCGACGGTCGTAAGCCCGTCATTAGCCCACAACTGAAATCAGTTTCAAACTATATAGATATAAGTTTGGATGATATTAGAGAAGCATGCGAAGCAGCATTTAAAAACCATTCTAAAAAGAATGATGTTGTTAATTTCAATTCTGATTTTGATGGTAATTCGTTAAAATTGTATGAATGGTATTTAGATGGTACTTATGTTAGCAAAATCAAATATCGCAAACTTGTAAAAGAAAACAAGAATGGTAAGGTTCGTGAAATAAACAGCCCGGATCTTACCACCAGAATCTATCAGCATCTTGTTTTAGTAAAGTTAGGTCCTTTGTATTATGAGAAGGATAATATGAATGGTCTTAATTGTAAGCCGGGATTTGGCATAACAGCATCGTCTAAATCAAGGTCTCTTATTAAAAAGATGAAGCATGTTTATTATGATAGACTTGATTTGAAGTATTGTTTGGTTATAGATCAACGTAAATGTTATAACCATGTAAAAGACAAAGTGTTTAGAAAAGTGCTTAAGAACTTTATTTCAAATAAAAAGTTTATAGATTTTGTAATAGACGTAAGCTTTGTATCTGGAGAGCTGCCTATAGGGACTCCTACAAGTCCTTTTATTCATCATCTCCTTATGAAAGATTTTGATGATTTTGCAAAGAGAATAGCTCCTTTTTCATTGAGATATGCCGACGATAATTTCCTTGCTTTCTATACTAAGGAGGATGCTAATACTGCTAAATGGAGGATTAAGAATTATTGGTGGTATGAGCTTAAGATAAGATATAAAAGGCATACTTGTATTATAACAGACATGGATAGACCTCTTGATTTTTGCGGGTATGTTTTCCATCGTAACAACAAAGTCGTATCTGAGCACAATAAAGGTTGTGTGACAATAAGGAAGAGGGTAGCCAGAGACGCGAAGAAGTGTATTACAAATGAAAGCTGGTCTTCTTACTTCGGTCTTTTAAAACACTGTGACAGTTATTCATTAATGTCAAAAATAGAAAATATCATGAGATTACGAGATTTAACAAGCACGATTCGTATTGATAAGAAAATGGATGCGGACAACATCGACGTAAAGAACCTTGAAGGTATTGTATTTGATATCGTGAACTATGAAATACGAAGCAATAACAAGAATGAACCAAACTGGATAAAGTGCTTGATAGGTATTCCTGAAACCAATAAAGAAGGGATTCCTACTGGCAGGAAACTCGCAAGGGAATTTCATGGTAATTATCAAGGTATAGTAAATTTTATTTCAAAATGTGAACTTACTTATGGCAAAGATGCTATTCTCCCTATTACCGATGTAGAGATAGAAAACAGATGCGGATACGTTTTTAAAGGCAGCACTAACCGCTTGGAATACATTGATTGACTTCTTATTGTGATGGTGTGAATGAAAATTATTATCTTGCACCAAAAAAAAGAAAGTCATGAATTGTAACACTTGTAAAGATGACAGACCTGATATTCTGAGATCTAATATCTGTATCGGGTCTGATCCGTGTAATGACTGTACGGACAATTGCGAAATTCTTCCAAAAGAATGCGATTGCCCGTATGGTCATTTAAGCGATCATTGCATTCATTATACAGGATGCAAGACATTCATATCCAAATTAACTCCAGGTATGCCTTATAATGAGGTTATGCATAATATAGAGCTGGTTTTTGAAAACATAGATAAGTTTTTGGATAGAATGGTTGAAGAAAATACGCTTTTAAAACAAAGGGTTGAAAAACTTGAAAAACAACTTCAAAATGGAAAAGAGTGCACAAATTGGTAAGGACTTAAGTGGTAAACACGTATATGTTCCACATGTGGACGAGACGCCGGTGCCATGCCCGGACGGATATACATGCACGAACTGCGTGTACTGCGCTGACGGCATCAACGCTGGCTACTTCAGTCTGGCTCAGAAATCTGATCTTACGGCTTTAATCAATGCGATGATATGCCGTATGGAATATCAGGATAGGGAAATAGAATTTTTAAAACAAAAAATAAATATTTTGAGTAACAATGGCAATAACAGGTAACGGTTGTTTCGGCAGTCATGGTGGGTGCGAACGCCCGCATCATTGCGATATTCCTTCTTCTAAAATATTCTACGATGGAGAAAATATAGAAGAAGCTGGTTTGTATCATGGTATGCCTTTAAACAGAGCTTTGGCTAATTTAGCTAAATACGTTTCAAGGGCTATTAACGTAAGTGGATCTGTCAATACAGAAGTGTTTGACGGTACTTCTCATGTGGTTCTAAAAAAAGATCCGGCAGAGATTTTGCTTGTGTCTTATTGCGGGGGTGTCGTACCTTCTGATATGTATAAAGTCCAGGGTCGTACTGTTAGGTTCTGCCGGGATATGTGTCAACAGGATGAACTTGCTGAAGTGAGGGTTGTGTACCGAGAAGAAGCAAATAGTTCTTATGGGTTCCATTGTTAATTTAGGAGGATAAGAAATGGCAGAAAAATGCAAAGGATTTATATGTGGGGGTAATCTCGTTGATGGCTCTGTGCCTTCTGATAAGTTAGATAAAGAAACCATTGTCGAGCTTATTAAAGAGATTCTGAAAGAGGAAATGCACGAATCTTGGCTTAAGGAAATAATAGAAACCATACTTAAGGAATCTATTGATTCAGATTGGCTTCGTGAGTTCTTTAAAGAAGTTCTTAAAAAATACGCTAAAGAGGAATGGTTTAAGGATATTATCTGCGGCTTAGGATGTGTTGGCGTACAAGAGATATTTGATGTTATTCCTACTGACATAACATTTGAAGCCACAGGCGGTACGGCTACGGTACAGGTGGTTGTCGATGATGGAGTTGAATGGGAGTTGACACTTTAAATTAAGGAGGATGATTATGTCGAGAGAGAAAATATATAAGATGGATGATGGTTCTTGGCTTACCTCAGATAAGAAGGAAGGTGTCGGTCGTGATAAAATGAATTTCGATGCTCCATCTTGGAAAGGAAGGGAAGATAGGATCACTATCCGAATTGTGAAGAAGTCCGATACCGAAAGCATGAAAGCCATTACTTTCAAGCAAAAAGGTATTAAGATCACAGAAGTGTCGGTTAGTAGGCTGGAGTTCCCTATATCTGGTGGAGATAAGCAGGTCCTTATTACTACCAACTCCGCTTCTATCAATGCCCTTATTACGGGTGAGAAAGATATAAAGGGTGTCATAAAAGCATTTACCACCGCTTCCGGTCTTAATATTGACGTCAATGATATTAGGCTTGATTATGGTTTCCCTGGTGATCCGGGTCTTGAAGACACGTTCCAGGTTTCGATGATTGTTTCCATGCCTGGTAATGAGGATGGGAATGAAGTTAATGAGAACATAACTATAAATGGTGTACTGATTCCTATTTATCAGCCTGGAAAGGTCGTTCCTTACATTAAATTGGATAAGGAATTTGAACAAATTGAGGGTGATGAAACAAGCACGCAGTTAAGTATAGAAAGTAATATAAAAGATTATGTTATTGAAATAGTTGAATGCGAGTCTGTGGATAAGGAGGAAATCTACCTGGACAAGGATGTTGTTGATCTTGATTCAGATGGATCACCGGAGGTAATCAACGTAAGTACAAATCCTGAAAATTTAAGATGGAGGATTAGCGAATACACAGAATAATATAAGACATATATAATTCATTCAGTTTTATACCATATCTTATATGTTGAACAAAAATTCAACCGGTGTATTAGCCTAAGTCTTAAAACAAAGACTACGTTATTAAAGAATATATAGTTACCTGTGGGTATTTATCCAAGCCCACGGCTCTAAGGCAAGTGATTAAACAGAGATTGTATTCGGGTTTCAGTGTTGCTTGCGATAAAACCTTTAATAACATTGGCGATGGGTACTAACAGGAGAAATCCCGATTTACTTCTTAATTGAAGTTTAAATTTAAAAGAATGAGTGATTAAATTGTAAGTAATTGAATTTTAAATGGTCTACGTACAGGACATAAACGGTAACCCTTTAATGCCCACAACAAGACATGGAAAGGTAAGACGATTGCTTAAAAACAACAAAGCAGTCGTAGTAAATTTATGTCCTTTCACGATACGTTTAACCTATGAAACAACAAATTATAAACAAGAAATTACGTTAGGCGTTGATACTGGAACTAAACATGTTGGTTTATCAGCAACAACGAAAAGCAAAGAACTTTACAGCAGTGAAGTTATTCTGAGAAGTGATATTGTTGATTTGTTATCAACAAGAAGGGAGCAAAGAAGAACAAGAAGAAACAGATTGCGTTATCGTAAACCTAGATTTTATAATAGAGTTGGAGCAAACAAGTCTAACTGGATTGCCCCATCAATTCAACAGAGGATTGATTCTCACATCAAAATCGTTTCCGATGTGTACAAAATCCTTCCTGTTTCAAAGTTGATTATTGAGGTAGCCCAATTTGATACTCAGAAAATAAAGAATCCTGATATTACAAATATCGAATATCAACAAGGAGATCAATTGGGTTTTTGGAATGTAAGGGAATACGTCTTGACAAGAGACAATCATAAATGTCAACATTGTAAAGGCAAATCAAAAGACAAAATTCTCAACGTTCATCATATCGAATCAAGGAAAACAGGAGGAGACTCCCCTTCAAATCTTATAACTCTTTGTGAAACTTGCCACAATGAATTTCACAAGGGTAACATAGATTTGAAAGTCAAAAGAGAAAAATCCTTACGTGATGCAGCTGTAATGGGAATTATGAAATGGAGGCTTTATGAAATCCTGAAATCAACACTCCCAAATGTCTCAATGACTTTCGGTTATATCACAAAATACAACCGGATTCATAACGACATTGAAAAATCCCATGTTTCAGATGCTTTTGTCATTTCAAAGAACTTCAATGCGAAAAGGCTAAACTTCTCGTATAAGATAAAATTGGTCAGAAGGCACAACCGTCAGATACATAAAATGAAAATCCCGAAAGGTGGAACAAAAAGACCAAATCAATCTCCTTTTGAGATTTTCGGATTCAGGTTGTTTGACAGGGTAAGGTTTGACAGCAAATTTTATTTTATCTACGGAAGACGTAAAACCGGGAGCTTTAACATCCGTGATATAAATGGAGAAAACAAGAAAGATGTTATATACAAGAAGCTAAAGCTGTCAAGGTGTAAACGTTTTATGATACAAATTGAAATGTAATAAACAAAATAAATAATTATAACAACAATGAAAGTAGGTAATTGTTGGGCGAACATAGATAAGAAAGAAGGCAGTCTTAACAGTAAGGTTAATATTTACTTTGATGAAAATGATACTGGTGCCAACAGAAGTGTCAAGATAAGGGTGTCTTCCAGGGATGGTAGCGTATCTGAAGAATGTACGGTAATTCATAAAAAAAAAGAACAGGTAGTTTATAGAAATAAAAGACAATCGGCTCTTTTCACAAAAGAAGGATGTAATCCTGAGACAGAGAAAGGGGAAGAGCTTGAGTACGTTGTTGAGGCCGGAAAATACACGTCTATCATATCTCAGTCTGATGCTGATGACAAGGCTATGAGAGACATTGAGCAAAATGGTCAGAACTGGGTTAATGAGCATGGTCGTTGTATAACCATATTATGGTACAATGTCAAGAAATCAAAGTCGTTTAGAAAGAACGACTGCGATCCTGATACCGAAGAAGGAAGTTTGGTTACGATGACGATCGAAGCCGGGCAGTTCTCTTCTTCCATAAGCCAAGAGGATGCTGACCGTAAGGCTGAAGCCGAGTTGAATGCCAAAGGTCAAGACTATGCTAATTCTCATGGCACTTGCAATACCATAAAATGGTACAACGACAGGAAATCCAAAATGTTCCAAAAGACAGATTGTGAGGTAACTGAAGTTGGATCTATGGTAGAGTACGTTGTAGAAGCCGGCCGTTTCTCTTCTTCTGTTTCTAAGGAAGATGCTAATCAGAAGGCTTTGGAAGCCTTGGAAGCTGAAGGTCCAGGGTATGCTAATGAGCATGGCACCTGTGAAACCAATTTATGGTATAACGTAGAGAAGTCGAAAGTATTTTATAAGAATGACTGCGAAGATGGGTTTATCGGAGCACCTTACACTTACACGGTAGAAGCCGGTAAATACACATCAGACGTAAGTCAAGAAGATGCTGATCAGAAAGCTCTTGATGATATAGAGAAAAATGGTCAGGATCAGGCAAACCTGAATGGAGAATGCGTTACTGATCCAAATTATTTCGTCGGAAAGGCTTCGGCTCGTGTTCAGAAAAATGATTGCGATGCTGAATCTCAGACCGGAAGCTTTGTCGATTTAACTGAAAAGGATCTTGCTGGATACCCGGATGCTTTTGTATCAAGGGAAAGCCAGGAGGCGGCTAACGCGCTGGCCGAGGCTGCTATGGAAGAACAGAAACAGGATCTTGCAAATAAGAAAGGCACTTGCATAGATAAAAACCAATTTGTTGGTGTATATAGCAAGGTATTCACAAAAGACAATTGCGACGGAGAAGGCGTAGGTTCGCAGGTAACAGTAGACCAAGATGATGTAACCGGTGGTCCTTTTACTTCATACGAAAGCCAGGAGGCGGCTAACGCGCTCGCTCAGGCTGCCGTCGAGCAGCAGGGCCAGGCCATAGCCAACCGGGACGGACATTGCACGTGGACTGGTAAATACAGTGAAGAATTTACCAAAAACGATTGTAATGAAGGTCAGGTAGGGTCTAAGATTACCGTAACCGAACAAGATGTAGTGGGCGCCCCATTTACATCCACCGTGAGTCAAGATGATGCTAATAACAAGGCTAAAGCTGCTGTCAAAGAACAAGGACAGGCTATTGCTAACAGTAAGGGTAATTGTGAGAATATGACGGTCTATACCGGTCATTACAGCAAGAGATTCGTTCCTGAATGTGAAGCTTGCCATAAGGGTGTAGAAATGGAGGTTACGGCCGAAATGGTTAATGGTAGTCCTGTTACGTCTACAGAAAGCCAGGATGCGGCAGACGCAGAAGCTCGTAGGATCGTAGAAGAAGGAGGCCAGGCCTATGTTAATAAAAACGGCAACTGTACGCCACTTAGCACCGATCCTGTATGGGAAGACGTTGTTCCGGAAGAACTTAGATGTAATGAAGGTAAGTCTCAGAAAAAGCAACATGATACCAACGAATGTTCTGAAACCCACAATCAAGAACGTTGGGTAGATGGTGGGAACAAAGTTTGTAGCTGGACCGGTCATTACTCAGAAACGTTCCAAAAGAACGACTGTGAAATACCGGATTCAGGAACAGAAGTAGAGGTAAGTGAAGCTGATGTTGAAGGCAATCCTTTTACTTCTTTCGTAAGTCAAGAGGATGCTGATAATAAGGCTAAGGAAGCTGTTAAAGCTCAAGGACAGGCTATTGCTAACCAAAAAGGTAAATGTAGGTTTGTAGGCGTATATAGCAAGCAGTTTACAAAAGACAATTGCGGATCATGTCATCATGGTGTTCCGATGAGTGTAACACAAGATATGGTAGGCGGACCGTTCTATTCCAATGAAAGTCAGGAAGAGGCAAATAGGCTGGCTCAGGAAGCCGTAGAAGCCCAAGGTCAGGCTTATGTTAACAAGAACGGGACATGCGAAATGGACAACACCGATCCTGTATGGGTAGATTCTGAACCACTTGAAACCAAATGTGAAGGAGGCAAATCTTATAAGAAGCAAGTCAATACCAACGAATGTTATGGTGGAGCAGATGAACGCTGGATAGAAGGTGGAGATAAGGTATGTACCTGGACCGGAACATATAGCAAGCAATTTACAAAACAGTGTGCTGATGGAGGTGTTGGATCTAAGGTTACTATAGACCAAGATGATGTAACCGGCGGTCCTTTTACGTCTACCGTAAGTCAAGAGGACGCAAATAGTAAGGCTCAGGCTGCCGTTGAGGTCCAGGGTCAGGCTCTTGCTGACGCACAGGGCACTTGTACTTGGACCGGTAAGGCAAGTAAGGTTTTCACCAGAAACAATTGTGGAAGCTGCCAGCATGGTTCTTCTGTTACCGTAACCCAAGATCAGGTGGGTGGTCCATTTACGTCCAATATCAGTCAAGCTGATGCTAATAAGAAGGCTCAAGATGCTGTAAATTCCCAAGGTCAGGCAGTAGCTAATAAGAATGCTGATTGCTCGCCTGATAGCACAACACCTTCTTGGTCGGATACCGGAAGCACCCGTTGTGACGGGTGTACGTCTCAGAAGCAACAACGTGACACCAATCCATGCTCTTCTTCTTATAACGACACAAGATGGGTTAATGGAGGTGGAGAGTCTTGTACTGACTGGTCTTACTATGGAACAGGAGACTGCGTAGGTCATACTCAGTACAATGCTTATCGTGATAGTTGCTCTGGTAGCATAGATCGTCAATATTCTGTAAGTTGTAGAAATTGCTGTAATTGCGGATCTTACGGTTCTTGGCAAGAAAATGGATGTAATGGAACCAAAACTAAGTTTATTCGTTACGATGATTGCGGAAATTCTGATACTAAAGAAGAGTATGTTATTGGAAGTTGCGGATATGCTCCATATGAATTTCAGTTCCATGATGGAAGAACGAGCAAGTCAAGGTCTGTAACTGGAGAATCTCAGGATATTGAAGAAGTTATCATAAGTACTAAGAATGATTCATATATAGGATATTCTGTTAAATCGAAACCTTCTTGGTGTTCTGTTGATTACAGAGACCAGACATCTGAAAGCATGAAGGCTGTGGTGACATTATCTGCCAATACAACATCTTCTTCCAGATCTGGTGACATTGTTTTTGTTCAAAATGAATCTGGAAAGACTGTTACTCTTAGCATCACACAAGATGTTGCAGTTACTTACGAATTTAGTACCAACCAAAGCACTTGGAATGCCGATGCAAATGGAGGTGCAAATAACTCATATTTATGTATTCAATTAAAAAGTAAAAAGAATGGAAGTAAGATAGGATACACTGTATCATCTAAGCCAAGTTGGGTTACAGAAGTTACAGAAAAACCGTCAGGAGTAAATTGTCCTGTTTTGTCAGGCTATGATTATTCATTTGTAATAATCTCATCCGCAAACAGCTCTTCATCTTCCAGAAGTGGCACTGTGACATTGAAGCAAAATGAGTCTGGGAAGACTGTTAACATAACAGTCAACCAAGAAGGAAAGGCAGAGGCTAAACCTGTTCCGGCGCATATTACATTGAAAAACGGCTCTTGGGCTACATATAGGAGGGGTAATGTTTCTTATAATCCTGGCGCCGGTAAGTGTATTGCCGGATTCGAATGGACTGGTGATGAAAATGGAAATATCCGAATCTACACCTGTGATATTAAGGTGGTGGATGCTGATTATCGTGAGATATCTGGAGCTACTATAAGCATCGGAACAACAACCCAGAGAAAACAATCCGGAAGCTCTTGTTCGTATTTCGGGGCCGTTAATGGAGGAATATTAGCCGGATATGTTCATTCTGGAGATGAGAATGGATATACTACATGGTATATACGAACTATAAACGTGTCTTACGAAGGCAAAGTGTATAAGACCGCTACTGTTAGGCAGTATGAAAAACAAAATATCTCCAAGAAAGGTGGTGTTTTCAATGTATATAATGAATCTCCTGCTTCTTACAACTTTATCGTAGATGGAGCTGAGTGTGGTGATGAAAATGGTACTTTGAAATACGCTTATTCTCAAATGGATCTTAATCCAGCATAATTAGCAAGGGGAGGGAATTTAGTTCTCTCCCCTTGAATATTTTAGATTATAATATTGTGTTTTAAGTATTGTCTATTAGAATAAAAATGATTAATATTGCACATCATTCAATTTTAAATTTTTAGTATCATGGCTTGTAAAAAGAAAGCTCGTCAGGGTGGTGAAGTCGATAAGAAAGACAAACCTAAAATGCGCCAAGGCGGTAGTGTTGGAGGCAAGATGAAAAGAAAGAAGACGAGCACTAAAAAGTGATTGAAAACCAGGGGAAGGTGCTGATCGCCTTCCCCATTTTAATAACATAACAACAACATATTATGAGCAACAAGTTTATTAGCAAAGGACAGAGGAATGTCTGTGTGACGTTTGTGAAGTATTATCCTGTGTTGATGCAGGTTATTACGTTAGCCAGCATTTTTGATGAGTTTTATCCTTTTAGTATCACTAATTGGCTGTATCCGATATTAGGTCATTCTCTATCATGGGACCTATTTCTCTTGGCTTTTTCAAGAATGTTCAGGTTTTGTATATGGCATAGGTTATTAATCTATA
>ERZ773113.1135-NODE-1135-length-13516-cov-5.428720_pt1 | contig 13516 bp, 9 predicted proteins | sample MGYA00580565_ERZ773113 | MGnify/ENA primary metagenome ERZ773113 (study PRJEB29015, sample SAMEA2737827) | human gut metagenome | biome: human gut; feature: human-associated habitat; material: faeces | place: China | collected 2012 ...
CGGAGGCCAGTCAATCCCGGACGTCACACCAAACTGCGCGATAACCACCAAATAATAATCAAATAGAACAAGGCTGTGGGTTCATGAAAACGGACCCTCAACCTAATAAAATCAAAGCGAATTTAGAAGACGCAGCATATCTGATAGTTCCTAATTCAGACAAAACGTCTAATGATATATTTGATGGTTGGCTTTGCCCCGTACTGAGCGACATATCGCAAAGAGGGAACACCACCAATAATCCGGTCAAAGCCTCCTTGACGGCCTGGTTGACTAAAATGAACCCGTCGATTACATGAACGAAGATATGATTGAAGCTCTCGTGTTAAACCTTCATGTATACCTGTCAACTGTCCTTGTTTCAAACCAGTGGCTTCAAGAATTTTGCTATTATCAATGACTCGATTATACATCCTGTCATAACGAATCTGATACTTCGCTCTGTGAGCCCTCTCGAACTTGTCCATCGGGCAATCCACGACTTCGAAAGGAATAACATCCATATAGATGGATGCGATCTCCCGCCAAGATAAATGCTCACTAGTGGAAACCGTGAATGTCTCGCCCAATGCTTTGGGATTACCAATAAGTAGTGTGATCATCCGAGCGACATCGCCGCCCCACGTCATAGTGCCTTGCCTATCGAGGATAACGTCAGGCAACGGCACAGGGATATGACGGACCGCGCGCCATAGCCATGTGTCCGACTCGTGGACGGCAAGTTGGAAACGGCCACTCGCATCGTACGTGACGGCAGGACGTACAATAGTCCAATTGTTTTTCCCGCTTCCAAAGAGCAAATCCTCACAACGCGCCTTAGCCAGCGCATACTCGTCAGTTGCGAGGTATTCAGCATCATCAACTACATCGAGAAGACGCGGGGAATCCTCCCGAATCAAAGGAGAATCGGCATACACGCGATAAGAAGACAGGAACACATACTGCGAAGTCGTTTCAAGGAACGACCATGCACGTTCCTTGAATTCCGTTGTGGACCAAATCATGAAATCGATGATTGCATCCCAATGCTCCGCAAGGAGTCCGTTCAAGAACAACTGATCCTTGGCATTGCCGATCCTATATGTCAAATCAGAATTTTCCGACAAATGTTGTCTGCGACTAGTGACCACTACCTGGTGTCCCATTTGCACAAGCAGGTGACTGACATGAATACCCATCGCTCCAGTACCGCCAAGAATCAGAATTCTCATAACGCTCTTCCTTCAATAACGCTCTATCGTCCGAGGATTTTCCTGATTGTGTTAACGCCCTTGTCTCCAAGCAGGTTACGCACAGCTTCCTTTGCAGCTCCGGTAGCATTCGTTTCCAAAGTGGACATCATTCGCAACGCGTCGCTTTCATCCTGACTATCCGTGAAAACTTCGAAAAGCATGGGTTTTTCAGTATGCTCAGGCGTTACGAATCGATCAAGGCCAGCAAGATATTCTTGCTTGCCGCTCGCACTCATATATTCAAACCCAAGATCCTGCGCGTAATGCTTGAGCAACTCATGCGAACAATTTCCATAATGTCCACGCGCAGCCATATACGCATCTGCTTCCTGCCCGAATTTTGCAGCTTTATGATTGTAATTCTTGAATTCCGTGCCGACGCCATTATTAACAACCATAAGGCGGATATTGGAGCCAACATGACGATTCCCTAGAGAATTCAGATCATAAAAACACGCAAGATCACCTACTACACCAAAGAACAATTTGCTCGGAGAAGCAAGAGAAGCCCCAAGAAGCGACGAAACACAACCATCGATGCCAAAGCCACCAGTATTCGAATAACAGCAAATAGACGAATCAACCGGGAAGAAATTCCAGCTGCGCAGTGAATTCAGAATTCCAAGATGCAGAACGGATCCGGAAGGCAGTTTTGGAGCGGCTTGCTGCGCACACCAAATATTCGAGAACGGCAAGTCCGGAATTTTTGAACGAAGCTTCGCGTCTTCTGCATGCCATTCCTCCAAGAACGACATTCCTTGAGCAGGAGATCCGCCATTTTCTTCTGCATATCTCTCAAAGAACGTCTCCTCATTCATGTCAAAAATATAGCGAAGTTTGTTGAACGCGTCCCGAGGTTCCCCATCCGGACTGATACGCCATACTTCCTTGGCGATCGGATTCGCGTAGGCTCCAGATATTTCACCGATGTGAATCATGATGTCCATCATTCGACAACTCGCCACATAATTCGTTTGCTTAATCACTAAAACCGATTCAGCCCAGTAGTTACTTGGATAATTCGACGTACGATCGCCGAGAACTACTGCCCCGTACTTTTCACAAAAAGCATCTACCGCTTTGACGAGCTCTTCACTCCACGCTGCGTGAGCTCCAACATATACCGCAATTCTTTTCCCTCTCAGTGTTGGTAAAGCATCATTCGGCCCAATTCGGTCAACAAAATGTACAGAAGGCAACTGGCCGACACCAAAGTTATCGCTGTAGCGAGTGACAAGATTGATATGGACAGGACCACCGCCATCATGTATGAGCTCGAGCAAGGCACGGTTAAGATTCGCCTCGCACAACCAACGATCATCAGGATTATCCACCGGCAGACATTGTAGACTGAACTTGCAAACATCATTCTGCTCGCTGGTGCGATCAAGCATCTGAGGAGACATATTCCCAATACGTCCAAGAGGCTGAGAACTAGTCACAGCCAGCACAGGAAGTTTACGATAATATGCTTCAGTCAATCCTGGCAGATAATTACGAGAAGCGGTAGCACCAGTACAAGTCAACGCGACTGGCTCACCCGATTCGGCAGCCATACCACACGCGATATAGGCCGCTGAACGTTCATCCGCAGCAGAATAAACCGTAAAGAAAGAATCATGTTGCAGAGATGCAACGAACGTAATATTCGTCGTTCCCGGACTTGCTACCACCTTACGGATTCCATGATGTTTCATCAGTGCCACAAGAATCTGCACGTTCACCTCATCGGTATATCCACTCACCGTAGCCATGCTAATTCCTCCTTAAACCGAATGACTTCATCAATGATCATACTCATTTTTTAATCATTTTTCGTATAACCGATTGTCTCTCATCTTGGTTTAGACCAAAACGCGCGACAACTGCCGCATATGCAATAGAATAAACTATTCCCCATAGAACAAAAACAATCCAATTACCCACAGGAATAAGCATGCTAATAAACAGGCATACCAACATCACAACGGTAGCGGAGAAAAACACTTTCGCTATCTGCTTCCAGAAATAAAACACGTCCAGTCCAATATGGACTTGGTAGTACCAGTTCATAAAGACTCCACAGCCTAAAACAACATAAGCAACGTACCCCGCCACTGGAGCCCAATAGCCAATGCTAGGAGCGAGGACAACCGTCAGCACGATATTGACAAACGCCATGCACAAATATGCAACGCTTCGTGCTTTATGCCGGTTCTTCGCCCGCTGAATTTCGATGCCAGTGTTCTGCACTAATGGAATAAACAAAGGCGCAGTCATAATAAGGATCATCCAATACGTGTCGGCAAAATCATGCCCGGCCCACTTATCAATGAAGAATCTTCCTAAAATCAGGAAGCCTCCCCAGACCCATAAATATAAGATTGCCTGATAACGGCCCACACGAGTCATCAGCTTTGTCAGTTGATCATTATCATCAGTTTCGGCAACCATACGATTAATGAGAGGAGTAAAGACACTCGACATAGTCGTCGACAACGAGTAGAACAATGATCTGACCTGCACTGCTACCGCAAAAATAGCGACCGCCTGTGCCCCCGATAAAGCACCCAAAAGAATGTTCGGCAGATTCTGATTAGCCAGCTCACATATCTGGTTTGCAAAAATCCATGCGCTGAAAGCCGCAATGGCTTTCAACAGAGAGAAATCAAAACCACGGAATTGAAATCTCATCCCAAGCTGTCCAACAGCAAAACGCACATTCAACGCTAGCAAGACAACAGTCACAGCCAATTGGGCAAGAGCCACACCAACTGTCCCCATACCCATCTCTAACAGTAAGAATGACAATAATGGAGCCGCCAAAGCAGTGAACATTTGGCGCGACTGTTGGAAAACGAAACGCTCATGAGCGACAATAAACGCGTCAAATACCGTAGAAAACAATGTCAAGGAAATGTTTACTGTCATAATCGCCAAAAGCACTCGAGCCAAAGATATCTCTTGAGAAGTAAATCCCTTCGAAAAAATTAGTTCAGCGTTGGCTGAGAAAATCAAGCCTAGTACAAGTGCAATCAGACAAATAACAGCATATAACAGCAGATACGTCCCGTTAAGTTTTTTTATTCCGCTTTCGTCACGCTTAGTACGAAGACGCATATAGAAACGAACATAAGCTTCTGAAAAACCAAATGTCAACAATGTCAAGGAAAAAACAAATGAATTGGAAGACTGATACACGCCATAATCAGTTTGTCCAACAAAATGAAGAAGCATTGGGGTATACACCAAATACACCAAGTTCTTCACCAGGATATTTGCATATCCCAGCAATGCGCCGGCTTTTCTTTGACTTGTCATACGGGCTAATCCTCCATGGCGTTGTCAAGCCATTCCTGAGACTCCTTACGGTGCTGTTCCAACAAACAGTCGACTTCCCGATAGTCGATCTCAGGTGCAAGTCCGGAATCCATCATCACCGAATTCAAGTTAAACAAACGGAACAAAGTCTCCATACGAGAGTTCATGTTTGACTTTCCCGTCATGCCTGCGCGGTTGAATACCGTGAATTGCTTGTGAAACAGAATGGAGAAGCAGCATGCGTGGTATGAATCTGTAAATACATACTGAGCTTTAGAGAACAATTCCACGAAATCCTGTGGACCGGCTACGTAAGTCTCCTTGTCCCGAAAATCAAGTATACGACGTACACGGCAACCATGCGCTTTCGCGTATGCCTGGATATCACGTTCCTGTTCGTCAGACGGACGACCGAGGAAATATGTAAGCACATACTCATCATCATCCGCTACGAAATTCTCAGTGATTTCTCTCCACTTGTCCACAGTAAGCATCAAGGTCGGATCTAAAACAACTGTAGCGTCCATCCCAGTCATTTCTTTGACCAGCTCAACGCCACGATCCTCACGTACCGAGATTGTCCTCAAACGTGGCAAATATTTCTGAAAAATAGGTTTAGCAGCATCATCCACCTCAGATACACCAAAGCTTGCAGCATAACTGATAATAGAATGGCCTTCAGGAACACAAGCTCCGAGTCTGAGTCCCAGTCCTCGTTTAGATAAAAAAGCAAAATTCCAAACTTGATCAGAACCTAACACATAGTTCTTTGAGAGATTTTTTTTCGGCATAATGCCACAAAAACCATCTATATAAACACTCTTTGCAGGAACCCATCTCTTCGTAAATGAGCACATTCGCTTATGACGTTCCTTTAAAACTGTGTAATCACCATTTTTAATTCCTTTGACACATCTTCTCACGAAAGAAGAGAAAGGATAATATAATACGGCAAGACAAACAGGAACCGTTCTCGAAGCTACGCAATACGAAGTCGTAGTTTTGCCATACTTGCCTAGCAACTTTGTTAACGCGTAATTTTGAAGTCTATTACCGTAATTATTTAAATCATTAATAGTAATGATTGTAGAATCATAAGACATTTACTACCTCATATCTAAGTTCTTATTTGTCGGATAAAATTCTATCAAGAATGGTCTCTTATCTAGATATTTGCAATCGTCTAACAAAAGAAATAAAACGACTGCATTGATATGCATGAAATCTTAACGCATATAGAGAGATTCTTTTTGCAAAAGAAAAATCTTTATAATTAGAATTTTGTAAAGCCACACGAAAAGTTTCACGATCTAACGTTTCTTCATACAGTTCTCGTCGTTGTTTTCCGCTCCAAGGCGCTGAAGGATTAAACAAATAATGGAGCTGCACCAGCAATAAGTGAAACAGGATATAGCTAGAAAAGATTTTCTCGTACATAGCACTATTAGGGACCTGTTCAACATGTTCCCTCATATGTCTAATCGAATCAAGAATACGATTTTCGTAATCGGGCCGATAAGCAGATACCGTTGAAGAATCATTCCTTATATAGCGATACACAACATTGGGAATATATCCAATAACTTGTGCCCTACTACATGCATCAAGCGCAAAAGCCGTATCCTCGCTGACCGCCATCTCGATATCAAAGAATATTCCGTTATCTAGAATAAAAGTTCTACGAAAAAGTTTTCCCCATGCAAGACCTAGGCCTCTATCGGGACACAACACATCTCGTTGAAACTGCTTAAGTGAATCATGACTAAATACTTTATCTTCTTCCCTATAGCAATGATGTTCAACTGAGGATGAAAGAACGGCATCATATGCGCCTTGAACTACATCACAAGAATATCGTTCCGCATACGTGAATAGATTACTCAACGCGTGTTCCGGAAGCTCATCATCAGCATCAACAAATACCAGGTATTTTCCTGTCGCACGTTTAATGCCTTCATTGCGAGCAACAGAGACTCCACTATGCTCAATTGTTATAAAACAAAAATCAGAAAAATCAGCTATTATACGATGTATTTCAAATGAAGGATTCCCATCAAAAACAATAATTTTTTCTATAGGAAAATCTTCCCTTTGCTGATTACGTACGCAATTTAGAACTGATAAAAAAGATTTTTTATCGGCATTAAAAACTGGAATAATAACTGAAATTAAATAATCCATCGACTATCCTCAGATGCATATTAAGGCTCTAAACTAAAAATGGACTCATATGGCATAACGCCAGATCCATTCCATAAAAACACAGTTACATAAGTAAGTAGAATAAAATAGAGTATAATAGCTAATTTACAAACAGTCTTTCGAGTTCCTTTCAACTTTCCGACTACATAACATACATAGACAATAAAGAAGGGAAAGAAATATAATCCAAGCCTATAAACTGGCTGTATTCCATACCCCATAATTTGTAAAAGTATATAGCACAGAGACCCCGATAAAGATATTGAATAAAGAAAGTTATGCCTCACTTTTAATTCAGCTTCTTTATCCATTTCATAGTCTTTTCTCACGCCTAACAAAACAATCAAGGTGGGAATAATTAATTTGAAAACAGCGGAGCTATTTCTTTCCGTGAAAAAAACTGTGTTTTTATTACCGACATAGTAAGCCCAATGAGGATTAAGTGCGGCAACTCTATTTATGAAGGGAGAGACACCACTAAAAGAGACAACTACAGCAAGTATAAACAATAACAATATATAAGAATATTTTTTCTTAGAGTTCAACAATATATTTATTCCAAGAATTAACAATAAAACAACTGCAGATGAGTGAAACAAAAAAGCTGCAAGTAAAAACATGAGACAAGTAAAAACTCTTTTTTTGCAATAAGCCATAAACGCAAATATTCCTAAAGCAATTGCCATAAACTGACGCACAAGGTTCATGGAGTTAAAAAAGAATCCACCACAAATATACAGAAATGCAGCCAAGCCCCAGTAAAGCGAATCGATATTTTTTTTAATTAAATAATATACTGCACCATTAATCAATATTGAACTAAGTACGAAGAAAGCTCTATCAGTAAAGCCCATGCTTATTAACGTTTTAATAAAGAACGTAAAGCCCCGTTCAACTGTTAGGTTCTCAGAGCCTAGATCACGAATAGAAGAAAAATAATTCTCATAGATACCATAATCTGTTCCAACATTTAGTCGAATAGCTGAGATAACAGTGATATACATAAAAAAAAGGGTCAAAGCAAATAGTTCATAGCTTCTGCCAATTCTTGCAGAACAGGCGATGTCAAGCATCAAAGCCAAACCTATTATGGACCAATAAATCAACATCTACTCAGCCACCTATTTTTCAGCTCCAAGAACACGTCGAGAACGATGCGCCTTGCTTCTCCCGATTGACCATGGCATATACTTTTGCACAAACAAATTTTCAAAGAAAAGAATAAGAAGAGATAATCCTGTTACAACGAGTCCGATACAAAATTGAATAGCAAAATCACAACTTGCCACATTCAAATGTAGTAATCTAAAAACTACAAGCTTAGATATATTCAACGTCAATGCGTTTAAAGAATAAAAGACGAGGCTTGCTTTTCCTATATAAGCGAGTATGCCACACTGTTTAATTTCAATTGCCAAAAAAATGCAACAAAAGATACCCGTAATTGCCGATAATAGACGTACTAAACAGTCAAGAGTCAAGGAAACCGACTTGGAAAATATACACCAAGCAAGGAAACAAAAAAAAGTAAAGCATATAACAATATATGCTGTTAACCTATGTTGTTCAAGAGATTTAAGCCACTCACGCAATACATATCCAAGCGCCATAAATCCAGTTATTTCCACGCCTTTCCATAATTGGAATGGAATCGGCAATTTTCCAATAAATCCATTTACCGCAAACGAAATCAGAATAAGAGCAACGCTTACAACAGTAAGTATTGCATGATTATTTTTCGTAATGCTCACTAACCCATACATCATAATCTCAGCAACAAAAAAAGCCATGAGAAACCACAGGCCGTTCCCCATAACCAAGACATCTACGAACTGATGCGCCAAATCATAATTGTGATTTGTCTGGAAGGTCGCTCTCATCGAGGGGATCAGCAAAATCGCAATTGGCTTTGCAAGAAAATACAATGAAAATATATAATACGGGACAAGTAATGTCTTAATCTTACGAATCAGGAACGCTTTGAAGCCTCCTCGTCTGCCGAATGTCAAGCCACCTAAGAAGTAGAACAGCGGCATGTGAAAAAGATAAATAGCGCTGACAAGAACATCCAAAGCAGGTAACCAAACACTTTGCCCATCACCATTACGCAAATGTCCAAAACTAACCAGCACAATGCCCATGCCTTTAGCGATATCGATCCACTCAATACGAGCCTTCATTCCACGGTTTTTCCTCATTGGCTCGTCAACCACGGTTGATTGTGATACGCTCATGGACATTCCTTTAAAAACTCTTCATGTATTTTTTTCCTGCGAATTTCGCCATCAAAAACCCCGTTCCTTTACGCCACCAGTCGACTGGTTCCGTACTGATAAACGGTAACTCCTTATACGAATAACCATTTGTTTTCAGCCAAACATCCAGAAGTAGCTCGCTGATTCTACCTGGATACCGAGCGTTGAATGCGTCGTACCGAGAAGCGTCGATATACTTAGTCAACTCATCAAGAATCGGAAATAGCCATGCACAGTACTCATCGAATTTAGATTGTTTCATGATGAACATGTTGAACATATGACCGCTACGACAATGCATTACCTCATCAAAAGCAGGCAGGTATTCTGGCTGAAGTTTCCTAATAATGCGCCGGGTTTCTTCCAGATGTTCAGCAGGCAAAGTGTGCTCATAATGAGAAGACATCGTCTCAATATAATATTTACGTCTTTTGGGAAGAATGATATCTGTTGTTTCCAAAAGACGACTAACTTCTTCATGCCTAACAATTTGATCGAATCTGTCCTTGTAAAAGAAACGTTTTTTTTGCGTCGCAAAATGCCGACGATAATGTACAAGCCCTTTATACTTTGCATTACAATTTTGCCAAAGCCAATACAAAGCGGTCAATTCAGAGTAACTTGCGTTCATCGAAGAAATATTGTTGCCAGTATCGTCTGTTTGAAAGCCCAAATTGATTTCAGGATGAAGAGCTTTACCTACTTGTAAAGGGAAATACATAGGATCTTCAGGCATACGATAAGCCTTATGGGTTGCGACAGCAATAACAAGCGTACCGTTGAAGACGGAATCATCAATATTCGATAACTGCCACGAATCAGCATCTTCAGCCACGTAGAAATCCTCTTTCCCATAAGGATATATGTCATAACCTATTCAGTATCACCCAATCGATTTATATTATTTTTGCACGTCTCATAGACGAATGAAATAAATTAGGGTTGGGAATAGAATCTCGTACCACGAAAAACCAATTCCCAGCCCTTGTTCTATTTGATTATTGTTTGGTGGTTATCGCGCAGTTTGGTGTGACGTCCGGGATTGACTGGCCTCCGGCCACGGCGAGCGTGCCGCCCTTGGCCACGTACAGCTTGCCGCCGTTGTTGTCGGACGACTTGCCGTCCAGCGCGAACGCGAGACCGGTCTGCGCGCCCTTCGTGTCGGGCACGGTGACCTTCCACCAGCCGTCGCACGCCTGGACCATCTTCGCGTTGCCGGTCGAGTTCGGGCTCGTGTACACGCGCCAGTACGCCGTGACCTGCTTGACCGTCTTCGATGGCTTGTACCACACCGTCATCGGCTGCTTCGGCACGTCCGTGACCGTCACCGTGACGCTCGCGCTCTTGCCGCCCGCGGTCGCCTTGATCGTGGCCCTGCCGGCCTTCCGGCCGGCGGTCACCACGCCCGTGCCCATCACGTTCGCGACCGAGCTGTCCAAGCTCGTCCACGTGACCTTCCGGTCCGTCGCGTTGTCGGGCTTGACCGTGGCGGTCAGCTGCGCGCTCGCCCCGGACTTCAGGGAGAGCTTGCCGCCGCTCACGCCATCACCGGAGATCGAGACGGACGTGACCGGAACCGGATTATCGGCCACAGTAACAGCGACCGAAGCCGTCTTACCGCCAGCGGTCGCTGTAATCGTTGCAGTGCCACCTTTCACAGCGGTGATTTTGCCGTCGGACACCTTAGCCACAGAACTATTCGAGCTGGTCCAAGAGACTGTCTTGTCCGTCGCATTCGACGGGGTCACGGTGGCCGTCAATTGCACGCTCGCGCCTGACTTCAGGCTCAGCTTGCCGTTGCTCACACCGGAACCCGAAATCGAGACTGAAGAGACCGGAACCGGCTGCGGGGTGTTGCAGTTCACCGCACTCACCGCGGCGGAGGAGCCATCCCAGCTGACCTTGCCGGAGAATTCGATGCCGGGCTGGCTGGCGCCAGGGGTCTGCGCGCCAGAACCGTTGGTGAAAATCACACGGTACTTGCCTTCGCCCAGATCCGGTACCTCGTACTTGTAGGTGCCGGCCTTGGCGCAGGAATCGTCGGCGGTCAGCTGGGTCATTTCGATGCCCGGCCACTTGCCGTTGTTCTTGGACGTGGTGTCGTTGTATACGTACGCGTAGATCTTGCTCCAGCCAGAAGGCTTGGTGGCGTAGATTACGTTGGAGACTTCCGGCTTCACACCGGTGATCGTGATGGTGATGGAGTCGGACTTCTTATTTGTACCGGCAGTGGCGGTGATTTTCACCGTTCCCGCCTTAAGGCCGGAAACCTTGCCCTTGGAATCGACGGTGGCAACAGAAGTGTCGGAAGAAGTCCAAGTCACGGAAGGACGCTTGCCCGCCGGATCGGTTGTCACATCCGCCTTGAGCTGCACGCTCTGCGTGGAAGCGAGATCCATGGAAGTGTCGCCGGAAACCTTGATGGCAGCAACGGTCACATTCCTTGGATGGCAAGGCTCTTTGGCGTCAATGTAGCAATCCGGGTCCAGACCGTTCTTTTCCATATACTCCATGCAATATTTGTCGCACGGGCTGGAAGTGCCGTCACTCGGGTCGTAAGTAGGATCACCATACTTGGTGTAAGAGTACGTGTGCTTGATGGCTTCGCCGTCTGCACCAGTGCCCTTCACCGTGACTGTCACCACTTCATCCGACTTGGCCTTGCTGCCGATTTCAATGGTGTCGCCATCCTTGAAGGAACCGGATTGACTGTCGGAAGTGGAGTAGGTGGTGTTAGTGGATTGATAGGACCGGAGAGTGATCGTTTTAGATTCGCCAGGAATGGTGCCCTTGTTCGGATATGCTTCCGCGGTGGAGACCTTGCCGGAACGGGTCTTATTGGAAAACGCCGCGATGGACTGGCCCTTCACCGTGCCGGAGGTAACCTTACCGCCGGAAACGGTGATGGTGGAACCGGTCACTTCATCCGTATAAGTGCCGTTGGCCAGCTTGGTGGACTGGCCTGCAAGATTCTTGTCGGAACCGTTCGCATTGGCCACTACCATGCCGTCCTGAGCTGCGGAACCGGCATAACGCTCGACCATCAGGCAGTTGTCATCGCCGCAGTTGGAGACGTTTGACGCTTCGCCGACCATGGCGTTGCGGAAGTGGTTGACGGCCACGACTTCCGGATCCTTCCACAGGTCGGAGCCGGCGTCGCCGAGCTTGGAGTTTTCGGTGAACGGACCGCTGCCATTACCGTAAGTGCCAACGCCACCAGTGCCATACGTGCCGCCGTCCTTGTACGGGCGGTCGAAGAACAGGCTCATACCGTTCTTCTGCGCGGTCACACCGGCCCAGCCGTACTTGATCCATTCGTCGGAGAGCTCCTGCGGGATATTGGCCTCGCCATTGGCGAAGTTATCATGCGATTCCACCCAGTTCACGGACTTGTCCTCGGTCACCTTGCTGTGCGAGGTGAAATGGCTTGCGCCGAGATTTTTGAACTGCACGGCGTTGCGCACCTCATGACCGTAGCTGGAGTCGGTGATGCCGCCGCCACGCGGAGAGCTGCTGTTGAACAGGTTGGCGTAGTCGGCTTCGCGAACGTTGGCATCTTCAAGCACTTCGCCGTACTGGTACTGTGCGCCGTTCTGCAGGATGGTGTCCCAATAGTGGGACTGCTTGCCGCCGAATACCTCATCGGAAAGCTCGATATGCTTGGCAGCGTCATACCGGAAGCCATCAGCGCCGTCGGCCACGGTCTGCACGAGCAGATCATGCATACCTTCGGTGACGGTATCATCCTGAGTGTTCAGATCCCACAGGCCAGAAAGCTTGTGCTGGGTGCAGTCCTCACGGTTGTTGTAATCGGAGATCTGCTTGTCCTCATGGTAGTAGGCTTTGTTCTTCCATTTGCCTTCGATCACATCGAAATCAGAGGTGAAATGGTTGGACACGGAATCGACGATGATGCGCAGACCATACTGATGGGCCAGCTTGCACATTTCCTTGAACTCGTCTTCCGAACCGACCACGTAATTGCCGATGGACATGTCGGTCGGCTGATACACGTAGTACCAGTTGAGATACCAGTTGCCGGTGCCGAGCTTGCGGTTGTCCTTAATTTTGACGATTGGCTCGGTTTGGATGGAGGTGTAGCCGGCCTTGGCGATATCCGGAATGTTCTCCATGATGGTTTTGAAGGACCATTCGAAGGCGTGCAGGGTCGCACCGTCCTTCATGTCCTTCGGCAGGCCGTACTTCTGACGGGCTGCTTCGAACGTAGGATTTCCCACGGTGTCGGCGTAGCTGTCACGGGTGGCGGCGCTGGCCTGCTGCGGTGCGGCCGTAGCGAGTGAAAGACCCGCGAGCAGCGTGGTGGCCGCGGCAAGGAATGCCACGGTCTTCTTACTCAAACGAGCAAGCGTTGCTGATTGTTTCATCATCTTCCTTGATTGGATTGGATTTGTTCAGGTAAGGCTGAGGCCCGGTTCCCTTGGAATACGGAATCAGGCCTCAGCTGTTTTCAGTTATTTGGTGGTTATCGCGCAGTTTGGTGTGACGTCCGGGATTGACTGGCCTCCG
>ERZ773113.1144-NODE-1144-length-13440-cov-84.468061_pt1 | contig 13440 bp, 14 predicted proteins | sample MGYA00580565_ERZ773113 | MGnify/ENA primary metagenome ERZ773113 (study PRJEB29015, sample SAMEA2737827) | human gut metagenome | biome: human gut; feature: human-associated habitat; material: faeces | place: China | collected 2012 ...
TCGCCTCCCCCAGTGCAAAACTGGCATGACCTTCAATTTTTCCCTCCAGTTTTTTCTGACGGATTATATTCCGCTGATGCACCCGCTCCATGGCTGTAACGCATCAGTTGGGCCAGTGCGCTAATGTCAATATACTGATGGATTAGGAAATAGCCCGTTGGTTTTACTTTCATCCTCGAATGTCAGCGTCACTTCTTTAAGTTTTTTCCAGATCATTAATAAACGCTAGATATATTCCCTCACGTTTCATATCTAATCTATAAATATCATCACTAACCGTAACACTTGGTTTTGTTTCGTAGGGGACTAACCCTTGCTCATAAATATCCTGATAAGGTTTACCTAATTGTTTCACAAGTGTTTCGACATCAATACTCATTTGATAAATACACCACACGTCCTTGTATCCTGCTAGTACTATCTTCATTGCGCAAGGAAATGGTCCAGCTATGAGCGAACCATTGCAGAACAATTACCCACCCAACCTTTTTATCTCTAACGCGGCTTGTATTTCTTTGGCTCGCTCAATTGAGTAAAATGTGACTTTTTGTACAAAAAAATCTTTGTTATAGGTAAATGCAGCAACGATATATTGATGAGGGACAGGCAAAGTATAAAATTCCTTCACACCAACATAAATAGTCATGATTATCTGCGCATCAGTGTAAATCATTGGATGACCAAGTTTGGCCCTTACCCATTTCTGGGTCATTACTGGTTCAAGACCAAATGGCAGCGGATTAGGAAATAACCAATCCATTTTATTTTCATCTTCTAACCGCAAAGTCACTTCTTCAAGATTTTTTTCTTGGTTATTGATAAAAGATAAAAATATTCCTTCTCGCCTCATATTCAACCTGGAAATATCATCACTAATAGTACCCGTTGGTTTTGTTTTGTAGGGAATTAAACCTTGATCATAAATATCCTGATAAGGTTTACCTAATTGCTTCACAAGTGTTTCGACATCAATATTCATTTGCGACCAAGTCGCTTTTTCTCCAGCGCAACCTGAATTTCTTTGGCTCGCTCCAGCGGATAAAAAGTCACACTTTCAACAAAAAAATCTTTATTATAGCTAAATGACGCAACTATATTTTGATCAGGAGCTAATAGCGGATAAAACTCCTTTACTCCTCTATAGAGCGTCATAACCACTTTCGCATCAACATAAATCATCGGCAACCCAAAACGCGCCCGTACCCACGGCTGCGTCATCACAGGCTCCAGACCAAAAGGCATCGGATTAGGAAACAACCAGTCACTCTTGCTTTCATCCTCTAACGTTAATGTTACTTCTTTCATTTTTTTTTCAAGATCATTAACAAATGCTAAATATATACCCTCATGCTTCATATCCAGCCTGGCAGTATTATCACTAACCGAGCCATAAGGTTTTGTTTTATAATTAATCAAACCTTTATTGTAAATTTCTTGGTATGGCTTTCCTAATTGCTTTATCAGTGTTTCGACATTAACATTCATTTAATATAACCCCACATTTCGGTTTAACTTATGTAGTTTTGCTCTGATCTCTTCGATTTTCTCGTTACTCATACCATATTCATTCTTAAGGCATTCAGCATTCGCATCCCAGTTGGCATTGACGGCAGCTTCTAAGTCACGAGCATCTAGCTCTTTTTTAGTTATCATCTCGCCGCTTTCTGTCTCTACCTTACGATTATTACGCCCGCCATAGGTTTCACTACATTTTTGATGAACAGCTATTGGAATAGCAACTGAAGCAACCTTATCAACCATCTTATCTATATATTTACTTCCCTCATCAGGATATAAATCCTCTAAATATACACGAACCGCATCTCTAGATGGAATATGATCGACTTGATATTTTCCCTGCCTTGAACGGCCTTCAAAATTTTCATAATAGTCAACCTCATACTCTTCCACAGGGGCTTTCTTAAAATACACATAGATTGCCGGGACAACCCCCATCGGGTCAACAATAATAAAGTCATTGAAATCCCGGTCTTCGATGGGCAATGTTTCAATATTTGGTCCCTGTTCCTCCGGGATCGGCGTTCCCGGTACGGGCGGTAACGATTCCGGGGCCGGGTTAGGCAACCCCCAGATGCTCCGCGGTTCCGGAATGGGTGTAGGCGGTGTGGTAGAGCCGCCAGCGCTCCCGTCATGGACAGTCGTCTGGCTGGCTCCCCACTCAAATTTTCCCTGCCCGGCAGACCGGGACCAGACAAATGTGCCTTTAATTGAAGGATCTTCAAAACCCCATGTCTCTTTATCCAGCTGTTTTGCAAACCGCACCCGGACCCGATCCAGCCCGCTTTTTTCCCCCACCTCATAGCTGCGGGAAACCAGTTCCCCTGACTCAGGATCTTCTTCAATACGAAAGCGCACCCTCGTGCGCACTGTGCCATTTTGTCGGGCTATTTCCCGGAGTTCATATTCCGGGACATAATCCCCCTCAATGACCGTTGAATTTACACGGGTAAAAGCGCCCACCATCATCTGGCCATGGATCAGATTCTGATAGAGCTGGTCGCCACGTATATTTTGTAGCGTTTCCGTCTCACCTTCATTCAGTGACGGAGAATAGAAGATAGCCAGCAGAGCAACGGTGAGGGGATTAGGCGCAGCCAGCACCCGTGCGCCCGCGACGCCTTCTCCGACACCTGCCGCAGTCCCCGCCCCCAATGAAAGCGAATTTCCCAGCGTTGTGGCTGTTGGCCCTGCATAATAACCACTCATTGAGGCAGCCAGCGCCATTGATTCAAAAAATACCTGTGCGGGTTTACGTTCAACAACCGGCTCTTTTGCGGCTGATGATGTTTTTCCCTCTCCGGTTCCCAGTATTTGTGTCATCCCGGCTTTCTCCTGTCCATGGCTCACAGTAGCTCTATTTTTATTGACTCAGGCAATGCGGTATAAACGCTGGCCGTTTTCCCCTCAGCATCTGCCCGGCCTTCGAATACCGGGCCTTTTTCAGTGGTGATGCGGTAACGGGCAAAAAGAACAATTTCATCGGTCTTATGATCACATTAGGGGAGCAGCTCTTCTTAAGAATGTGGTCAACATTGCGGGAACAGTACAGAGATCAGGGAATATGAATTAGCTCTGTAAAAAATCATCATTTACAAGCAGTAAAACATTAACGCTTATTTATTCATTAATCTATTTCGCTCTGACGCAGCCTGAATTGCTTCTGCATGCGCCATAGAATAAAAAGTCACACTAACAACAAAAAGGTCGGCGTCATAAACAAATAAAACAGCAATATTCTGATTAGGTGGTAACAGTGGGTATACTTCACTGATACCACGACTGTAACTCCCCATAGTTTTAGGCTCGCCATAAATCATTGGGAACCCAAAACGCTCACGCATCCAGTTTTGAGTCATTACCGGTTCAAGATTAAAAGGCATTGAATTCGGAAAGACCCAGTCTGTTATGTCATCATCTTCTAATGTTAATGTAATTTCTTTGAAGGTTTTATTTTTATCATTCTCGAAAGAGAAAAACAATCCTTCTCGTTTCATGTCTAATGTAGCTGTATCATAGCCCGCTGTGGCAGTTGGTTTTGTCTTATATTTAATTAGTCCACTATCATAAATTTCCTGATGATCTTTACCCAATTGTTTCACGAGTGTTTCGACATCAATATTCATTTGCCACCAACATATCCAGATAGGCTTCATTTTCATCAACCGGGCCATGCAGTTTATTCTTATAGGGAATCAATTCTTGCTCAACTATTTCCTGATAAGGTCGACTAATTTTCTTAATAAGCTGTTCGACATCAATACTCATTTGATAAATACACCACACGTCCCGACATCCGGCTAAATACTATCTTCATGGAGCAAGAAAATGGTCCAGTCATGACCGGACCATAAAGGATTCATTAACTCTCTAATCGTTTTTTCTCCAGTACGGCCTGAATCTCTTTGGCCCGTTCCAGTGGGTAAAAAGTCACGGTTTCTGCAAATAAATCTTTGTTATAGGTAAATGCGGCAGCGATATATTGATGAGGAGTAGGTAGAGCATAGACCTCTTTCACCCCCATATAAATAGTCATGATGATTTCCGCATCAGCATAAATCATGGGCAACCCAAAGCGCTCTCTAACCCACAATTGGGTCATCACCGGTTCCATACCAAATGGCATCGGATTGGGGAATACCCAGTCTGTTTTGCCTTTATCTTCTAACCTTAATGTAATTTCAGTAAGATTTTTCTCGGAATTATTGGTGAAAACCAAAAGAATTCCTTCTCGTTTCATATCTAATTCAGCTTCATCTTCATCAATAGGACCGTAAGGCTTTGTTTTATAAGGAATCAACCCGTGACTGTAAATTTCATGATAAGGCTTACCCAGTTGTTTTACCAGTTTTTCGACGTCAATGATCATTTGCCACCAAGTCGTTTTTTCTCAAGTGCAGACTGGATTTCTTTCGCCTGTTCAACCGGAATAAATGTGATCCTGTTAACAAAAAAATCTTTATTGTAAGAAAATGCCGCTGCAATATTTTGATTCGGAGTCGGTAAAATATATGTTTCCTCCACCCCGACATAAATAGTCATAATCACGCAGGCATCAACGTAAGTAATCGGATGACCAAATCGGTCTCGTACCCATCGCTGTGTCATTACTGGTTCAAGACCAAATGGCAGCAAGTTAGGAAATAACCAGTCAGTTTTATTCTCATCCTCTAACCTTAAGGTCACCTCCTTAAGATTTTTATCTTGATTATTAAAAAATGATAAAAATACCCCCTCTCGTTTCATATCTAATCTATAAATGTCATCACTAACCGTACCACTTGGTTTTGTTTTGTAGGGGATCAATCCTTGCTCATAAATATCCAGATACGATTTCCCAAGGTTCTTTATCAACTTCTCAACATTCAAGCTCATTTAATATAACCCCGCTTTCCGGTTTAACTCATGTAGTTTGGCCCTGATCTCTTCAATTTTTTCATCACTTACACCATATTCATTCCTAAGGCACTCAGCATTGACATCCCAGTTAGCATCAACTGCAGCTTCTAAATTACTGGCATCTAGAACTTTTTGAGTGACTAATCCTCCGTCTTGTGTTCTAAATTTACTATTGTTTTTCCCACCATAGGTTTCACTACATTGCCGGTGTACTTCTATCGGTATAGCGACAGCAGCCACTCTGTCAGTCATTTGTTCTATAATGTCATCTTTCAGGTTTGGATATGTCCCTTTCAAATATATCCTAACAGCTTCCTTTGAAGGAATATGATCCACTTCATATAGGCCCTGCCTTGAACGACCTTCAAAATTTCCGTAATAGTCAACCTCTAAATCTCTAACTGAAGCTTTCTGAAAATAAACATAGATTGCCGGGACAACCCCCATCGGGTCAACAATAATAAAGTCATTGAAATCCCGGTCTTCGATGGGCAATGTTTCAATATTTGGTCCCTGTTCCTCCGGGATCGGCGTTCCCGGTACGGGCGGTAACGATTCCGGGGCCGGGTTAGGCAACCCCCAGATGCTCCGCGGTTCCGGAATGGGTGTAGGCGGTGTGGTAGAGCCGCCAGCGCTCCCGTCATGGACAGTCGTCTGGCTGGCTCCCCACTCAAATTTTCCCTGCCCGGCAGACCGGGACCAGACAAATGTGCCTTTAATTGAAGGATCTTCAAAACCCCATGTCTCTTTATCCAGCTGTTTTGCAAACCGCACCCGGACCCGATCCAGCCCGCTTTTTTCCCCCACCTCATAGCTGCGGGAAACCAGTTCCCCTGACTCAGGATCTTCTTCAATACGAAAGCGCACCCTCGTGCGCACTGTGCCATTTTGTCGGGCTATTTCCCGGAGTTCATATTCCGGGACATAATCCCCCTCAATGACCGTTGAATTTACACGGGTAAAAGCGCCCACCATCATCTGGCCATGGATCAGATTCTGATAGAGCTGGTCGCCACGTATATTTTGTAGCGTTTCCGTCTCACCTTCATTCAGTGACGGAGAATAGAAGATAGCCAGCAGAGCAACGGTGAGGGGATTAGGCGCAGCCAGCACCCGTGCGCCCGCGACGCCTTCTCCGACACCTGCCGCAGTCCCCGCCCCCAATGAAAGCGAATTTCCCAGCGTTGTGGCTGTTGGCCCTGCATAATAACCACTCATTGAGGCAGCCAGCGCCATTGATTCAAAAAATACCTGTGCGGGTTTACGTTCAACAACCGGCTCTTTTGCGGCTGATGATGTTTTTCCCTCTCCGGTTCCCAGTATTTGTGTCATCCCGGCTTTCTCCTGTCCATGGCTCACAGTAGCTCTATTTTTATTGATTCAGGCAATGCGGTATAAACGCTGGCCGTTTTCCCATCAGCATCTGCCCGGCCTTCGAATACCTGGCCTTTTTCAGTGGTGATGCGGTAACGGGCAAACGGAACAATTTCACCGGTCTTCTGATCTTTGACAGTAAAACGCTCTTCGACCCCTTCAGGCAGTTCCAGCGGAGGTACACGAAAATCTGCCTTACGCATTTTCTGCACATTGGCCGATTTCAGCAGAATATTCCCCGGGCAGCCCAGTTCGATATTGCCACCACTTAGCCTGATATACGCTCCCGCACAGTTCACCACCAGTTCCTTCGCCGCCGTGATTTCCACTCGCCCTTCCACGCTGGTCACGGTGATATCCTTTTTCGCCGTCGCCTCCAGCGCATCATCCTGCGCCTGGATTTCAATCTTTCCCTTCGCCGCAAACAACTTCATCTCCGCCTTTCGCGCCAGCAGGCTGACGGCTTCTCCCGCCGACACCGTAAAACGTTTCAGCGCACTGATGTCCGTATTCTGCTGTGACACAATCCCCACGCTGGCGCTACCCGAAGACAACCGTACCGCCTGCGGACTGCTGATGCTCACGCCCTGCGGCGCATTCAGCACTATCCCCGGCTGCGCCAGCTCTTTCAGCGCATCGTTCAGCGTCTGCTGGTTGCCGGTATCCGATGGCAGGGCCTGAGCCGATTCCGCTGCCGACGCCAGGCTTTTCGCAATACCCAGGGCATTTTCAAGCTGCGCAATCGCCTCCTCCATTGCCAGCATCCTGTCGCCTGCCGAAGGCTGTTTATCCGCACTGATAAACACTCCCGCACCGCCCCGGATGCTCACCCATTTATCCGTACGCAGTTCCGCACCCTCGCCCCGCAACTCCCTTTGCGCATTCACGTTATGCCCCAGGTTCAGCTGCGTCTTGCCGCCGTACTCGGTGCTGAGCTTGATATGCTCCTCGCCGCGCTTATCCTCCATTCGCAGCTTATTGTTGGTCGGAGTACGAATCACATTGCGGGTGCTGTTTTTCTCCGTCACAGGATCGACATGCCGCGAGTCGTGCAGCGCATGCGCAATATACGGCCGGTCAGGGTCGCCTTCGTGGAAAGCAATCGCCACCTCCGTGCCCTGGATCAGCGGGAAGTGAAAGCCGTACACGTCGCCGCCGTAGGGTTTGGCGAGACGCACCGGCATGCTTTCCTGACCCTGCCCTTTCTCATCTCTGTCAGGGTCAAATTTCACCCGGTACAGGCCGGACGCATCCTGCCAGGCGTAGATATCATTCGCTTTCGCGCTGGTCACCCGCGCCGTCATGGTGCCAGTCACCTTCGGGCGCGGCAGCAGCGGCGGACGCCAGCACAATGTTTCGCTGTAGGGCACCGCCAGCAGGGACACCCGCAGCGCCTCCCGGCGGCTGGCGGTAAAACCGGTGCCGGTGATTAACAGCGGATCCTGTACGGGCGCAGGCAGGGTCGACGGCAGGCTGTCGGTAACGGTCAGCACCTGGGCCGGAGCCAGCCAGGCTGCAGTACTGCTCGCGGTAATAAGCGTCTGGTGAGCCAGAAAACGCTCATGGTCGAGGCGGGCATAAAAGTTGGCGGTCTCCGTCTGCGGGTCGATTTTATCGCCACGCTCCCGGTGGCGAAGCTTATAGTGGTATACCTCACCGTAAGTGAGGCCTTCACCATTTCCCCGGGTCATATCCGCTGTTGCCGACTGGAGAACGCTCTGCGCATCGCGGGGGTTATAATCCCGGGTAGTGACGTTCGCCTCTACGACATTGTGCGTGATGTTCAGACCCCATATCGATTCCGTACCGCTGTCGCTCATCCCGGACGGGCTGTTTACAGGAAGTGTTTTATCGAACATCAGCGCCCGCTGCGCGTCGGCGAAATGGACCACTTCGCTCTGGGCCTCTTCCTGCAGGGTGAAGAAATAAAATATCCCCACCTCTGCCAGCAGGCGCTGGATAAATGCCAGGTCGCTCTCCTGATACTGATTAATTTGCTCGCGCCGCGGATAGTGTTGCTTGAGATTAAACTCATACTCCCAGTCATGCAGGTGATGTTCCTGCAATACCTGCTCCACCACCTCCGGCACCGATTTATTCACGAAAAAACGGTGGCTGCGAAACTGTTTATCCAGTAAGGAGAGGAAGGGTTCGAGGGTTATCTGATATTTCGACTGATCTTCTGAACTGCTGATACGCCGGAAGGCAGTCACCACGCCATGGACGCGTTTGCAGTCCGCCAGCTGCTGCAGTGCGCCGCCGCCCATCGTCAGCATGGCGGGTTTGCTCAGGAGCTGTGCGGCATCAATATTTTTCTCTGCGCTGGTAAACGTAATAGTGTAATAATAAAGTTCACTCAGTTTTTCTGTCCCACTGAATTCTTCCACATCCAGCGATGCGGTACATGAAGGAATATCCAGCTGGTAACGGTTAAGGGTGGTGCCGGTAATTATTGAAGAGGTATCCATTATATTCCTGTTTTACTCCGCTGTAATGACCATCAAAAATCAATTCACAGGACGCCCTGTTTAATTTTGTTTAATGATAATCATCTCATTCATCATAAATATATTTATGTGCATATCGATATATCAGATACCCCACCAGGAGTTTCGTAACTAAAAGGTAACCCCAGGGATATTTATATTCACTGACTGAGAAATAAAAAAAGCAGCCAGAAACCGGAGCCTTCAACGTTTATCGCCGCCAGCATTTCTCTGCCACTGTCCTTAGCGCTATCCATAATGATCTCCTTTATCCATCCCCTTTCCCGAGCTTCATCCCCGCAGAGGCTCCGCTTAGCCGACAAGATTGACTGGCTGCAGGCACGCTACCGCCCATCGCTGTTTCCTGTTTATCAGGGACCCGTAGCGCACAAGGTCAGGCAGGCAGATTGTTGTTCAACCTCCGCGATCGGGGTCGCTGATTACTCGGTTTCGCTTTTTAATCCGTTAGTCTCTGCTCCTGAGGTATTGGCCGTGCCCGGCGCCAGACAGGCGTCCTTCTGCGGGACCAGACTAATCTCCACCCGGCGATTTTGCGCCCGCCCCTCTGGCGTCTCGTTGCTGGCGACAGGACGACTTGCGCCGTAGCCCTGCACCGCAAAACAGCTCTCCGGCACATCGCCGGTATCGCGCATCCAGTCGCGGACCGCCTCGGCACGCTTCAGGGAGAGTTGTTGATTGGATCTATCGTTGCCGATGCTGTCGGTATGGCCTGCCACCACGATCAGCCAGCCGGGTTTGGCCTTAATGCCCAGCAGCGAGTTCACCAGCAGCTTTGTCGAACCCGGTTTCAGCGTCGATTTGCCGGTATCGAACAGCGCCATGCTATCGAGGCGGATCGTCTGCGGCCCCTGCACAACCTGCTTGATGACCGGACGCGGCGGCGGGGGCGGCGCCCAGTCATTGATAGCGGCTTCAACGAAGGGGATCAGCCGCCCCCCCTGATACAGCCCCAGCCGATAACGCAGCGGCTCCCCCCGGCGCAACCAGTCATCCAGCAGGCGGCTGTCGGCACGCAGACGCTGCTGCGCCTGCAGCTTCGGCGTCGGCGGCGTGCCGCTGAGGCGGTGATACACCGCCAGATGATCGCCGACGCTGCGCACCAGGCGCTGGTTGTTGATAAAGGAAGCCAGCATCGCCAGCGCCAGAAAGAGGAAGCCCACCCCAGCGGCAAGACCGGCATCGCGCATCCGGCGGCTGACCCCGTGGCGGTGCGGCAGTGACGACAGAAGAAGATCCGGCAGCGGGTGAGGACCTGGCGCCGCGTCGTTGCCCGGGGAGAGCGTGGTGATCGCGGCGATTTGCTGTTGCCAGAGGTTATTCGCCACCGCCGCTACCGGTGTCAGGCAGATGCCCGCGGCACACAGGTTCAGCGGAGGAAGTTCCGCCTGCCGGGCGCGGAATGGCCGGAACAGAGCGTTTTCGGCCAAGGACAGAATGCTCTCCAGCCACAGCGTCTGATGCAGGCGTGAGGCAGGGCTGCCCTCCCGCTGCCACCCGGCAACCGACTGGGGCGCTTGTCCCTTCTGCTGCACCTGGAGACCAGCCCTCTCCGGCGTGACGGTAAACCAGCGGCTTTCCACGGCCTGGCCGCCTGGCGGCGTCACCCAGAACACGCTCCACACCGGCGGCAGACCGTTTAGCCAGGTTCGGCACTGGACGATACTCCGCCGCCAGTCGCGCAGCGACTGCGCCAGATGCTCCCCGGAGGGGTGGTGCTCCGGTACCACCGCCAGCAGCACGGAAACCTGCGATACCAGCGCCGGACGCGCCGCCGCCAGGTACTGCGCCAGCCCCGGCAATTGCTCCGCGCTGTCTCCCCGTAGATACCAGCCGTGACGGGTTTCGCCGTGCGCCGAACGCCCGGGAAACAGACCGTCGGTATCCCCGCAGAGCAGAACCACTGCCCCCTGAAAATCCTCGGGCGGCAGGACGATTTCCGATCGCTGACGGCTGACTGCCCGGCGACGCTGACGCCAGAGCGCCGCGCCGCCCGCCAGCAGGATGCACAGACTGAAGATCACCTGGTTGCCGATGGACAGCGGCCAGAAGCCCAGCACTAGCCACAGGGCCAGGATGACGGTCAGTATCGTAAGCAGACGACGAGCGTTATCACGCATCTCTTATCCCTGCCCTGCTATCTGCGCCACCATCTGTGACAGCATGGCGGAGCAGGTCAACCACAGCGCCGCCAGCGCCACAATGCCAGCCGCCCAGCCGCACCAGTACATCCGCCGTCCGCTGCGCAGCCGGGAGGCACGAACCACCACCGGCGCCTCCCGGGTCAGGCTGAACGGCGGGACCCGCGCGCCAAGCGCTTGCGCCACGTCCTCACGCCGTTCGTCATCCTCGGCGCGGTACTGTCCGACAAATCCCAGCTGTAAAGTACGAAAGAAGCAGGTCAGCACTGCCGCATCCGCCGTGGGCTCTCGCAGCAGCTGGCGGATCCGTTCCCAGAGCTCTTCCCCGGCGTTGAGAGTGCTGAAAAAGCGCGCCTGCAGCGGATCCTTGCGCCACCTGCGGTAGCCATCATCCTGACTGGCGCGGTTGAGGACGCTCTCATCCAGCAGCGCGCAGTAGGCATAGAGCATCTGCTCAGCGCTGGCTTCACTGACTCCCCCCGCCGTCAGCGCCTCGCGCGCCTCGGTCACCCATCGACAGGCCTGGCGATAGAGCGCCTCGCCATCCGTCACCGGCTGGCCGCAGCGTAACTGGCTGACCATCAGCCAGCCCGGGTAAAAAGTTTTGTTGATCAGATCGCTTTCAGAGATATTCATGAGCGCAGTACCGCAAAGAGTTCAAGTTTCACGTCGCCAAGCGATTCCGGGGTATAGAAGGTGCAGTTGCCGGCCTCCAGCATCGCGCGGGCGGCATCGGTGGAGAGATCCAGAGCGAAATATTGGTTTTCCAGACGTAGCGGAATGGCCGCCGGCACATGACTCAGCGGTTTGATCGCGATGCCGCTGAGGGCAATATTGACGACCTCGGCGACATCATCATGGCTACCCGCCTTACAGAGCTGCGGAAAGCGGCTCTGTAGCTGGTGAGGGGGGAGTGAAGAGCGCACCGACAGATAAAAATCCGCCCCCTCGCGCAGCCGCGCATCGTGCAGCCTGCCCCGCCAGATCTCCCGGTCGGCGCCCTGCTCCAGAGCGATGGCGATCACCCTTGAGGGCAGGCTGACTTCGAGCAGCGTATCCAGCAGGGCAAACAGCGGTGGGAATACCTGCTCTGGCGAGGCATGCCGGTAGCGGGGGATTGCTTCCAGATGATGTTCAAGGGAGAAAGTCAGCAGACTGCCGGCCAGCCTGGCCAGTTCGCGATAGAGCAGCTCCGGATGGCGCGAAGGGTCCTGATGCAGCTCGCTGAGCACCGGTTCAGCGCTGTTCAGCGCGTTGAGCAGCCAGAACAGGGAAACATCCGCCACGGCAAAATCAGCCATCCGCGCATTGCTTTCACGACGCATGGCCATCAGGCGTCTGCGTCGGGCCTGCAGGCGATGTAACCGCTCGCCCAGCTCGCTGACCAGCGTCGGGCTTGCCGCCAGCGACAGCAGCGGCGGGATGAATTCCGGGTCAACGATCCACTGCCCCTGGGCGTCGCGCACCAGACGCGCTACCGGGCAGGTGAGGAAGGCTGCATTTTCCTCGGTGGAGAGACGCAGCGTTAGCGCGTGCCGCAGAACGGCCAGCTCGCTGCGTTCATGGCCGGCCAGCTCCTGGACGGTCACCTGCTCGGCGCGCCAGCGGCGCGGGCGGGCGCTCTCCTGGCCGTCATCAAGATTGCCGCCGCTGGCGCTGAGCAGCGGCAGAGCGAGCAGAACCTCCACGCTGTCCTGCATCACGTCCGATACATCGCGGACCGGTGGCAAAATATCCGCCAGCTCGGTGTCAATCAGCGTTCCGTCGGAGAAACGCACGATCAGCCGGGTAGCGTTGAGCCGGGAAAGGGTGAGCGCGCTCGCGTCAAACTCCGCGCGCAATACCCCCCACGGGTGGGCGAGCGCCATGCGGGAGACTGTATCGGCGACGTACGCGTCCCAGCGGGCCTGTTGCTGAAACTGCTGCGGGACCAGAAAAGCCCCGTCGCGCCATAATGGGCGGAAAATCTTCATTGCACCTCCTGTGCCTTTCGCTTTCATTGGTCTGCAGACAGGACCAAATGCCCGGACGGATATCCCTCATCCGCCGTGTGTTCGGCTGGATTTATTACCTGCCGCTTCAGGGAAAGGAAATATCTCCCCTGCCCGCGAGAGTTTCGAAGTCAGATGATATTTTTGGTCAAGGGATGTTTATCATAAAGCGAAAGAGTCAGGGGGAGGTAACGCCTGGCCCTAAATAATATCTGAATTCAACCCAAGGTAGCTTTATTGCTCTCGGTCATCACATGTAGAAGGAATATCCCATAAGCGACCCTTTTATTATTTTCCTGTTGAATATTAATTAGCGAATTAATCCCTCCGTCAGGAATATTTATATTTACCTTAAATATAAATAATAATAAAAATATCACCGCAATCGATATACCCTCAGTAGCGCTGAGTCCAGAATCTCCCCCGGCAACTGCCAGATACCCGGAGAAGTGCCCCGCCCCCACCCGGCCATTGCCAGGCGCTGCATTACCCCGTATTTTGGTTTCCCGCTCC
>ERZ773113.1154-NODE-1154-length-13366-cov-14.119375_pt1 | contig 13366 bp, 10 predicted proteins | sample MGYA00580565_ERZ773113 | MGnify/ENA primary metagenome ERZ773113 (study PRJEB29015, sample SAMEA2737827) | human gut metagenome | biome: human gut; feature: human-associated habitat; material: faeces | place: China | collected 2012 ...
AGCCCAAGAACCAGTTCACTATCGGCATCAACGATGATGTTACCCACCTGTCCCTACGAGCGGTCGGTAAAACAAGCCTTTTCAAAGATTTTGTGCCGCTCGCGCGGCATCGGTGCGTCGAGTCGCCGCACCCTACAAAATACAAGACAATAAGTCACTACAAATTTTGCGGTCAAATAATATCCGCCCCTACTGCATATATTTGTTGCTTTGAGCGAAGCAAAACACCCTCTCAGTCTCGGCTTACGCCGAGCCAGCTCCCCTGCAGGGGAGCTTAAATAGTTTTTGTGACAAATCCGATTTATCTCTCCGTATCCCCACATCGCGGCAAAACAAAACAGCCGCAGCAAAACAAATCGCTGCGGCTTGACTTTATATATTTTTTTACTCGCTGATTTTTCTGACTGTCTCCATGACATAGTCGCCGAACTCGCTGCAGGTGCAGCCGTCCTCGCGGCCTGTGATTTTGAGCTTTTTGTCCTCATACATACAGATGTCGAGCGCTCTTTCGAGAAGATCGGCCTTCTCCTGCTCGCCGATGTGAGAGAGCAGCATGACGCTCGCTCTGAGCATCGAGCAGGGGTCTGCGTACTGCGCTCTGCCCTCGCGAACCATTCTCGGAGCCGAGCCGTGGATAGCCTCAAACATAGCGTAGCGCTTGCCGATGTTTGCGCTGCCGGCTGTGCCGACGCCGCCCTGGAATTCCGCCGCCTCGTCGGTGATTATATCGCCGTAGAGATTCGGGAGAATGAATACCTTGAAGTCGCGGCGGCGCTTCTCGTCGATGAGCTTCGCCGTGGTGATGTCGATGTACCACTCGTCGGTCACGATGTCAGGATATTCCTCGCCGACCTTCTTGCAGAGGTTGAGGAACTTGCCGTCCGTGGTCTTGATGACATTTGCCTTTGTGATTATCGAAACGCGGCCCTTGTTGTTGCGGCGCGCGTAGTCATATGCGAGTCTTGCGATTCTGTCGCAGCCCTCGGAGGTCGTTACAACGAAGTCGAGCGCGAGGTCGTCGGTAACATTGACGCCCATCGAGCCGACGGCATATGCGCCCTCGGTGTTCTCGCGGAAGAAAGTCCAGTCAATGCCCTGCTCGGGAACCTTGACGGGGCGGAGGTTCGCAAACAGATCGAGAGCTTTTCTCATCGCAACGTTTGCACTCTCGATGTTCGGCCACGGATCGCCCGCCTGCGGGGTAGTGGTCGGACCCTTGAGGATAACGTGGCAGCTCTTGAGCTCTTCGAGCACGTCGTCGGGGATAGCCTTGTTCGCCTTGACGCGGTTTTCGATGGTCAGTCCGTCGATGACCTTGAACTCAATCTTGCCCGCCTTTACTTTATCGTCGAGCAGATATTCGAGAACTCTTGCGGATTCCTTGGTTATAACCGGACCGATGCCGTCGCCGCCGCAGACGCCGATGATGATCTTGTCGAGCGACTTGAAGTCGATGAAATCGCCCTGAGCCTTTATTTTGTCCGAACGGTCGCTCTGAGCGCGGATGAGAGCCTCAAATTTTTCGACGGCGTTCTTGACCTGTGCCTCTGTCATGTTTATCTTCCTCTCTTATTTGTGTGATTCTCTTGTGTAGTTGAGCAGACCGCCTGCGAGGATTATGTCCTTCTGCCTGCCGGAGAAGCTGTAGCAGAGCTTGTAGCTCTCGCCCTTTGTCTCATTTTTAAGAACAGCCTCGCCGCCGTTTTCAATAGTCTCTCTGATGCCGTCGAGCGCGAGCTTGTCGCCCTTCTCGATGCGGTCATAGTCGGCGGGGTCGGCGAAGGTGAACGGCACGATGCCGGCGTTTATGAGGTTCGCCTGATGTATGCGCGCAAAGGACTTTGTGATAACGCTCTTTATGCCGAGATACAGCGGAACAAGAGCCGCGTGCTCTCTCGAGGATCCCTGACCGTAGTTACTGCCGCCGATGATGATTCCCTTGCCTGCCTGCTTGCAGTGCTCGGCAAAGTTCTCATCGCACTGCTTGAAGCAGAAGTTCGACAGGAACGGTACGTTCGAGCGGTAGGGGAGAATCTTTGCGCCCGCGGGCATGATGTGGTCTGTTGTGATGTTGTCGCCGACCTTGAGAACGACTTCGGCCTCGATGCTCTCGGGCAGTGCGTCGCCGTTGGGGACGGGCTTGATGTTCGGACCGTAGACTATCTCAAGATTCTTGGCCTCTTCCGGAGAAGCGGGCTTGTCGATGAGATTGTCGTTTATTTCAAAGTGATCAGGCATTGTGATGTGCGGCGCCTCGCCGAGGGTTCTCGGGTCGGTCAGCACGCCTGTGAGAGCGGATGCCGCGGCGACCTCGGGGCTGACGAGATAAACGCCCGCGTCGGCAGTGCCGGAGCGTCCCTCAAAGTTGCGGTTGAAGGTGCGCAGGGAGACGGCGCCGGAGTTCGGGGACTGACCCATGCCGATGCACGGACCGCACGCACATTCAAGCAGTCTTGCGCCCGCGCCGAGGATGTCGGAGAGTGCGCCGTCCTCAGAGAGCATTCTGAGAACCTGCATCGAGCCGGGGGAGATAGTGAGGCTGACACTCGGGGCGACGCGCTTGCCCTTGAGGATAGCCGCCACCTTGAGCATATCGTAGAGCGAGGAGTTCGTGCAGGAGCCGATGCAGACCTGGTCGATCTTTATCTCGCCTATTTCTGAAACTTTCTTAACATTGTCGGGCATGTGGGGCATTGCCGCGAGGGGTTCGAGGGTGCTGAGGTCTATGTCGATAACCTCGTCATAGACTGCATCGTCGTCCGCCTTGACCTCGACCCAATCCTGCTCTCTGCCCTGAGCGGCGAGGAAAGCCTTCGTCACTTCGTCCGAGGGGAAAACAGAGGTCGTTGCGCCGAGCTCCGTGCCCATGTTGGTTATAGTTGCGCGCTCGGGGACGGAAAGAGTCTTGACTCCGTCTCCGCCGTATTCGATTATCTTGCCCACGCCGCCCTTGACGGACATGATGCGAAGAACTTCGAGGATTATATCCTTTGCGCTGACCCACGGTGAAAGCGCACCGTGCAGGTTTATGCGCGTCATCTTGGGCATAGTTATGTAGTATGCGCCGCCGCCCATCGCAACCGCGACGTCGAGTCCGCCTGCGCCGAACGAGAGCATGCCGATGCCGCCGCCGGTCGGGGTGTGGCTGTCCGAGCCGATGAGCGTCTTGCCGGGGATGCCGAAGCGCTCAAGATGCACCTGATGGCAGATGCCGTTGCCGGGGCGTGAAAAAAGCAGTCCTCTCTTTTTCGTGGCGCTCCTGATGAATCTGTGGTCGTCCGCGTTTTCAAAGCCGGTCTGCAAAGTGTTGTGGTCAATGTATGCGACCGAAAGCTCGGTCTTTACTCTCTCGACTCCCATGGCCTCGAATTCAAGGTATGCCATGGTGCCTGTGGCGTCCTGAGTGAGAGTCTGATCGATCCTCAGACCGATCTCGCTGCCAACGGTCATGTCGCCGCTGAGCAGGTGGCTTTTTATAAGCTTTTGTGCAATAGTGCTGCCCACTTGTATCCCTCCGTATAAAAATAAAATTACCTTTAAATTTTATTGCAATCCGCGGATTTTGTCAAGGTGCGCCGCGCCAAATATATACCTGTATATATTACATTTTATAGGGGAAATTGATATATGACGATTTTTTATGTTGCCCGAAAGCTTTCTGCGTGGTATAATTAAATGTAATCTGCCGCAGTGTGCTGTGCTATGGCTGAATTATCAAAAGTTATTAGGGCATACTGTTTGTCGGGAGTGAATTCGATGAACAGAAAAAAGCACGAAGAACAAAAAGACGGCATATTGGAGCCCGTCGCGCCGACCCCGAGCGTCAGTGAAGAGGACGGAGATTCGTCCGACAGCACGGACAGGGAGCTTCGCCAGATAGTCGAAACAGGCTCGATAACCGTTGACAAGCGCGGGCATTATATCCACTGCCTGACTGTTATCGGTCAGATAGAGGGTCACTATGTCCTGCCGGCGCAGAACAAAACCACAAAATACGAGCATGTCATTCCTCAGCTCGTCGCGATAGAAGAGAGCCGCGATATCGAAGGTTTGCTCATAATCCTCAACACCGTCGGCGGCGATATTGAAGCCGGACTCGCGATAGCGGAGCTTATAGCCGGAATGAAAACGCCGACCGTGTCCCTCGTCCTCGGCGGCGGACATTCGATAGGCGTGCCGCTCGCGGCTTCGAGCGCGTATTCGTTTATCGCACCGAGCGCCACCATGACTGTCCACCCGGTCAGAATGACGGGACTTGTCCTGGGCGTGCCGCAGACTATGTCCTATTTTGAGCAGATGCAGGAGCGTATAGTGAGATTCGTCGCCGATAATTCGCGCATCTCCGCCGACCGCTTCCGTTCTCTTATGCTCGCAACCGGTCAGCTCGTTATGGATGTCGGCACTGTGCTCGACGGCGAGGCGGCGGTCAAAGAGGGGCTTATAGATTCTCTCGGCTCTCTCTCCGATGCCCTCGATAAGCTCTGCGATATGATCGAGGAGCAGAGTGAAAAGAAAGGGGAGAACGGGTGATGCTCTACACAGTTGTTTCTCCCGCCGAGATTTTTATGCAGCCGCCCGCGGATATCTGCGAGCATCAGACTCCGTTTGGCTGCGTGATGTGTTCAAGGACAGAAAAAGGCGAGGTCGTTGAAAGACTTGTGACGACCGATCCGTTTGAATATCTGAAACCGTGTTATTCACCCGGCACTTTATATTCCGCCGGAAAAATGGAAAAGGGGTAATAGATCATGGAAATACTCAAGGCAATACTGCTCGGCTTCCTGCAGGGCGTGACCGAATTCCTGCCCATCTCATCGAGCGGGCATCTCTCGGTCTTTCAGCACTTCTTCGGCAATGTCGGCGGCACAAGCTCGCTGCTGTTCACGGTGCTGTTACATATGGGCACTCTGATAGCCGTGTTCGTCGTTTATTACAAGAGCATATGGGGTCTCATCGTTGAATTTTTCAGCACTATAAAAGATATCTTCACCGGCAAGTTCAAGTGGAGCGAGATGAACGAGAACAGGCGTATGCTCTTCATGTTCGTTATCTCCTGCGTGCCTCTGCTGTTCCTGCTCATTCCCGTCGGCGGCGACAGACGCATCATGGATGTTCTCGGCGGTCTTGCCGATGACAATGATATATTGGTCGAGGGAGTCTGCTTCCTCTTCACAGCAGCTCTCCTGCTCGTCGGCTCATGGCGCGCAAAGAAAGTCAAGGCGCGTCCCCAGATAGGCGCGAAATCCGCGCTTGCCGTCGGCGTGGCTCAGGCTTTCGCCGCCGGATTCCCCGGCATCTCGCGCTCCGGCTCTACCATTTCGACCGGTATGATTTGCGGCGTTTCAAAAGAGTATATGGTTCGCTATTCGTTTATCCTCGGCATACCGGCTATCCTTGCCGCCAACGTCATGGAGATAAAGGATGCCGTAGCCCTCGGCGAGCAGATAGATATCCTGCCCGTTATTATAGGCGTTGTCACCGCCGCCGTCGTCGGCTTTGCCGCGATAAAGGCTCTCGAGTGGCTCGTCAAAATCGATAAGTTCAAAATTTTCGGTTACTACTGCCTTGTCCTCGGCGTTGTTGTTATCATCGCCGGCATAGTTGAAAAGGTCAGATAAGTTCGTTCAAATTTCTAAGGAGGGCCTTAATGGCTGCGAAAAAGACTGCGGCAAAGTCAACGGCCGCTAAGAAGAAAAAAACAACAACCACAACGACAAAAAAAGCCCCGGCTTCAAAGCCTGCGGCTGCAAAAGAGCCTGTCGAGCAGACTCCCGAGCAGCAGTCCTCGCGCCGCCAGAAAGCGGCTATCGCGCTCATGGCTGTCGCGGCTCTGCTCATAGCCATGGCGTTTATCGAGGGCGAGAGCGCGTGGCGCGCCGTGCATAATTTTATGTTCGGCGTGTTCGGCACGTGTACATATATCTGGCCCGTCATGCTCATTTATGTCTCGGTCATGCTCGCCATGAACAAGACATTCGGCTCGATATCGTCGAATCTTATCGGCGTCGGGATATCAATATTGCTGCTGTGCTCGGCGATACATATTTTCTCGAACCCGTCGGAATACTTTTCGCTCATGACCCTCGGCGATCAGATAAAGACCGCGTGGAGGGATTATGACACATTCCCGAGTGCGGGCGCGCTCGGTGCGCTCGTCGGCGGACTGCTTGCCAAAATGGCGGGCAAGGTCGGCGCGGCGATAATAAATATTATCCTGCTGATAGTCAGCATAATGTTCCTCACGGGACTTACTTTGTCCCGCCTCGGTACATCTATCGCCAAGCCCATAAAGCGCATGAGCGAGGATACCAACGAACGCCTTGAGCGCGGAGCTCAGCGCGTCAGAGATGAGCAGGAGAGAGCGCCGTCGAGAGACAAACGCAGGGAGAAAAAAGCGGAGGAGCCCTATGTCAGCCCCCGTCCGTTCCCTGTGCCGCCTCTGCCGACTGATACGCCTGCAGTAACTGCAAAGAGCCGCAAAAAATCCGCCGCCGATGAAGGTCCCGAGCCCACCGTGTTCCCGCGCAAGCCGGTTCAGACCGATGTCGGCATCGATGATATAGTCAACCGCGTCAACGCCGCATCGGCGACTGCGAAGATAGCCGAGGGCGTGTCAAAGGCCGCCGCCGTTGTGGACGGCAGACCCGCCTGCGTGCCGCCTCTGCCGACCGAGAGCGCGAAAGACGAGCTTGAAATGCTCGATATAAGCAAGAAGCCCGCCGAGCCGGAGAAGCCGAAGAGGAAAGAGCCGGAGCTCCCGCCCGTCAAAGAGCCTGATCCCGTACCCGATGTGCCGGAGGAGGACGAGGAAGAGCCTGTTATCGAGAGTCAGCCGACCTATCGCAAGCCGCCGATAACCTGCCTCAAAGAGCCCATCCATGACGGCAACGATAATTTCTCCGATGAGCTCAAATCCAACGCGCAGAAGCTGCTCGACACGCTCGAAAGCTTCAATGTTCACGCAAAGATAACTGAGATAAGCCGCGGACCGTCCGTCACGAGATATGAGCTTCAGCCGGACGCGGGCGTCAGAATAAATAAGATAACCAACCTTGCGGATGATATTGCCCTGCGCCTTGCCGCGTCGGGAATAAGAATCGAAGCACCCATTCCGAACAAGGCGGCGATAGGCATCGAGGTGCCCAACAAGCTGCGCTCGATGGTTTATATGCGTGAGATAATCGAAACTCCGCAGTTCAAGAACGCTCAGAGCAAGCTCAATGTCGTCCTCGGCAAGGATATCGCGGGCAACGCCGTCTGCGCAGACCTCGCGAAGATGCCGCATCTGCTCATAGCGGGTACTACGGGTTCCGGTAAATCCGTGTGCCTGAACACAATGATAGTCAGCATTCTCTATAACGCGACCCCCGACGAAGTGAAGCTTCTGATGATTGACCCCAAGCAGGTCGAGTTCACGGTCTATAACGGCATCGCGCATCTCGCCGTGCCCGTCGTGTCCGATCCGCGCAAGGCTTCGGGCGCTCTGACATGGGCGGTCAACGAGATGGAGAACAGATATAAGATACTCTCCGAGAAGAATGTCCGCGATATAAGAGGATATAACAAATTAGCCGAGCGCGATAAGTCGCTGCGCCCTATGCATCAGATAGTCATTTTCATCGATGAGCTTGCCGATCTTATGATGGTTGCGCCCAATGAAGTCGAGGATGCGATATGCCGCCTCGCTCAGAAAGCGCGTGCCGCAGGTATGCATCTTGTCATAGCGACTCAGCGCCCCTCCGTCGATGTTATCACAGGTATTATCAAAGCGAATATCCCCAGCCGTATCGCGCTCTCCGTTTCTTCGTCGGTCGATTCGAGAACAATACTCGATATGTCCGGCGCGGAGAAGCTTATCGGCAACGGCGATATGCTCTTCAGCCCCATCGGCGCAAACAAGCCGACCCGTATCCAGGGCTGCTTCATCTCCGACGAAGAGGTCGAGGATGTTGCCGATTTCATCAAGCATAACGCCGAGGCGGAGTACGATGAGGGCATTATGGACGAGATAAACAGGCAGGCGGCAATAGCCGGTTCGACTAAGAAGAACAGCGCTGCAGGCGGCGATGACGGCGAAGAGCCGGGCGATGAGATGTTCCCGAACGCCGTCGAGGTTGTGCTCGATGCCAAAATGGCTTCAACAACTCTTCTCCAGCGCAAATTGAAGCTCGGTTATGCCCGCGCCGCAAGGCTCATGGATGAACTCGAGAGCAAGGGCATCATCGGACCGTTCGAGGGCAGCAAGCCCCGTCAGGTGCTTATAACCAAACAGCAGTGGATGGAAAAATGCGCCCTGTCGGATGCTCCCGCAGATGACGAGACCTGATCGGAGGAAATATGGCAAATCAGAGAAAAAGCGGCTCCGCCGCACAGAACAAGCGCACGAAGATAATCGTCACCGCAGTCGTGATAGCCGTCGCGCTGCTGATAACCTTCGCGCCCTATATGAATCTCCCGTTCGATATCCCCACATGGGGCGAGCTGCTCTCGGGCAATGAGCAGACGATACAGAGCGGCGACGCACTCAACCAGCCGTTCACCGTACATGTTATAGATGTCGGTCAGGGCGACAGCATCTTAGTCAAGAGCGGCGACCACGCCATGCTGATAGACGCGGGCGAGCGCGGCAACGATCAGACGATACTCGATTATCTCAAGGCGAACTCCGTCGAAAAGCTCGATTACATAGTCGCCACCCACCCCCATTCCGACCATATCGGCAGTATGCCCAAGGTTATCGAGGGTATAAAGGTCGACAATATTATCATGCCGAAGCTCCCGAAGTCCATGGTTCCCACGACCTCGATTTATCAAAAGCTGATAAAAGCGGTCAAGACCTCCGGCGCCAAGGTGATATCCGCCAAGGCGGGCGATACCTATACCCTCGGCGACGCAAAGATAACTATAGTCGGACCCGTCGGCACGCCTGAGGATCTCAACAATGCCTCTGTAGTGATGAAGATTGTCTACGGCAAGAATTCGTTCCTCTTCACAGGCGATGCCGAAGAGAAGAGCGAGAAAAAGATTCTCGCAAACGGCGCGGATATCAAAGCCGATGTTCTGAAGCTCGGTCACCACGGCAGCAGCACATCGACGAGCGAGGAGTTCCTCAAAGTCGTTTCTCCGTCACTTGCGCTCATCTCCTGCGGCAAGGATAACGACTACGGTCACCCGCACAAGGAGACTATAGAAAAGCTCGAGAAATACAATATTCCGTATGAGCGCACGGATATAAAAGGCACGATAGTTGTCGGCTCGGACGGCGAGCATCTTTCAACGGCTTTCCCGGATAACAAGACCGCTGAGAAGTAAAAAAGGAGGCGGAATAATGGAATATTACGCCATCGACCGTATCGAAGGAAACTACGCAGTCTGCGAAAAAGACGGCGAAACAATGGTCAATATCAGCCGCGCTCTGCTCCCCGACGGAGCGGGCGAGGGCAGTGTCCTGCGCCGCCTGCCGGACGGCTCGTTCGTGCTCGACCGCGAGGAAGAAGAACGCCGCCGCAAAGCAGCACTCGAACTCATTGACGGTCTGTTTGATGAATAATTTCCCCATTGATTTTTGGCGGGGTGCTTATAGAATATAAAAACGATCTATGGCTCATAGGTCGTTTTTTGTTTCTGTAAGGTGTATAGACGTGCCAATTTTATCGGTTTGATAAACTTGGATTTGTTGATTTGATTAGCACGAATTTTTACAAAGTATAAGTAGACTGCCGACTTGTCTTTATAATCAAGCTTCCAATAGCCGTGCCGAAGTGTTGATATCTGACGAAGACTGGCTTGTGCGTCTTGCTTCGCAAGCCGTTCCCTCACTTCTCTAAAAAAGCTTATCAAACACTGCGGCGCGGCTATTGAAAATCTGATGATAAAAATCAATTGAGTCACTTGCTTTTACTTTGCTACAGCTCAAGTGATAGACAAATCCCAATTTGTCAATCTGTTCTATGTTTGCTCAGCGTTATATCAATTGGACTTTTTCGGCGGCGATATCATCCTCTCAAAAAGTTTTTTCGCCGCCGTGCAGTAAAATCTCAAATTCGCGCGTTTTATATTTTACACGCTTTGTGTAAACAGCCAAAAATAAAGAAACAATAAATTTGTGGGATTGGTATAGCTTTTTGACGCAAAAAGTGATACAATATGCCGAATACTGTTGAAAGTGAGCTGCTTTATGGAAAAGAAAGAAAAAAGAACATTTAAACAGTTTTTTATGGACAACAACAAACGCAATCTAAAAATTACGATTACCGTTGTCTGCGTGGTGCTCGCCCTTGCTATAATCGGCGGCGGCATCTATATCGGCAATAAGCTCGGACTTATTACCATCGACCACGGCAGCAACGGTGATCCCGAGGGCACCTTTGCGCCCGAGGAGCAGTTTGATGCAATGTACGATGTCAGCGACGCTTCGAGCATCGACAGCCTCATAACTGCGTGGGCGAAGAACGGCGGCGCGAAGTATTCGAGCAAGAATATAATCAATGTTCTGCTCCTCGGTGTTGACAGCGAGACCGGCAAGGCAGAGGGCGGACGTTCGGATGCCATCATCCTGCTCTCGCTTAACAAAAAGACCAAGACGATAACGCTCGTGTCTTTCCTCAGAGACTGCTATACCTATATGAACATCAACGGCTCCGAGCGCTGCTGCAAGACTAACCACGCCTATTTCTGGGGCGGTCCCGCGGCACTTATCGAGACGCTTGAGAATAACTACAAGATTGAGATCGATCATTATATCAGCGTCGATTTCAAGAGCTTCCCGAAGCTTATTGACTCTCTCGGCGGCGTGTCCGTTCCGATTGAGCCCTATGAGGCGGATTATATCAACCGCACCACAACGAAGATAAAGAAAATAAGCGCCGGCGATTCCGTCAAGCTCAGCGGCAGCCAGGCTCTGGTCTACAGCCGTATACGCCACGTTGACAACGAGGGCGATGTCGGCAGAACCGCAAGACAGCGTACCGTTATCATGGCTCTCATCAAGAGCGCGCAGAACGCCTCTGCGGGTCAGCTCAACAACGCGCTCGATATCGTCCTGCCCAATGTAGTGACGAACTACAAGCGCAGTGAGATTCTCTCTCTCATGACCCAGGCGCTCTCTCAGGGCTGGATGAACTACGAGATAAAGCAGATAGTCATGCCGACCGAGGGCAACTACACTTCCGCTCAGCTCTATACCTACTACGGCAAGATAATCAACCAGCGCCTTTCGGTCTGGGTCGTCGATTATCCCGTCGTTGCGCGTGAGCTCCAGCTCGCTCTCTACGGCGATACGAATATAAAGATTGGCGATAACCATGTCTCCGCTGTCGATCTGCTGAAAAAGGGCGCAGTCCCGAGCAGCAACAGCAGCGGCTCAGGCTCATATTCTGCGTCGACCCGTCCGCACACCGATGTCGGTACTGTGGCGGAGAGCGAAGAGCCTGTAACTCATGAGCATACTTCCGAGGCGGTGAGCGAGCTCACCGAGGCAGAGAGCACGACCCGCCGCTTCCCGTTCACTCTTCCCGATTTCGGCTCAACTTCGCCGGCGGAAGACGAAGATGCAGCATAAAATTACCGCTCCGGATATATTCCGGGGCGGCTTTTCGTATATGATTGAAAAATTATGATTGATGATATATAATTGTCAGAGAAACAAACGGACGGTGATATTATGAGCAAAGTTTGTCATATAGTCGGCGGCGGCGACTTCTTCGGAATCCGCCCGACAGGGGAGGGCGATTTCATCATCGCTGCCGATAAAGGTCTGCTGTATCTTCAGAATCTCGGCATAACTCCGAATTTGGTCATAGGCGATTTCGATTCCCTCGGACACACTCCGAACGGGCGGAATATTATCGTCCTGCCCTGCGAAAAGAACGATACGGATATGGGGGCGGCGGTCGCAGAGGGCGTGATGCGCGGATATAAAAATTTCATTCTCTACGGCGCATCGGGCGGCAGAGCCGACCATACTCTTGCGAATATCCAGCTCATCTCGTCTCTGTCGAGGCGCGGAATGACCGCGATTATCGACGCGCGCGAAACTTCGTTCACTTCGATAACAAACGGCAGAATTATTTTTGACGAGAACGCAAAGGGCATGATCTCCGTGTTTTCCCATTCGGATATCTCATCGGGTGTCACTATAAGCGGGCTCAAATATGAGCTCAAAAACGGCACTTTGAAGAACACATACGCCCTCGGCGTCAGCAATGAATTTGTCGGCAAAAGAAGCGAAATATCAGTCGCTCAGGGAACGCTGACGGTCGTTTATCCGAGCAGCGCAGAGCCCTCTTTTTTCGGATTTTGAGCCGCGCGAAAAGATATTTTTGAACCAAATAATATCCTGCGCCGATATGCTGCCCGTGAGCATCAGCAGAAGAATATACACCGCCGCGTTGACAGTTATTATGATTGTCAGCGCGGCTTTTCCGCTGCCCTGCGCCGAGGAGAGCAGCAGCCCCGCGAGAAACGAAGCCGTCACGCAGACGGCGGGCTTTATTATCGAATCCATGATATTTATTTCGAGCGTGCAAACTTTTGAAAGCCTGTGTATGCTCAGCGAAAAGTTTACTATCTCGCTGATAAAAAGTATCGCGACATAGCCCTTTACGGAATATTTCGGGATGAGTATCAGCACGAGCACGACGCACATCGCGGAGTCGATTATATTATATCTCATTGAATATACCTGCTGGTCGAGCCCTTTGAGTATTCCGTCAACTGTCGTGTCTGTGTACATTATCGGCAGAAGCGGCGCGAGCACGCGCAGATATTCCGCGCATTGCCCGTCCCCGTAGATGCACTGCGACAGCCCCTCGGAAAAAATGAACATTATTCCCGCCGTGCCCATCGAAAACAGCACGGTTATTTTTATTGCCCGCGCCGCCATGCTGTCTATCCTGTTTCTGTTGCTGCGCGCCGCACATTCGGCAAATTCAGGCACGAGCATGCTCGCGAGAGCTGTCATTATGGCGGCAGGGTAGAGTATGACCGGCAGAGCCATGCCGTGAATGACTCCGTAGAGCGTCATCGCGCCGCCCGCGCTCTGCCCCGATTTGCGAAAGCCCACGGGAATCAGCAGGTGTTCTATCGTCAGCAGCACCGAGCGCGCGCACGATCCGGCGGCGTCCGGGAGCGCAATGCGCAGCAGAGCCCGAAGCCCGCCGGGCGTTTTTTCTTTCGGCTTTTGGTGCTTCGTTGACTTGTAGAGCAAAAAGGCGCATAGCAGCGAGCTTATCTGCGATATCGTTATGCCGAGCGCCACCGCGTCGCAGGCATATTCTGCGCCCTTTGCCGCCCAGAATCGAAGCATCAGAACAGAGACCGCTATTTTTACCGCCTGCTCGAATATCTGCACCGCCGCATATTTGAG
>ERZ773113.1157-NODE-1157-length-13350-cov-55.350207_pt1 | contig 13350 bp, 10 predicted proteins | sample MGYA00580565_ERZ773113 | MGnify/ENA primary metagenome ERZ773113 (study PRJEB29015, sample SAMEA2737827) | human gut metagenome | biome: human gut; feature: human-associated habitat; material: faeces | place: China | collected 2012 ...
AAGGAGGCCGGACTGAATGCCTTTACCCTGTCGCCGCAAAAGTGGATCAATACGACCAATGCCATCGGTATCATTTCCAAATCGGGGCGTTACGGAGGAACCTATGCTCATAAGGATATTGCGTTCAAATTTGCGAGCTGGATTTCCGTAGAATTCGAGTTGTATATCGTCAAAGAGTTCCAGCGGCTGAAAGAAGAGGAACAGAAACAACTCGGCTGGAGTGCCAAACGCGAACTGTCCAAAATCAACTACCGCATCCATACCGACGCGATCAAACAAAACCTGATTCCGGCCGAAGTGACCGCGAAACAAGCGAGCATCATCTATGCCAACGAAGCCGACGTGTTGAATGGGGCCATGTTCGGCATGACTGCAAAGACGTGGCGCGAGCAGAATCCCGACTTGAAAGGTAATATCCGGGATTATGCAACCATCAACGAACTGATCTGTCTGTCCAATATGGAAAACCTCAATGCCGTATTCATCGACCAGAAAATGCCTCAGGGCGAACGGCTCGTAAAACTCAACCGGATCGCTATTCAGCAGATGCAGGTATTGGAGAGCAATGACGAACGGAAACTACTGAAATAGCGCAATGGATCTCCGTAAGATCAACAGTTATATGATTCTGCTGGCGATAGTCGTTGTCGTCGGCTTGTTCGTGTCCACGGTCGCGCGACTGGTGATATTGGCAAAAGGGGTGGATGCAGGTACGGCGAATCTTGTTTTTCTGATTATGCTGGGTACCTGTGCGATAGCCTATCTGACCATTTTGGCAGCATTTTCCAGCATTGCGGATTTCATTGCCGATAAAATTCTCCCGAAGATAGCCCGAAAGAAGGCTCTTACTGCTGAAGCGACCAGGATTCCACCGATCGATGATATACCCGATTCGGATGTCGAGCAAATCAAGCAGGAGGCAGACAAACGATTTCTCGAACGGCAGAAAGAACAGATCGAACTGTTCCGACGTTATGGGCATAGAGAGGTAGGTCCCTACATCACTTCCGATGAACTTGTGCGTCTCGATCGCTACATCGAATATTATGCATGCAGGAATCCGGCTCGACAGAACTTACTCCTATTCGTCCGCAAAAGTTGAAAAATGCCGATCTATTCCATTTCGGATGGAACATGGCACACTATTTCGGACGACCGAAACAGGAGGTAGTGCCGTGGCTGAAATCCGCATTTGCTCCGCTTGCCGAGTTGGAGGATTCCTATATCAAAGGGAAACTATATTCACCACAGACACGTCAATTCACCATCCCCAACATTCCCGGCTATATGGCCGAACACGGCGGCTGATTTTCCCTTCAAAAAGATATTTCAGGGAGATTTTAAGGAGATAGCGAGTGTTTTTGATCTCCGAAAAATCTCCCTTTTTATTTGCCCCGGTTCCGATTGGACGGAACGAACGAATCCAAGTTTAATCTAAAAATTTCGATTATGAGTTTAAGGGATTTATTGGAGTCGGGGGCAAACGTCAGCGTGACGGTGACGCTCGACGATTTGAGAGCGATTTTCAACGAAGCGGCAAAAGGCGGAAGAATTTTTGGAGCGCTTAGGAATAGAGATCAAAGACCGCGAACAGGGTCGGGGAATGTGGATGAGATAGAGTAAAATCTATTTCTGCGTATAGCTTATATGGGCAATACCCCGAATGAGTGGTTGTTCGTCTGCGAATTATTTTCTATTTTTGTAACGTCGAGCGTAGTAATGCGTTCGGCAGACATACTGAAAGTGTTTTCGCACTGTCTTTACAACGAAATCTGACAGTTTCAAAAAGAGAAAAGACAACGAATGACACTCATTTCTTGTTTAGATTATGGCAAGGGATACGTTCAGTGTTCCCATACCCCATATCTACTCAAGTGTGGGGTATTGCATCGTTTATTTTCTCTTGGGTTTTGTCAGAACCTCGTTGTAGATAAGCGAAATCAGCTCCACACTTTCTTTTTGATTATTCACCATTGAGGGGCCGGATGGTAATTACAATTTGAATATTCAATCAATTCAAATAATAATTACTATGAAAAAAATTCTATCGGTGTTGTATATTGCTACATTGCTGTTTGCAAGTTGTAGCGATGAGTATGACGATTCGGCATTGACCGGGCGCGTAGATAATTTGGAAAATCGGGTGGCCAAATTGGAAGAGCTCTGCAAACAGATGAACACCAACATTTCATCGTTACAAACTATTGTAACGGCATTACAAAAGAACGACTATGTTACGAACGTGACCCCCATCATGCAGAATGGGAAAGAGGTTGGCTATACGATAACGTTCAGTAAAAGTAATCCGATCACCATTTATCATGGTAAGGATGGACAAAACGGAACTGACGGAGAGGATGGGAAACCCGGAGTTGACGGTGAAGACGGAAAGAACGGACATACTCCCGTTATCGGAGTAAAGCAAGATACTGACGGGAGCTATTATTGGACACTCGACGGTGACTGGCTGACGGACGATAGCGGCAATAAAATCAAAGCAGAGGGAACCGATGGCAAGGATGGTACGGACGGGTCGAATGGAGAAGACGGGAATGATGGGCAGGACGGAAAGCCCGGCATGGACGGCAAAGATGGTATTACCCCTAAATTCAAAATCGAAAACGATTATTGGTACATTTCCTATGACAACGAGTCCACGTGGACACAACTCGGTAAAGCCACCGGTGAAGACGGTAAAGATGGAGAGGACGGTATTAGCGGTGATCCGATGTTTACGGATATTGACTATGAAACCAATACCGACTATGTAATTTTTACGTTGTCTAACGGTACGCAGATCAAATTGCCCACGTGGTCGGCATTCGAGGCTCTGAAAACACTCTGTAATCAGATGAATACCAACATTTCGTCTTTACAAACGATTGTTACTGCTCTGCAAAATAATGATTATATTACAGAGATTACCCCTGTTATGCAAGATGGGATAGAAATAGGCTATACGATCAGATTCAATAAAAGTAATCCAATTACTATTTATCATGGTAAAGATGGCCAAAACGGGACAGATGGTTCGGATGGCAAGCCCGGGGCTGACGGACAAGACGGGCATACTCCTGTTATCAGCGTAAAGCAGGATACTGACGGCGTTTATTACTGGACGCTTGACGGCAAGTGGCTGACGGATGATAGTGGTAATAAAATCAAAGCCGAGGGGACAGACGGAAAAGATGGTGCAGACGGTTCAGATGGAGAAGATGGAACGGACGGAGCGAACGGTAAAGACGGCATTACTCCCAAACTCGAAATCAGAGAGGGATATTGGTACATTTCCTATGACAATGGAACAAACTGGACACAGTTGGGCAAAGCCACAGGTGAAGATGGGACTGACGGAACTGATGCCGTTTCGATTTTCAAGGAAATTACCCAAGATGAAGATTATATCCATTTCAAATTGCAGGATGATTCGGTTATTTCCGTGCCCAAACATCATCCGCTGTCTATCACATTCTCCGAAACCGAGGATATTCGGGTATTGGCGGATAAAACATACTCGATCGGTTATACCATTACAGGAGCTGATGAAAATACCGTTATCAAGGCTTTGGCACAAGACGGGTTTCGGGCTGTGGTAAAAAAGACGGACAATGCAACTGGAACCATCGAAATCACTACTCCGAGTACGATTCTGCCGAGCGAGGTGCTGATATTCGTCACCGACGGTAAGGAACGGACGATTATGCGTTCGATCAACTTTGTCGAAGGAGTTATCGTTGTAACGACCAAATCCTATACGGTCGGTTACAATGGCGGTACGGTTACTGTCGATCTCTCGACCAATATCGACTATACGGTCGAAATACCCGAAGCCGATAAATCGTGGATTTCCGTAGCTGATACACGTACCCGTGCCGCTATGCGTGATGAAACCCTGACATTTACCGTAGCCTCCAATTCGGCTCTTACAGTTCGTTATTCGACAATCCGGTTGGTCGATAACCTCGGTATAACATCAGAAACGATTCTTATCACCCAAAAATCTGGAACCTCACAAACCGTTCATGTTACAACGGCCGGAACCCTCGATCAACTTATCAATTCTGAGGATAAGGACATCATCGAGGAATTGACCCTTACTGGCAAGATCAACACATTCGACTTCGACTTTATCAGAACGATGAAAAATCTTAAAGCCCTTGATCTTTCAAAGACCGACAATACGACTATTCCGGCAAGTTGCTTAGCTAATACTAATATTTCGACAGTTTTATTGCCTCTTGGTCTTACTGCGATTCCAAATCGTGCATTTTATCAAGCAGCAATCACTTCGATATACATTCCCGAAACAGTGCAGACTATCGGAGAATATGCATTTTATCAGTGTAAATCTATTACAGGGAACCTTGTAATTCCTGATGCCACTACCTCAATTGGCAACTACTGTTTCACATCATGTACTTTTAACGGCACCTTGACACTCGGCAATGGATTACAAACTATTGGTGAGTCTGCTTTTGGAGGGAACCAATCATTGGTAGGGGATCTAACAATACCTGTAACAGTTACGTCATTAGGCGCTTCTGCATTTAGTGGGAATGTAGGCTTCAATAGACATCTCACGATTGATAGTGGTATAAATATACCGTTTGCCTGTTTTTATGATTGCCGTAATTTTTCTAAACTCACTATAGCTGAAGGGGTTAATATTATTGGCGAGTCTGCCTTTGAAAATCTTTCAAGCATTACAGGTAATCTTAAGTTGCCTAATTCCATAACATCAATTGGGGCTCGTGCATTTTTCGGTTGCTCTAAAATTGATGGGTATTTATCTCTTGGTCCAAACATTACATCAATTGGAGATTGTGCATTTGTAAAAAGCATTGATTCTGAAGAAATAATACAAGAAAAAGAAAAGCTCTCCACCGATCCCGATATGGACTACTATGATCGTATTATATACGACGATACTTATTATTCTGCTATTTTTTCCAAAATATATATCCAATCTTCACTACCGCCGACGATTACTATTAAATCATTTGGGCTGAAAGAAACGACGATTTCAGATAAGAGATTTATTAAAAGAGAAATCGTCGAAAGACAACCGGGATGGAGCAGGAAAAGACAGTATGACATCTATAATGCTTACAGATATAGAGGCTCGTATCCAAATCATTTGATTGTTCCAACCGGATGTACAGCAAATTATTCTGATTGGGAAGTTGATTTAATTGAAGAAGTTGATTTTTAGCTTTTTAACATCAATAATTATGTGTACAAATTCCAACACTCAACCATCGAATGGACAGCAACTGTCACCCGATGCATTTATTGAGAACTCCCAAAACGATACTCAAAAGATGAATACATTTACAGCTTATGAAAAAGCAATTGAAGGCTATCAGTTTCAGGTAGGCCGCTACAACATCTGGATGAACTATTATGCCATCTTCGTCGGCGCTTTATTCGTCGCTCTTTACTCGATCTGGCCGAAAAGCGAAATCGAAACGCTATGTTGCGCATGCAAACCGGTTTGCGGCAAAGCTCCTGCGGCAGTTGCAGAATCGCAGGAGTGGTTCTTGCCCCTGATTATATCCGTTCTCGGTTGGATCGCCTCCCTTTGTTGGTACGGAGCCTTGCTCGGGTACCGTAAGTGGAACGAGCACTGGATTAAAGTGGTACAGGGTATAGAAATGGTACTTAATAAAGATGTATATCCTAATGTTTACACTGCCCAACCGGAACGTCCTCAGAAAGAGAGTTTGTGGAAACGTATTAAGAATATTTTTCGATGCAATAAATCAAAATGTTATGCGCCAGGCTTTGTCTCTACTCAGAAAATTACCGGAATTTTTATTTTTTTCGCAGCATTGGCTTGGGGCGGTTTGATAACCTACATTTTATATCAATGGTGCTGCGGATGGAACCTTTGGAGCATTATCCTTAGTGTCCTGTGTGGCTTTCTTACTGTTGTATTGCTGTGTCGTTTACATTGGGGAAAATCAAGATTTTATTCGTCAACTATTATTGATAGATAGCTACCGGCGATGAATCGTTGAAAAGAAACTATATTTACTTACGAATCATTGCAAGCTACGAATATTATTTTAGTGGAACAATCCCATTTGACGTAAAAAACGGAGGCTCATCGGCCTCCGTTTTGTTTAAAATCCAATATTCAATAAACAAAAATTTTCAACTTTACAAAAAAATGCGGACAAAATGCGGACATATCAGCCAAAATAAAAACCTCAAATGATTGTTTATAAGTCATTTGAGGTTTTTTGAATAGTACCCGGAGCCGGGATCGAACCGGCACAACATTGCTGTCATTGGTGTTTGAGACCAACGCGTCTACCAATTCCGCCATCCGGGCTGCTAAATCGGTGATTTGCTCTGCAAAAGTAATGATTTATCGAGGAACTCCAAATTTTTTTCGCATTTTTCTGCGTCCTTACTGTCTGCCGAAGTGGACGAGGAGCCTGGCGGCCTTGGCCGGTCCGACGAGGGCCGAGAGTTCTTCGGCAGGGGCCGTGCGGATTTTCTCCACCGTACGGAAATGGCGCAACAGGAGCTCTATGGTCTTCGGGCCGACTCCTTCGATATTTTCCAGTTCACTGTGAATGAAACCTTTGCTTCGCTTCTGCCGGTGGAAGGTGATGCCGAAGCGATGGGCTTCGTCGCGGATGTGACACACCACTTTGAGCGGTTCACCCGTACGGCTCAAGTAGTAGGGCATCGGGTCCCCGGGGAAGAAGATCTCTTCGATCCGCTTGGCCAGGCCTACGATGGGGACTTGTTTTTCGATTCCCAGTTCGCACAGCACGGCATAGGCGCTGGAGAGCTGTCCTTTGCCGCCGTCCACGATAATCAGGTCGGGCAGTTCGGCTCCTTCGGCGATCAGGCGGCTGTAACGGCGGAAGACGATCTCGCGCATCGAGGCGAAGTCGTCTGCACCGATGACGGTTTTGATGTTGAAATGGCGGTACTCCTTGCGTGAAGGCTTGCCGTCCCGGAATACCACGCATGAAGCTACCGGGTTGGTCCCCTGCAGGTTGGAGTTGTCGAAGCATTCGATGTGGCGGGGCGGACGGTCCAGGTGCAGCTCCTTTTGCATGGTGGCCATCAGGCGTTCGGTATGCCGCTCGGGATTCTTGATCTCGAGGTTCTTGAGTTGTTCGGCGCGATAGATACGGGCGCTCTTGAGCGAGAACTCCAGCAGATCGAGTTTTTCGCCCCGTTTGGGAACGGTGAAGGTCACTCCGTCGAAAAGTTGCGCGGCCGAGGGGAGGTAGGGAACGATGACCTCTTTGGCCAGCGTTCCGGCGATCGTTTCGGCGATGTGCTGGATGGCCAGGGTCAGCATTTGGGCCGGATCGGTGTCGATGCCCGTGGTGAGCCGTATCGTATAGACGCCCACGACCGAACCGTGGCGGATGCGCAGGAAATTGCAGTAGGCCACGTCGTCGTCCACCAGTAGGGAGAAGACGTCCACGTTCACGATGCGTGCGCTGACGATCACCGATTTGCTCGAATAGTTGTCCAGGGCGTCGAGGCGTGTCTTGTAGCGTTGTGCGACTTCGAATTTCAGGTTTCGGGCGGCTGCCTCCATCTCTTTTTCAAGATAGGTACGCACGGGGCGCAGGTCGCCTTTGAGAATCGAAACCGTCATATCGACCAGTGCGTCGTATTCTTCTTCGCTTTGCGCTCCCACGCAAGGTCCCTTGCAGTTGCCCAGGTGGTATTGCAGGCAGACCGAATAGCGCCCTTTGGCGATAGCCGTCGGCGAAAGGTTGAGCGAGCAGGTTCGCAGGGGAATCACCTCGCGGATAAACTCCAGGATACTGCGCTGCATCATTACCGAGCCGTAGGGACCGAAATATTGGGAGCCGTCGCGGTTGAGGATGCGGGTGGACTGTACGCGCGGGAACGGTTCGCGGCGCACGACGATCCAGGGATAGGTCTTGTCGTCCTTGAGCAGGATGTTGTAGCGCGGCTGGAGGGTCTTGATTAACGAGTTTTCGAGCAGCAGGGCGTCCGTTTCGGTATCGACGACGATGTGCCGGATCGCAGCGATCTGCCTCACGAGTACCTGTACCTTGGCGCTGTGTTCCTTGTTCTGCATGAAATACGAGCTGACCCGCTTGCGCAAGCTTTTGGCTTTGCCGACGTAGATGATCGTCCCGTTCTTGTCCAGAAACTGATATACGCCCGGTGACAGAGGCAGCAGGGCCACCTGTTCTTTCAACCCGTATTTTTTTACGTTGTCCATCTGTCGCAAAAGTAGCAAAATTTTAACAAAGACCTCTGCCGTGCGCTGAATCGGAGAATGAGCCGGAGTTTTTCGGCAGAAGTCGTCGATTGAACAGATTGTTCGTGGTTGAAAAGTATTTATATTTTGATTATTTGTCGAAAACATTATACCTTTGGGCCGTTTTATTGAGCAAAATCTGCCTATGAAAAATTTTTTATCCCTGTTATGTATTCTTTCGCTCTGCTTCGGGTGCGACAAGGCGTATGATCTGAACAAGATCGAATCCGGCGATGTAACCATCGGCAACGACCAGAGCGAATGGATTATGCCGTTGGCGCAGATCACGGTCGGAATGGACGAGTTGCAGGACGGCAGTGCGGATATCCGCGCTATTTTCGACGAGGTCGATATCTGGTTGCCGACGACGCTCCCGGGCAATGCGGAGTGGGTCGATATCGTCCGTCTTTCGAGTGATGGAACTTATCTGGACGGAATGCTGGAGGCTCTTATCGACGAGATGCTCGTTCCCGGATCGAAAAAAATGGACGAAGTGGTCGATCTGATTTGGTCCAACGAAGGTTACCGCGAGCGTTTTACGGCGTTGATTCCGGCCGATAGCGAGGAGCTTTTCAAGGCGGAATTCAAGAAGTTTTTCGGCGAGGACAACGAGGCTGGCGAAGCGTTGCGCGATACGATGGGCGAGTTGGCGCGGGAATTTCTTTCCCAGATTAAAATCAATACGATTACTTATAATGCGACGTTGGATGTCGACGATGATTTGATCGATATGCTTGCCGACAACCTCGATCCCGAGGGTACCGTCGATCCGGTCAATACGCTCGATCTGTACGGCGAGGTGCGGAGCAGTCTGCCGGTGAGCTTCGAAGTAGCTGCGGATTTTTCCGAAACGAACGTGGCTATCGCGCCTTTCCTGGTCGAACCCGACGAAGAGAATGACATCGCTCCCGTGCGGCTTTACAAGGATGATATCCGGAGTTTGTTCTCTTTCTTCGAACTGAATGTCGATTTTATGCCGCAGAAATATTATCCGCGTATCGGATTCAGCGACAGCCAGTCGATTCGTATGATGCTGCATTTGAAGAAACGCGGCGGTCTTAATCTGAACCTTTAATCCGGATTCCTCATATGAAAAAGATCATATATACTTTGATTGCGGCATTTGTCGCATGTACGGCCGTGGCACAGACGCCGAGTGCCTACTTTATGGAGGGTTCGACTTTCCGCAGCCAGCTTAACCCGGCTTTCGCTCCGCTGCGCGGCTATGTGAATATTCCCGTATTGGGCGGTGTGCAGGTCAACGTTTCCGGTAACCTCTCCGTCAGCGATATTTTTTATCCGGTGAACGGAAGTTTGGTAACGCTGTTCGACAAGAATGTTTCTGCGGCCGAGGCGTTGGGAAATCTGCGCTCGAAAAATATGCTCGGAACCGATGCCCGGATCAATATCGTCGGTTTCGGTGCATTCCGCAAGGATCATAAGACATTCTGGTCGTTCGATCTGAATATGCGTGTGGAGGCGGAGGCCAATATGCCCTATTCGTTGTTCGACTTTCTCAAGAACGGACGGAACGAGGCCGTTATCAACGATATCAAAGCCTCGACACAGGCTTATCTCGAGGCCGCTTTCAGTTACTCTTTTCCGCTGACGGATCAGATTTATCTCGGTGCTCGGGGTAAGTTTCTCGTCGGCGCGGGCCGTGCGCGGACGTCGATCGACCGGCTCGATATAAAATTGCAGGAGAATAGTTGGAATATCGACGCGGACGGTTCGTTCGAAATGTCGGGCCTTGAGATGAGCTCTATGCAGCGTCCCGACGGGTCGGAATATTATTCGTTCAACGATTTCGACGTCTCTTCCTACAAAGGGCCTGCGGGTTACGGTTTTGCCGTCGATCTGGGTGTGACGTACGACGTGATTCCCGATTTGCAGCTCTCTTTCGCCGTGAACGACCTGGGCTTCATTTCGTGGGGAAAGAAATACTTGGAGCGTGGGCAGATGACCAAATCCCAATCTTTTACCGGCGTGGAGATCATCGACGGTGAGGTTCATGATCCGGAGTTTGATTTCGGCGAGCTGGAGTTCGACCGGGTGCAGGCTTCCAAAGGCAAGACCGAGATGCTGCGCACCTCGATCAATCTGGGAGCCGAGTACGAGGTTTGGCGTCATAAGATTGGCCTGGGTCTGCTTTACAACGTACGTGTCTGGGATGTGAAGACGTTCCACAACCTGACCGCCTCGGTGAATTTCCACCCGATTCCTTGGTTTACGCTGACGACCAGCTATTCGTTTCTCAACGGTCAGGGGCATGCCCTCGGTGTGGCGATCAATGCCTGCCCCAGTTGGATCAACTTCTTCCTGGCGACCGATATGTTGATTTGCAGCCATACGCCGCAGTTCCTGCCCGTCACTTCTACATCGATGAACGTGACGCTCGGCATCGGCGTTCCGATCGGGCGGCGCAGTCACCGCATCCCGGAGTATCTTTACCGATAATAATTGATATTAGTTAAGAAGCCTGCATCGGTAGATGCAGGCTTCTTTGATGCGGTGTTTTCTTTTTTTACGATTCTTTGCTGTAACCGGTGTTTGCCGGTTTCGATGGCGGAATCCCGAAGGGGTGCGTCTTCGGTCCGGAGAACACCTGGGAACGGTCGGATTTGACTATGTGACCAAAGTCGGCACTCGTTTTACCGTCCGCAGCAAAGGTGATCGACCGGAACGTCGAACGGATCGGCGGGCAGCTCCTCCACGACCTGATGCGGATAGCACACGCCTGCCTTGAAAGCCCGGAAGCCCGGCTGCGACAGGTATTTGTCGTAGAATCCCTTGCCGCGTCCCAGGCGCATGCCTGCGGCGGTGAACGCCATGCCCGGCACGATGATGAAATCGATCTCTTCGGGGCGGCACAGCGCAGTGGCCTCCGGTTCCGAAATGCCGAACGAGCCGGAGTCGTTCATCGAGGCGGGATCGTAATCGTAGAATCGCATTATGTCGCCTTCCACGCGGGGCAGCACGATCCGTTTGGAGCGGCTCCAGCGTTCGAGTGCCGGGGCGGTGAGGGGTTCGTCTTTGAGCGAAGCGAAAAGGGCCACCACTTTGGCGCGTGCGAAGGCCGGAAGCCTCTCCGCTTCGTTGAAAATACGTGCGGAAAGCTCTTCGCGCTGTTCCGAAGAAAGGGCCGTATTGAGCCCTTTCATCTGTTTCCGGATTTCCGTTTTGGTCATAAAATGCCTGATTTTAAGCGTAAATTTCGAATTGTTTTGTGTTGTTATTATGCAAACAATGACTATCTTTGCCGAAGCGCAAACAAATTTTTAACAAAAATAAACAAATTTCAAACATTATGGGCTGTTTTCTAACTAATTCTTCTCTTGGCAAGAAGTTGGTAATGAGCATTACCGGTTGTTTCCTCGTGCTCTTTATCCTCTTCCACATGTCGATGAACATCGTGGCGATCTTCTCGCCCGAGGCGTACAACACGGTCTGCGCATTCCTGGGTGCCAACTGGTATGCGTTGGTCGGAACGCTGGTGCTGGTCGCCGGTATCCTGATCCACTTCATTTATGCGCTGGTGCTGACCGTGAACAACTACAAGGCGCGCGGTTCGCAGCGTTATGCCGTTACCGTGAAGGAAAAGGGTGTGCAGTGGGCATCGAAAAACATGCTTGCGCTGGGATGGATCATCCTCGGCGGTCTGTTGCTCCATCTGTTCAACTTCTGGTCGAAGATGCAGCTGGTCGAGGTGCTGGGACACCATGAAAATTCGCTCGGCTTCTCGCCGCAGGACGGCGCTGCGCTGATTCAGTACACCTTCTCGCAGTGGTACTACGTGGTGATCTACCTGGTTTGGTTCTTCGCCCTCTGGTTCCACCTTACGCACGGCGTGTGGTCGATGTTCCAGTCGGTGGGCTGGGGCAACGACATCTGGTATCCGCGCCTGAAATGTATCGCCAACATCGTGGCGACCGTCGTGTTCCTCGGTTTCGCTGTGGTCGTGCTGGTCTATTTCTTCCGGAGTCTTTGCTGCGGTTGTGTCTGCTAACATCTTACGTTGAATTATAAAAATATAGAGATATGGCTTTCAAATTAGATTCAAAAATACCCGCCGGGGAACTCGCGCAAAAGTGGAGCAACCACAAGGCGGCGATCAAGGTAGTAAGCCCTGCCAACAAACGCAAACTGGATATTATCGTCGTAGGTACGGGCCTGGGCGGTGCCTCCGCAGCCGCTTCGCTCGGCGAACTGGGATACAACGTGAAGGTTTTCTGCATCCAGGACTCTCCGCGCCGTGCGCATTCGATCGCGGCGCAGGGCGGTATCAATGCGGCCAAGAACTACCGCAACGACAACGATTCGATCTACCGGCTGTTCTACGATACGATCAAAGGCGGCGACTACCGCGCCCGTGAAGCCAATGTTTACCGCATGGCCGAAGTTTCGAACTGCATCATCGACCAGTGCGTCGGCCAGGGCGTTCCGTTCGCACGCGAGTACGGCGGTATGCTGGACAACCGTTCGTTCGGCGGTGCGCAGGTTTCGCGTACGTTCTATGCCCGCGGCCAAACCGGCCAGCAGTTGCTGCTGGGAGCTTATGCCGCACTCAACAAGGAGATCGCTGCCGGTTCGGTGAAGAGTTATCCCCGTCACGAGATGCTCGACATCGTGATCGAAGACGGCGAGGCGAGAGGTATCATCGCACGCAATCTGGTGACGGGCGAATTGGAGCGTTTCGGCGCACACGCCGTAGTGATCGCTTCGGGCGGTTACGGCAACGTGTTCTTCCTTTCGACCAACGCGATGGCTTCGAACGGTTCGGCCGCTTTCCAGTGCTACCGCAAGGGTGCCGGCTTCGCGAATCCCTGTTTCACGCAGATCCACCCGACCTGTATTCCGGTGCACGGGGATCAGCAGTCGAAGCTGACCCTAATGTCGGAGTCGCTGCGTAACGACGGCCGTATCTGGGTTCCCAAAAAGATCGAGGATGTGAAAGCCCTCCGTTCGGGTGCCAAGAAACCTTCGGATATTGCCGAAGAGGACCGTGACTACTACCTGGAGCGCCGTTATCCGGCCTTCGGTAACCTCGTGCCGCGCGACGTGGCGTCGCGTGCCGCCAA
>ERZ773113.1165-NODE-1165-length-13282-cov-4.827020_pt1 | contig 13282 bp, 15 predicted proteins | sample MGYA00580565_ERZ773113 | MGnify/ENA primary metagenome ERZ773113 (study PRJEB29015, sample SAMEA2737827) | human gut metagenome | biome: human gut; feature: human-associated habitat; material: faeces | place: China | collected 2012 ...
CCGGCTGAAGATGTTACTGCCGAAGTTCAACCTGAAGCAGCTCCTAAACCTGCCACTAAGGAAGATGTACTAAACCAGCTAAAAGAGCTTGCGCAAGATGCTGAAAATGCGAACAAGCAGGATATTGACAATCTGAAACAATCATTCTACAAGTTACATAATGCCGAGTTGGAAGCTGCTAAGGTACAGTTTACAGACAACGGTGGAAACATTGAAGATTTTGTTGCCGAAGAGGACCCGACGGAAGAAGAATTCAAACGCCTGATGGGGGTTATCAAGGAAAAACGCAGCAAACAGGTTGCCGAGCTGGAACGCCAAAAGGAAGAAAACCTGCAAGTGAAACTTTCCATTATTGAAGAACTGAAAGAATTGGTGGAATCCGGAGATGACGCCAACAAATCTTATACGGAGTTCAAGAAGCTGCAACATCATCCTCGTCATCGATGAGGTACACAACCTCGTCGGCGCGGGCGACGCCGAGGGCTCGATGAACGCGGCGAACATCCTGAAGCCCGCGCTCTCGCGCGGCGAGATCCAGGTCATCGGCGCGACGACGTTCGCCGAGTACCGCAAGCACATTGAAAAAGACGCGGCCCTCGAGCGCCGCTTCCAGCCCGTCACGGTGGCCGAGCCGAGCATCGACGACAGCGTCGAGATCCTCAAGGGCGTGCGCCGCTATTACGAGGACTTCCACGGCGTCGTCATCCCGGACGACATGTGCCGCCTCGCCGTCGTGCTCAGCGAGCGCTATATCACCGACCGCTTCCTGCCCGACAAGGCCATCGACCTCATCGACGAGGCCTGCTCGGACGTGAACCTGAAAAACCCCGACCTCATCCGCGCGGACGAGGTCGAAAAGGAGATCGGTGACTACGCGCGCGAGCGCGAGCTGCTTGCCTCCGCGCCGCCGAAGACCGGCGACGAGTATGACGAGCAGGAGCTCGACCGCCGCTACGAGCGCATCGCCGAGCTGCGCAGCCGCGAGATGCAGCTGCAGACCGAGCTCGACGCCCTGCGCGCCAAGGGCCGCCCGGAGCTCACGGCGGATAACCTCGCGCGCATCATCGAGCTCTGGACGAAGATCCCGGCCGCGAGCATCCGCGCCGATGAGTTCGAGCAGCTCGCCGGTCTCGGCGACCGGCTGCGCGCGCACATCGTCGGCCAGGATCAGGCCATCGACACCGTCTGCGCCGCCATCCGGCGCAACCGCGTCGGCTTGCAGGCCAAGCGCAAGCCCGTGAGCTTTCTGTTCATCGGCGGCACCGGCGTCGGCAAGACGGAGCTGGTCAAGCGCCTCGCCGACGAGCTCTTCCACGCGCCCGAGTCGCTCATCCGGCTGGATATGTCGGAGTATATGGAGAAGTTTTCTGTCTCGCGCATGATCGGCTCGCCCCCGGGCTACGTCGGCTATGACGAGGCCGGCCAGCTCACGGAGAAGATCCGCCGCCGCCCGTACTCCGTCGTTCTCTTCGACGAGATCGAAAAGGCGCACCCGGACGTCATGAACCTGCTGCTGCAGATCCTCGACGACGGCCGCATCACGGACGCGCAGGGCCGCACCGTGAATTTTGAAAACACGGTCATCATCATGACCACGAACGCTGGCAGCAACACGCGCACCGGCGCGCTCGGCTTTGGCCTGAGCACGGACGATCAGAGCCGCGAGCGCGCGCAGCGCGCCCTCAATGAGTTCCTGCGTCCGGAGTTTCTCAACCGCATCGACGAGATCGTCTACTTTAACCACCTCACGGAGGAAAACTTCCGCGCCATCGCCGCCCTCATGCTCGACGAAGTGCGCGCCGCCATGGCCGAGCGCGGCATGACCCTGCACTGGACGCCCGCCGTCATCGACTACCTCGTCCGTAAGGGCTACAGCGAGACCTACGGCGCGCGCAACCTGCGCCGCACCATCCAGCGCGACGTGGAGGACGCCATCGCTTCCGCCATCGTCGCCCGGCGCAAGGCCGCCGGAGACATCGGCATCGACGCGCAGGACGATCACATCACCGTCACCATCAACGACAGGGAGGTCAACGCATGAACCGTTTGGAAATTATTCAGGGCGACATCACGAAGTCGGATGTCGACGCCATCGTCAACGCCGCCAACTGCTCGCTGCTCGGCGGCGGCGGGGTGGATGGCGCCATCCACATGGCCGCCGGCACCGGCCTGCTCAACGAGTGCCGCGGCCTCAACGGCTGCCGCACCGGCGAGGCGAAGATCACCCGCGGCTACCGCCTTCCGGCGCGCCACGTTATCCACACGCCTGGCCCGCGCTGGCGCGACGGGCAGCACGGCGAGCCCGAGCTGCTGGCCAACTGCTACCGCAACTGCCTGCGCCTTGCGAGCGAGAACGGCTGCCATACGGTCGATTTCCCGTCCATCAGCACGGGTATCTACCATTTCCCGCTGGATCAGGCGGCGCAGATCGCCGTGCGCGAGATCACGGCCTACCTCGCCGACCATCCCGAGATCACGCGCGTGCGCATGGTCTGCTTTGACAGCCGCACCCGCGCCGCATACGCCGCCGCGCTGGCCGCGCAGGAATGCGCCGGCTGACGCTCACCGTCACGCCGGAGCAGGCAGGCCGCACGGTCAGGAGCCTGCTCCGGCGTGAACTGCGCATGGCCGACGGGGCGATCGCCCGCGTCAAGACCGTGCCGGACGGCATCTGCCTCAACGGTGCGCACGCCCGCACCGTCGACCGCGTCGCGGCGGGGGACACCCTCACCGTGCGCATCGACGACAAGCGCTCCGGCGGCCGCTTCACGCCCGTGGCCGTGCCGCTGGACATTTTGTATGAAGACGCCGACCTGCTCGCGCTCAATAAGCCCGCCGGCATGGCCGTGCACGGCGGGTACGACCGCGGCGACCCCACGGTCGCCAACGCGCTGGCCGCCTATCTCGGCCCGGACGCCGTTTTTCACCCCGTCAACCGGCTCGACCGCGGCACGTCCGGCGTCATGCTCGTCGCCCGCAGCGGCTATGTGCACGACCGGCTGCGCCGCGTGCTGCACACCGACGGCTTCCGGCGCACGTATCTCGCCGTCGCCTGCGGTGTCGGCCTGCCGGTAAGCGGCACGATCGACCTGCCCATCGCCCGCGCGGACGACGGCACGACCCGCCGCGCCATATCACCGGACGGCCAGCCGTCCGTCACGGACTACACCGTGCTCGCCGAGCGGGACGGGTACACGCTCCTGCGTGTCACGCCGCGCACCGGCCGCACGCACCAGATCCGCGTCCACTTCGCCGCGCTCGGCCATCCGCTGCTCGGCGATGCACTCTACGGCGGCGATGCGTCGCTGCTCGCGCGCCCCGCGCTGCATTCGGCCGCGGCCGATCTCACGCAGCCCGTCACCGGGCAGCTCCTGCACATCACCGCGCCGGTCCCGGACGACCTGCGCGTGTTTGGTTTTGAGAGGTACTTATGAAGAAACGCTCCATCACGATCCTGTATAATTCGCCCGTCATCCTCACGTTCGCGCTGCTGAGCCTGCTCGCGCTCGGCCTCGGCAAGCTCACCGACGGCTGGACGACGCAGAACCTCTTTTGCGTCTACCGCTCGCCGCTGACGGACTGGCTGACCTATCCGCGCTTTTTCCTGCACGTGCTCGGCCACCCGGATTTTGCTGCCTACTGCAGCAACATCGTCATGCTGCTCGTCGTCGGCCCGACGGCGGAGGAGCGCTTCGGCGGCAAGCGCATCCTGCTCGCCATCGCGCTCACGGCGCTCGTCACGGGGCTGGTGCTGTGGTTCTTCTTCCCGAACAGCGCGCTCATGGGCGCGTCCGGCGTCGTGTTCATGCTCATCGTGCTCGCGTCGTTCGCCGGCATGCGCACCGGCACGATCCCGCTCACGCTCATCCTCGTGCTCATCCTCTACCTCGGCAGCGAGATCTTTCAGGCCGTCACCGGCACGGCCGGCCTCGCCCAGCTCACGCACATCGCAGGCGGCGTGCTCGGCATGATCTTCGGCTTCACGTGGAGCCGCGGAAAGCGGGGCGCGCGATGACCGTTCTCGTCAGTGCCTGCCTGCTCGGCGTCGCCTGCCGGTATGACGGCGCGTCCAAGGGCCTTCCTGACAGCGTTTTGCGCGAACTGATGGCCCGGCACGTTCTCGTGCCCGCCTGCCCGGAGCAGCTCGGCGGCCTGCCGACGCCGCGCGCCCCGTCCGAGCGGCTGGGCAGCCGCGTCGTTGCGCGCACCGGCGCCGACGTCACGGACGCCTACACCCGCGGCGCGCAGCAGACGCTCGCCCTCGCGCAGCGCTTCGGCTGCACGGCCGCCCTGCTCAAGCAGCGCAGCCCCTCGTGCGGCAAAGGGGAGATCTACGACGGCACGTTCACCGGCACACGTGTGCCCGGCGACGGCGTCACCGCGGCGCTTTTGTCCGCGCACGGCATCCGTGTCTACGGGGAGGACGACGTTGCGGAGCTGCTGAGTCTGTAATTATGTAAACTGAATTATGTAAACTTGCAGCGTGCTGTCCGGCGCGCTGCTTTTTGTATGTCATAAAAACTTAAAAAAGTTGAAATCGCCGGGAAATATGTTGAAAAATCACCGCCGTCCGGTATAATGAGATTATCGCACACCCCACAGGAAAACAGGGAGGAGAAAACCATGCGCAAACGCCTTTTGTCTCTGCTGCTCGTGCTTGCGTGCGTGCTGACGCTGGCCGTCGTGCCGGTCGTCGCCGCAGAGCCTGACCCCGTGCAGCCCACCGCCTCCGTAACGGAGCCGACGCCCACGACCGATCCCGAACCCAGCCCGGAACCCAGCTCTGAGCCTTCGCCCGAGCCGACGTCCGCGCCTTCGCCCGAGCCTTCGCCCGTACCGACGCCGTCCGGCCCGTGGTATCAGGCGGCGCTGGATTTTGCCTGCGATCACCGTATCCTGCTCGGCGATCCCAGCGGCAACATGATGCCGAATGACAACGCCACGCGCGCCCAGATGGCCGCCATGCTCGTGCGTGTCTTTGGCTGCACGGCGGGCAAGGACATTGCGCATTTTACCGATGTCAGCACCACCGCCTGGTACTATTCGGAGCTGAGCACCGCCGCGCAGATGAACATCTTCAACGGCTACGGTGACGGCACGATGGGGCCGAACCGCAGTATCACGCGCCAGGAGGCGATGGTCGTCATCGCCCGCGCCTTCGCCGTGCCCGACGGTACGGCCGCCGACATTCAGGCGTTTCGGGACGCTTCGTCCGTCGGCAGCTGGGCGGTCGCCAAGGTGGGCGGCCTGGTCAAGGCCGGCATCGTCAACGGCGATAACGGCAGCCTGTACCCCACGGCCAGCATCACCCGCGCCGAGATCGCGCAGATGCTCTATAATCTCGGCCTGCAGTTTTGCTCCGATGCCGCTGCGCTCCCGGCCTCCGGCCGCGTCATTTATACCGGCGCCGCGCCCCTGACGGCGGACGCTTTCACCGGCACGCTCTACCTCGGCGGCCCTGCCGGGCGTGACCTCGGCGGCATGAACATCACCGGCACGCTCGTCGTGCGCACCGACCCGAACGGCACCGTTACCGTCGGCGGCACGGTCGACACGCTCGCCGTCGCGGCTGAGGACACGACGGTCGCAGGCACCGGCCATGCCGGCCTTGTGCGTCTGCTCGCGCGCGGCTGCACCGTCACGCTCGCGGCCGACAAGACGAATGTGGAGTATGACCCCATGCTCCGTGGCGTTGACACACTCACGACCGACCCCGTGCCTGCGCTCTCTCCGGAGTGCCGAGCCGTCGACCTGTACGTGACATACCGTTATTTCCCGTCGGAATATCAGACCACACCGGGCGAGGCGACCCTCATCTGGTATGTGGACGGTGTGCAGCAGCGCACGCGCCACTACACGCTCGACGGCAAGTCCATCACGCCGGGCTTCCACGTGGAAGAGTCCGTCTGGAAGCGCAATATGCCCGCGCAGCACACCGTGGAGATCCTGCTTATATGCGGCACGGACGTGATCCGCACCACGTTCATCGTCCCGGTCAACAACTATACGGACGCGGAGTATGCGCAGCTCCAGAGCGCGCAGTACCCCTACAAGCTCGAGGTCGTGCGCAACCAGTGCACGGTGCTCGTGTACGGCCTGGACAAGAGCGGCGATTACTCCATCCTCCACCACGCCTTCGTCTGCGGCCCCGGCCGGACCACGCCGATCGGCACGTTCCGCACGCCGTTCAAGGCAGCCTGGCATCCGCTGCAGGGCTGCTGGGGGCAGTACTGCACGCAGATCACCGGAAACTATCTCTTCCACTCCTCGCCGTACAACAGCCCGAATAAAAACGACCTGTCCTACCGGCTGTATAACCAGCTCGGCACAGTCTGCTCGCACGGCTGCGTGCGCCTGACGGTGGCGGACGCCAAGTGGATCTACGACAACTGCCCGCTCGGTACGACGGTGTCGATCTACAACGCCTCGTCCCTCCCGGTGCCGAAGCCGTCGGCCCCGTGGCTCGATATCTCCAGCCCGAACCGCGGCTGGGACCCGACGGACCCCGACCCGGCCAACCCCTGGAACAAGTAAGCCGTACAAAAACGCATCCCTCGGAGCGTCTGCTCCGGGGGATGTTTTCATGCTTTCGGCGGCCTATTCTGGCATCTTTCAGGCCACCGGCCTACTCGACACGGCCAGGGCGGGCATCGCGCGCATGAGCCGGCGCATCACCCCCTTCGGCGCCCTGCTCTGCACGGCCGTCGCCGCGTCCATGATCGCCTGCAACCAGACGCTTTCCATCCTGCTCACGCACCAACTGTGCACGGACGTGCCCGGCGGCGCGCCATCGCCTGACTTGAAAACTGCGCCGAATGTGGTACAATAGATGCATTCTGTACGAAATTCGGGAAGGAGGGCGTACCATGGAGCGGACGGAGCTTCCGATCGCGGTGTTTGATTCCGGCCTCGGCGGCATCAGTGTCCTGCGCGCGCTCGTGCAGCGCCTGCCGGGGGAGGACTTTCTCTATTTCGGCGACTCGGCCAACGCCCCCTACGGCGTGCGCCCGGTCGCGGAGGTCCGCCGCCTGACGCAGGATGTCATCGGCCGGCTGTATGACCGCGGCATCAAGGCCGCCGTCATCGCCTGCAACACGGCCACGAGCGCGGCCATCGGCCCGCTGCGCGCCGCCTTTCCGGACATCCCCGTCATCGGCATCGAGCCGGCGCTCAAGCCCGCCGTGGCGCACCACCGGCGCGTGCTCGTGCTGGCCACGCCGCTGACGCTGCGCGAGGAGAAGTTCGTCGCGCTCATGCACCAGTGCGCCGGCTGCGCCGAGATCGTGCCGCTGCCGTGCCCGGAGCTGGTGGAGTTCGTCGAGCGGGGCGAGCTCGATTCCCCCGCGCTCACGGCCTACCTCGCGCGGCAGCTCGGCCCGTATGCCGGCCGCGTGGATGCGGCCGTGCTCGGCTGCACGCACTTCCCGTTCGCCCGCCGGGCCATCCGCGCCGCCCTCGGCGGCAATGTTACGCTCTACGACGGCAGCGACGGCACCGCCCGCGAAACGCTGCGCCAGCTCGTGCGCCGCGGCTGGGTCCGCGGCGGTAGCCACGGCGTCGTCACGCTGGAAAACAGCCTCCCGTCCGAGCTGCCGCTCAGCCGCCGGCTGCTCGCCCTGCCCCGGGAGGACTGACGGCCTATGCAGATCGAACGCATTCCCTTTCCGCCCATCGGTTCCAATATGTACGTCGTCACGCAGGGGCGCGACGCGATTGTCCTCGACCCCTGGCCGGACGAGGCGACCATGCAGCGCCTGCAGGGGTATCACGCGCTGATCGTGCTCACGCATGAGCACATCGACCACATCTCCGGCCTCGGCCGGATGCAGCGCGCGCTCTCGGCGCGCACCCTCTGGCAGGAAAACTGCACCCCCTGGCTGCGCAACCCCGGCAACACGACGCCTGTGCTGCTCGCGGCGCTGAGCGTGTCGCGCGGGGCGGAGGCACGTGACTTTCTGCGCGGCCTGCACCTCAAGACCGAGACGTATGCCCCGGACATGACCTTCGGCGATCACATCGCGCTCGACTGGGGCGCGCTGCACCTCGAGGGCTACGCCACGCCCGGCCATTCGCGCGGCAGCGCGTGCTACCGCATCGGGCCGGACGCCTTTTTCAGCGGCGACTCGCTCGTGCCGGGCTTTGCCGTCATCACGCGCCTGCGCGGGGGCGACGCCGCCGTGCTCATGGACAGGACCGTGCCGTTTCTGCGCGCGCTGCCGCCGGAGCTCACGCTCTATCCCGGCCACGGCCGCTGCGGTATGTCGCTCGGCGAGGGGCTCGGGAGCATGGACTGGTGAGCGGCGCGACGGCCGCATCCGCCGGGGCGCGGATCGCCGCGAAAAGGCTTGACACACGTGTAAAATTATGCTAGAGTAAGCACAGCAGTTTAGGGTAAAAGTTTTTTGTGGGTTTTTTTTGCGATGGCCTCCGGTACTCCTCCGGGGGCCATCTCCTTTTAAAAAACCGCGCCGCCGCGAGAAAAATGCTTGACACGCGCGGGCGCATCTGGTATTCTATTGTAGCGCTCCAAAGACAGCAGGTGGCTTGACCGCGGAAATCCTGCCGAGGATGCATCCATTATGATGTTTCTATTCTGTTTCCGGGGCTTTGGCCGCGGAAATTTTTTTGGGCGTGTATCTTTCACACGGAGGTGAAATCACACTATGCCGAACGCAAAAGTTCTCAGCGAGAAGCAGGCGATCGTCGCCGCTCTGGCCGAGCGGCTCAAGGGCGCCAGCGCCGGCGTGTTCGTCGATTACAAGGGCATCACCGTCGATGAAGACACCAAGCTGCGCACCGAGCTGCGTCAGAATGACGTGGAGTATTCCGTCGTCAAAAACACCCTGACCCGCTTTGCGCTCAAGGACGTCGGTCTCGAGGCAATGAGTGATCTGCTCAATGGTACGACTTCGCTCGCAACCAGCACGGCCGATCCGATCGTCCCGATCCGCATGATCCACGACATGAGCGAAAAGATGGCGAAGGACGAGAAGTTCATCGTCAAGGGCGCGTTCCTCGAGGGCAAGGTCCTCAGTGACGCTGAGATCGCGGAGATCGCGCAGCTCCAGAACAAGGATGCGCTGTACTCCAAGGTCCTGGGCACGATGCTGGCCCCCATCACGGGTCTGGCTGTCTGCCTGAATCAGGTCGTCGAGCAGATGGGCGGCGCTGCCGCGCCGGCTGCCGAGGCCGAAGCTCCCGCCGCCGAATAAGGCGACCACTTCACTTAACTATTTAGGAGGAAAATTACCATGGCTAGCGAAAAAGTCACTGCTATGATCGAAGAGATCAAGGCTATGTCCGTCCTCGAGCTGTCCGAGCTCGTGCACGAGATTGAAGATGTGTTCGGCGTTTCCGCCGCTGCTGCTGTTGCCGCCGCTCCGGTGGCCGGCGCTGCTGCTGCCGCCGAGGAGAAGACCGAGTTTGACGTCGTTCTGACCGGCTTCGGCGATCAGAAGATCAAGGTCATCAAGGCCGTCCGTGAGATCACCAACCTGGGCCTGGCGGAAGCCAAGGCGAAGGTCGAGGGCGTCCCCTGCGCCATCAAGGAGCAGGTCTCCAAGGACGAGGCCGAGGAGCTCAAGAAGAAGCTCGAGGAAGTCGGCGCTTCTGTCGAACTCAAGTAATCGACCCTTACACAGTCAAAAACCTCCGTGCCGCTCGGCACGGAGGTTTTTTGCGTATGGCGGAAAACCATAAAGGTTTTCCGCCAAAAGGCTTGCAGTCTGCTGCGCACAAAGTCCACACTTGCAGCCTGAAAAGTATTTTCTCTCACGCACATGTCGTGAGAGAAAATGATTGCACTTTTTTGCCGCCTGCGGGAGGCCACCTCTGCGAGGCTTTTTTGACTCGCTGAAACCCCTCCGTTCCACCCGGTGCGGAGGGCCTTGCGCTTTCATTCGCACTGCCACTGGTATCGCCGCAGATCCACGTGCTGCGCGTCGCGCAGGGTCACGCCCTCCCGTAATACCCGAAGATCCTGTTCGGTGTACCCCTGCCCCAGCGTGGAAGGAAAGACGTCGGCGGAGGTTTTCCCCAGCAGCGAGGAGACGGTTTTGAAACCGCAGCGGCGGGCCAGCGTCAGGTTCGCCAGCAGATAACGCGCCTCGCGGTCTTTGATAAAAAAGACCACGTTGGGGATGGCATTGAGCAGGGGGGCGATCAGCGCCAGGGCATTGAGCAGCGCCGGCATATTCTCCGGCCGCTGGCGCGCCAGCCCTTCGCAGATCTGGCTCAGCTCATCGACCGCCAGCTCCGGTTGATTAACAGCGCGCGGCGGCGCCGCTTCAGAAACACCGATCATAGGGCTTCCTCATGGTAAGTGACCGAAGGATATTTATTCACTTCCTGTTAACACCTCAAGCGGTAACCGCCGGTTTTGCGATCCTGGATCCGCTTTACGCCTTCCCCTGGTTTATCCACTGGCGCAATCGCCACTTTCGGTTTACCACGCCATTAACCAAATGATTAATAAGAAATAACTATGCAACGTATGCACATCATCCCGGCACGATTATGCCGATTTCGTCATTATCTCTGCCGAAAGCGCTCAAGCCGCCCGCCCCGGGTTGCGCCAGCATGATGAAACATGTTGTTAACTTTCGGAGAGCAGAATGACCGCGCCACGCCCCCCTATTACGCTGAGAGCCATTGATTCACACACCGGCGGCGAACCGACCCGCCTGATCGTTGACGGCTTCCCCGACCTCGGCGGCGGCAGCATGGCGCAGCGCCGCGACCGTTTCGCCCGTGACTTCGATCGCTGGCGTCAGGCGGTGATTCTCGAACCGCGCGGCAACGATGTGCTGGTCGGCGCGCTGCTGTGCCAGCCGGTCTCGGCGGCGGCCACCGCTGGCGTCATTTTCTTCAACAACGCCGGTTTTCTGAATATGTGCGGCCACGGCACCATCGGGCTTATCGCCTCGCTGGCGTGGCTTGGCCGTATCCAGCCAGGCGTACATCTGATTGAAACCCCGGTCGGCGACGTAAGCGCAACGTTGCACGACGATGGCAGCGTATCGGTGCAAAACGTCCCGGCCCGCCGCTGGAAAAAGCAGGTCCGCGTGGAGACCGCACTCGGCCCCGTCGTCGGCGATATTGCCTGGGGCGGCAACTGGTTTTTCCTGATCAACGATCACCCGTTCGCTATTAGCCCGGCGCACATCCCACAGCTCACCGACTACGCCTGGGCGGTGCGCGAGGGGCTGGAAGCCGCGGGGATCCGCGGCGACGACGGCGGCGTTATCGATCATATCGAGCTGTTCGCCGATGACGATGCCGCCGACAGCCGCAGCTTCGTACTCTGTCCGGGAAAGGCCTGGGATCGTTCGCCGTGCGGCACCGGCACCAGCGCCAAGCTGGCCTGCCTGGCGCAGGATGGCAAACTGCAGCCGGGAGCGATCTGGCGCCAGGCCAGCATCATCGGCAGCCAGTTTACCGCCAGCTACCAGCGCGCCGCCGCGGGCATCATCCCCACGATCCGTGGCGAAGCCTGGGTGTGCGGCGATAATCAGTTAATCCTCAACCCGGACGATCCCTTTTGCTGGGGGATCGCCCCGTGAAGTCGTGCGATGTCATCGTGATCGGCGCCGGGATCATCGGCGCCGCTTGCGCGTGGCAGCTGGCGAAGCGGGGGCAGAGCGTGACGCTTATCGACGACGGTCAGCCCGGCGCGACAGCGGCCGGTATGGGCCATCTGGTGTGCATGGATGACGACCCCGCCGAACTGGCGCTGTCGGCGTGGTCGCTGGCGCGCTGGCGCGCCATCACGCCGCGGATGCCCGACGCTTGCGCCTGGCGCGGCTGCGGCACGCTGTGGCTGGCGGAAAGCGAAGAAGAGATGGCCGTCGCGGGCGAAAAACAGCGGCGGCTGGCAGGCTATCAGGTCCACAGCGAGCTGCAGACCCCGCAGCAGATCGCCGGGCGCGAACCGCTGCTGCGCAGCGGGCTGGCCGGCGGGCTATGGGTGCCCGGCGATGGTATCGTCTACGCGCCGAACGTCGCCCGCTGGCTGGTGGCCGATGCCGGAGACCATCTCACCTGCCTGCGCGACAGCGCGCAGGCGATTACCGAACCACAGGTACAGCTCGCCAGCGGCAAACGGCTACAGGCGCGGGCCATCGTGGTGGCCTGCGGACTTGAAGCCAACGCGCTGTTAGCAGAAAACTGGCTGCGGCCGAAAAAAGGCCAACTGGCGATAACCGATCGCTACGGGCCGCGGGTGCATCACCAGCTGGTTGAACTGGGTTACGGCGCCAGCGCCCACGGCGGCGGCACCTCGGTGGCCTTTAACCTGCAGCCGCGGCCCACCGGCCAGCTGCTGATTGGCTCGTCGCGCCAGTTTGATAACCGCGAGCGCCAGCTGGATCTCCCCTTGCTGGGGCAGATGCTCGATCGCGCCCGCCATTTTGTGCCGGCGCTGGCGACGCTGAATATCATCCGCTGCTGGAGCGGCCTGCGCGCCGCCTCACAGGATGGCAATCCGCTGATTGGCCCGCACCCCACGCGCCGCGGTGTATGGCTGGCGCTGGGCCATGAAGGGCTGGGCGTCACCACCGCCCCGGCGACGGCTGAGCTGCTGGCGGCGCAGATCCTCGGCGAACGCTGCCCGCTGGCGCCTGAGGCCTGGCTCCCGACCCGTCTGTATCATCAGGAGGCGATCGCATGAATAACACGCTCAATATCACTGTCGATGGCGAAGCGCTGACGGTGCCGGAAGGGATCAGCGTGGCGGCGGCGCTGGCGTTGACCGGCGATCCCACCACCCGCCAGGCGGTTAACGGCGACCCCCGCGCGCCGTTTTGCGGCATGGGGATCTGCCAGGAGTGCCGGATCACCGTCGACGGCCGGCGGGTGCTGGCCTGCCAGACCCTGTGCCGGGCCGGCATACAAATAGAAAGGAGCCGCTATGCACACGCTGCGCTGTGACATTTTAATCCTCGGCGCCGGCCCCGCCGGCATGGCGGCCGCGCTCTCTGCCGCCGCCTGCAATAAGCAGGTCATTATTCTCGACGATAACCCCGCACCCGGCGGGCAAATCTGGCGGGCCGGCCCGCAGACGACGCTGCCCGCCCTGGCCCGGCGCTACCGCGACGCCATCGCCGCGTCTGCCGCCATCCGGATGGTGAACGGCGCGCGACTGATTGCCCGCCCCTCCGCGCGCAGCGTGCTGTTTGAAACCGCCGACGGCGGGGGCGTGGTTTACTGGCAGAAACTGATCCTCTGCTGCGGTGCGCGCGAGCTGTCGCTGCCCTTTCCCGGCTGGACCTTACCCGGCGTGTCC